>OLIH01000006.1_pt1 | contig 358246 bp, 310 predicted proteins | sample 1609721 | NCBI WGS metagenome assembly OLIH01 (sample SAMEA4350157, study PRJEB24818) | metagenome | biome: human; feature: gut; material: faeces | place: Denmark | collected 2013-09
ATTTGCCTGGCGGCACTAGCGCGGTGGTCCCACCTGACCCCATGCCGAACTCAGAAGTGAAACGCCGTAGCGCCGATGGTAGTGTGGGGTCTCCCCATGTGAGAGTAGGGAACTGCCAGGCATCAAACAAGTGAAGAGCCCATCCTGACGGATGGGCTTTTTGCGTTTTAGTCGTCTGAAACTGTCGGATATCGTTCTCCCTGTATCCAATATCCCTCATGAATCCTGCCGGATTTATGCTGTCTCCCTGTATAAGATCCAGAGTAATTCCCTCTCCACATTCCAGACTTATGTACCAGGCTTATAATATGTACCTGTGGGCATGAGAGAAAATAATGGCCATTAAGCCTTTTAATTACCAGCAAGACTTTTCCTGCATCGATTTTCGCCAGCACCCGGAGCTCTATCAGGTAGGAAGAGGCGAACAGGGCGTGTTGTTGGTTGAGCCCTATAAAAGCGAAATCCTTCCCTACTGGCGCTATAAAGATGAAGCATCCGCGACTGAATCTGCCAGGGAAATTTATCAGCTCTTCGAGTTTTATCGACAGCAGAATGATTTCGTTGGTATGGATATGGCACGAAAATTTATTCAGATGGGCTACACCCGGGCAAGGCGTTATGCCAATTACAAAGGTGGTAAAAAATATGCAAAGGATGGCTGCCTGAATCCACGTGGTAATGATCCTGTTAAGGCAGCAGCTGCGGCAGTCTTTAAACAATGGTGGGATAAACTTCGGCAGGATGAAGATTATCTCCAGAGAAAAAAGAAACATCAGGCTCAATGGGGGTAATTTTCAACCTCAATGTTCCTCGCCCCGCATAAATATTTACCGTGATTTAGCCTATATAAAAAACTGTATTGCCCGATCTTCACCATATTTCACTTTGTTAATCCTTAAGAATCTACTTTTAATCGCGAAAAGATACATTACGAAAAAAAATGTGAATAGCATCACAAACTAAAAAATAACAATTATATAACATTTGATTTACTAACTGATTTGCCTGATGGCGCGGGGACACCCGATGAGGCAGATTGCAGTCTTTGCTGGAGCAGAATTACAATGACAGAAAGCAGTATTAGCGAACGTGAATCGCTGGAACATGCCGATACCCGGCGCCGTATATGGGCCATTGTTGGGGCATCGTCAGGGAATCTGGTGGAATGGTTTGATTTTTATGTCTATTCATTTTGCTCACTCTATTTCGCGCACATCTTCTTTCCTTCCGGGAATACCACAACCCAATTGTTACAAACGGCAGGAGTGTTTGCTGCCGGTTTTCTGATGCGTCCAATCGGCGGATGGATATTCGGGCGCATTGCTGATCGTCGTGGACGCAAAACTTCTATGCTGATTTCCGTATGCATGATGTGTTTTGGTTCACTGGTGATAGCCTGCCTGCCGGGTTATGCAACGATAGGAACCTGGGCTCCGGCTCTGCTTCTGCTTGCACGTTTATTCCAGGGATTATCCGTCGGGGGGGAATACGGTACCAGCGCCACCTATATGAGCGAAGTTGCCGTAGAAGGTAAGAAAGGGTTCTATGCCTCATTTCAGTACGTCACGCTGATTGGTGGTCAACTTCTGGCGGTGCTGGTTGTTGTTGCATTACAACAGATCCTCAGTGATGAAGATCTTCATGCCTGGGGATGGCGTATTCCGTTTGCCCTTGGCGCAGTCCTGGCTATCGTGGCCTTGTGGCTGCGACGCCAGTTGGACGAAACTTCTAAGCAGGAAACGCGCGCGTTAAAAGAAGCTGGTTCGTTCAAAGGGCTCTGGCGTAACCGCAAGGCATTTATTATGGTACTGGGCTTTACTGCCGCCGGGTCGTTAAGCTTTTATACCTTCACCACTTATATGCAAAAATATCTGGTCAATACCGCGGGTATGACAGCGGGCACCGCCAGCATGATTATGACCGCTGCTTTATTTGTTTATATGCTGGTTCAGCCGCTTTTTGGCGCCCTCTCGGACAAGATTGGCCGTCGTACCTCAATGCTCTGTTTTGGCGCGTTGGTCACCCTCTTTACCGTGCCGATTCTTAATGCGCTACAAAACGTGAGTTCGCCGTATGCGGCGTTTGCTCTGGTGATATGCGCCCTGCTGATCGTCAGTTTCTACACCTCAATCAGCGGCATTCTGAAGGCGGAAATGTTTCCGGCCCAGGTACGTGCTCTGGGCGTTGGGCTTTCTTACGCTGTAGCCAATGCGCTATTCGGCGGCTCGGCCGAGTATGTCGCACTGTCGCTAAAATCTGTGGGAATTGAGCACGCTTTTTACTGGTACGTGACCGTCATGGGGGCGATTGCTTTTCTGGTCTCTCTGACGCTGCATCGTAAAGGTAAAGGGCTGCGCTTGTAGATTTATTGATGTGCCAGCTGCCATACCGCATAGCCGGTTGTGGCGCCTGCCACATCCCAGGCGAAATCTTTCCAGCTCCAGCCGCTCCCCGACGGGCGGCTGTCCCATAGCTCCTTCGATGCCCCTAAGCTCACGGAAAACATAAAGCCAATAGCGCCGCTCCGGTCGCGACTATAGCCTTGATGCTGGGCATATTCGTTACCTGCGGCAGAAAGCATCGCTGAGGCGAGGAAGTGCTGGGCTTTGTCCTGACCGCTCCATGAATCATTGGCCATATGGCTGCAGCCGGTCAGTAGTAACAGCGGGGCAATAAGCATGATATTGCGCATACAAATTCCAGGAAAAAGCCCCGCTGAGCGGGGCGGAAATTCAAAGAATACGGCTGATAAGGCGGTCGATTCGAATACGTCGCAGGCGTCTGATCAGTTTGCGTACTTTTATCGGGTAGTCGGCAATACTTTGTAGATCGCGATAGTGCTTAACGATCGTGGTATGTTTACGGATGAGGCTGAGTTCTTTTTCGCGCATGGCACCAAGCTGATGCTTTGGATCGTGGATAAGAATCGCGTTTTCCAAATCCAGCCGCCATGCGCGCGGGTTCAGGTTATTGCCGGTCAGTAGCATCCACTCATCATCAACCCACATGCCTTTCAGGTGATAGCTGTTATCATCATCCTTCCATAAACGGACAATGAGCTGGTCAGTATTCACGTAATACTGCAGACGGCTCAGGAAGCGCCGCAGATTAATTTCATAAAGATAGGGCAGCGCGCCGATAATTTTAAATGGCTGATCTTCCGGAATATAGAAATCATTGGCGGTTTTATCGCCGACGATAATTTCGACTTTTTTGCCACTCCGCAACAGCTGAATGATATTACGTACCAGCAGAGCCGGCAGGTTGAAATAGGGGGTGCAGATAGTCAGCTTATGTTCAGCGCAGGGCATCAGATGGAAAATGGTTTTATTCAGCAGGCTCGTCTTGCCCAGGCCAACTAGCGGGGTTACCGACAGCTGTTCTTCGTCGGCATCGCCTGGGAAATGGTAGCGGCTATCGCGCAGCTCCTGGCGGTACTGGCGGATTTCATTCTTGATTTCCGGGCTTTTTGGGCGATCGGCCTTATCAAGGCGGTTAACGCCGCGACCTTGCACCAGGTTGTTCGTAACCCAGTCAAACATCACATCGGCCATTTTCGCGTTGCGAATGCACTGGTAGCGATCATAACGATACTTATCGTGCTGATGCAGGTAAACGTCGTTCAGACTGGCGCCGCTGTAGAGAACGCAATCATCAATGATAAAGCCTTTGAAATGGAGGACGCCGAGAGCTTCCCGGGTATTGACCGGAACGCCATAAACCGGGATATCGACGCCAGGGTTCTCCTGCGCCATGCGGCAATACCAGTCGGCGTTGGTGTTTGACGCGGCGACGCCAATACGCCCGCGCTGGGCACGATGCCAGTCAACCAGCACCTGGACATCTAACTCTGGACGCTGACGCTTAGCGTCGTACAGCGCCTGCAAAATTCCTTTACCGCCATCATCCTGTTCCAGATAGAGCGCAATGATACAAATACGCTGGGTGGCTTGAGCTATCCTGGCCAGTAACGCTTGCCGAAAATCTGCCGGAGCGTAAAAGAACTCGATATCATCAACTGACTGAGAAAGCTTAGGGAGTTGGGCAAGGTGTTGTTGATGTTTATTGCGTTTAAATTTTGACAACATCACAGTGCGTTTCTTCTCTGTTTATTGAAGGGTCTTCTGTACCATGCAGACGACGTAAGCGGGCAATAATACCATTACTACCCGTTAAAGTAGTCAACAATTGCGGCCAGCCGATTGTAATTGCTCAGATACAAGCTGTAGAGACAAACTGACAATTCCATCTTCAAGCTGAATATCAACTGAGAATCCTAGCTTTCTGGCGAGTCCAATCATGCCTTTATTATTAGGCATAGTAATGCCATTCAGCCGCTGCAGACCGTGACTTTGCGTATAGGCAATGAGCTTTTCCAGTAGCTTACGGCCTAAACCCATACCCTTTAAATCAGAGCGCACCAGTACGGCAAACTCGGCATCGATGTTATCCGGGTCGGAGATCGCTCGCGTCACGCCGAGGATCTCATTCCCTTCAGCCGTCGTGCGCACGGCAACAAAGGCCATTTCTCGATCGTAGTCGATCTGCGTCATGTTAGCTAAATCATCGTGAGTAAATTCGTTGATTTCGCTGAAGTAACGATAATAAAGATCTTCCTTCGTGACTTGCGCGATAAAGGCCAGCAGCTGCGGCTCATCTTCCGGGAGTATGGGACGGAAAAGGCAGCGTTCGCCATTCTTCATCTCCACCCACTCCTCCTGCTGCTGCGGATAAGGGCGGATGGCCAGGCGGCTTTCACTATCGCCAGTGAACGGCGCAAGAGTTAACGTGACGTCAAGGGCGGTAAACTCGTGACCGGAAGCCAGCAGAGGGTGGATATCGAGGCGCTGGATTTCCGGGCAGTCGACGATCAAATTCGATACCTGTACCAGTAGCTGACTCAGGCCGGGAATATCGAGCGGACGCAGCGCGCTGCGCCCGCGCACTTTTTTGCTTTTGATGGCCTGGATGACCAGGTAGCGCGCAAGGTTCATATTGAGCGGCGGGAGTGCGACGGCGGCCTGATCTTCTGCTCGCCATTCGACGCCGCCTTCGCCCAGCATGATCAGCGGTCCAAAAACCGGATCGTGCTCGACGACGACCCGCAGCTCCTGCGCCCCGGCTCGATTGGCCATGCTTTGCACCAGCAGTCCGTGAATACGCGCCTGCGGCCAGGTCATTTTAACGCGATCGATAATCGCGTCCGCGGCCTGCTGTACCTCGGTAGCCGTACGTAGGTAAAGCATGACCCCCTGGACTTCCGACTTATGGGGGATGTCTGGCGAGCGGAGCTTGAGCGCGACGGGGTAACCTATCTGTTCGGCGATATGCACGGCCTCGGCGCTATCCGCGGCAATCCACGTCGGTAGAGTATGAATACCGTAAGCGTGCAGAACGGGACTCACTTCATGGGTATCCAGCGTGGTGGCGCCTTCATTGATTGCGCGTTGTAACAGACTATGCGCTTCGGCTGTGTTAGTGGCTAATGAGACTGGCAGTACCGGGGTCTCTCTGAGCTGCTTCTGGTTACGCCGGTATTCCACCATATGCATAAACGCGGTTATCGTCCCTTCGGGGGTACGATAGGTCGGTAGTCCCGCATCGCTAAACAGACGACGCGCCTCTTGCGATGAAAACTCACCGCACCAGTTAGTCAGAACCGTAACGTATTTACCGCGCGGGTGGCGCTTCAGGGCGTCAATCAGCGCCAGCGCGCTTTCCGTCCCCGGAGCAGCCGCGCTGGGTGAATGGATCACCAGCAGCGCGTCGTAATCATGGCTATCCAGCAGCACGTTCAGCGCTTTGAGGTAGTGCTCGCTACTGGCGTCATCGCGGAGATCCAGTGGGTTAGCGATATCCATGGTTTCAGGCAACGCCTGGCGGAGAAGATCGCTGGTCTCTTCGCTGAGAGCGGCAAGTTTGCCGTTGCGCAGCCAAAGCTCATCCAGCGCCAGCGCAGCCGGCGCTGCGCCGTTACTGATAATCATGAGTTTCTCGCCGCGCAGTGGGCGCATATGGCTGAGGGTTTCCACCGCAGAGAACAGTTCGTGAGTATCCTGAACCCGCAACAAACCCGCGCGCTGAATAGCGGCGTCCCAGGCCGGATCCATACCGGAATTGACGTGCAGCAGCTTTTGCGCCGCCGGACTACGCCCGCTTTTGATCACCAGGATAGGCTTATTGCGCGATGCGCTACGGGCCGCGGAGACAAAGCGACGGGCGTCGCTAAGGTGTTCAAGATAGAGCAGAATAGCGCTGGTTTTACTGTCGCGAGCAAGGAAATCGAGCAGGTCATCAACGTCGATATCCAGGCTATCGCCGAGCGCGATAAAGTAAGAAAACCCCATTTCGCGCTGCTGGGCCCAGTCGAGGATGGTGTTGGATACGGCCGCCGATTGCGAAATAAACGCCAGTTTACCGCGATGGATAGGAACCGGCGAAAAGCTGGCGTTAAGGCCCTGCCAGGGCGCAAGCAGGCCGAGACTATTCGGCCCGAGCAGGCGCATTTGATAGCGGGCGCCGCATTCAAGCAGCGCGGGATACTGTTCGGGTAGGGAAGAGAGAATAATGCAGGTCTTACACCCTTTTTGCCCCAACGCTTCCAGAAGCTCAAGGTTTCTTCGGGCATTGGTGCAAAGCACCGCGAGATCGGGGGTAAAGGGCAGGCTGTTGACGTCAGGCCAGGCCAGTACGCCCTGAACCGCTTTCCACGCCGGCGTAACGGGAAGGACAGGGCCGTTAAATCCGCCAGCCAGCAGGTTGCGCATCATCAGATAACCGGCGCGCTGTGGTTTCATTGATGCGCCGATAACGGCGATCGATTTCGGCCGCAGCAATGCTTCGAGGCCTCGTTGGCTCATTCCGGTCTCCTTTGATCCCCAGTGACCGAATGATTTTAAACGTTTTCTGTCAGTTGTGCTGTGATACCGCCCTTATGCTGCGTTTTTCCTGCCAGATAGCGCTTTCTGAATAAGCTGAAATGATCGCCAAGGGCGCTGGCTGCGGTGACATCCCCCGCAAGATCCAGCAGCGCTATGGCGACTTCAGCGGTACAGTATTGGCCTTCTGCATGGGCTTCTCGCAGGCGATAAGCGGAGACGCGGGACAGATCAACGGAAATCATCGGCAGCGCATCAAGCCAGGGACTTTTGCGGAACATTTTTCGCGCCTCGGGCCAGGTGCCGTCGAGCATAATAAACAGCGGAGGTTTGCCGGGAAGCGGTGCGTCAAGTACCCGGCGCCCGGCGCTGGCATAGGAGGCCGGAAAAACCACCATTGGCTGATATCTCGCGTCGGCAACGAGATCGAGAAGCGCCTGCGGCGGTTCGGTTCGCGACCATTGAAAGGCTTCCGTATCCGGCAGGATATCGGCAATCAGGCGTCCGGTATTGCTGGGCTTCATTGGCTCGGTATCGAACATCACCAGGCAAAAACGGCTGGTGGCGGCAACGGGATTAAGGGTCGCGCAGAGGCACTGTTTCAACGGCAGCAAACAGCGCTGGCAGCGGTGAATACGGTTGCCGCGAGCAAGAAAAGGCCGGGTGGCGCGCGCGAGACGTTCGGCGCGAAGGCGAAGGACGGCGTTATCAGTCATGGGGATCGCTAAGAAAAAACGCCATTGTCGCAGAGGTAAAAACGGGGCACAAGCGGTGCCCCGTCGGGTTTATTGCTGGCCGGCTTCGTTCAACCAGCTATCGAAAGGCGCTTTTGGTACGGCGCCGTTCAGCATGTCGATGACTTCGCCATTTTTGAACATCATAATGGTCGGGATACTGCGGATGCGGAAGCGGGCGCTCAGTTCGCGTTCCATTTCGGTATTCACTTTCACGAACCGCATTTCGCCGCTGCGCTCTTCAGCCACATCTTCGAAAATGGGCGCAAAGTTACGGCAGGGGCTGCACCACGGCGCCCAGAAATCAACGACAACGGGCAGATCGTCCTTCAGCAGTTTATCCAGCGTTGCCCCGGTCGCGTTGATCACATCGCCGTCAAAAAGATCGTGGCCGCAGCGCCCGCATTTCGCGCCATCAGCGCTACGATCGTCGGGGATGCGGTTCAGAGCCTGACAACTGGCACAAACGGTATTCATAACTAACCTCTGGTTATGGGTTGCAGCGCGGCACGTGGCCGATTTGTTTCTGTAATGTTACATATTATCGATGCAGTACTAATAAAGGACAATGAGTTTTATTCAATGATTACGATAGACTCAGGCTTTTAAATGAAATAATGGCTAAGTGATGGCACATCGGGTAATCTGCGCGCTTCGCGCAGCGCAGGTGGAGAAAATGAATGAGCGACGACGAACTGAAAAATAAAAGCGGCAAGGTCAAAGTGATGTATGTCCGCAGTGATGATGATTCTGACCGACGTACCCATAACCCGCGTACCGGGAAAGGTGGGGGACGCCCAGGAAAGTCTCGTGTTGACGGTCGTAACCGCCCTGCGCGCGATGAAAGAGACAGCCGCGGTGGCGATCGTAAACGTGACGATCGCAAGCGTGAAGGCTTCGGCGGTGAGGGTTCCTCTCCGTGGCGTACCGTATCCCGCGCGCCGGGTGATGAGACGCCGGTAAAAGCGGATCACGGCGGGATCAGCGGAAAAAGCTTTATCGATCCTGAAGTGCTGCGTCGCCAACGCGCGGAAGAGACCCGTGTTTACGGCGAAAATGCCTGCCAGGCGCTTTTCCAGAGCCGTCCGGACGCTATTGTGCGCGCCTGGTTTATCCAGAGCGTGACTCCGCGCTTCAAAGAAGCCCTGCGCTGGATGGCGGCTAACCGTAAAGCTTATCACGTCGTTGATGAAGCAGAGCTGGCGAAAGCGTCCGGCACTGAACACCACGGCGGAGTTTGCTTCTTGATTAAAAAACGTCATGGCACCTCTGTTGAGCAGTGGGTGGCGAAAGCCGACGCTGAAGATTGCGTGCTGGCGCTGGAAGATGTCGGCAACCCGCACAACCTTGGCGCCATCATGCGCAGCTGCGCGCACTTCGGCGTTAAGGGCGTAATTGTGCAGGATGCTGGCGTTATGGAGTCCGGTGCCGCGATTCGTACCGCCGAAGGCGGGGCAGAACACGTTGAACCGATTACGGGCGACAGCTTTATCGATACGCTTGAGCGCTTCCGTAAAGCGGGCTACGCGATTGTTTCAACTTCCAGCCATAACGGGACTCCGCTGTTTAAAGCCGAGTTGCCGAAGAAGATGGTGCTGGTATTAGGGCAGGAGAGCGACGGTCTGTCTGATGCCGCTATCTCCAGCGCCGATCTGAATATTGCTATCGAAGGCACCGGCAACGTTGAAAGCCTGAACGTTTCCGTGGCAACCGGCGTGCTGCTGGCAGAATGGTGGCGACAGAACAAAGCTTGATAGCTTGTCGCAGAACGATAAATGCCAGCGTAATGCTGGCATTTACATTGTCATCCCTAAATCACCTCCTGGGAGGTGGTGATTGATTTTTAACACTGGTCTGCTTTATTCGCTCTCAGCCGGCAGCCGGGGTAGCCAGTCAATAGGCGCTTCGCCGCGTTCAGCCAGCCATTCATTCGCCAGGACGAAATGATTACAGCCGAAGAAGCCGCGGTGCGCGGAGAGCGGTGACGGATGCGGCGCTTTGAGCACGCAATGGCGCTGGCGATCGATAATCGCGCCTTTCTTTTGCGCATGTGAACCCCACAGCAAAAATACAACCCCTTCCCGATGCTGGTTAATCAGTGAAATCACTTTATCGGTAAAGGTTTCCCATCCGAGACTAGCATGAGAGTGCGCTTGCCCGGCGCGTACCGTTAATACGGTATTAAGCAGCAAAACCCCCTGACGCGCCCAGCTTTCGAGATAACCATGATTTGGGCGCTGAAAGCCCGGGATCGTGCCTTCCAGCTCTTTATACATGTTCAGCAGAGAAGGAGGGGTCGCAACGCCCGGTAAAACAGAGAAGGCAAGACCGTGTGCCTGGCCTGGTCCGTGGTAGGGATCCTGACCGAGGATCACCACTTTGACGTCGCTTAGCTCGGTATAGCGAAACGCGTTGAAAACGTCTTTTTGTGGAGGATAGATAGTGATGCCCGATTGCCGCTCTTCAGCAACCGTTTTTAAGGTATTAACAAACCAGGGTTGCTGCTTCTCTTCTGCCAGCACATCGTGCCAGGTTAATGGGGTGGTCATTTTGCTCTCCTGCAAAGTGTCATTGCCATAGCTTAACTGCATCTTTCTACAACACAAAATTTGCGCCATCCCACTGGCGTTCTTTGTGCAAAAAAAATTGAAAACTTACAAATTTTTTTGCTGAAGGATGTAGCGTAACTTGATGTAAAACAATAATATCTGCCTATACCCACTTTTGTGATGGGGTTTTTGTTGATTTAAATCAAAGAATGCCGGATGCCCGGCTGATATATATACACTCATACAACAATGGTTTTACCAATTGGCCGCGAAGGCCAATAATCGAACAAACACTGCCTGGGAGGCATAAAATGATTACTGGTATCCAAATTACTAAAGCTGCAAATGACGACCTGCTGAACTCTTTCTGGCTGCTGGATAGCGAAAAAGGCGAAGCCCGCTGCCTGTGCGCGAAAGCCGGTTTTGCTGAAGATGACGTGGTTGCGGTGAGCAATCTGGGCGAGATCGAATACCGTGAGATCCCGGTAGACGTGAAACCTGAAGTTCGCGTTGAAGGCGGTCAGCATCTGAACGTGAACGTTCTGCGTCGCGAAACTCTGCTGGATGCGGTTGAACATCCGGAAAAATATCCGCAGCTGACCATTCGCGTTTCTGGCTATGCGGTGCGCTTTAACTCCCTGACGCCGGAACAGCAGCGCGACGTTATCGCCCGTACTTTTACCGAAAGCCTGTAAGACTCAACTTTGATGTAAAAACGCCGGGATATCCCGGCGTTTTTTTACTCTTCGTTTGGCTTCTGCGCGGTATCCACTCCGCTTGGTTTACGACGCTTACCAATGTTTTTGGTATCGCGGTGGCGTTTTTTCACGCGCGGCTTCTCTTTTTCTTTCTCTTTCTTCTCTGCACGCTTCGCTAATACTTTCCTGGACGGTTTACCGGTTTGCTTCTCGCTTGGCGCGCGGGTAGTTGGGCGCAGCCCATCAATAACGCGGGCTTTTAGCGGCTCTTCAGTATAGCGGCCAATTTTACCCAGCAGCAGATGATCGTGGGCTTCAACCAGTGAAATAGCCGTACCTTTTTTACCCGCCCGGCCGGTACGACCAATACGGTGCAGGTAAATATCTGCCGTGCGCGGCAGGTCGAAGTTAAATACGTGGCTTACGTCCGCGATGTCGATTCCGCGTGCGGCAACATCGGTAGCGATTAACACGTTAATTCGACCATCGGTCAGGCGGCTAATTGCTTCATTACGTTTCGCCTGCACCATCTCGCCTTCCAGCCAGCAGGTATTGATACCCGCTTCACGCAGCCAGCCCGCCAGTTCATGAACGCGCTCGCGCTTACGTACGAAGACGATAGAGCGCGTCGCTTCCGGCTGCTTCAGCAGATGGACCAGCAGAGCGGTCTTGTGCTTGACGTCATCGGCACGGTAATACCACTGGTGAATTTTTTTACGCTCGCGGGTGGAGGGCGTTGCCGAGACTTCTACCGGTTCTTCCAGTAGGCGTTCAGCAAAATCTTTAATGGCGTCACCTTCGAGGGTGGCGGAGAACAGCATCGTCTGCTTACGCCAGCGGGTTTCACCGGCAATGTGTTCGATATCCTGCGCGAAGCCCATATCCAGCATGCGGTCCGCTTCATCAAGGATCAGGGTTTCAACGGCGCGGCAATCAAAGTTTTCTTCTTTAATATACTGCAGCAGGCGGCCGGTCGTGGCGACCACAATATCCTGGTTCTCGCTGAACACTTCAGCATGGTTCATATAGGCGACACCGCCGGTAATGGTGGCGATATCCAGATGAGTATGTTTTGCCAGCTCACGCGCGTGGTCGGCAACCTGCATTGCCAGTTCGCGAGTTGGGGTCAGGATAAGAATGCGCGGCGGACCAGATTTCTTGCGCGGAAAATCGAGCAGATGCTGCAACGCGGGCAGAAGATACGCCGCCGTTTTACCGGTGCCTGTCGGGGCTGAACCGAGAATATCACGGCCATCAAGCGCAGGCGGAATAGCGGCGGCCTGAATGGCTGTCGGGCGTGTGAAACCTTTGTCCTGGAGAGCGTCCAGCAGGTTTTCGTCGAGTTCAAGTTCGGAAAAAGTCGTTACAGTCATGATCTACCTCTGAGTGGACCGCCGATTATAGACGTTACGGACGCAATGTTCATCTGTTTGTAAGGCTATCTGTTCTCCGGTATTGTGCATAGCCTTACGCTCAGGAGTTTTTGTCCGCAAGGTTATCGAGGATGTCCCAGTCGAAGTTCGCGCTGCCGCGCAATGGTTTTACGTTTAAGCAGTTTTTTGTCGCCCACGATCGCTGTGCGATGAAAGTGGGTACCGACGGCATTTTACTTGGCGCATGGGCCCCGATCGCGCAGGTTAAGCGCGTGCTGGATATCGGCGCGGGCAGCGGCCTGTTAGCCCTGATGCTCGCGCAGCGTACCGGGGAGACGGTCATCGTGGATGCCGTGGAGCTGGACGAAGAGGCGGCACAACAGGCGCGAGAAAACGCCGCGGATTCTCCATGGGCCGGGCGTCTGCAGATTCATCAGGCCGATATTCAGCAATGGCAGCCGCGGCAAACCCGACGCTATGAGCTGATTGTCAGCAACCCGCCTTTTTTCGCAGAAGGCGTACCTTGCGCCACCTCGCAGCGCGAGCAGGCTCGATACACTTCCTCTCTCGATCACGCAACATTATTAACCTGCGCCGCCGAACTTATTACGGAAGAGGGGTTTTTCTGCGTTGTGCTTCCGGTCGACATCGGTAACGCGTTTGTGCAGCGGGCGCAGAATATGGGCTGGCATCTGCGTCTACGAACGGATGTCGCGGAAACGGAAATGCGCCCGCCGCATCGGGTTCTGCTGGCTTTTTCGCCGTCGGCGGGGGAAGAGTGCTTTAGCGACAGATTAGTTATCCGCGGGCCAGAGCAGCAATATTCCGAAGGATTTACCGCTTTGACCCAGGATTTTTATCTTTTTATGTGAGCCAGCGGCGAGAGCACCGACGGTCCGCTGTCGGGCAGCTGCTCAGGATAATCCAGCGTATAGTGAAGCCCGCGGCTCTCTTTACGCTGCATGGCACAGCGTACAATCAGCTCAGCAACCTGTACCAGGTTACGCAGCTCCAGCAAATTATTAGAGACACGGAAGCGAGCGTAGTATTCGTCCAGCTCCTGTTGCAGCATAGTAATACGGCGCAGGGCGCGTTCAAGACGACGAGTGGTACGCACGATGCCGACATAATCCCACATCAGCAAGCGCAGCTCATGCCAGTTGTGCTGTATTACGACCAGTTCATCAGGTATTTCGACCTGGCTTTCGTCCCAGGAAGGCAGTTTATTGACCGCCTGAGCGAACGGCATACGCTTAACGATATCTTCGGCAGCGGACCAGCCGTAAACAAGGCACTCCAGCAATGAATTTGAAGCCATACGGTTAGCGCCGTGTAATCCCGTGTAGCTCACTTCGCCAATGGCGTACAGCCCGTCAACATCAGTGCGCCCATGATCGTCAACCATCACGCCGCCGCAGGTATAATGTGCCGCCGGCACAATGGGAACTGGCTCTTTTGTCAGGTCAATGCCCAGCCCCAGCAGCTTCTCGTAGATCATCGGGAAGTGGTGGCGGATAAATTCTGCCGGTTTATGGCTGATATCGAGATACATACAGTCAACGCCCAGGCGCTTCATCTCATGATCGATCGCTCTGGCGACAATGTCGCGCGGAGCCAGTTCGCCGCGCTCGTCAAATTCCGGCATAAACCGTGTGCCGTCCGGACGTTTCAACAGTGCGCCCTCGCCGCGCAGCGCTTCCGTTAACAGGAAATTGCGCGCTTGCGGATGGTACAGCGCCGTTGGGTGAAACTGATTAAATTCCAGATTGGCGACACGACAGCCGGCTCGCCAGGCCATTGCAATACCATCCCCGGAAGAGACGTCAGGGTTGGTCGTATACTGATAAACCTTCGCTGCGCCGCCGGTCGCCAGCACCACAGCTTTTGCGCTGCAGGTCTCAACCGCTTCTTTATTACGGTTCCAGATCCAGGCTCCCACAACGCGCCGCGTTCCCGGCAGGCCGATTTTATCGGAGAGAATCAGATCAACGGCGTTGCTGCGCTCCAGCACCCGGATATTAGGGTGGGCCAGCGCCTTGCTCACCAGGGTGGTCTCTACGGCTTTCCCGGTCGCATCGGCGGCGTGGAGGATACGGCGGTGACTGTGCCCCCCTTCGCGCGTCAGGTGATAGCTCGCTTCGCCGTTTGCCTGTACCTCAGTATCGAACAAAACGCCCTGATCGATAAGCCATTGAACGCAGGGTTTAGCGTTGCTCGCAACAAAGGAGACCGCATGGCGATCGCAAAGACCCGCTCCGGCAATCAGCGTATCTTCGATGTGGGATTCAACGCTGTCGGTTTCATCAAACACGGCGGCGATGCCGCCTTGCGCATAGAAAGTAGACCCTTCACTAATGGGGCCTTTGCTGAGAACGGTGACCGTACAGCGTTCCGCCAGGCGCAGGGCGAGAGATAAACCAGCAGCGCCGCTGCCAACAATTAGCACATCACAGGAGGAATCAGGAGTTGTATTCATAGTCTTTGTTTAATTTACTAAACACGATTACCGAACAATAGCACCAGCCAGCGATAATTCGTACACTTTTTTTACTGCTGGTTGTGCAGGCTAAACATGGAGTCACAATGTGGCGGAAGATACGTCTACGAAAGGTTTTGCGAAGCCGCTCGTTAGCTTCAGATTTTATAGTGAAATAAAAGTCGGGTTACGTTACCCTTCTGGCGGGTCTTGCGCTTTTTCTTATTATCTTACATATCGTTTAGCTACCGGGACATATAATGAGAGATAACAATCCGTCAGCCGGTGCCGAACGAAAAACAAAGGCGTAACGGAACTTTATTGTTTTCAGACACTCCAACCCTCTGCTTGCTCATTTATGCAGTAATTGGGTGGTGTTTTTGAATACGCATGGGAATTGGGTTTGGGGAGACATTACCTCGGATGAGCGAGCAGTTAACGGATCAGGTCCTTGTTGAACGGGTCCAGAAAGGAGATCAGAAAGCATTTAACCTGCTGGTGGTACGCTATCAGCATAAGGTTGCAAGCCTGGTCTCCCGCTACGTGCCGCCGGGCGATATCGCTGACGTTGTTCAGGAGTCGTTCGTTAAAGCATGGCGTGCGCTGGATTCTTTCCGGGGGGATAGTGCTTTTTACACCTGGTTATATCGCATTGCCGTAAACACGGCGAAGAATTATCTGGTTGCTCAGGGGCGCCGTCCGCCATCCAGCGATGTTGATGCAAATGATGCTGAAAACTTCGAAAGCGGTGGGGCGTTGAAAGAAATTTCGAACCCTGAGAACTTAATGTTGTCAGAAGAGCTGAGACAGATAGTCTTTCGTACCATTGAGTCGCTTCCGGAGGATTTACGCATGGCAATTACCCTGCGGGAGCTGGATGGCATGAGCTATGAAGAAATAGCCGCCATCATGGATTGTCCGGTGGGCACAGTGCGTTCACGCATCTTCCGGGCGCGAGAAGCTATTGATAATAAAGTTCAACCGCTCATCAGGCGTTGACGATAGCGGAATACTGGAAAAGGGTATCAGGCATGCAGAAAGAAAAACTTTCGGCCTTAATGGATGGTGAAACGCTGGATAACGAACTGCTCAATGAGCTGGAGCGTTCATCTGAAATGCAAAAAACCTGGGAGAGCTACCATCTCATCCGCGATACGCTGCGAGGCGATACGAGTGAGATGCTCCATTTTGATATCTCAGCTCGCGTCATGGCCGCCATTGAAAACGAGCCCGTTCGTCAGACGGTTCCTCTTATTCCGGAATCTCAGCCCGCACCGCACCAGTGGCGTCAGATGCCTTTCTGGCAAAAAGTTCGCCCGTGGGCCAGTTCGCTCACCCAGATGGGCGTTGCCGCGTGCGTGTCTCTGGCTGTGATTGTTGGCGTTCAACAGTATAATGGCCAGTCTGATACCTCTCAGCAGCCGGAAGCGCCGGTGTTTAACACCATGCCGATGATGGGTAAGGCCAGCCCGGTTAGCCTGGGCGTACCGGCGGATGCCTCAGCAGGTACCGGCCAGCAGGCTCAAGTGCAGGAACAGCGCCGCAGAATTAATGCTATGCTGCAGGATTATGAATTGCAGCGTCGCCTGCATGCGGAACAGCTGCAGTTTGGCCAGGCCCAGACTCAACAAGCCGCTGTTCAGGTGCCGGGCTATCAAACTTTAGGAACGCAATCGCAGTAATGAAGCAACTTTGGTGTGCCATGTCGCTCATGGCAGGCAGCCTGTTCTTCTCCGTCAACGCCTCGGCTGATACATCGTCCGGGGCGTTGTTGCAGCAGATGAATCTGGCCAGCCAGTCTCTTAATTACGAGCTCTCTTTCGTCAGCATCAACAAGCAGGGTGTTGAGTCGCTGCGCTATCGACACGCTAAACTGGATAATCGCACTCTGGCTCAGCTTCTCCAGCTCGACGGCCCCCGTCGGGAAGTGGTGCTGCGCGGAACGGAGATTAGCTACTTTGAACCCGGGCTCGATCCTTTTACGCTAAACGGCGACTATATTGTTGATTCGCTGCCCTCGCTGGTTTACTCCGACTTTAAACGTCTTTCATCCTATTACGACTTCATTTCCGTTGGACGTACGCGTATTGCCGATCGTCTATGCGATGTGGTTCGCGTCGTGGCTCGCGACGGTACCCGCTATAGCTATATTGCCTGGCTGGATGCGGAAACTAAGCTTCCGCTGCGGGTGGATCTGCTTGATCGGGATGGCGAAACGCTTGAGCAGTTCCGGGTGGTCTCCTTCAACGTTGGCGATAACGTCAGCGCCAGCATGGAAACCCTGTCTAAAGCTAATCTACCTCCGCAGCTGTCCGTTCCGGAGGGGGGCAATAAGGCCAACTTTAACTGGGCGCCAACCTGGCTGCCGCAGGGTGTTGCTGAAGTGTCCAGTAGCCAGCGTCGTCTGCCCACTTTCGATGGTCCGGTAGAGTCCCGATTGTATTCCGACGGGCTGTTTAGTTTCTCCATTAATATCAATCGCGCCACGGCAAATAGCACCGATCAGCTACTGCGTACCGGCCGTCGTACCGTAGCGACTACCGTGCGTGATAACGCAGAAATCACCATTGTTGGCGAGCTGCCTCCGCAAACCGCCAAGCGGATTTCCGACAGTATCAAATTCAGGGCAGTACAATGATTAAAGAGTGGGCGACGGTTGTTTCCTGGGACAATGGCGTTGCGCTGGTGCATTGCGATGTCAAAGCCTCCTGCAGCAGCTGCGCTTCTCGCGCCGGTTGCGGAAGCCGGGTGCTGAATAAGCTAGGGCCGCAAACCAGCCATACCATTAGCGTTCCCTGCGAACAGCCGCTGTCGGCCGGGCAAAAGGTCGAGCTGGGTATTGCCGAGAGCAGCCTGCTAGGGTCGGCAGTATTGGTCTATATGGCGCCGTTAGTGGGTTTGTTCGTAATGGCATCAATATTCCAGGTGCTGTTTGCCAATGATTTCGCCTCCCTCTGCGGGGCGATACTGGGCGGCGTCGGCGGGTTTCTGGTAGCGCGCGGCCTCTCGCCGGGCCTGGCTTCCCGGCAGTCGTGGCAGCCGGTGATTCTTAGCGTCGGTTTACCGCCAGATTTAGTCCGCATCGAGACGACTTCCTCACCATTGGGTCAGTGATTTCACTGGCCCTTATCTTTATTTACAACTCACGCAAGAACTCGTCATTTACTCCAGCTATGCTAGCGGTAAGAGCATTTCCTGGTTTCGTGGTTGTAGTGTAGAATGCGGCGTTTTCGGATTAAAAAACGTCAGGCACAGTACAGCGGCCTCATGATTCGCGTAAGGCATAATTAACTCTAAATATGAAGAATATACGTAACTTTTCAATCATCGCTCACATCGACCACGGTAAGTCGACATTGTCTGACCGAATTATCCAGATTTGCGGTGGCCTTTCCGATCGTGAAATGGCAGCCCAGGTTCTGGACTCCATGGATCTTGAACGTGAGCGCGGTATTACCATCAAGGCGCAGAGCGTCACCCTCGATTACAAAGCGTCTGATGGCGAAACCTATCAGCTGAACTTTATCGACACGCCCGGCCACGTCGACTTCTCTTATGAAGTTTCTCGTTCGCTTGCTGCCTGTGAAGGCGCTTTGCTGGTGGTTGATGCGGGGCAGGGCGTAGAAGCCCAGACGCTGGCTAACTGCTATACGGCGATGGAAATGGACCTGGAAGTGGTTCCGGTCCTGAACAAAATTGACCTGCCGGCGGCCGATCCGGAGCGCGTGGCGGAAGAAATTGAAGACATCGTCGGTATCGACGCTACCGATGCGGTGCGCTGTTCTGCAAAGACCGGCGTTGGCGTGCCGGACGTGCTGGAACGCCTGGTGCGCGACATTCCGCCGCCGGAAGGCGACCCGGAAGCGCCGCTGCAGGCTCTGATCATCGACTCCTGGTTCGATAACTACCTCGGCGTCGTCTCTCTGGTGCGTATCAAAAACGGCACCATGCGTAAAGGCGATAAAATTAAGGTGATGAGTACCGGGCAGGTGTATAACGCCGACCGCCTGGGCATCTTCACGCCGAAACAGGTTGACCGTACCGAGCTGAAATGCGGCGAGGTAGGCTGGCTGGTTTGCGCCATCAAAGATATTCTCGGCGCGCCGGTCGGCGATACGCTGACTCTCTCCCGCAACCCGGCGGAAAAAGCGCTGCCAGGCTTTAAAAAGGTTAAACCGCAGGTTTACGCCGGCCTGTTCCCGGTCAGTTCTGATGATTACGAGAACTTCCGCGATGCGCTGGGCAAACTGAGCCTTAACGATGCCTCTCTGTTCTACGAACCGGAAAGCTCCACCGCGCTGGGCTTCGGTTTCCGCTGCGGCTTCCTGGGTCTTCTGCATATGGAGATCATCCAGGAGCGTCTTGAGCGTGAATATGACCTGGATCTGATCACCACGGCGCCGACGGTCGTTTATGAAGTAGAAACCACCTCGAAAGAAGTTATTTACGTCGATAGCCCGTCCAAGCTGCCGCCGCTGAACAATATTCAGGAGCTGCGCGAGCCGATCGCCGAGTGTCATATGCTGCTGCCGCAGGAGTTTTTAGGCAACGTCATTACCCTGTGTATCGAAAAACGCGGCGTACAGACCAATATGGTCTATCACGGCAATCAGGTTGCGTTGACCTATGAAATTCCGATGGCGGAAGTGGTGCTCGACTTCTTTGACCGTCTGAAGTCTACTTCCCGCGGCTATGCCTCGCTGGACTACAACTTCAAACGCTTCCAGGCCTCCAATATGGTGCGCGTGGATGTGTTGATTAACGGCGAGCGCGTGGATGCGCTGGCGCTGATCACGCATAACGATAATGCGCCGTATCGCGGCCGCGAACTGGTTGAGAAGATGAAAGAGCTGATCCCGCGTCAGCAGTTCGATATCGCTATCCAGGCTGCTATCGGCAACCACATCATTGCCCGTTCTACCGTTAAACAGCTGCGTAAAAACGTCCTGGCGAAATGCTATGGCGGCGACGTCAGCCGTAAGAAAAAGCTGCTGCAGAAGCAGAAAGAAGGTAAGAAACGAATGAAGCAGGTCGGTAACGTTGAGCTGCCGCAGGAAGCGTTCCTCGCCATTCTGCACGTTGGTAAAGACGGCAAATAACCCTAAGGAGTTGGCATGGCGAACATGTTTGCCCTGATCCTGGTCATCGCAACTTTGGTGACGGGTCTGTTGTGGTGCCTGGATAAGTTTATCTTTGCGCCAAAACGTCGCGAAAGTCAGGCCGCTGCCCAGGCGGCGACCGGCGACCAGCTGGACAAGAAAACGCTGAAAAAGGTGGGCCCGAAACCGGGCTGGCTGGAAACCGGCGCTTCCATCTTCCCGGTACTGGCGATTGTTCTGGTGGTTCGCTCATTTATTTATGAGCCCTTCCAGATCCCATCCGGCTCAATGATGCCGACGCTGCTAATCGGCGATTTTATTCTGGTAGAGAAGTTTGCTTACGGCATTAAGGATCCGATTTACCAGAAAACGCTGATCGAAACCGGGCATCCGAAGCGCGGCGATATCGTCGTCTTTAAATATCCGCAGGATCCGCGCCTGGATTATATCAAGCGGGCCGTCGGCTTACCGGGTGATAAAGTCACTTACGATCCGATTGCTAAACAGGTCACTATCCAGCCGGGTTGCAGTTCTGGTCAGGCCTGCGGCAACGCTCTGCCGGTCACTTACTCCAACGTTGAGCCGAGCGATTTCGTACAGACCTTCTCCCGCAGCAACGGCGGTGAAGCGACCAGCGGTTTCTGGCAACTGCCGAAAGGCGAGACCAAAGCGAATGGCATTCGTCTGACCGAACGTAAAGAGACGCTGGGTGACGTGACGCACCGCATTTTGACCGTGCCGATTGCGCAGGATCAGGTTGGGATGTATTACCACCAGTCCGGGCTACCGCTGGCAACCTGGATTGTCCCCCCGGGGCAGTATTTTATGATGGGTGACAACCGCGATAACAGCGCCGACAGCCGTTATTGGGGCTTTGTGCCGGAAGCGAATCTGGTGGGTAAAGCCACCGCAATCTGGATGAGTTTCGAAAAACAGGAAGGTGAATGGCCTACCGGCGTACGTTTATCGCGCATTGGCGGCATTCATTAATTTTCCTGCCTTATTCACGCTGCCGCCGCAATAACGGCAGCGTGAATTATTTAATATTTAAATCTATTCAAACTAACGACATCCCTTGTCGTTGCGTATAGAATATCCCCCCGAAGTTTTAGGTTGTCTCTCGTAAGATTGACACAGCACACGAAACCGCGTTGGTTTTTACTCAGGTCGGTTTCGTGTGCTGCATTTTTGACGCATTCATCTATTGGTAACGCATGAACCCCATCGTAATTAATCGGCTTCAACGGAAGCTGGGCTACACTTTTCATCATCAGGAGCTGTTGCAACAGGCATTAACTCACCGCAGTGCCAGCAGCAAACACAATGAGCGCCTGGAGTTTTTAGGCGACTCAATATTGAGCTTTGTGATCGCTAACGCCCTCTATCATCGTTTCCCTCGGGTAGACGAAGGCGATATGAGCCGCATGCGCGCGACGCTGGTACGAGGCAACACGCTGGCAGAAATTGCCCGCGAGTTCGAATTAGGTGAATGCCTGCGTCTTGGGCCGGGTGAACTGAAAAGCGGAGGCTTTCGCCGTGAATCGATACTGGCGGACACCGTTGAAGCTTTAATCGGCGGGATTTTCCTCGACAGCGATATTCAGAACGTTGAGCGCCTTATCCTCTCCTGGTACCAGAGCCGTCTGGACGAAATCAGCCCTGGTGACAAGCAAAAAGATCCGAAGACGCGCTTGCAGGAGTATCTGCAGGGGCGTCATCTGCCGCTGCCGTCTTACCTGGTGGTACAGGTTCGCGGTGAAGCGCACGATCAGGAATTTACTATCCACTGCCAGGTTAGCGGCCTGAGTGAACCGGTGGTTGGCACGGGTTCTAGCCGTCGCAAGGCGGAGCAGGCTGCCGCCGAACAGGCGCTGAAAAAGCTGGAGCTGGAATGAGCGAAGAAAAGAACTACTGCGGATTTATTGCCATCGTTGGTCGTCCAAACGTGGGCAAATCCACATTGCTGAACAAGCTGCTCGGGCAGAAGATCTCGATCACTTCCCGAAAAGCGCAGACCACGCGTCACCGCATCGTTGGTATCCATACTGAAGGCCCGTATCAGGCGATCTACGTCGATACCCCCGGTCTGCATATGGAAGAAAAACGCGCGATTAACCGCCTGATGAACAAGGCGGCAAGCAGCTCTATTGGCGACGTTGAGCTGGTTATCTTCGTGGTTGAAGGGACCCGCTGGACGCCGGACGACGAGATGGTGCTCAACAAGCTGCGCGACGGTAAAGCGCCGGTGATTCTGGCGGTCAACAAAGTCGACAACGTCCAGGAAAAAGCGGATCTTCTGCCGCACCTGCAGTTCCTCGGCAGTCAAATGAACTTCCTCGATATCGTACCGATTTCTGCGGAAACGGGGCTGAATGTTGATACGATCGCCGGTATCGTGCGCAAGCATTTGCCGGAGGCGATTCACCACTTCCCGGAAGATTACATCACTGACCGTTCGCAGCGCTTTATGGCTTCCGAGATCATTCGTGAAAAGCTGATGCGTTTCCTTGGCGCAGAACTGCCATATTCCGTCACCGTCGAAATTGAGCGTTTTGTGACCAATGAGCGCGGCGGTTACGACATTAATGGCCTGATTCTGGTTGAGCGCGAAGGGCAGAAGAAGATGGTGATTGGTAACAAAGGGGCCAAAATCAAAACCATCGGTATTGAAGCGCGTAAAGACATGCAGGATATGTTTGAAGCGCCGGTTCACCTTGAACTTTGGGTGAAAGTGAAATCCGGCTGGGCTGATGACGAACGCGCGCTGCGCAGTCTCGGTTACGGCGACGATCTCTAAGTTTGGATACTCTATGGCTTTCGAGGTGCAGGACAAAACACAAAGTGTTTTGAACAGCGCTTGCGCTGGCTCCGAAGGAGCGAGGCCAGAGGCTGAGTCGCGCGGCAAGAACGCGAGTCCCCGGGAGCCTACTTCAGTAATTGACTGGGGTGAGTGGGCGCAGCCAACGCACCTGCGGCTTGAAAGACGACGCGTATGATGGAAGGCTGGCAACGCGCTTTCGTACTGCATAGTCGTCCCTGGAGCGAAACCAGCCTGATGCTGGACGTCTTCACGGAAGAGTCCGGTCGCGTGCGGCTTGTTGCAAAAGGCGCACGTTCCAAACGCTCCAACCTCAAAGGCGCTCTTCAGCCTTTTACCCCCTTACTGCTCCGCTTTGGCGGGCGCGGCGAAGTTAAAACGCTGCGCAGCGCGGAAGCCGTCTCGCTGGCGCTCCCTCTCAGCGGTATCACGCTCTACAGCGGACTTTACGTCAACGAACTGCTCTCTCGCGTGCTTGAGCACGAAACGCGCTTCTCGGAACTCTTTTTCGATTATCTGCACTGTATCCAGTCGCTGGCTGGCGCTACAGGCTCGCCGGAACCGGCGCTTCGGCGGTTTGAGCTGGCGCTGCTTGGGCATCTGGGATATGGCGTTGATTTCCTGCACTGCGCCGGCAGCGGAGAGGCGGTTGACGATACGATGACCTACCGCTACCGTGAAGAGAAAGGATTTATTGCCAGCGTGGTTATTGATAACAACACCTTTACCGGGCACCATCTGAAGGCGCTGGCCAGCCGCGAATTTCCGGACAGCGATGCGCTGCGCGCGGCAAAGCGTTTCACTCGAATCGCCCTGAAGCCCTATCTTGGTGGGAAGCCGTTAAAAAGTCGCGAGCTGTTTCGTCAGTTTTTGCCCGCACGGGCCGATAAAACAAATAACGATTAACGAGGATTGTCATGGCTGAATTACTGTTAGGGGTCAACATTGACCACATCGCGACATTACGCAACGCTCGCGGTACCGCTTATCCGGATCCGGTACAGGCGGCCTTTATCGCCGAGCAGGCAGGCGCTGACGGTATTACCGTTCATCTGCGCGAAGATCGCCGCCATATTACCGATCGCGACGTGCGTATTTTGCGCCAGACTCTGGATACCCGCATGAACCTTGAGATGGCGGTGACGGAAGAGATGCTGAAGATTGCCTGTGAGACTCAACCGCATTTCTGCTGCCTGGTGCCGGAAAAACGTCAGGAAGTGACAACCGAAGGCGGACTGGATGTGGCGGGGCAGCTCGATAAAATGCGCGATGCCTGTAAGCGTCTGGCCGATGCCGGTATCCTGGTCTCCCTGTTTATTGATGCTGATCACGCGCAAATTAAGGCCGCAGCGGACGTCGGCGCGCCTTTTATCGAAATTCACACCGGCTGCTATGCTGATGCGCAAACGGATGCCGGACAGGCAAAAGAGCTGGAACGTATCGCCAAAGCGGCAACCTATGCCGCGAGCCTGGGGCTGAAGGTTAACGCCGGTCACGGCCTGACGTACCATAACGTTAAGGCTATTGCCGCGCTGCCGGAAATGCACGAGCTGAACATCGGTCATGCGATTATTGGCCGGGCGGTAATGAGCGGCCTGAAGGAAGCGGTTGCGGAAATGAAGCGTCTGATGCAGGAAGCTCGCGGCTGATGGCGATTCTCGGACTGGGTACTGATATTGTTGAAATTGCCCGTATTGACGCGGTGATAGCCCGTAGCGGCGATCGTCTTGCCCGTCGCGTACTCAGCGATTTTGAATGGGCAATATGGGAACAGCATCAGCAGCCGGTCCGTTTTCTGGCGAAGCGTTTCGCCGTTAAAGAAGCGGCGGCCAAGGCGCTTGGCACCGGCATCCGCAACGGGCTGGCGTTCAATCAGTTTGAGGTTTACAACGACGAGCTGGGTAAGCCAAAGCTGCGATTGTGGGGCGAGGCAAAGGGTCTGGCGGAGCGTATGGGCGTAAGCAGCATTCACGTGACGCTGGCCGACGAGCGTCACTATGCCTGCGCCACGGTGATTATCGAAAGCTAATTGTTACAGGCCGGAGAGGTCGGTTAACGCCGCCATCCGGCAATATCACAGTTTGTCCGCGTGGTGCAGCAGGACAAACTTATCCCACAGCTGCTCTTCATTCTCGTTATGGGCCGGATCTTTCAGAATGGTATTTGGGATCGGGCACACCTTCTGGCAGGTTGGCGTATCATAGTGGCCGACGCATTCGGTGCAGCGATCGCTGTTAATTTCATAAATGCTATCACCCATGGATATCGCCTCATTCGGGCACTCCGGCTCGCACATATCGCAGTTGATACATTTTTTGGTGATTAACAGCGCCATCAGGAATTTCTCAGAAACAACACAAACAGGGCGGGCATTATACGCCCATTTTTCGCTCGGGCCAGCTCTTTTCCACCGCTGATTGGCCCTCAAAGGTGTAAAAATTTTTGATCTGCTTGAGCAGACAGATAGTCGCGTTGTCCAGCGAAAGGTCGTTGCTATGCACCAGCATCACCGGAATAAAGAACGCAGGAATATTCAGGGAAACCAGACGAACGTTTTTCGGCGTGGACAAACGGGTTAACGAGCGGGTAATAAAGGCGATACCAATCTGGGCCTCAGCATATTCAAGGCACGAATAGTGGTTATCCAGCTCGCAGATGATGTTGGGAACGACCTTGCGATGATTAAATTCAGTCGTGATGATGCCTCTCAATAGCAGGGAATCATTGAGCACTATAATGGATTGATCGTTTAAATCCTGTGGATCGATACGCTCGTACTGCGCCAGAGGATGTGAAAGCGGAATGGCGGCGATAATTTCATCCTCAAATAGCATCGTCGAGCTAAGCTGGGCGGGGAGGGGCGTTCGGTAAACAATGCCAATATCGACGGCGCTGTCCGTCAGTTTTTTTATCGTTTGCTCCGTAGAAAACTCCTTAACATTTAAAGAGATCGCCGGATGGTGCGCCATAAAGCTACGAAAGGCGGGCAGAACCAGATAGCTGCCTGACACGCCAATAGATATTGTGTCCCGTTGCTGGTTCTGATAAGGCAGAAGTTCGTTCTCTGCATTTTTCAGATCCACCATTATTTTGTTAGCGTGTTGTTGCAATATAATTCCGGCTTTTGTTAATTCAATACCTCGCCCTCTTCGTGAGAATAATATTGTTTTGAGTGATGACTCAAGTTGTTTTATTTGCTGGCTTAATGATGGCTGAGTAATAAACAAGCGTGCGGCTGCCCGGCCGTAATGCCGTTCATCGCACAATATCAGAAAAGAGTGCAGCTGCTTGATATTCATTAAGGTCAGATACCAATCGATTGAGTTTTGTTATAACGATTATAAAAAATACCAAATTGTTTGCCTATTTTGCTTTTTTTAAACTGTGATCAGTGCATTTTAAAAAAGGAATAATTATGACAGCATCAATCAACCGCTGGGGAATGCTTGCAGCCCACGTGTGCATAAATTTTGTACTCGGAGGCGTCTACGCCTTTAGCTATTTTAAAACGCCATTAATGGCGCAATATCACTGGGACCCGGCTACGCTGGCTTTAGCATTCTCTATCAATATGGGGATCATTCCTTTACCCATGATTTGGGGTGGGAGAATGATCGATAATGGTAAAGGCAAGCAGGCGATAGTTATCGGCGGTATCCTGTTCTCCTTAGGCTTTATCCTATCCGGATTCGTGGATAATTTGCCAATGCTATTCTTAACCTATGGCGTCATTGCAGGGCTCGGTTCCGGCCTTGCTTTTACCGGCAATCTGAATAATATTCTGAAGTTTTTCCCCGATCGCCGAGGTCTTGCCAGCGGTATTGTCCTGGCCGGAGTTGGCGTGGGTACGTTACTTTGCACCCGCCTGGCTGAATATTTTATGACGCAAACGCACGATGTCAGCCGGGCCTTATTATATCTCGGTATTGTATATCTGGTGGTTATCTTCATTGTTCAGTTTTTTATTCGTAGCGCGCCAGCGAAAGATAGTGGCGAAATTAAAGCATCGCCACTGGATAAAGACTTTCGACATATGTTAAAGGATCTCCGTTTTTGGCTGCTATTCGTCATTCTGGCTTTGGGCGTTTTCTCCGGAATGGTCATCAGCTCAAGTTCAGCGCAAATTGGTATGATGCAGTATGGTTTACTGTCTGGCGCCTTGGTTGTCAGTCTGGTATCGATATTTAATTCTATTGGTCGTTTATTCTGGGGGGGATTAACCGATAAGCTTGGAGGATATAATACACTGATAATCGTTTATCTTTTTACCTGCCTCTGCATGCTCTTGTTATTATTCTTTAATGGTAATACGGCGGTATTCTACTTCAGCGCTCTGGGCGTGGGCTTTGCTTATGCGGGTATATTAGTTATCTTTCCCGGATTGACCAGTCAGAATTTTGGGATGCGCAATCAGGGACTCAATTATGGCTTTATGTATTTTGGCTTTGCCGTCGGCGCAGTTATTGCGCCGTATGTAACCTCCGCTATTGCAAAATACACAGGAAGCTACAACACGGTATTTATCCTGACCGTGGCGCTATTGCTTATTGGTGTCGTATTAACCCTGATTACCAAAAAATATATCGCAGTGGTTTTAGCCAAAATTCATTGATCAAAGCGTAAGGAAATAAAGATGAAAATTGCAATCGCAGGCGCCGGGGCTATGGGCTGTCGTTTTGGCTACATGCTGCTGGGGGCCGGGCACGACGTGACGCTTATCGATGGCTGGCACGAACATGTCAACGCCATATGCAGCAACGGGCTGTTTGTCGAAACGGAAGTAAGCCAGCAGTATTATCCCATTCCGGCAATGCTGGCTGATGAATCGCAGGGGGAGTTTGAGCTGATTATTCTGTTTACTAAAGCCATGCAGCTCGATCGCATGCTGCAGCATATTAAGCCGCTGCTGCCAGCCGCGAAGGTCGTCATGATTTTATCGAATGGCCTCGGAAATATTGAAACCCTGGAGAAATACGTCGATCGGCAAAAAATTTATGCTGGCGTGACGCTATGGTCCAGTGAACTGGAGGGCCCCGGGCATATTATGGCCACCGGTACCGGAACGATTGAACTGCAACCGGTTGCCAGCCAGGACGCCGCTCTGGAAGAAAATATCGTTGCCGTTCTCAATAGCGCCGGATTGAATGCTGAAATAAGCCCTGACGTACTCTTATCGATCTGGAAGAAAGCGGCTTTTAATAGCGTGATGAATACCTACTGCGCGCTGCTGGACTGTAATGTCGGCGGCTTCGGTCAACTGCCGGGCGCATTAGATTTAGCGCAGGCGGTGGTGGATGAATTTGTATTAGTTGCCGCCAGCCAGAATATTCCGTTGAGCGGAGAGATGGTAATGAATACGGTGAAGAAGGTCTTCGACCCGCGCGAAAGCGGCCATCACTATCCCTCTATGTATCAGGATTTGCAAAAGGGGCGACTTACGGAAATTGACTATTTAAACGGCGCCATCGCGCGAATTGGCATGCAGAATAATATCCCCGTGCCGGTGAATACGCTTCTGACGCAGCTTATTCACGCAAAAGAAGCGCAATAAACCCAGAGGCTCTTTCGCATGGTGCGAAAGAGCCTCTGTCAAACCAGCTTTTTCACCAGCGCTTCGCTATGGCGAATCCGCTCCGGGGCACGCTCAAGATCCTGCTGCACCAGTCCCATAAACAGAAGATCGGTCAGCATCATCTGCGCGCTGGTAGAGGAGATCGCGGCGCTGCGCGTAGCCTGTTCTTCCGCTATGGTATACAGGCACAGCGTCGCCTGTTGCTGAAGAGCGTTAGGATTAAATCCGGTGATCGCCAGGATCTGGCTTCCTACTCGTAACGCTTCACCAGCCGCCATGTTGATCTCGCGTCGTTCACCGGAGTAGGAGATAGCCAACAGCAGATCGTCCGGCGACATCGCCTGTACCGTCGCCAGCAGCGCATGCATATCCTGTTCTGACACGGCATTAATGCCGATTTTCATTAGCTTCCAGCTGAAGTTTCTTGCCACCAGCCCCGACGCGCCGATACCGGTAATAATGACCCGGCGGGCGTGGCGCAATAGCGTGACGGCTTCGAGCAGCTTCTCTTCGGCGTTGACGTCCAGCGAAGCGTGCATGGCCGCGATATTATCTTTAATGAGTTTTTCGCCTACCAGTCGGAGAGGATCGTCGCCGCGGATCTGATTATGTACCGGTACGGACTGTGGCGTAGGGGCGCTTGCCAGGGCTTCGCTTAACGCCAGCTTTAATGCCGGAAAACCTTTGAAACCCATCTTCTGCGCAAATTTGACTACGCTTGACTGGCTGACCCCGGCTTCGCCCGCCAGCTGTTGTGAGCTAAGGTGGCGGGTTTTATCCGGTTGGGCCAGAATGAAATCGGCCAGTTTTTTATCGCTTGCGGCCAGCGTTGGGTAGCGCTGGCGAATACGGGTCAAACAGTTCATAGCGGCTCCGGAGGACGGCTTCACCCTCGACTGAAAGAATTTTGTATTCGATTATAAGAGGATTACTGCGAATTAAAAATTCTGAGCTTCAGATTTCTCTGCAGAAGCGTTTTCTTAATCCGGATTCAACAACAGCGTATGTTTTCGCTATTCGCAGCTTAAGACTGCTAAGCTATTGGTTATCAGGCGATCGTTCAGGGGAGTGGGTTTTGAATAGCAGTACGCGGAGAGTGGTTTTCTTTGATCTGGATGGAACCTTACATCAGCAGGATATGTTCGGCAGCTTTTTGCGCTATGTCCTGCGCCACCAGCCGCTAAATGTCCTGCTGGTGATTCCTTTATTACCGGTTATTGCCGCCGGGCTGATGCTGTTTGGACGCGCTGCGCGCTGGCCGATGAGCCTGCTGCTGTGGGCGTCAACTTTTGGCCGCAGCGAGCGTCACCTGAAACGCCTTGAGGCGAGTTTCGCCCGCTGGTTTCGCCAGCACGTCACGGCGTTCCCGGTAGTACAGGCGCGGCTCAACAACTATCTGACCAGCACCGATGCGGACGTCTGGCTGATTACCGGCTCGCCGCAGTCGCTGGTTGAGCAGGTTTATTTTGATACTCCCTGGCTGCCGCGAGTGAACCTGATCGCCAGCCGGATGGAGCGTCGTTGCGGCGGCTGGGGATTAACCCTGCGCTGCCTCGGCAATGAAAAAGTGGCGCAGCTGGAACAAAAAATCGGCGCTCCGCTGCGATTGTACAGCGGCTACAGCGACAGCGAGCAGGATAACCCGCTGCTCTATTTTTGCCAGCACCGCTGGCGGGTGACGCCGCAGGGCGATCTTCAGCAGTTAGAATAGTGTGTAATACATAACGTCCATGTATAATGCGCCCCGCTTTTCTGCAGGAGTGCCCGCTTTGTCTGACCATGAATTAAATGATGAATACTGGATGCGTCACGCTCTGACGCTGGCGAAACGCGCCTGGGAAGAGGGCGAAGTGCCGGTCGGCGCGGTACTGGTGCATAATCATCAGGTCATCGGCGAAGGCTGGAATCGGCCAATCGGACGTCACGATCCGACCGCGCACGCCGAAATTATGGCGCTGCGTCAGGGCGGACTGGTGCAGCAAAACTATCGTCTGATTGACGCAACGCTGTACGTTACCCTTGAACCCTGCGTGATGTGCGCCGGGGCGATGGTCCATAGTCGCATCTCTCGGCTGGTTTTTGGCGCCAGAGATGCGAAAACCGGCGCAGCCGGGTCGCTCATCGACGTGCTGCACCATCCGGGAATGAACCATCGGGTCGAGATAACGGAAGGTATTTTGGCTGAGGCCTGTTCCGGCATGCTGAGCGATTTTTTCCGCTGGCGACGCGAAGAGAAAAAAGCGCTGAAGCGAGCTAGCCGGCAAGTGGAAGGTTAATGCCCCGTACCGGGGATTTTCAGCTTCGCGTTGTCCACCAGCGTTTCTGCGCGGAAGCTGAAAAAGGACATGGCGTACTGCTCTTCCTTACCCAGCTCCTCCGGCATGACTGCCGGATAGTGCTCGCCTAGTGCCGCTATCTGGGCGTCCTTTCTCTCTTTTTCAGAAAGATAGCCCACGAGGCTAATATGATATTTACGGATATTTTCGACGTAGGCGTAGGCTTCGTGGCCGCGTGCAAAGCCGTACTTCAGCCGGCTGTAGTAGTTTTTCTGGCTTAGCAGCGGCAGACGCTGCTTCACATCGGCCCAGCTATTCGGGTTGCCTTTCTGCTTTTTCGTCAGCGCCATTGCGTCGAGCATATGCGCGTAGCCCATATTGTAAGCCGCCAGCGCAAACCAGATGCGTTCATCCTGCGGGACCGACTCCGGCACTTTATTCATCATATCCTGTAAATAACGCATGCCGCCGTCGAGGCTTTGCTCGGCGTCGGTACGATCGGTCAGGCCCAGACTTTGAGCGGTATTGCGGGTCAGCATCATGATGCCGCGAACGCCGGTCGGGGAGGTGGCCTGCGGATCCCAGTGCGATTCCTGCCATGAGATAGCCGCCAGCAGCCGCCAGTCTATCTGACGGGCATATTTTTCAAACATTGGCTGCAGGTCCGGGAGCACGCTTTCCACGGCGCGCAGGAAGGTACGGGTGTCTACATAATCAAAATCGTTGCCGTGACCAAGGTATTTCTCCTCCAGCCTCGCCAGTGTGCCGTCCTCGTTAATATTATTGAAGAAATCGAGCATTGCCGCCGGCAGGGAGTTGTCCTCACCTTTTTCGCTAAACCAGGTGACCGGCTGCTCGTCGCTGATATCAAGCGCGACGGCCAGCTCCGGATGGACGCGCTGGAACAGGCTGACGGCGACCGAATCAGCAACGGTATAGTCGAGTTTGCCATCAATAACCGCCTGCATCAGCGCCGTCGTCCCGCGTTTCTCGTCCACGCGCCAGTCGAGATCGGGGTATTTTTGCTTTTTTAGGGCCTGAAGATCGTTAATCGCCACGTGTCCGGGAGCAATCGCCAACTGGTCGGCGGTAAGATTTGCCAGGCTGCGCGGACGCAGGCTGCCTTTGCGATAAACCAGCTGTTGCGAAACGGAGTAGTAGGTTGGCCCGACCTGATAGTTCTTCACCCGTTCGGAATTGTAGACCAGGCCGGCAGCCAGCATATCGGCTTTGCCTTCATCGAGGTCATCAAACAGCTGGCTGATATTCTGCCTGACGGTGACTTTTAGCTCGACGCCGAGGTAGTCGGCAAACTGCTGCGCCAGCTCATAATCAAAACCGTAGGTCCGATCGTTAATGGTCGCGAAGGTCATTGGCGAATTAATGGTGCTGATACGCAGTTCTCCGCGCGCCATGATCCCGGCCACGCGGTTTTCCGGCTTACCCATCCACGGGAGAGACGGCCACAGGGCAGCCGCCAGCAGGAGAGTCACAATGCCGATGAGCAGATAATTAATCTTTAATTTTTTCAGATAGTTAATCTTCTGCAGCTTCGGGTTCCTCAGCAGACTATGACCAGAATAAGTAAAAGGTTGTCGTGGAATGAGCGGCATTTTGCTTAAGAATGCGCCAGTTGGCAACTTATTCGCGAGGAGGGTCACATTTATTGATAAACCCTGGCAATCATTTTATTTCTACGCAAACGGTTTCGTCGGGGCGCAGGATTCACTATAATGGCGCCCGTTTCCCCCCTGGCTCACCATGAAAGCTTCGAAGACGAGAGACTTATGATGGAAATTTTGCGTGGTTCACCTGCACTGTCGGCATTCCGTATCAATAAACTGCTGGCACGTTTCCAGGCGGCCAACCTTCCGGTCAGCACGATATATGCCGAGTACGTTCATTTTGCCGACCTTAGCGCCCCGCTCAGCGACAACGATCGCGAGAGTCTGGCAAGGTTGCTCAAGTATGGCCCGAACTTAAGCAGCCATACCCCAACCGGCAAGCTACTGCTCGTTACCCCCCGTCCCGGCACCATCTCTCCCTGGTCTTCTAAAGCTACCGACATCGCCCATAACTGCGGCCTGTCTCAGATTGTGCGCCTTGAGCGCGGCGTCGCGTATTACGTCGAAGCCAGCAGCCTCAACGATGAACAGTGGTCGCTGGTGGCGGCCGAACTTCATGACCGCATGATGGAAAGCGTTTTCGGCGCGCTGGAAGAGGGTGAAAAACTGTTTGCCCATCATCAGCCAACGCCGGTCACCAGCGTTGACCTGCTGGGCCTGGGGCGTCAGGCGCTGATTGACGCCAACCTCCGTCTGGGGCTTGCGCTGGCGGATGACGAAATTGACTATCTGCAGGATGCTTTCCAGACGCTGGGCCGCAACCCGAACGATATCGAACTCTATATGTTCGCGCAGGCTAACTCCGAGCACTGCCGACACAAGATTTTTAACGCCGACTGGGTCATCGATGGCGAAAAGCAGCCGAAGTCGCTGTTCAAAATGATCAAAAACACCTTCGAGAAAACCCCGGACTACGTGCTGTCTGCTTATAAAGACAACGCCGCGGTAATGGAAGGTTCAGCCGTGGGGCGCTACTTTGCCGACCACGCAACCGGTCGCTACGACTTCCACCAGGAAGACGCGCATATTCTGATGAAGGTCGAAACCCATAACCACCCGACGGCGATCTCTCCGTGGCCGGGCGCGGCGACAGGTTCCGGCGGCGAAATTCGCGATGAAGGCGCCACCGGACGCGGGGCGAAGCCAAAAGCCGGCCTGGTGGGTTTCTCGGTTTCCAACCTGCGGATTCCGGGGTTTGAACAGCCGTGGGAAGAAGATTTCGGCAAACCGGATCGTATCGTTACCGCGCTGGATATCATGACTGAAGGTCCGCTGGGCGGCGCGGCGTTTAACAACGAATTTGGTCGTCCGGCGCTCAACGGCTATTTCCGTACCTATGAAGAGAAGGTAACCAGCCACAACGGCGAAGAGCTGCGCGGCTACCATAAGCCCATTATGCTGGCGGGCGGAATCGGCAACATTCGCGGCGAACACGTGCAGAAGGGCGAAATTGTCGTCGGCGCGAAGCTGATTGTTCTCGGCGGTCCGGCAATGAACATCGGTCTCGGCGGCGGCGCGGCCTCTTCAATGGCCTCCGGCCAGTCCGATGCCGACCTCGATTTCGCCTCCGTACAGCGCGATAACCCGGAGATGGAACGTCGTTGCCAGGAGGTTATCGACCGCTGCTGGCAGCTGGGCGACGCCAACCCGATTTTGTTTATCCACGATGTCGGCGCTGGCGGTCTGTCGAACGCCATGCCTGAGCTGGTCAGCGACGGCGGACGCGGCGGTAAATTCCAGCTGCGCGATATCCTCAGCGATGAGCCGGGCATGAGCCCGCTGGAGATCTGGTGTAACGAATCGCAGGAACGTTATGTGCTGGCGGTTGCGCCGGAGCAACTGCCGTTGTTTGATGAGCTGTGCCGCCGCGAACGCGCGCCGTACGCGGTGATTGGCGAAGCAACCGAAGCGCTGCATCTGAGCCTTGATGATGCCCATTTTGACGATCGTCCGATCGACCTGCCGCTTGACGTGCTGCTGGGCAAAACGCCGAAAATGACCCGTGACGTGCAGACGTTGAAAGCGCAGGGCCAGAGTCTGCAACGCCAGGGCATCACTATTGCCGACGCGGTGAATCGCGTGCTGCACCTGCCGACGGTCGCGGAGAAAACCTTCCTCGTCACCATTGGCGATCGCACCGTCACCGGTATGGTGGCGCGCGATCAGATGGTGGGGCCGTGGCAGGTTCCGGTGGCTAACTGTGCGGTCACCACCGCCAGCCTCGATAGCTACTACGGCGAAGCGATGTCCATTGGCGAACGTGCGCCGGTGGCGCTGCTGGACTTCGCCGCCTCCGCCCGTCTGGCTGTTGGCGAGGCGCTGACCAACATCGCGGCGACGCAGATTGGCGCGCTCAATCGCGTGAAGCTGTCGGCAAACTGGATGGCCGCTGCCGGTCACCCGGGCGAAGACGCCGGTTTATATGAAGCGGTAAAAGCGGTGGGCGAAGAGCTCTGTCCTGCCCTGGGACTGACTATTCCGGTGGGTAAAGACTCCATGTCGATGAAAACCCGCTGGCAGGAAGGGGCTGAACAGCGCGAGATGACTTCTCCGCTGTCTCTGGTGATTTCCGCCTTTGCCCGCGTGGAAGACGTACGCCGTACCGTCACCCCACAGCTCTCCACCGAAGACAACGCCCTGCTGCTGATTGATTTAGGCAAGGGGAACAATGCGCTGGGCGCGACCGCGCTGGCGCAGGTTTATCGTCAGCTTGGCGATGTGACTGCCGACGTTCGCGATGTCGCGCAGCTGAAAGGCTTCTGGGACGCAATGCAGGCGCTGGTGGCTGAAGATAAGCTGCTGGCCTGGCACGACCGTTCCGACGGCGGTCTGCTGGTCACCCTGGCCGAGATGGCCTTTACCGGCCACTGCGGCGTCAACGTTGATATCGCCGCGCTCGGCGAGGATCGCCTGGCCGCGCTGTTTAACGAAGAGCTTGGCGGCGTCATTCAGGTTCGTGCCGCCGATCGTCAGGCCGTGGAAGCCACGTTGGCCGCTCATGGCCTGGCGGATTGCGTTCACTATATTGGCCAGGCTACGGCGGGCGATCGCTTCGTCATCGAGGCCGACGGTCATCCGGTATTCAGCGAAAGCCGCACCACGCTGCGCATGTGGTGGGCAGAAACCACCTGGCAAATGCAGCGTCTGCGCGATAACCCGGAATGCGCTGACCAGGAGCACGAGGCGAAAGCCAACGATGCCGATCCAGGGCTCAACGTGAAGCTCTCCTTTGATATCAATGAGGATATCGCTGCGCCTTATATTGCCACCGGCGCGCGTCCGAAGGTCGCGGTGCTGCGTGAGCAGGGCGTGAACTCCCATGTAGAAATGGCCGCGGCGTTCCATCGCGCTGGCTTTGATGCCATCGACGTGCACATGAGCGACCTGCTGGCGGGCCGTACCGGTCTTGCTGATTTCCAGGCGCTGGTGGCCTGCGGCGGCTTCTCCTACGGTGACGTTTTAGGCGCCGGTGAAGGCTGGGCGAAATCGATTCTGTTCAATGAGCGGGTTCGCGACGAGTTTGCCACCTTCTTCCATCGTCCGCAGACCCTGGCGCTGGGCGTGTGCAACGGCTGCCAGATGATGTCTAATCTGCGCGAGCTGATCCCGGGCAGCGACCTGTGGCCGCGCTTTGTGCGTAATCAGTCTGACCGCTTTGAAGCGCGCTTCAGCCTGGTTGAAGTGACGCAGAGCCCGTCTCTGCTGCTGCAGGGTATGGTGGGATCGATGATGCCGATTGCCGTATCCCACGGTGAAGGGCAGGTGGAGGTTCGCGATGGCGCGCATCTGGCGCAGCTGGAAAGTAAAGGCCTGGTGGCGCTGCGCTTCGTCGATAACTTCGGTAAGGTGACGGAAAACTATCCGGCCAACCCGAATGGTTCGCCGAACGGTATCACTGCGGTAACCAGCGAAAGCGGGCGCGCGACCATCATGATGCCGCACCCGGAACGCGTGTTCCGCACCGTGTCGAACTCCTGGCACCCGGAAAACTGGGGCGAAGACAGCCCGTGGATGCGTATTTTCCGCAACGCGCGTAAACAGCTGGGCTAAAAATCGTTTACAAATCGAATTAAGCCTCCTGCCCACGCAGGGGGCTTTTTTATTTGTGGGGTACTTCGAAAGCAGGTGTCGGGGATCGCCGACAAACGCGCTATGGTGGTGTCGTCAAAAGGTGACATTTAACTTATTGATTCATAAAGGCATCACTGAATCATTCACCCGATGTTGCTAATCAGCGACACTTTGTACAAAAAGCGACCATCATCATCCGTGCCTATAAATAGTAAAAAGACATTATATTTCATTGTGTTAATAAAATGTTTTGAGATATGGCATAGTTCGTGCATAATTATAACCAGTGGCTCATTCACCTTCTTATGTCAGCCCCTTCGGGACGCGCTACATAAACTTCGAATGACGCACAAACAGGTGCCTGCCGTCCAACTCCTGATAACAGCTCTGCTTTATCAGTCATCGGGCGAAACGTCGAGTAAGGCACCGCCTCATTTCTTAATAAAGCCAGGCTCCCGTGGCCTGGCTTTATTATACTCGTCGTCTTTTGTGCTACAGGTGCGTTGGCCGCATCTGTTCACCCCGGTCACTTACTTGAGTTAGCTCCCGGGGATTCTCAGCTTTGCCGCCTTCCTGTAACTCAAAATCCATAGAGTATATTGGGTATATTCAGGTAGCATCGTAGTGAGCTAATGATTGAGACCCTATCCGTGAAGCGACTCTCCCTTTTCCCCCGTTCGCTGCGCCAGCTGGTCACGCTATCCTTCGTGCTGATCCTGCTTCCGCTGCTGGTGCTGGCATGGCAGGCGTGGCAAAGCCTTAACGCCCTCAGCGCCCAGGCGGCGCATATTAATCGCACCACCCTTATCGACGCCCGCCGCAGCGAGGCGATGATTAACGCGTCGCTGGAAATGGAGCGTAGCTACCGGCAGTACTGCGTGCTGGACGATCCGACGCTGGCGCGGGTCTATCAAAATCAACGCCAACGCTACAGCGAAATGCTTGACGCTCACGCGGGCGTTCTGCCTGATGAAAAAATCTGGCAGGCGCTGCGTCAGGATCTCGACGATCTGGCCGAGCTGCAGTGTAAAAATAGCGGCCCGGCGGCGAAGTCAGCAGTCAGCCTGGAAGCGTTTGCTTCCGCCAATAGCGACATGGTCCAGGCAACCCGGACGGTGGTCTATTCGCGTGGACAGCAGCTGCAGCAGGAAATCGCCGAGCGCGGCCAGTTCTTCGGCTGGCAGGCGCTGGTGCTGTTCCTGCTCAGCCTGGCGCTGGTGCTGCTGTTCACCCGCATGATTATCGGCCCGGTAAAGGGCATTGAAAGAATGATCAACCGACTGGGCGAGGGGAAATCGCTGGACGATGCCGCGCTGTTTACCGGCCCGCGCGAGCTGCGCTCCGTCGGTAAACGCATTATCTGGCTGAGCGAACGCCTTGCCTGGCTGGAATCCCAGCGCCATCAGTTCCTGCGCCATCTTTCCCATGAGCTGAAAACGCCGCTGGCCAGCATGCGCGAAGGGACGGAACTGCTCGCTGACCGGGTGGCCGGGCCGCTGACGCCCGAGCAGCAGGAGATCGTGGAGATTCTGGATAACAGCAGCCGCAACCTGCAAAAGCTGATTGAGCAACTGCTGGACTATAACCGCAAACAGGCCGATGGCCCGATTGCGCGCGAGACGGTCAACCTGGCCGAACTGGTGGAAAATGTGGTTTCTGCCCATAGCCTGCCGGCAAGAGCTAAAATGATGCATACCGAACTGTTGCTCAGCGAGCGTTTTTGCGAAGCGGAGCCCGCTCTGCTGGTGAGCGTACTGGATAATCTCTACTCCAATGCGGTGCACTATGGTGCTGAATCCGGTAACATTCGAATCCATAGCTATCGGCACGGCGAGCAGGTGCGCATTGACGTCATTAACGACGGCGAGCCGATCCCGTCCGCAGAAAGAAACATGATTTTTGAGCCTTTTTATCAGGGAAGCCACCAGCGTAAAGGGGCGGTAAAAGGCAGCGGTCTGGGGCTGAGCATTGCCCACGACTGCGTACGGCAAATGCAGGGCGAGCTGAGCCTGGTTGATGAGAAGTCAGGGCTAATCTGTTTTCGTATCACGCTCCCCGTCGCCGAGTCTGGAAAAAATAACGTATAACTATCGGGTGAATATGTCCCACTTCTTCGCATTTGTCCGTCCCCTCAGGGGATGGCTGCTGTCAGGCATTTCCTGCCTGGCGCTGGCGGGATGTTCCGCCTCTACATCACCACACGCCGCGGATGGCAAAACGCTCTCCGCGCTGCCGCAGCATCAGGTCGCCGATTTTCTTTCGGTGGAGTGCACTGATATCTGGAATCTGCAAAGCGAAGCCAGCGACAAAAATCCGCTCTACTGGCTGCGTGGAATTGACTGCGCCGATCGTCTTGCTCCGGTGCAGGCGCGGGCGGAGGCCCGGCTGCACAGCGGCGACAGCTGGCAGGATGCCTTTAAGCGCGGCATTTTACTGGCTGATGCCAAAATTACGCCTAACGAGCGCCGGGAACTGGTCGCCAGTCTGGATAGCTTCAGCCCGCAAATCGCCCCTCAGGTGCGCCCGCTCTATCAGCTCTGGCGCGATGCCCAGGGCCGGCAGCTTCAGCTGATTGACGAGCGTTCCCGCTACGCCAAACTGCAGCAGTCAAACGATGCGGAGCTGGAGACGCTGCGACAGCAGGAAATTGAGCTACGCAGTCAGCTCGAACTGACGACCCGCAAGCTGGAGAATCTCACCGATATCGAGCGTCAGCTCTCCAGCCGTAAACCCGGCGGGAACTTCAGCTCTGACGCCGGGCACGGCGGCGATAAAGTCCCGGAGGTGATTCATGACGATCCGTAAACCCGCCCGTCTGCTATTAGTGGACGACGATCCGGGGCTGCTGAAGCTGCTGGGTATGCGTCTGGTCAGCGAAGGGTATAGCGTAGTGACCGCCGAGAGCGGGCCGGAGGCGCTGCGGACGCTAAGTCGCGACAAGGTCGATCTGGTGGTCAGCGACCTGCGGATGGATGAGATGGACGGACTCCAGCTGTTCAGCGAAATCCAGAAGGTTCAGCCGGGGATGCCGGTGATCATTCTCACTGCGCACGGTTCCATTCCGGACGCCGTTGCCGCGACCCAGCAGGGCGTGTTTAGCTTTCTCACCAAGCCGGTGGATAAAGACGCTCTTTATAAAGCGATTGATGACGCGCTGGAGCAGAGCGCGCCAACCACCGACGAGCGCTGGCGTCAGGCGATTGTGACCCGTAGCCCGTTGATGGAGCGACTGCTGGAGCAGGCCGGGATGGTGGCGCAGTCGGACGTCAGCGTGCTGATTAACGGCCAGAGCGGTACCGGCAAGGAGATTGTCGCCCAGGCAATTCATAACGCCAGCCCGCGCCGCGATAAACCTTTTGTCGCCATTAACTGCGGCGCGCTTCCCGAACAGTTGCTGGAGTCAGAATTGTTCGGCCACGCGCGCGGCGCTTTTACCGGCGCAGTCAGCAATCGCGAGGGGCTATTCCAGGCCGCGGAAGGCGGGACCCTGTTTCTTGATGAAATTGGCGATATGCCGGTTGCGCTACAGGTGAAACTGCTGCGCGTTCTGCAGGAGCGTAAAGTGCGCCCGCTGGGCAGCAATCGCGATATCGATATTGATGTGCGGATTATTTCTGCGACCCATCGCGACCTGCCGAAGGCCATGGCGCGAGGCGAATTTCGTGAAGATCTGTTCTATCGTCTCAACGTGGTGAATCTGAAAATCCCGCCGCTGGCTGAGCGTACGGAAGATATTCCGCTGCTGGCGAACCATCTGCTGCGCCAGTCTGCCGATCGCCATAAACCTTTTGTCCGCGCATTTTCCACGGATGCGATGAAGCGGCTGATGGCCGCTAAATGGCCGGGCAACGTGCGCCAGCTGGTGAACGTGATTGAGCAGTGCGTGGCGCTGACCTCTTCGCCGGTCATTAGCGACGCCCTGGTAGAGCAGGCGCTGGAAGGGGAAAACACCGCGCTGCCGACGTTTGTCGAAGCGCGGAATCAGTTTGAGCTCAATTACCTGCGCAAGCTGCTGCAAATTACCAAAGGGAACGTCACGCATGCGGCCCGAATGGCGGGGCGCAATCGCACCGAATTTTATAAGCTACTGTCGCGCCACGAGCTCGACGCTAACGACTTTAAAGAGTAGCTCCGGATGATGGCGCAAGTTATGATACGGTTAGCAACCGGTTACGCGACTAAAACAGGAACACCATGAAAAAGATTGATGCGATTATTAAACCCTTCAAACTGGATGACGTGCGTGAAGCGCTGGCCGAAGTCGGCATCACCGGGATGACGGTAACGGAAGTGAAAGGCTTTGGCCGTCAGAAGGGGCATACCGAGCTGTATCGCGGTGCGGAGTATATGGTCGATTTTCTGCCGAAAGTGAAAATCGAAATCGTTGTTACCGATGATATCGTCGACACCTGCGTGGATACCATTATCCGTACGGCGCAGACCGGCAAAATCGGCGACGGTAAGATCTTTGTCTTTGATGTCGCACGCGTGATTCGTATCCGTACCGGCGAAGAAGACGACGCGGCGATTTAAGCTGTCAAACCGGATGGCGGTCCGGCAATTTCCGGGCCGCCTGCATTTATCGCTCCGTTTACAGCACCTTATGCGGGCCGAAGCACTCATAATGAATGTTGTCGCTGCTCACGCCCAGATCTACCAGCTGCTTCGCGGCAAACTGCATAAACGCCACCGGGCCGCAGAGATAGAACTGCATTTGCGGGTCGCCGATCTTGTCGGCCAGCGCCGTTAAATCCATCAAACCTTCACTATCAAACGCGCCGGATTCACGGTCCGCTTCGCTCGGGCTGCGGTACCAGACGTGAGAAGTAAACTTCGGCAGCGTTTCACCCAGCGTTTTAACTTCGTCCGCGAAGGCGTGTACGTCGCCGTTCTCTGCCGCATGGAACCAGTTCACCTGCGCCGGATGCTGCGCTTTTGCCAGCACATCCAGCATCGCCAGCATCGGCGTCTGACCGACGCCGCCGGAGAGCAGCGTGACCGGGGTTTCCGGCGCCACGTTGAGGAAGAAATCACCGGCCGGCGCGGCCAGATAAATCACGTCGCCTTCTTTCGCTGAATCATGCAGCCAGTTTGAAACCTGGCCGCCGTTTTCACGTTTAACCGCGATACGATAGCCTTTACCGTCGGGTTTGCGGGTCAAAGAGTACTGGCGAATTTCCTGATGCGGAAAACCTTCCGGCTTCAGCCAGACCGCCAGATACTGGCCTGGATGATATTCCGCTACCGCGCCGCCGTCGACCGGCTCAAATTCAAAGCTGGTAATCAGCGCGCTGCGCGGCGTTTTTTTGACGATGCGGAATGCGCGGGTGCCTTCCCAGCCGCCGGTTTTGCTGGCGCTTTCGTTATAGATTTGCGCTTCACGATTAATAAAGACGTTGGCCAGCACCCCGTAGGCCTTGCCCCAGGCATCCAGTACTTCCTGGCCCGGACTGAACATCTCATCGAGGGTCGCCAGCAGGTGAGTACCAACAATATTGTACTGCTCGGGTTGAATCTGGAAGCTGGTGTGCTTCTGGGCGATTTTCTCTACCGCCGGCAGCAGGGCGGGCAGGTTCTCGAGATTGCTGGCATAGGCGGCAATCGCGTTGAACAGCGCCTCGCGCTGGTCGCCGTTGCGCTGATTGCTCATATTGAAGATTTCTTTTAATTCGGGATTGTGAGCAAACATGCGGTCGTAAAAATGAGCGGTCAGTTTTGGACCGGTTTCAACCAGCAGGGGGATGGTGGCTTTCACCGTAGCGATGGTCTGGGCGTCGAGCATAGCAGCTTCCTTTATAAGTTATCTTAATGATGCATATTAAATGCATCTTATAAAAATACCCCTGCTTTGTAAATGGTTCTTTAACGCTTTACCTTAAGACAGTTACAACATGAATTATTTGCATCACAAACCTGAAAAGAAATCCGTCGATGATCGAAGGTGCTTTATTGCTCAAAGCCTTGTGTAATGCGGAGCCAATCGTTTGCGTAAAATCCTTTGTCAAGACCTGTTATCGCAGAATGATTCAGTTATACTGTGGGCCGTTGTCCAGGTGGACCGCCTTTTTAGGCCGAAATTTTATTGTTAGCTGAGTCAGGAGATGCGGATGTTAAAGCGTGAAATGAACATTGCCGATTATGATGCCGAACTGTGGCAGGCTATGGAGCAAGAAAAAGTACGTCAGGAAGAGCACATCGAACTGATCGCCTCCGAAAACTACACCAGCCCGCGCGTAATGCAGGCGCAGGGCTCTCAGCTGACCAACAAATACGCTGAAGGATACCCGGGCAAGCGCTACTACGGCGGCTGTGAATACGTCGATATCGTAGAGCAGCTGGCTATTGACCGCGCTAAAGAACTGTTCGGCGCTGACTACGCTAACGTGCAGCCGCACTCCGGCTCCCAGGCGAACTTCGCGGTCTATACCGCTCTGCTGCAGCCGGGCGATACCGTTCTGGGTATGAACCTGGCGCAAGGTGGCCACCTGACTCACGGCTCTCCGGTCAACTTCTCTGGCAAACTGTACAACATCATCCCTTACGGTATCGATGAGTCCGGTAAAATTGACTATGACGATATGGCTAAGCAGGCTCAGGAACATAAACCGAAGATGATTATCGGTGGTTTCTCGGCTTATTCCGGCGTGGTTGACTGGGCAAAAATGCGTGAAATCGCTGACAGCATCGGCGCATACCTGTTCGTCGATATGGCTCACGTTGCCGGTCTGATCGCCGCAGGCGTTTACCCGAACCCGGTTCCGCATGCTCACGTCGTGACCACCACCACCCACAAAACCCTGGCTGGTCCGCGCGGCGGCCTGATCCTGGCGAAAGGCGGCAGCGAAGAGCTGTACAAAAAACTGAACTCCGCCGTATTCCCGAGCGCCCAGGGCGGCCCGCTGATGCACGTTATCGCGGCGAAAGCCGTCGCGCTGAAAGAAGCGATGGAGCCAGAGTTCAAAGTTTACCAGCAGCAGGTAGCGAAAAACGCTAAAGCGATGGTCGAAGTATTCCTGAACCGCGGCTACAAAGTGGTTTCCGGCGGCACTGAAAACCATCTGTTCCTGCTGGATCTGGTCGATAAAAACCTGACCGGTAAAGAAGCTGACGCAGCCCTGGGCCGCGCCAACATCACCGTCAACAAAAACAGCGTGCCGAACGATCCGAAGAGCCCGTTTGTGACCTCTGGTATCCGTATCGGTTCTCCGGCGGTGACCCGTCGCGGCTTTAAGGAAGCAGAAGTCAAAGAGCTGGCCGGCTGGATGTGCGACGTGCTGGACAACATCAATGACGAAGCGGTCATTGAGCGCGTGAAGGGTAAAGTGCTGGATATCTGCGCACGCTTCCCGGTCTATGCGTAAGCGTTAGCGTTGAGCTAAAAAAGGCCGCTGATGCGGCCTTTTTTGTGCCTGTTAATTAGCGGCGGTCGAGCGAAATCGCTCCGGGCCCGGTTATTGCCAGCAGCAGGAAGGCTCCGGCAATACTGACGTTTTTCCAGAAGTTAATCATGTTCGGTAGTACCGCATCGCCGGACATATTCCAGTAGTGGTGGCCAATCACCGCGGTGCCAAGAGTATAAAAAATAAAGATCACCGCCAGCGGGCGGGTGAAAAAGCCCAGCACAATTAAAATGGCCGCCGGCACCTCCATAATAATGGCAATGATGGCCGCAAGCGTTGGCATCGGCGCGCCGGAGGAGGCCATATACTGCACCGTGCCGCTAAAGCCGAGCAGCTTGGGATAACCGAAAAGAATAAATAGCACCACTACCGCGATACGCGCAATCAGCAGCAGCAGAGAGCGGGAGGAACCAAAGTCAAAGTAGCGTAGAGTGTTCATGATCAGCTCGTTATGAGAGACGTGTGATTTAAACGTAATACACAAATTTGCGCTCCGCCACGTCCCCTGACGATTAACGCAGCGTCTGCAGCTGCTCCTCAACATACAGATAACCGATCCCCATCAGCTGCTGAGCGCGGGTCAGTGTGCCAAAACCGATTTGGGTGGCGTGCGCTCTCGGCGTATCGCCGTGGTCAAACGGATTAAAGCCGGTTTGTTTGACGATACTCTCCAGCCACTGTTCGCCAAAAGCACAGCTGCGACCGTATAGCCAGATCTGGTTAATATTCAAAATATTTAAGAAATTATAAAGGCTTAAGCCAATAGCGTTGGCGGCGTTATCAACCCATGCGCGAATATGCACGTCTCCCTGTTCCCAGGCCTCAATGAGCGATGCCGTGGTTAAGTGCTCCGGGGATCGCTGCGCCTCAGGCTGGGTTTTAAGCCACATCCGCGCCTGTTTTTTCAACGCGCTGAGGGAGGCTACGGTTTCAAGACAGCCATATCTCCCGCAGTCGCAGGCTTTGCCGTCAGGATTCACAATCGTGTGTCCAATCTGCCCGCTGCCGTAGAGGCTTCCTCGATAAATCTGATCGTTAATCACAAACGATGATCCAATACCGTAATCGACGTTGATCACGCAAAAATCCGGTTGTGGGCCCGGATGCTGCCATTTCTCCGCCAGCGCCAGCATCACGCAGTCATTATCTACCCGTACCTGCACGCCGAGCTGTTCTTCCAGCAGATACTTTATTTCAATCGGCGTTTTCCAGCGCGCCTGGGGCATGGTTTGTGAAACGCCGGTGATCGGATCAACCTGACCATGGACGCCAAGGGCGAGATTGATGCTGTGCTGCGGGTAGCGGCGGTGGATACGCCGCCAGCATTCCACGATGGCCTCCAGCAGAGCCTGCGGCGTGGGCGCGTCGATGGGCAAATGCTGGTGGCCGTCAACCGCCAGTAGACGGGCATCGGCAAGCTGATACTCAATACTGGTCGGCGTAATATTCATGCATAGCGTCCAGGCTCCGCGCGCGGGGATCTGGTAGCTTCCGCTGTTCACGCCGCGTTTGCTCATTTTTTCTGTGGAGTGATCGATCAGTCCTTCGCTGAGCAGCTCTTCAAGAATATTGCTCACCGCCGGAATAGAGAGTCCGGTGAGCTGAGAAAGCTGGGATTTACTCAGCTGCTTCTCCCGCCAGAGATGAGCCAAAAAAATGGATTTATTGGCCTGTCTGACCCGGGCATTATTTAAACCGGTACGCTGCATACACTTAACTCCCTTAACTATATTGCGTGAGCATTGCGCATTTTAGCAGCTAAGTGACGATATAAACTCCTCCCATAGCGAATTTTACCTTACTTTGTTTAGTGGAGGCGTCATGTACGGTTCGGTTAAGGTTTGGCAGGAAATAATTACATTACCTACGTGGACAACGGGGGCGGAGGATCCGAACCCCATGTTTCTGGAAAAACGCGTTTATCAAGGTTCTTCCGGTAACGTCTATCCCTACGGCGTGATTGACACCCTGACCGGCGAACGTGAGATGCGCGATTATCAGGCAGTATGGATGGAGAATGATTTCATTCGAATTATGCTGTTACCGGAACTCGGCGGCCGTATACATCGGGCGTATGACAAGGTTAAACAGCGCGATTTCGTGTATTACAATGAAGTTGTGAAGCCCGCCCTGGTGGGGCTGCTGGGGCCCTGGATCTCCGGCGGTATCGAGTTCAACTGGCCGCAGCATCATCGCCCGACGACCTTTATGCCGGTCGACTTTTCGATCCAGTGCGGGGAAAACGGCGTGCAGACCGTATGGATGGGGGAAGCGGAGCCCATGCGCGGTTTGCAGGTCATGACCGGGTTTACGCTTTATCCTGACCGCGCGCTGATTGAAATTACCGGTAAGGTCTTTAATGGTAACGCCACGCCGCGTCATTTCCTGTGGTGGGCCAACCCGGCGGTAAAAGGCGGCGATGCTCACCAGAGCGTTTTCCCGCCCGACGTCACCGCCGTGTTCGATCACGGCAAGCGCGATGTTTCCGCTTTCCCTATTGCCACCGGCACCTACTACAAAGTCGACTATTCTGCGGGCGTCGATATCTCCCGTTATAAAAACGTTCCTGTGCCCACCTCGTATATGGCGGAGAAATCGGATTACGATTTTGTCGGCGCTTATCACCATGACGAGCGCGGTGGGCTACTGCATGTTGCCGATCATCACATCTCTCCGGGCAAAAAACAGTGGAGCTGGGGCTATGGCGACTTTGGCCAGGCATGGGACCGCAATCTGACCGACGAAAATGGCCCTTATATTGAGCTGATGACTGGCGTCTACACCGATAACCAGCCTGACTTTACCTGGCTTGCGCCTTATGAAGAGAAGATTTTTGTGCAAAATTTCCTTCCCTATAGCGAGCTGGGAATGGTGCAAAATGCCAATACGCAGCTGGCGCTGAAGCTGGTTCGCGAGTCTGAGCAGCTACAGCTCGGCGTTTACGCCATTGCGCCGCTGGAAAATATCGTTGTTGAACTCAGTGCTGAACAGCAGCCGCTGTATGAAACTCAGCTTACGCTGAAGCCCGGCGAGAGCTGGCGGCATACGCTGCCGGAACATGACGCCGGTCGCTTGACCATCAAGGTGAAAAGTGCAGACAAGCAACTGCTGCTGGATTATCACGAACATATTACTCAGCAGGCGCCGCTGCCCGAACCGGCCTCAGCGCCAGCGATGCCGGAAGAGATTCACAACGATGATGAGCTCTATTTTATCGGCCAGCATCTTGAGCAATACAATCACGCCAGCCGCTATGCCGCAGATTACTATCGCCGGGCGATAGCCCTCGATCCGCAGGATTATCGCAATAATGTTGCCCTCGGGACGCTGGCGTTTAACCAGGCCGACTGGGTTTTAGCGGAGCAATGTGCCCGCGCCGCGCTACTTCGCGCCCATCGTCTGAATAAAAATCCGCGCGATGGCGAAGCCAGTATGCTGCTTGGCAGCTCGCTGGAAAGGCAGGGGGATGAAGCTGGAGCATGGGATCATTATTACAAAGCCTCCTGGAGCGGTAACTGCCGCGATGCTGCATGGTGGGCGCTGGCAAGGCTGGCGATGAAGCGTGGTGATACGGCCGACGCGCTGGAAAAGGTCAACACCAGTCTGCAGTTCAACGCCAGCAACCATCTGGCTATGGGGCTGAAAGCGCTGGCATTAGCGAACTCGGGGCAGACTAAAGAGGCGCAGGATTATATTTTCGCTTGTCTTGAGCAATACCCGTTGAGCTATCCGCTGCACTGCGCGCGCTGGATGATTGAGCCCAGCGACGAAGCGCGAGAGAGCCTGCTGCGGGTAACGGGGCGCAGAGGGATCAACGGCAGCCTGCTGGCGGGCTGGCTGCTTTCTATCGGACAGAAGCAGGCGGCGAAAGAGGTGCTTGAGGCACTGGATTGTCAGGAGGCGCTGCCGATGCTGTGGCGAGCCTCGTTAAGCGATGACGCAAATAAACGGCAACGGTTGATTGCCGAAGCCGAGCGCTGCCATCCGCAAAAAGTGCGTTTCCCCAATACGCTCGATGAAGTTCAGATGCTGCAAACCCTGAGCGACAGCGCTTTCGCCTGCTATCTGCTCGGTTGCTTCTGGTACAGCAAACGACGCTATGAAGAGGCGGTCAGCTGCTGGCGCGAGACGCTGGCAAAATCACCCGATTATGCGCCCGCTCATCGCCTGCTCGGGGTTTACGCCTGGAATAAACAACAGGATGCGGCGCAGGCGCTGGCTTATCTACAGCGCGCCGTAGAGCTTGAGCCCGAAAACGTGCGCTTCCTCTTTGAGCTTGATTTTCTGCAAAAATCACTGGGTACGCCGGTAAACGAACGACTGGAGAAGCTGGCGGCGCGCAAAGCGGTGGTGCTGAAGCGGGACGATCTGACCGCTGAGCTGCTAAGCCTGTGGAATGCTTCCGGTCATTATGCCGATGCCGCCGCTATTCTCGGTACGCGCGTGTTTCATCCCTGGGAAGGCGGGGAAGGGAAAATCACCGGTCAGTATTTGCTCAATCAGCTGCATCGGGCTTTGCAGTTTATTGAACGCGAGGCGTTTACGCAGGCTGCGGACTGTCTGAAAGACGCATTACGCTATCCCGATAATCTGGGGGAGGGGCGACTGCCCGGGCAGACGGACAACGATATCTGGTATTTGCTGGGCTACTGCGCGGAACAGGCTGGGGATGCGCAGCAGGCAGAGGAATATTATCAGCTTGCCCTACAAGGAGGCTCAACGCTGGACGCCGGGCGTTACTACAACGATCAGCCCGCTGATTACCTTTTCTGGCAGGGCATCGCGCTGCGTAAGAGCGGTAACCCGGAGCAGGCCGAACAGCACTTCCAGAATTTTATCACCTGGGCCGGGCTGCATCGGGATGACGTGCCGCAAGCCGACTTTTTTGCCGTCTCTCTTCCGGATTTGGTGGTGCTTGATGTCTCAGCGCAGCAGCAACATCAGCAGCACTGCTTGTTTATTGAAGCGCTGGGCCATCTGGGGCTGGGGAATGTATCCGCCAGCCAGCAGGCGATGCAGCGGCTTCTGCAACTGAACCCGGCTCATGATAAGGCGCATTTGATTCGTCATGTCCTGCAAAGCGGCATTTTTTCCTGAACCTCAAATGGGCGGGCCTGGCTCGCCTGTACCCTACTGTTCCCTGCGTTTCCCTTATAGAGGAATCATTATGAATAACGCGCAGACACATCTCAAAATGGGCTACGTCTGGACTATCTGTCTGGTCGCCGCCTGCGGTGGTTTACTGTTTGGCTATGACTGGGTAGTCATCGGCGGCGCTAAGCCATTTTATGAAGCCTGGTTTTCCATTACCGACCCGGCACAATCCGGCTGGGCTATGAGTTCGGCGCTGGTGGGCTGCGTTTTCGGCGCATTAATCTCGGGATGGTGCGCCGATAAACTCGGGCGCAAGCTGCCCTTAATACTTTCCGCCGTGCTGTTCAGCGCGTCGGCGTGGGGGACGGCGGTCGCCAGCAGTTTCGACATGTTTGTGGTTTACCGCATTGTGGGCGGCGTGGGGATTGGTCTGGCATCCGCTCTCAGCCCGCTTTACATCGCCGAAGTCAGCCCGGCAGAAAAAAGAGGACGCTTTGTTGCGGTCAACCAGCTCACTATCGTGATTGGCGTGCTGGCCGCTCAGCTTATTAACCTGATGATTGCGGAACCCGTAGAGACGGGAGCGACGTAGCAAATGATTGTGGAGACCTGGAACGGGCAGATGGGCTGGCGCTGGATGTTCGGCGCAGAACTGGTTCCGGCGCTGGCGTTTCTGGTACTGATGTTTTTTGTTCCCGAATCGCCGCGCTGGCTTATGAAAGCCGGTAAGCCTGAGCGTGCCCGAGCCGCGCTGGAACGCATTGGTTCTGCCGACTATGCCGACAGAATATTACGCGACATCGCGCACACGCTGGAAAAAGATAACCATAAAGTATCCTATGGCGCACTGCTGGCTCCGCAGGTGAAACCGATCGTGATCATTGGCATGGTTCTCGCCGTTTTCCAGCAGTGGTGCGGAATCAACGTCATCTTTAACTACGCACAGGAGATTTTTGCCTCAGCGGGCTTCGATATTAACAGCACGCTTAAATCGATCGTCGCGACGGGGGTTGTAAACCTGGTATTTACCCTCGCCGCGCTGCCGCTGGTGGATAAAATCGGCCGCCGTAAACTGATGCTGCTTGGCGCTTCAGGCTTGACGCTGATCTATGTGCTGATTGCCGGCGCTTACGCCATGGGCATTATGGGCTGGCCGGTACTGCTGCTGGTGCTGGCGGCTATTGCCATTTACGCCTTGACCCTGGCGCCGGTCACCTGGGTACTGCTGGCGGAAATCTTCCCCAACCGTGTTCGCGGACTCGCCATGTCTTTAGGTACCCTGGCGCTGTGGATTGCCTGTTTCTTGTTAACCTACACTTTCCCGCTGCTTAATGCCGGACTGGGCGCGGCGGGCAGCTTCTTGCTGTATGGCATCATTTGCGCTGCCGGCTATCTCTATATTCTGCGCAACGTGCCGGAAACAAAGGGGATCACTCTCGAAGCCCTGGAAGAACAGCTGGCGCAACGCCATACGGGCGTTAATGCGGCGAAGCAGGAGCAGACGCGCTAATGGCGGAAGAGTGGATTATGGAGAACGCGCATCTGCGGATGTGCGTCTCTTCTCTGGGCGGCAAAGTGCAAAGTTTATTCTCGCGGCAATATCAGGCGCCGGTGCTATATGAAAATCCCGCTGGCGGCATGTTTCCGATGCTGCCGATGGCCAATCGCGTTGCCGGAAATCGCTTTATTTTTCAGGGCCGCGAGATAGTCCTGCCACGTCACCACGCCGACGCGCATTTTTTTCTCCACGGCGACGGTTGGCTGCAGTGCTGGGATATCATTGCGTGCGGCGGCGATTTTTGCGTGTTACAGCTGCGTCGGCAACATGTCTGCGGTTTCGATTACCTGGCGCAGATCCGCTATCAGTTGCTGCGTAACCAACTGATAGCGTCGCTGACGCTTACCCACTGCGGTAGCACGCCTATCCCCTACGGCTGCGGTTTTCATCCCTTTTTCTCCTTTGATAAGCGCAGCACGGTGCAGTTTGCCGCCAGTGGCTACTGGCCGGAAGGGGAACAGCACCTTCCTCTGAACTGGCAAAGCCATCTTCCCGGCTATGCCGATTTCAGTCACCCGCAGTACGGTGAGGATCGCTGGCTAAACGTCGGCTATTCCGGCTGGAGTGGACGAGCGAGGATAGTAAGTAATGTGATGAATATCGCAATTCTTTCGCAAACTTCGTGGTTGATGCTCTTTAGAATGCAGGGTGAACCGTTCCTTTGCCTCGAGCCGCAAACTCACCCGGTAAACGCCCATAACATGGACGGCCAGCCGGGGCTGCGGGTTTTGGGCACCGGAGATACGCTGAATTTTTCGCTAAAAATAGACGTTCAGGGGCGCGAGTAGCGCCATTTTTGGGGCGAGGGCATCTTGCACCCGCCCCGCTTTATCGCCAGACTGTCGCCTCCATTCGGGAGGGAATCATGGTCTTACACTCCACGCGCTGGCTGGCGCTTAGTTACTTCACCTATTTCTTTAGCTACGGTATCTTCCTGCCTTTCTGGAGCGTCTGGCTTTCCGGACTTGGCCTGACGCCGGAAACCATCGGTATGCTGCTCGGCGCCGGGCTGGTGTCGCGTTTTCTTGGCAGCCTGCTGATTGCGCCGCGGGTCAGCGACCCGTCCCGACTGATCTCTTCTCTACGCATTCTGGCTTTGCTGACGCTGCTTTTTGCACTCGCATTTTGGGTCGGCCACCATGTCGCCTGGCTGATGGTGATTATCGTCGGCTTTAACCTCTTTTTCTCGCCGCTGGTGCCGCTCACCGACGCGCTGGCGAATACCTGGCAAAAGCAGATCACCATGGACTACGGGCGCGTGCGTCTGTGGGGATCGATAGCTTTCGTCATTGGTTCGGCGCTAACCGGGAAGCTGGTCAGCCTGTATGACTACCGGATGATACTGGTGATGCTCAGCGTCGGTATTGCTTCAATGCTGCTCGGCATGCTGCTGAAACCGTCGGTGCAGCCGCAGGGAGAGTCCCGCCAGCAGGAAGCGGCCGGCCTGGCGGCCTGGCTTACGCTGGTGCGGCAAAGCTGGCGCTTCCTCGCCTGCGTCTGTTTGCTGCAGGGAGCGCACGCCGCCTACTACGGATTTAGCGCTATCTACTGGCAGGAGGCGGGGTATTCGGCCTCCGCGGTGGGCTATCTGTGGTCGCTTGGCGTGGTGGCGGAAGTGGTGATTTTCGCGCTGAGCAAAAAAGTCTTCCGTCGCTTTAGCGCCCGCGATCTACTGCTGCTGTCCGCGGTGTGCGGGCTGATTCGCTGGACGTTGATGGGCTGGACGACGGCGCTACCCTGGCTTATCGTCGCGCAGATCCTCCACTGCGGCACCTTTACGGTGTGCCATCTGGCGGCGATGCGCTATATCGCAGCGCGTCAGGGCAGCGAAGTGATCCGCCTGCAGGCGGTCTACTCCGCCGTCGCGATGGGCGGCAGCATTGCGGTGATGACGGTATTTGCCGGTTTCCTCTACCAGCATCTGCACCAGGGCGTGTTCTGGGTAATGGCGTTGGTGGCCTTACCGGCGCTGGTGGTGAGGCCAAAAGCGGTAGCCTAGGCCTCCAGCATTTTGCAAATCTGCTGCTGCTGATGATCGCTGAACGCCTCTTCAGCATGAAACAGCGGCGGTGAAAACAGCGGTAGCGCGGTGGTATAGGGAGTGACGATCAGCGTCACTTCCTTCGGGGCGCCCTCTTTCTGAAAGGTGCTCACGCTCAAATACTTGATATTGAGCGGCAGCAGGGTTAACTCGCGCAGCTGCTGCTCCAGCGACTGCTCAAGATCCGGATTATCATCGGTAAGCAGCACCACCTGCTTCTCTTGCAGATCGCTTTTTTGCATCAGCCATGCGCCGAAAATCACCGCGATCAGGCTGACTTCCTCCTGGCTAAACCGCACTTGCCAGCTGGCTTCGAACTCCTCCAGTGCGGCCTGGGTGGTGCGCATCAGGCGGGGATAAAGACGGCCAATTTCCTCCGGCAGCGCGTTATCGATACCGATAGCGAAAACGCTGCGATGTAACGCCTGCGAGAGGTGGATATAGAGCTGATCGCTGAGCCCCTGTTCATCGCTAAACGGACGGCCCGCCAGGTTCTGAAAGCGGTGAATCAGGCCGGATATAGCCAGATGCAGACGTCGATCCTGCTGATGACCATCGCGAATAGGATCGGGAGTTTTCAACAGCATAAACAGCAGGGTCAAAAACAGCTGTTCTCCTGCGTGGGGCGCTGCCGCAACCCGCCGCTGCCAGTGGCGGACAATCTCCTCGGCGAGGGCAAATTCGGCGGCGGCCTGCGCCCAGCGCTGCTGCTCGTGAGTGAAAGAGGGACTCTGCCCAAGGTGGTGCTGCAGCAAACAATACTGTAAATAAAGACGCAGAAAATGCACGTCGCGGCAGTCAAACTGCCGGTTCAGGGCGCGCGAGCAGCGGTTTACCAATGCCTGAAGATTGGTGTCATCATAGAGCGTGCGTGCGATACCTTGCTGTTTAAGCTGCGTTTTCAGAGCCGGGGTAAAATGGTGGCTGACAAAATGCGGGCACAGGCGCAGCCCGCGGCGCAGGCCGTGCAGCAGGCATAAGCGTTGATCGAGCGCGGCGCCTTCCATCCGATAGCTGCCGTCCGCTTGTGAAGTCAGGGTCAAGCGGTGATAACGCTGAATTTCGCGTCCCGTCTCCGCGATGTCCTGCCGGGCGGTATCCTCATCAACCTGGGTGAGGTTACCCAGCCATTCGGGCGTCACGGACTGCCCGGGCAGATAAAACATCAGGAGCACCTGGCTACGGCGCTGTGGACTGGAAAGCACAGATGGTGGTTCAATCACTGTCATCATCCGGTTAGTTCCAGTTAGGGTTTTCGTTAAGAGTAGTTAATGTATTGCGGGTGAACAGGGCATTTCCGGGTCTTTACATCAGGATTGCTGGCGGGGTTCACAGAATTTTTCACGCGAGGAACAGATGAAGAGAGTGAAACAATGCGTCAGCGTAGCGTTTTTCATGTTTTTATCGCTATCTGCGGCGGCGCATCCGCACAGTTTCATTAGTCTGCAAACCGAGGCCGTAGCGGAAAATGGGCAGCTTACCGGCTTTAAAATGCGCTGGACGATGGATGAAATCACCTCCGCCGATCTGCTCTATGATGCGGGCAACGCCAAACCCGGTAGCGAAATCTGGAAAAAGCTGGCGGCGGAAGTGATGGCGAACGTGCTGGGCCAGCACTATTTCAGCGAGCTGTGGCATAACGGCGAGAGAGTGAAGTTTGATAATCGGCCCGATGGCTATGGCCTTGAGCGCAGCGGCCATCAGGCGGTACTCTCTTTTACTCTGCCGCTGGCGAAGCCGCAGCCGATGGCCGGGCAAACCTTCACCTTTTCCACCTACGACCCGACCTATTATGTTGATATGTATTATGACCAGGACGCAGACTTCACTCTACCGACGGCGATGAAGACAAGCTGCACGGCAAAAGTGATGACGCCGAAGCCTAACGAAAAAATGTTGTCCTACGCGCAGTCGCTGGATAAAGCGGATGCGCCGCCGGAGGATATGGAACTGGGGAGCTACTTCGCGCAAAAGGTAACGCTGCAATGTCAGTGATTTTTGCACAAAACGGCCGTTCGCCGCGCTGGCGTCAGCTCTGGCCGCTGGCGCTGTTTCTGCTGCTGGCAGCCGGAGCTGGCTTCTGGCTATGGCGGGCCTGGCCGCAGGTGCTGCTGCAAAGCGCGGTCTGGCAGCGCGCGCTGAATGTCGAACTGAGTCGGCTTCTGCAGGCGGTTGCGGAGAATCCTGCCGCTGCCGGGCTGTCGCTGCTGGGATTTAGCTTCGCCTACGGCGTCCTGCATGCGCTGGGGCCGGGGCATGGCAAGGTGGTCATAACCACCTGGCTGGCAACCCATCCATCGAAGCTGAAATCGAGCATCGGTCTGACCCTGGCCGCCTCGCTGCTGCAGGGGCTGGTGGCCATCGCCTTAATCGTCGTGGTGCTGACGCTGCTGCGGCTGCCGGCAAGACAGCTGCATCTGAGCAGCTTCTGGCTGGAAAAGGGAAGCTATCTGCTGGTCGGCGCGCTGGGCCTTTTGCTGTGCTGGCGTGCGCTAAAAAAGCTGCGCGTACTGCTGCGCCGGCCGACATTCACCGCCTTCACCGCGCATCACGTTCATCACGCCAACTGCGGCTGCGGGCATCAGCATCTGCCGGCGCCGGAACAGCTGCAAAGCGGCGACGACTGGCGGGCGCGGCTGGCTATCGTGCTGTCAATGGGGATGCGGCCCTGCTCCGGAGCGATTATGGTGCTGTTATTCAGCAAGGTTATCGGCGTATTTAGCTGGGGCATGGCGGCCGCGATGGCGATGGCGGCAGGTACCTCGTTAACGATTAGCGCGCTGGCCCTGCTGGTGCATGGCTTCCGTCAGCTGGCGGTCAGGCTGAGCGCCGGCCGGGCGCCGGCGCTGTGGAAGCAGATTGGCTGGGCAACGCTGGCGCTGGCCGGAGGCGTCATCTTACTGGCGGCGGCGATAGTGATGTGGAGCAGCGCGATGCCATCGGGCGGCGGCCTGCGTCCGTTTTGAAGCGATAAAAAAAGGAAGCCGCGGCTTCCTTTTTGTTTTTCATGCGGTGAGAAATTAACGCTTCAGCGCTTCGCTCAGCTGCTCGCGCATATTGGCCAGCATCGCTTTCACAACGCGCGGGTTGCCTGCAACGATGTTGCCGGTCAGCAGGTAGTTATGGCCACCGGTAAAGTCGCAGACGATAGCGCCGGCTTCACGGGCGATCAGCTCGCCGGCCGCGAAATCCCACGGTTTCAGCGCGATTTCAAAGTAGCCGTCAACGCGGCCAGCAGCAACGTAGGCCAGATCCAGGGCGGCGGAACCGGTACGGCGGAAGTCCGCGCATTCGGTAAACATGTTGCCGAGGATGTTCATGTAGGAGGTCGCGTGCTGTTTTGCTTTGAACGGGAAGCCGGTGGCGATGATCGTGCCATCGAGATCGCGAGCGCTGCTGCCGCGCAGGCGGTAGCCGTTCAGCTGCGCGCCCTGACCGCGGGTTGCGGTAAACAGTTCGTTACGCATTGGATCGTAAACCACGGCTACTTCAGTACGGCCTTTAATGCGTACGGCAATGGAGACGGCGAAGTGGGGCAGACGTTTTACAAAGTTGGTGGTGCCATCCAGTGGATCGATAACCCATTGAACATCCTGATCTTCACCAGCGTGCTCACCGCTTTCTTCGGTGATGATGGTGTGCTGCGGGTAAGATTTGCGAATGGTTTCGATAATCATCGCCTCTGCGGCTTTATCGACGTTGGTCACAAAATCATTGCTGCCTTTCTGGCTGGTTTCTACGGAGTCAGGGGTTTCGTAGTGCTTGGCAATTAAATTACCCGCCTTGCGCGCTGCGCGCACGGCGATGTTCAGCATCGGATGCATCGGTATCTCTCACTGGATGTTAAAGAACGGGAAAAAACGGCGCATATAGTAACAGTGAAATCTGCTTATGTCTCCGTTTTATGATAGCATGCACGAATAATCTTTAGCCGAAGAACCATAATGCTGCAAAATATTCGAATCGTACTGGTAGAAACCTCACACACCGGCAATATGGGCTCCGTCGCCCGCGCAATGAAAACCATGGGGTTAACCAACCTCTGGCTGGTTAATCCTCTGGTTAAACCTGATTCTCAGGCCATCGCTCTGGCGGCCGGAGCCAGCGACGTGATTGGCAATGCCAACATCGTTGATACCCTCGATGAAGCCCTGGCGGGGTGCAGCCTGGTAGTGGGAACCAGCGCGCGTTCCCGCACGCTGCCGTGGCCGATGCTCGATCCGCGTGAATGCGGTCTGAAAAGCGTTGCGGAAGCGAAGCATGCGCCGATCGCGCTGGTATTTGGCCGCGAACGCGTAGGCCTGACTAACGAAGAGCTGCAGAAGTGTCACTACCACGTGGCGATTGCCGCGAATCCGGAATACAGTTCGCTGAACCTGGCGATGGCGGTACAGGTTATCTCCTATGAAGTCCGGATGGCCTGGCTGGCGGCGCAGGAACAAAATGAACCTGTCGCTGAGCATGAGGAAACCCCGTATCCGCTGGTGGATGATTTAGAGCGTTTCTACGGTCATCTGGAGCAGACGCTGCTGGCAACCGGATTTATTCGCGCCAGCCACCCGGGTCAGGTGATGAACAAACTGCGCCGTTTGTTTACTCGCGCCCGTCCGGAAAGCCAGGAGCTAAACATCCTGCGCGGCATGCTGGCGTCAATTGAGCAGCAGCAGAAAAATAAAGAATAATAGTGCCCGCCGTTGCCCGGCGGCGCGATGCTGGCACGGTCGTTGCGGGTTCCCCTCTCCCTGTGGAAGAGGGGCGGAGTGAGGGCGTCAGGCCGCGCTGAAGTGAAACGGCACGGAAAGCCAAATACCTGACTAAAACAGTCAAGTAAATAGTTGACCAATTTACTCGGGAATGTCAGACTTGCCCTTGCTATGCAATACCCATATTAATAAAAAGCCCGGGCAGGGGCGAGTTTGAGGTTAAGTAAGACATGAGACTGACATCTAAAGGGCGTTATGCCGTGACCGCGATGCTTGACGTTGCGCTCAACTCTGAATCGGGTCCGGTTCCGTTGGCTGATATTTCAGAGCGTCAGGGAATTTCGCTTTCCTATCTGGAACAGCTGTTCTCTCGCCTGCGCAAAAATGGTCTGGTTTCCAGCGTACGTGGTCCAGGCGGCGGTTATCTGTTAGGTAAAGAAGCGGGTAGCATCGCGGTTGGCGAAGTTATCAGCGCAGTAGACGAATCCGTTGACGCCACCCGTTGTCAGGGTAAAGGCGGCTGCCAGGGCGGCGATAAGTGCCTTACTCATGCGCTGTGGCGCGATCTGAGCGAGCGACTGACCGGTTTTCTGAATAACATCACGCTGGGCGAACTGGTGAATAACCAGGAAATCCTCGATGTCTCCGGTCGTCAGCACAACCATGAATCCCAGCGTAATACCCGTGCTCAGGACGCTATCGACGTCAAACTGCGCGCGTAGTTCTCGTTCAGTTTCATCTTGCAGCGATGTGCTGCAAGCTGAAACGAACTGAGTAAAAAAGATAAAAAGATTTTCGAATCAGGCCGGGATGCTCCGACATCCTGTGTACTCGGTCGTACATCCAGCCGGTTGCCTGATTCCTTGCATTGAAGCGATGTACGGAGTTTATAGAGCAATGAAATTACCGATCTATCTCGATTACTCCGCAACCACGCCGGTGGACCCGCGTGTTGCCGAGAAAATGATGCAGTTCCTGACCCTGGACGGGACCTTTGGTAACCCGGCCTCTCGTTCACACCGTTTTGGCTGGCAGGCTGAAGAGGCGGTAGATATCGCCCGTAATCAGATTGCCGAGCTGGTCGGCGCTGACCCGCGCGAAATCGTTTTTACCTCCGGCGCGACGGAGTCCGATAACCTGGCGATTAAAGGTGCAGCCAACTTTTATCAGAAAAAAGGCAAGCACATCATCACCAGCAAAACCGAACACAAAGCCGTGCTGGATACCTGCCGTCAGCTGGAGCGCGAAGGGTTTGAAGTGACCTACCTCGCCCCGCAGCGTAACGGCATTATCGATTTAAAAGAGCTGGAAGCCGCGATGCGTGATGACACCATCCTGGTTTCCATTATGCACGTGAATAACGAAATCGGCGTGGTGCAGGATATCGCTACCATCGGCGAGATGTGCCGCGCCCGCGGTATCATTTACCACGTTGACGCGACCCAGAGCGTGGGCAAGCTGCCTATCGATCTGAGCCAGCTGAAAGTGGACCTGATGTCCTTCTCCGGCCACAAAATCTACGGCCCGAAAGGCATCGGCGCGCTGTACGTGCGTCGTAAGCCGCGTATCCGTATCGAAGCGCAGATGCACGGCGGTGGTCACGAGCGCGGTATGCGTTCCGGGACGCTGCCAGTCCACCAGATCGTCGGTATGGGTGAAGCTTACCGTATCGCGAAAGAAGAGATGGAAAGCGAAATGGCCCGCCTGCGCGGCCTGCGTAACCGTCTGTGGGACGGCGTAAAAGATATGGAAGAGGTCTACCTGAACGGCGATCTCGAGCAGGGCGCGCCGAACATTCTCAACGTCAGTTTTAACTACGTTGAAGGCGAGTCGCTGATTATGGCGCTGAAAGACCTGGCGGTCTCCTCCGGTTCAGCCTGTACTTCCGCAAGCCTCGAGCCGTCCTACGTGCTGCGTGCGCTGGGGATGACCGACGAGCTGGCGCATAGCTCTATTCGTTTCTCTTTAGGTCGTTTTACTACCGAAGAAGAGATTGACTACACCATCAATCTGGTCCGTAACTCCATCGGCCGTCTGCGCGAACTCTCTCCGCTGTGGGAAATGTTCAAGCAGGGCGTGGATTTGAACAGCATTGAATGGTCACATCACTAATTCGGCACCAATAAGGAGAATTCATCATGGCTTACAGCGAAAAAGTTATCGATCATTACGAGAATCCGCGCAACGTCGGCTCTTTCGACAATAGCGACGAAAACGTCGGCAGCGGTATGGTTGGCGCACCGGCGTGCGGCGACGTGATGAAGTTGCAGATTAAAGTCAACAATGAAGGTATCATTGAAGACGCGCGTTTCAAGACCTACGGCTGCGGTTCCGCTATTGCCTCCAGCTCCCTGGTGACCGAATGGGTGAAAGGGAAGTCGCTGGACGAAGCTCAGGCGATTAAAAACACCGATATCGCCGACGAGCTCGAACTGCCGCCGGTGAAAATTCACTGCTCTATTCTGGCGGAAGACGCGATTAAAGCCGCGATTGCGGATTACAAAAGCAAACGTGAAGCAAAATAATTAAGAGTTGAGGTTTGTTATGTCGATTACTTTAAGCGACAGTGCAGCAGCGCGAGTCAACACCTTTCTGGCCAACCGCGGTAAAGGGTTTGGTCTGCGCCTGGGAGTCAGAACTTCCGGCTGCTCGGGTATGGCTTATGTACTGGAGTTTGTTGACGAGCCGGCGGCAGAAGACACCGTGTTTGAAGACAAAGGCGTGAAGGTCGTGATCGACGGCAAAAGCTTGCAGTTCCTCGACGGCACGCAGCTGGACTTCGTCAAAGAAGGTCTTAACGAAGGGTTTAAGTTCACCAACCCGAACGTGAAAGACGAGTGCGGCTGCGGCGAAAGCTTTAACGTGTAATTGCAATGTCATCTTAACCCCACTGCGGACATCCGTAAGTGGGGTTTGCTTTATCTCGTTAACCCTGAGGTTGTTATGGACTATTTTACCCTCTTCGGGTTACCGGCCAGCTATACCCTTTCGTTAGAACCTCTGGCTGCCCGGTACCAGGAGCTACAGCGCCAGTATCACCCGGACAAGTTCGCCAGCGGCAGCGCGGCCGAACAGCTTGCCGCGGTGCAGCAGTCCGCCACCATCAATCAGGCGTGGCAAACCCTTCGCCACCCGCTGACCCGCGCCGAATATCTCCTTTCGCTTCACGGATTCGATCTCGCCAGCGAGCAGCATACCGTGCGCGATACCGCGTTCCTGATGGAACAGCTGGAACTGCGCGAAGAGCTTGATGAGATAGGCAAGGCGAAAGATGAAGCGCGGCTGGAAAGTTTTATCAAGCGGGTCAAAGCGCAATTTGATACCCGGCATCAGCTGATGGTTGAACAACTGAATAACGAGACGTGGGAGGCGGCGGCGGATACCGTGCGCAAGCTGCGTTTTCTCGATAAACTGCGAAGCAGTGCGGAACAACTCGAAGAAAAACTGCTCGATTTTTAATTTTCGGAAGCAATTATGGCCTTATTACAAATTAGTGAGCCTGGCCTGAGCGCCGCGCCGCACCAGCGACGTCTGGCGGCGGGTATCGACCTGGGCACCACCAATTCACTGGTTGCTACCGTGCGTAGCGGCCAGGCCGAAACCCTGCCCGACCATCAGGGGCGCTATTTGCTGCCATCGGTGGTGAACTATCAGGCTTCGGGTTTGACGGTGGGCTACGACGCGCGACAAAACGCCGCTCAGGATCCGGTCAACACCATTAGCTCCGTCAAACGCATGATGGGGCGCTCTCTGGCCGATATCGAGGCCCGCTACCCGCATCTGCCTTATCACCTGCAGGCCAGCGAAAACGGCCTGCCGATGATTCAGACAACGGGCGGACTGCTCAATCCGGTTCGCGTTTCTGCCGATATTCTGAAGGCGCTGGCCGCACGCGCCACCGAGGCGCTGGCGGGCGAGCTTGATGGCGTAGTGATCACCGTGCCGGCCTACTTCGATGATGCTCAGCGTCAGGGTACCAAAGATGCCGCGCGTCTGGCGGGCCTGCACGTCCTGCGTCTTCTGAACGAACCCACCGCGGCGGCGATTGCCTACGGTCTGGACTCCGGTCAGGAAGGAACTATCGCGGTTTACGATCTCGGCGGCGGCACTTTTGATATCTCCGTGCTGCGCTTGAGTCGCGGCGTATTTGAAGTCCTGGCGACCGGCGGCGATTCCGCGCTCGGCGGTGACGATTTCGATCATCTGTTGGCCGATTATCTGCGCGAGCAGGCTGGCCTGAACGATCGCAGCGATAACCGCCTGCAGCGCGAACTGCTCGACGCGGCCATCGCGGCGAAAATCGCCCTCAGCGATGCCGATACGGCGCGGGTGAACGTCGGCGGCTGGCAGGGTGAAGTGACCCGCAGCCAGTTTAATGAACTGATCGCGCCGCTGGTAAAACGTACATTGTTGGCCTGCCGTCGCGCGTTGAAAGATGCAGGCGTTGAGGCGCAAGAGGTTCTGGAAGTGGTGATGGTGGGCGGCTCGACCCGCGTGCCGCTGGTGCGTGAACGCGTCGGCGAATTCTTTGGCCGTACGCCGCTGACCTCTATCGATCCGGATAAAGTCGTCGCCATCGGCGCGGCGATTCAGGCGGACATTCTGGTAGGCAATAAGCCGGACAGCGAACTGCTGCTGCTTGATGTCATCCCACTCTCCCTGGGGCTGGAAACCATGGGTGGCCTGGTGGAAAAGGTTATTCCGCGTAACACCACCATACCTGTCGCGCGCGCGCAGGAGTTCACCACCTTCAAAGATGGCCAGACGGCGATGTCTATCCATGTTATGCAGGGCGAGCGCGAGCTGGTGCAGGACTGCCGTTCCCTGGCGCGCTTTGCGCTGCGCGGCATTCCGGCATTACCGGCGGGCGGAGCGCATATTCGCGTGACCTTCCAGGTGGATGCTGACGGTCTGCTGAGCGTGACGGCGATGGAGAAATCGACCGGCGTCGAGGCCTCAATTCAGGTGAAGCCGTCCTACGGTCTGACCGATGGCGAGATCGCCAGCATGATTAAAGATTCGATGAGCTACGCCGAACAGGACGTCCAGGCGCGTATGCTGGCCGAGCAAAAAGTTGAAGCCGCACGCGTGCTGGAAAGTCTGGTCAGCGCGCTGGCCGCCGACGCCGCGCTGTTAAGCGCCGCAGAGCGTCAGGCTATCGATGACGCCGCGGAGCAAGTACGCGCCGCAGCGGCAGGCGATGATGCCGATGCAATCAAAGAAGCGATTAAAAATATCGACACACAAACCCAGGAATTTGCCGCACGTCGTATGGATCAATCGGTCCGCATCGCGCTGAAAGGCCAATCCGTGGACGAGGTTTAAAATGCCAAAAATTGTTTTTCTGCCCCACCAGGACCTATGTCCGGATGGCGTAGTTGTGGAAGCTGAGACCGGTGAGACCATTCTTGATGCTGCTCTGCGTAGCGGCATTGAGATTGAACACGCCTGCGAAAAATCCTGTGCCTGCACCACCTGCCACTGCATCGTGCGCGAAGGCTTTGACTCGCTGGCTGAAAGTACCGAAGATGAAGACGACATGCTGGATAAGGCCTGGGGGCTTGAACCCGACAGCCGTCTGAGCTGCCAGGCGCGGGTGACTGACGAAGATTTGGTCATCGAAATTCCGCGTTACACCATCAACCACGCACGCGAGCATTAATATGGGACTTAAATGGACCGATAGTCGTGAAATCGGCGAAGCGCTGTACGACGCTTTTCCGGATCTCGACCCGAAAACCGTTCGCTTCACCGATCTGCATCAGTGGATTTGCGACCTGGAAGAGTTTGATGACGATCCAAACGCATCCAATGAAAAAATTCTTGAGGCGATTCTGCTAGTCTGGTTAGACGAAGCCGAATAATTTTCGCGTCATGATTTACCCGGTGGTTTTAAGCCGAGTGAATCAACGAGCGAAAGAACTTTACGGGCTGCCATACGGCGGCCCGTTTGCTAAGAAGGATAATGATAATGACCGAAGCTATGAAAATTACGCTTACCGCTCAGCCAGCCGATGCGCGCTGGGGAGAAAAAGCGTCTTACAGCATGAATAACGACGGCATCGCCCTGCACCTGAACGGCAAAGACGACCTGGGTTTGATTCAGCGCGCGGCGCGTAAAATTGACGGCATGGGTATTAAACATGTCGCGCTTGACGGCGAGGGCTGGGATACCGACCGCGCATGGGCGTTCTGGGCGGGTTATAAAGGCCCGAAAGGCAGTCGCAAAGTTGAGTGGCCAGCTCTTGACGATGTGCAGAAAAGCGAACTGGATAACCGCCTGACCATTATTGACTGGGTGCGCGACACCATCAACGCCCCGGCGGAAGAGCTGGGGCCGGAACAGCTGGCGCAGCGTGCGGTAGACCTGCTGTGCAGCGTGGCCTGCGATAACGTCTCTTATCGCATCACTAAGGGCGAAGATCTGCGCGAGCAGAACTACCTGGGCCTCCACACCGTCGGCCGCGGATCCGAGCGTCCGCCGGTCCTGCTGGCGCTGGACTATAACCCGACTGGCGACAAAGAAGCTCCGGTATACGCCTGTCTGGTCGGCAAAGGCATTACCTTTGACTCAGGCGGATACAGCATCAAGCAGAGCGCATTTATGGACTCAATGAAGTCCGATATGGGCGGCGCGGCGACGGTAACCGGCGCGCTGGCGTTCGCCATTACTCGCGGCCTGAACAAGCGCGTGAAGCTGTATCTGTGCTGTGCCGATAACCTGATTAGCGGTAACGCCTTCAAACTGGGCGATATTATTCACTATCGCAACGGCAAAACCGTGGAAATCATGAACACCGATGCGGAAGGTCGTCTGGTGCTGGCGGACGGCTTGATCGATGCTTCGGCGCAAAAGCCGGAGCTGATCATCGATGCCGCCACGCTGACCGGCGCGGCGAAAACCGCGCTGGGCAATGACTATCACGCCCTGTTCAGCTTTGACGACAGGCTGGCGAATCGCCTGCTGGCGAGCGCGCAGGCTGAAAACGAAGCTTTCTGGCGTCTGCCGCTGGCTGAGTTCCACCGCGGCCAGCTGCCGTCCAACTTTGCTGAACTGAACAATACCGGCAGCGCGGCCTATCCGGCCGGCGCCAGCACCGCGGCGGGCTTCCTGTCCCACTTCGTGGAGAATTACCATGAAGGCTGGCTGCACATCGACTGCTCGGCGACCTACCGCAAATCTGCGGTTGAGCAGTGGTCGGCGGGCGCGACCGGCCTCGGCGTGCGCACTATTGCGAATCTGTTGACCGCGGAATAACTCTTTCCCCTCACCCTGACTCTCTCCCTGAGGATGAGACAACGTTCGGTTTTCTCCCGCTGAGGAGAGCGTCGGGGCGGAGGGATCATCGTTGTGGAACTACTATGTCCGAAACTAAAAATGAGCTAGAAATCCTGCTGGAGAAGGCGGCTATAGAACCAGGCCATCGTCCGGCTTTTTTCCGCAGTTTGCTGGAAGCCACCGTTTGGGTACCGGGAGCCGCCGCGCAGGGCGAGCAGGTCGTTGAAGACAGCGTACTGGATCTGCAGCACTGGGAAAAAGATGATGGTACATCGGTCATTCCTTTCTTCACCTCGCTGGCGGCGCTGCAGCAGGCCGTTGAGGACGAACAGTCTTTCGTGGTGATGCCGGTGCGCACGCTATTTGCCATGACCCTCGGCGAGACGCTCTATCTCAATGCCAAACTCGCCACCGGCAAAGAGTTTGCGCCGCGTGAGATCAGCCATCTGCTGGGCGAAGAGGGCAGCCCGCTCAGCACCCAGACCGTGCTGGAAGGCGGAGAGTCGCTGCTGCTGTCTGAGGTTGCCGAGCCGCCTGCGCAGATGGTGGACTCGCTGACCGCGTTGTTTAAAACGCTGAAAACGGTGAAGCGCGCGTTTTTATGCTCTATCAAAGACAGCGCCGATGCGCCAGCCAACCTGCTGATTGGCATTGAAGCGGAAGGCGATATTGAGGAGGTTATTCAGGCGACCGGCAGCGTGGCGACCGATACGCTTCCCGGCGATGAGCCGATTGACATCTGTCAGGTGGTGGAGGGTGAAAAGGGAATTAGCCACTTTATGATCGCCCACATTACGCCGTTTTATGAAAAGCGCTGGGGCAGCTTCCTGCGCGACTTTAAGCAAAATCGTATTATTTAACACAACGGGGGCCCGGGCCCCCGTTGTGCTATCTACTGCCTACTGGGCCGGCTCAATCGGTAAATCCGTCCGCGCGCCCCATTCGCTCCATGAGCCGTCGTACAGGCTAACGCCGTTAACGCCGAGAGTAGTGAGCGCCAGCACGACGACCGCCGCCGTTACGCCGGAGCCGCAGCTGGCAATAATCGGCCGTTCAAAATCGACGCCCTGACGCGCAAAAATCTCGTTGAGTTCATCGGTGGTTTTAAGTTCGCCGTTAATCACCAGTTCAGTCCACGGCACGTTTAGCGCGCCGGGAATATGCCCGCAGCGCAGGCCCGGTCGCGGCTCTGCCACCTGGCCATTAAAGCGCCCTGCCGGACGCGCATCGACGATCTGCGCCGATCCTTCATGGCTGACCAGCAGCACATCGGTCAGCCGCTTGACCGCCAGCGGATCGACGCGTCCGTCAAAATCCCCTTCCGGCAGTTCGGGAAGGCCTTGCTCCAGCGGTAGCCCATCGCGGCGCCAGCCTTCCAGCCCACCCGCAACAATCGACACCTTTTCAACGCCGAACGTGCGCAGCATCCACCAGGCGCGCGGCGCAGAGAAGAGATTACCTTCATCGTATACCACCAGGTGCTTATCGCTGCTGACGCCTAGTTCGCGCATGGCGACGGCAAACGCCTCCGCGCGCGGCATCATGTGCGGCAGCGGGCTGGTGTGATCGGAGAGGGCTTCGATATCAAAAAAGACGGCGCCGGGAATATGACCGGCCTGATACTCAGCGTTAAGATCGCGCTCTTCCTGTCCCGGCGGCGCCATCCGCGCGTCGATAATCTGGATTTCCGGGTCATCAATATGCTCTGCCAGCCAGTCGGCAGCGACAAAAAACGAGGTAGACATGAGTGCCTCCGTGTCATCAACAATAGAGTGATTGTTGTTGTTTTTTGCGATATCGACAAGGCATTTTCAAGAAGAGGCGGTGGGAATGTGATGCTCCCCCGAGCAGCGTCGGGGGAGGGGGCGCTTAAAACGCGTTTTGCTGCAGATAGCGCCAGGCGTACTGTGCGTACAGTTCAGCGCCGCTTTTCATCACCTGCTCGTCAATATTAAAGCAGCCGTGATGGTGCGCGTAGTCGCTGCCTTTCTCTTTATTCCCTGAGCCAAGCAGCGCAAAGGCGCCGGGGATATTTTCCATATAAAAACTGAAATCTTCTCCGCCGGTAGTCGGCTTTTCGTTGAAAAGGACGCTATCGCCGAATGCGTCGCGGATAACCGACTGCGCCAGCAGCGCGCTGCGCTCTTCGTTGATCACCGGTAGCGTACCGTAGCAGTAGTCAACCTGAGCGGTCGCCCCATACACTGCGGCGGTATGCTCGGCATAGCGGCTAATCGCCGTCTCCAGCCGCTGGCGCGCTTCAAGACTAAAGCAGCGTACGGTACCGTCAAGAACGGCGTTTTCGGCGATGACGTTAAAGCGCGTGCCGACATCCATTTTGCCGATAGTCACTACCGCAGATTCCAGCGGGGAAGTTTCTCGCGCCACAATAGCCTGTAGATTCATCACGAAAGCGGAAGCGACGACCGCCGCATCGACGCAGGCCTCCGGCATCGAACCATGGCCGCCGCGGCCGCGGAAGGTCACTTTCAGCAAATCGGCTGAGGCAAAGGATGAACCGACGTTACAGGAGATTTTGCCGGACGGCGTGCCCGACCAGATATGCATTCCGAAAACGTTATCCACGTTATCAATCGCCCCCTGCTGTATCATCGCCTTTGCCCCTTCGGCAATCTCTTCCGCAGGCTGAAAGATGAGCCGTACGTTGCCCGTCAGCTGTTCGCGAACATCATATAATGCATGGGCGGCGGTCAGCAGCATGGCGGTATGGGCGTCGTGGCCGCAGGCGTGCATTTTCCCGGGCGTTTGTGATTTATAGTCGAGCGGATCGTTCAGCTCCCGTACCGGCAGCGCATCCATATCGGCGCGCAGAGCTACGGTTTTACCCGGCTTGCCGCCGATGATGTCGGCGATGATTCCGGTGGGATGAGTGCGGCGATAAGGGATACCGATAGCCTCCAGTTCGGCGGCGACGCGATCCGTCGTGCGCTTCTCCTCCCAGGGAAGTTCCGGATGGGCGTGCAGGTCGCGGCGAAAAGCGATCATCGCCTGTTCTTGTCTGGCGATAATCGCGGTGATATCAGGGTTAATCATCAATGGCTCCATAATTTGCTAAAAATTCAACGCGCTCAACCGAGCACCGGCGTCAGATAGCCGACCAGAATTCCGGCTAACACCACCGAAACCATGGTGACGGAGACGAATCCGCCAACCAGCATCGGGCCCAGCATATGGTGGGTGAGCATCTGGCGCTCTTTTTCATCGTGGGTGAGGGCGTTGATGGCCTCGTTGGTAATAATGTAGTCGGCGGGAAAACCGTACAGCGCGGTCAAAGAGATGGCGAATGCCATCGGACCGCTGACGCCAAGCAGTTTTCCGACCAGCCAGGAGACAACAAACATACCTATCACCGCCGTGGCGATTAACACTACCATCGGGAATAGCAGACGCAGCAGCATCTCCGGCGTGGCTTTGTTCAACGTATCAAAGATAAAGAGCATCAACGCCATAATGGCGAAGCCAAAGCCGTTAGCCTTATGCAGGGTATGTTTTTCAAGGAAGCCTAACGAGGTAAATACGACGCCAAAAAACAGACACAGTACGAAGGGGCTGATATTCACGATTGGCTTTGCGAGGTCAGCGACGATCCAGGCCAGACAGCCGACCAGCGCCAGACGCAGGAATTTAAAGTAATTGCTGTTGTAGCTGACGGGGATTTTACTGAACAGGCGCGGCATTTTCTCCTCGCCGACGGCGAGCATCGCGTGCTCTTCGGCAATGTCATCAGGGCGCTGTTCGCCGCTGCGGTAGCGGGCAAGCAGCGTTTTGCCTTCTCGTTGCAGCATAATCGCGGTCAGCGGATATCCGGCGAACCCCTGCATCACGTAAATCAAAATGGCAAAAACCGACAGGTCTACCAGGCCGGCGTTACTGGCGCCCTGCGACATAATCAGCGATGACACGATACCCCCGACCAGCGGAGGAATGGTGACCAGCGCGGTGTTAAGATCGAATAGCATCATGCTCACCGCAAAGACGGCCACCGCGATCCCGGCAATACCGGCGAGAGAGATGACCACGGTCTTCCACTGCTGCGCCAGCTCTTTCAGCGACAGCAGGGTGCCCATATTAGTGATTAACAAATACATGAGCATTATGGCAACTGGCGTACCGATCCCGGCCCGGCTAATGATATCTGCCGGAAAAAATGTCCAGTAGCCGACTAAAAACAGAACGGCGCAGACAAATACCGAGGGAATCCAGGCTTTTGTGCGGGTAGAAACAACGTCGCCGATATAAAGAATTAAAATAATAATCGACAGTGCGACCATTTGAGACATAAATAACTTCCATATTATTTATCCCATATAAGGAATATGAGATGGGTTGATGTTGTGCTTTCTGGAAGACTGTGGAACGGACAGTCACTATCATCGCCAGGGTAATGATTTATATTTTAAAGGCATTGATATCCCGAACAATAAATAGAAAGCTCGCGCCTTGTCAATTTATATGGCCGGAGAGAGGGGAATTTCAGAATAAAAAGTGCCAATGGTTGAGGATATTAAAGGTCGAGGTAAGAAAAATCGTAGCGCGATATATCCGCTAAATTAATTCACTCCAGCTATCCGTGGTTCGCGGGGTCGCCGCCCCGGTTATCTACCAATATTGCGGGCTGGCGGGCTATTGGTAATTCTGCCGTTAACGCATAATAATGTGTTCACTGAATGTATCTGGCCTGCGGGCCGAGGGGTTAGAAGGATGAAACCATTTCGTTTGGCGGCGCTGTCTCTGGCGCTACTTACCGCGCTATCGATAACCGGCTGCGACGACAGCGGCAAACCGCAGGCGGCCGCGCCGGCGGCATCCGCAGCGGCGGATAACGCGCCCGCGAAGCCGGACAGCGCCCAGCTGGCGGCGCTGGCTGAGAAAAGCAAAGGCAAAGCGTTAACGCTGCTGGATGCCTCTGAAGTTCAGCTCGACGGCGCGGCGACGCTGGTGCTGACTTTTTCTATTCCTCTACAGCCGGATCAGGATTTCTCCCGCAGCGTGCATCTGGTCGACAAAAAAAGCGGCAAAGTTGACGGGGCATGGGAGCTGGCGCCCAACCTTAAAGAGCTGCGTCTTCGCCATCTTGAGCCAAAACGCGAGCTGATCGTTTCGGTGGATCCCACCCTGGCGGCGCTGAATAAAGCGACTTTTGACAGCAGCTTTGAAAAAACCATTACCACCCGCGACATCGCCCCGAGCATCGGCTTTGCCAGCCGCGGCTCGCTGCTGCCGGGGAAAGTCGTGGCCGGACTGCCGGTGATGGCGCTGAATGTCGATAACATCGACGTCAATTTTTTCCGGATTAAACCTGAATCACTTTCGGCCTTCGTCAGCCAATGGGAATACCGGAATTCCTTGAGCAACTGGGAGTCGGACGAGCTGCTGAAGATGGCCGATCTGGTCTACACCGGCCGTTTTGACCTCAACCCCGCGCGCAATACGCGCGAAAAACTGCTGTTGCCGCTGGCGGATATCAAGCCACTGCAGGAGCCGGGCGTCTATATCGCGGTGATGAATCAGGCGGGCCGCTACAGCTATAGCAACGCTGCGACGCTGTTCACCCTCAGCGATATTGGCGTATCCGCGCACCGTTATCACCATCGGCTGGATGTCTTTACCCAGAGTCTGGAAAACGGCGCGGCGCAGTCCGGTATCGATGTGCAGCTGCTGAACGCCAAAGGGCAAACCCTGGCGCAGGCGAAGAGCGACGCTCAGGGGCACGTGACGTTGCAAACGGATAAAGACGCGGCGCTGCTGCTGGCGCGTAAGGACGGGCAAACCACTCTGCTGGATCTTAAACTTCCGGCGCTGGATCTGGCTGAGTTTTCTATTGCCGGCGCGCCGGGCTTTAGCAAGCAGCTGTTTATGTTTGGTCCGCGCGATCTCTACCGCCCGGGCGAAACGGTGATCCTCAACGCGTTACTGCGCGATAGCGACGGCAGGCCGCTTCCCGAACAGCCGGTAAAGCTGGAAGTGGTGCAGCCGGATGGCCAGGTAATCCGCTCGACGGTCAGCAAACCGATCAATGGTCTGTATCAATTTACTTATCCGCTCGATAGCGGCGCGGCGACCGGGATGTGGCATATTCGCGCCAGTACCGGCGATAACCAGCCGCGCGAGTGGGATTTTCACGTTGAAGATTTTATGCCTGAGCGCATGGCGCTGAATCTCACGCCGCAAAATGCCCCCGTTTCGCCGGCTGCGGATGTCAGCTTTGCCGTAAGCGGGGCGTATTTGTACGGCGCGCCGGCCAGCGGCAACTCGCTGCAGGGTAAACTGTTCCTGCGTCCGCTGCGCGACGCGGTACCTGCGCTGCCGGGCTTCCAGTTTGGCGACATTGCCGAGGAGAATCTTTCCCGCAGCCTGGATGAAGTGCAGACCACCCTGGATGACCAGGGACATGCGGAAGTCACCGCCGCCAGCCAGTGGCAGGAGAGCCGCTCGCCGCTGCAGGTGATCCTGCAGGCCAGCCTGCTGGAGTCCGGCGGCAGACCGGTTACGCGCACCGTCAGGCAGCCGATCTGGCCGGCCGAAACGCTGCCTGGCATCCGTCCGGAATTCGCCCTGAAAGAGGTTTATGACTATCGCACCGACAGCACGATCAAGCAGCCGGTAGTGGATGAAAACAGCAACGCCACATTTGAAATTGTCTACGCCGATGCCAAAGGCGAAAAGAAAGCGGTCTCCGGGCTGCAGGTGCGATTAATTCGCGAACGTCGCGACTACTACTGGAACTGGTCCGAGAGCGAAGGCTGGCAGTCACAGTTCGATCAAAAAGATCTTCAGGAAGGTGAGGAATCGCTCGATCTCTCTGCCGGGCAAACGGCGAAAGTCAGTTTCCCGGTCGAGTGGGGCGCCTATCGCCTGGAAGTCAAAGGGCCGGATGATGTCGTCAGCAGCGTACGCTTCTGGGCAGGGTACAGCTGGCAGGATAACAGCGATGGCCAGGGGGCGGCGCGTCCGGACCGCGTTACCATGAAGCTGGATAAACCGGCCTATAAACCCGGCGATACGATCAAGCTGCATATTGCCGCTCCGGCTGCCGGTAAAGGCTACGCGCTGGTGGAATCAAGCGAAGGGCCGCTGTGGTGGCAGGAGATTGACGTCCCGGCGGAAGGGATGGAATTATCTATCCCGGTGGATAAAGCCTGGAATCGTCACGACCTGTACCTCAGCACCCTGGTGATTCGCCCGGGGGATAAATCCCAGTCCGCAACGCCAAAACGGGCCGTGGGGCTGCTGCACCTGCCGCTTGGCGATGATAACCGTCGCCTGAATCTGGCGCTGGAAGCACCGGATAAAATGCGTCCTGACCAGCCGCTGAAAGTGAAGATTAAGGCCAGCCTCAAAGAAGGCGAGACGCCGAAACAGGTTAACGTTCTGCTCTCTGCCGTCGATAGCGGCGTACTCAATATTACCGACTACGCCACGCCGGATCCCTGGAACGCGTTCTTTGGCCAGAAACGCTACGGCGCCGATATTTACGATATCTATGGTCAGGTCATTGAAGGACAGGGGAGGCTAGCCAGCCTGCGCTTCGGCGGCGACGGCGATGAACTGAAACGCGGCGGTAAGCCGCCGGTTAATCACGTGACGATTATCGCCCAGCAGGCACAGCCGGTTGTGCTGGATGAGAAAGGCGAAGGGACGGTGACCCTGCCAATCGGCGACTTTAACGGCGAACTGCGGATCATGGCGCAGGCGTGGACGGCTGATGATTTTGGCAGCAGCGAAGAAAAAACGATCGTGGCGGCGCCGGTGATTGCGGAGCTGAATATGCCGCGTTTCCTCGCCAGCGGAGATACCACTCGCCTGGCGCTGGATCTCAGCAACCTGACCGATAAGCCGCAGACTCTCAACGTTGCGCTGGCAGCCAGCGGTCTGCTGCAGCTTGCAGGGGGAGAAATACCGCCGGTGCATCTGGCGCCCGGCGCGCGCAGCACCCTGTTTGTGCCCGTTCGCGCCCTACAAGGCTTTGGCGATGGTGAGGTAAATGCCACCATCAGCGGCCTGAACCTGCCGGGTGAAACTTTCACGCCAATGCAGAAGCAGTGGCAGCTGGGCGTGCGTCCCGCCTTCCCGGCGCAAACCGTGAATTCCGGCGCTGTCCTCCAGCCGGGGGAAAGCTGGCAGGCTCCGGCGGCGCAAAGCGAGGGTTTCTCGCCGGCCACGTTGCAGGGGCAGCTGGTGTTTAGCGGTAAGCCGCCGCTGAACCTGGCGCGCTATATTCGCGACCTGAAGGCCTATCCTTACGGCTGCCTGGAGCAAACCACCAGCGGGCTATTCCCGTCGCTCTATACCAACGCCGCCCAGCTTAAAGCCCTGGGGATCGGCGGCGATAGCGATGAAAAACGACGCGCGGCGGTGGATATCGGCATTTCTCGCCTGCTGCAGATGCAGCGCGATGACGGCGGTTTCGCCCTGTGGGACAGAGAGGGGCCGGAAGAGTACTGGCTAACCGCCTACACGATGGACTTCCTCGTCCGGGCGGGCGAGCAGGGCTATAGCGTACCAACCAATGCCGTCAATAACGGCAACCAGCGCCTGCTGCGTTATTTACAGGAGCCGGGGCTGATCGCCGTCCGCTACAGCGATGATGCCCAGGCCAGCCGTTTTGCCGCTCAGGCCTACGCCGCGCTGGTGCTGGCACGGCAGCAGAAAGCGCCGCTCGGCGCGCTGCGCGAAATCTGGAGCCGTCACGACCAGGCGCGTTCCGGTCTGCCGCTACTGCAGCTGGGCGTGGCCCTGAAATTGATGGGCGATGCGCCGCGCGGCGACGAAGCCCTGAAGCTGGCGCTGAGCACGTCGCGGCAGGAGGCGAACCGCTGGCTCGGCGATTACGGCAGCGAGCTGCGCGACGATGCGCTGAAGCTGGCGCTGCTGGAGGAGAACAAACTGCTGCCGGAAGCGCAAAATACGCTGCTCAGCCATCTGGCGGAAGAAGCCTACGGCCAGCGCTGGCTCTCGACGCAGGAGAGTAATGCCCTGTTCCTGGCCGGACGTACGTTGCAGGATCTTCCCGGCAGCTGGCAGGCACAAACCTCCGTGCAGGCCGAACCGCTCTCCGGCGAGAAAGCGCAAACCCGTAACCTGACCGGCGATCAGCTGGCGGCCTTGCAGGTGACCAATACCGGTCAGCAGCCGCTGTGGCTCCGTCTCGACAGCAGCGGCTATCCGCAGAACGCGCCGCAGCCGGGGGGCAACGTGCTGGGCATTGAACGGCAAATTTTCGATACCCAGGGTCAGCAGAAATCGCTCTCTTCGCTGCGCAGCGGCGAACTGGTGCTGGTGAAGCTGGAGGTGACGGCTAAGCGTAACGTCCCGGACGCGCTGGTAGTGGATTTACTCCCGGCGGGGCTGGAGCTGGAAAACCAGAATCTGGCCAACAGCAGCGCCAGTCTGCAGGAGAACGGCGAGGTGGTGCAAAATCTGCTTAACCAGATGCAGCAGGCCGATATCCAGCACATTGAGTTTCGCGACGATCGCTTTGTGGCCGCGGTAGCTATCAATGAAGGCCAGCCGGTGACGCTGGTTTATCTGGCGCGCGCGGTGACGCCGGGCACCTATCAGGTACCGCAGCCGCAGGTTGAGTCGATGTACGTGCCGCAGTGGCGGGCAACTGGCGCAGCCAGCGGACCGCTAACCGTTGCGCCATAAATGCGGGTGCTGAGGCGTATCAAACGCCGCTGGCGCTGGCTGGCGGCGTTTATTTTTTTGCTGTGGCTATTGCTGCTGGCGGCCGACCGGCTGTGGCCGCTGCCGCTGCGTGAGGTTACCCCTGCCAGAGTAGTGGTGGCGGAAGACGGGACGCCGCTGTGGCGCTTTGCCGATGCGCAGGGCGTCTGGCGCTATCCGGTAACGCTGGCTGATGTTTCGCCGCGCTATTTGCAGGCGCTGATCCACTATGAAGATCGCTGGTTCTGGGAGCATCCCGGCGTTAACCCGTTTGCGATCGCTCGCGCCGCCTGGCAGGATCTCACTTCCGGGAGAGTGATCTCCGGAGGGAGCACCCTGACCATGCAGGTGGCGCGCCTGCTCGATCCTCATCCCCGCACCTTCGGCGGCAAGCTGCGTCAGCTATGGCGGGCGCTGCAGCTGGAGTGGCATCTGTCAAAAAGCGAGATCCTCACGCTCTATCTCAATCGGGCGCCGTTCGGCGGCACGCTGCAGGGGATTGGCGCGGCCAGCTGGGCTTATCTCGGTAAACCGCCCGCACAGCTAAGCTACGGCGAAGCGGCGCTGCTGGCCGTTCTGCCGCAGGCGCCAAGCAGGCTGCGCCCGGACCGCTGGCCGGAACGAGCGCAGGCGGCGCGCGATAAAGTGCTGCTGAGAATGGAAAATCAGGGCGTGTGGCCGCCGCAGCCGGTGCGAGAAGCTATCGAAGAGCCCGTCTGGCTGTTTCCGCGGCAGATGCCGCAGCTGGCGCCGCTTTTCTCCCGCCGCGCGCTGGCGAGCAGCCGGTCTGAGAAGGTAGTAACGACGCTGGATGCCGGGCTGCAGCGGCAGCTGGAAGATCTGGCGCTGAACTGGAAATCGCGCCTGCCGCCGCGCAGCTCTTTAGCGATGGTGGTGGTCGACCATACCAATATGAAGGTGCGCGGCTGGGTAGGATCGGCGGATATCAGTGATGATAGCCGCTTTGGCCACATTGATATGGTATCGGCGATCCGCTCCCCGGGTTCGGTACTGAAACCGTTTGTCTACGGCATGGCGCTGGATGAGGGACTGATCCATCCGGCTTCGCTATTACAGGATGTCCCGCGCCGGTTTAGCGACTACCGGCCGGGCAACTTTGACAGCGGTTTTCACGGGCCGGTAAGCGCCAGCGAAGCGCTGGTTCGCTCGTTGAACCTTCCGGCTGTGCAGGTGCTGGAGGCCTACGGGCCGAAGCGTTTTGCCGCCAGGCTGCGCAATGCCGGATTGCCGCTGATGCTGCCCGCCGGCGCGGAGCCGAATCTATCGCTGATCCTCGGCGGCGCCGGCGCGCGTCTGGCGGATATCGTGGCGGCGTACAGCGCGTTCGCCCGTCACGGTAAGGCGGGGCAACTGCGCATCACTCCTGATTCACCGCTGGTTGAACGACCGCTGCTGTCGCCGGGGGCCGCCTGGATTGTGCGGCGCATTCTGGCCGGCGAAGCGCAACCGGTTCCCGATGCGTCGCTGGTACAGGTGGTGCCGCTGGCGTGGAAAACCGGCACCAGCTACGGCTATCGCGATGCCTGGGCAATCGGCGTGAACGCCCGCTATCTGATAGGTATCTGGACCGGAAGACCTGACGGCACGCCGGTTGTCGGACAGTTTGGCTTCGCCAGCGCGGTGCCGCTGCTGAATCAGGTCAATAATATGTTGCTGGCGCGGCCGGCAATGAGCCACGGCGGATTGCCGAGCGACCCGCGTCCCTCATCGGTCAGCGCCGGGACGGTTTGCTGGCCCGGCGGGCAGTATTTACCTGCGGGGGATGCGAACTGCCGCCGACGGCTGGCCACCTGGCTACTTGATGAGAGTCAGCCGCCGACCTTGCTGCTCCCTGGACAGGAAGGTATGCGAGGGATCCGCTTTCCGGTCTGGCTGAACGAAAAAGGACAGCGGGTGGCGGCAGATTGCCCCGGCGCGGTAGAGAAAAGCTTCGACGTCTGGCCGCTGCCGCTCGAACCCTGGCTACCCGCAGGCGAACGACGTCGGGTCAGGCTGCCTGCAGTTTCGGCGGCGTGTCCGCCGGTCCAAAGCGCTGATGCCGCACAGCTGGTGCTCTCGGGCATACGCGAGGGCGCAGTCGTTAAACGACTGCCCGGCGAGCAAAAGGTGATGCTGCCGCTGCAAACGACCGGAGGGGAAGGGCGGCGCTGGTGGTTTCTGAACGGCGAGCCGCTGCTGGCGGAAGGGGGCAGTGCGACGCTTGGCATCGATCGCCCTGGCCGTTATCAACTGGTGGTGATGGATGAGGCGGGGCAAATTGTTGCCGCGAACTTCACGGTGCAATAAACAGAACTTGCCGTAATGGGCTGGATTTGTTGGTTAAGGTCGCTTTTTTTTAAAAAAATGTTACCTAAACAGATAGGCAATCGCCTTAGATGATGATTATAATTCGCGCCGTATTTATCGGTCTCATCTGCTCATCTGCAAAACAGAACAACATATATAAAGAGGTTATCATGGCTATTGAACGTACTTTTTCCATCATCAAACCAAACGCGGTGGCAAAAAACGTTATTGGCGGCATCTTTTCTCGCTTTGAAGCTGCAGGGTTCAAAATCGTTGGCACTAAAATGCTGCATCTGACCGTTGAGCAGGCTCGCGGCTTCTATGCTGAGCACGAAGGTCGCCCGTTCTTTGACGGTCTGGTTGAGTTCATGACTTCCGGTCCGATCGTCGTTTCCGTGCTGGAAGGCGAAAATGCGGTTCAGCGTCATCGTGACCTGCTGGGCGCAACCAACCCGGCGAACGCGCTGGCGGGTACGCTGCGCGCAGACTACGCTGACAGCTTCACCGAGAACGGCACCCACGGTTCCGATTCCGTTGAATCCGCTGCGCGCGAAATCGCGTTTTTCTTTGCTGAAGGCGAGGTTTGCCCGCGCACCCGCTAATCTCCCGCGTCTTTCACGCCACCGCTTTGTTGGCTTCATTCGCGCACCCCGGTCACATCGTTATCTATGCTCCCGGGGATTTGCGAACTCGCCGCCTCGCCGTGACGTAAAATACTTTGGAGATACCATCCTCGTCGCCTTTTCGACCGTCGCGGTGTTGGCTGCGCGCGTTCACCCCGGTCACGAGGAGCTGCCTGGCAGTTACAGATTTTTTCATCATTGCTGCGTGCAGACGTAGTATTGATGGACCAGAATTTGTAGAATACAGCGCCCCGGCTGAGCAGTCGCTCCCGGGGCGTTTCTTTTTAACCCTCCAGGGGCCATAACGTGTAATAACGAGGCCGGAATCAATTATGTCTGAACAAATAGTCACACCTGATAGCGCCGCACTGACGGTGCCGAACAAAGATGCCAAAATCAACCTGCTGGATCTGAATCGTCAGCAGATGCGCGAGTTTTTCAAAAACATGGGCGAAAAGCCTTTCCGCGCCGATCAGGTGATGAAATGGATGTATCACTACTGCTGCGATAACTTTGACGAGATGACCGACATCAACAAAGTTCTGCGCGGCAAATTAAAGGAAGTCGCGGAAATCCGTGCCCCGGAAGTCGTGGAAGAACAGCGCTCCAGCGACGGCACCATCAAATGGGCGATTGCCGTTGGCGATCAGCGCGTCGAAACCGTGTATATCCCGGAAGACGATCGCGCCACCCTGTGCGTTTCTTCTCAGGTGGGCTGTGCGCTGGAGTGTAAATTCTGCTCCACGGCGCAGCAGGGCTTTAACCGCAACCTGCGGGTTTCGGAAATTATCGGCCAGGTCTGGCGCGCGGCGAAAATCGTCGGTGCGGTGAAGACCACCGGCGTGCGTCCGATTACCAACGTGGTAATGATGGGCATGGGCGAGCCGCTGCTGAACCTGACCAACGTGGTTCCGGCTATGGAAATCATGCTCGACGACTTCGGTTTTGGGCTCTCAAAACGTCGCGTCACGCTCTCCACTTCCGGCGTGGTGCCTGCGCTTGATAAGCTTGGCGATATGATTGACGTCGCGCTGGCTATCTCTCTGCACGCGCCGAACGATACCATTCGTGACGAAATCGTGCCGATCAACAAGAAATATAATATCGAGACCTTCCTGAACTCGGTACGTGGTTATATTTCGAAGTCCAATGCCAACCAGGGCCGCGTGACGATCGAATACGTCATGCTGGATCACGTCAACGACGGTACCGAGCATGCCCACGAGCTGGCGGCGCTGTTAAAAGATACGCCGTGCAAGATCAACCTCATCCCGTGGAACCCCTTCCCGGGAGCGCCGTATGGCCGCAGCTCTAACAGTCGCATCGACCGTTTCTCCAAGGTATTGATGGAGTATGGTTTCACCACTATCGTGCGTAAAACTCGCGGTGACGATATCGACGCAGCCTGCGGCCAACTGGCCGGCGACGTTATCGACCGAACCAAACGTACGCTGCGTAAACGTATGCAGGGCGAAGCGATCGACGTGAAGGCAGTCTGATAAATGATGCAGCGCACAGCCTGGGCGGTGCGCTGCATATTTATGTTGTATAGCCGGGCGAAATACGCTGTTCTGGTTAATAATTACGGTGCGTTTTTGTCGACTTTGAGGCAGTATGTAGCGGTACAACAACCGCTTAGCATTCAATATTGATAAGTCTCTGTGATAGTACGTCATACGGACTTATACTGTTTGTCTGACGTTGAGCAGATGTCTCGCGGCGCGGGGTCACCGGCGCTGAATTTTAAATTTCACGTACCAGTAGTTGTAGCGAATGAATACTGAAGCCACTCAAGACCATCAAGAAGCAAACACTACGGGCGCGCGTTTGCGTAACGCCCGCGAACAACTCGGGCTCAGCCAGCAAGCGGTGGCTGAGCGCTTATGCCTGAAGGTTTCCACGGTTCGTGATATTGAAGACGATAAGGCACCCGCCGATCTGGCTTCAACCTTCCTGCGCGGCTATATCCGCTCTTATGCCCGCCTCGTGCACATCCCTGAAGAAGAACTGCTGCCGATGATGGCGAAGCAGGCTCCCATTCGTGCGGCAAAAGTGGCGCCAATGCAGAGCTTCTCGCTGGGTAAACGTCGCAAAAAACGCGACGGCTGGCTAATGAGTTTTACCTGGCTGGTGCTGTTCGTGGTGATTGGCCTCAGCGGCGCGTGGTGGTGGCAGGACCACAAAGCGCAGCAGGACGAGATCTCCACCATGGCCGATCAGTCCTCCGCCGAGCTGAACGCTGGCGATAACAACAGCCAAAGTATTCCTCTGGACAATGGTTCGGCGAATTCTTCCGCCGATACCGCTGCTAACAGCGCGCCGGCAGAGACCTCTTCTGCGCCAGCCACCTCGGCTCCGGCTGCGACTGCGGCCCCGGTCGATAACAACGCCGTTGTTGCGCCTTCTCAGGCGAACGTTGACACGGCGGCTACCCCAGCGCCCGCCAGTCCAACTTCGCCGCTACCGACCGACCAGGCAAACGTGGCCGCTGCGCCGGCCTCGGCTCAGGATCTGGTGCTGAATTTCACCGCCGACTGCTGGCTGGAAGTGAGCGATGCGACGGGTAAAAAGCTGTTCAGCGGGTTGCAGCGTAAAGGCGGTAATCTCAATCTGAGCGGCCAGGCACCTTATAAACTGAAAATCGGTGCACCGGCGGCGGTACAGATACAGTATCTGGGTAAACCAGTCGATTTGAGTCGTTTTATCAGAACTAACCAGGTTGCACGTCTGACCCTTAATGCCGAACAATCACCGGCGCAGTAACAGACGGGTAACGCGGGAGATTTTTCATGCATAACCAGGCTCCGATTCAACGTAGAAAATCAAAGCGAATTTACGTTGGGAATGTGCCGATTGGCGATGGCGCCCCCATCGCCGTACAGTCGATGACAAACACGCGCACCACCGATGTGGCGGCGACGGTAAATCAAATTAAAGCCCTTGAGCGCGTTGGCGCGGATATCGTTCGTGTTTCGGTGCCAACGATGGACGCGGCAGAAGCCTTTAAGCTTATCAAACAGCAGGTGAGCGTACCGCTGGTTGCCGATATCCACTTCGATTACCGCATTGCGCTGAAGGTAGCGGAATACGGCGTTGATTGTCTGCGTATTAACCCGGGCAATATCGGTAACGAAGAGCGTATCCGCATGGTGGTGGACTGCGCTCGTGATAAAAATATTCCCATCCGTATCGGGGTAAACGCCGGTTCTCTGGAAAAAGATCTCCAGGAGAAATACGGTGAACCGACTCCGCAGGCGCTGCTGGAATCGGCAATGCGCCATGTCGATCATCTCGATCGTCTTAATTTCGATCAGTTTAAAGTCAGCGTAAAAGCTTCCGATGTGTTCCTCGCGGTCGAATCCTATCGTCTGCTGGCGAAACAGATCGACCAGCCTCTGCATCTCGGGATTACCGAAGCGGGCGGCGCGCGCAGCGGCGCGGTGAAGTCCGCGATCGGCCTCGGACTGCTGCTGTCTGAAGGGATCGGCGATACCTTGCGCGTTTCTCTGGCAGCGGATCCGGTTGAAGAGATCAAAGTTGGCTTCGATATTCTCAAGTCGCTGCGCATTCGCTCTCGCGGGATCAACTTCATTGCCTGCCCGACATGTTCACGTCAGGAGTTTGACGTTATCGGTACCGTTAACGCCCTGGAGCAGCGCCTGGAAGACATCATTACGCCGATGGACATTTCGATCATTGGCTGCGTGGTGAATGGCCCAGGCGAGGCGCTGGTGTCGACGCTCGGCGTGACCGGCGGCAACAAGAAAAGCGGCCTGTACGAAGACGGCGTCCGTAAAGACCGACTGGATAACGACGATATGATCGATCAGCTGGAAGCGCGTATTCGCGCTAAAGCATCGATGCTGGATGAGGCGCGTCGTATCGATATTCAGCAGGTTGAAGCGAAATAACGTGTTGGGAAGCGATACGCTTCCCGTGTATGATTGAACCTGCGGGCGCGAGGCGCCGGGGTTCATTTTTGTATATATAAAGAGAATAAACGTGGCAAAGAACATTCAAGCCATTCGCGGCATGAACGATTATCTGCCGGGCGAAACCGCTCTCTGGCAGCGCATTGAAGGCTCACTGAAGCAGGTGCTTGGTAGCTACGGTTACAGCGAAATCCGTATGCCGATTGTAGAGCAGACCCCGTTATTCAAACGCGCTATCGGCGAAGTGACCGACGTGGTTGAAAAAGAGATGTATACCTTTGAGGACCGTAACGGCGATAGCCTGACCCTGCGTCCGGAAGGTACGGCGGGTTGCGTACGCGCCGGCATCGAACATGGTCTCCTGTACAATCAAGAACAGCGCCTGTGGTATATCGGGCCAATGTTCCGCCACGAGCGTCCGCAAAAAGGCCGCTATCGTCAGTTCCACCAGATTGGTGCGGAAGCGTTCGGTCTGCAGGGGCCGGATATCGATGCCGAGCTGATCATGCTGACCGCCCGCTGGTGGCGTGAACTGGGGATCTCCAGCCACGTTGCCCTTGAGCTGAACTCTATCGGTTCGCTGGAAGCTCGCGCCAGCTATCGCGACGCGCTGGTGGCTTATCTTGAGCAGTATAAGGATAAGCTCGATGAAGACTGCAAACGCCGCATGTACACCAACCCGCTGCGCGTGCTGGATTCTAAAAACCCGGAAGTTCAGGCGCTGCTGAACGATGCGCCGACGCTGGGTGATTATCTTGACGAAGAGTCCAAAGCGCACTTCGCCGGGCTTTGCGCGCTGCTGGACGATGCCGGTATTCGCTATACCGTGAATCAGCGTCTGGTGCGCGGTCTCGACTATTACAACCGCACCGTGTTTGAGTGGGTTACCACCAGCCTCGGCTCACAGGGAACCGTCTGTGCCGGTGGGCGTTATGACGGTCTGGTTGAGCAGCTTGGCGGTCGCGCAACGCCTGGCGTCGGCTTTGCGATGGGGCTGGAACGTCTTGTTTTACTGGTTCAGGCAGTGAATCCGGAATTTAAAGCCGATCCTGTTGTCGATATATACCTGGTAGCCTCCGGAACTGACACCCAGTCCGCAGCAATGCGTCTGGCTGAACAGGTACGCGATGCGTTACCCGGCGTTAAGCTGATGACCAACCACGGCGGCGGCAACTTTAAGAAGCAGTTTGCTCGCGCTGATAAATGGGGCGCTCGCGTTGCGCTGGTGCTGGGCGAAGCAGAAATCGCTGACGGAAACGTGGTAGTGAAAGATTTACGCTCAGGTGAGCAAACTACCGTAACGCAGGATAGCGTTGCCGCGCATTTGCGCACACTTCTGGGTTAATTTCCCGGGAAACATTAGTCAGGAGAAGGACTGCGTGGAACTTTACAATAACGAAAACGATCAGGTCGACGCGCTGAAGCGCTTCTTTGCTGAAAATGGCAAAGCGCTGGCCGTTGGGGTGATTTTGGGCGTTGGCGCGCTGGTTGGCTGGCGCTACTGGACCTCCCATCAGTTGGATACCGCCAGAGGCTCGTCTCTGGCTTATGAAAATGCGATTTCCGCGCTTAAAGCGGATAAACCAGAGGCGCTGAACGCGGCGCAGAAATTTGCCGCCGACAGCAAAAACACCTATGGTGCGTTTGCTTCTCTTGAGCTGGCGCAGCAGTTTGTTGAGAAAAACGATCTGCAGAACGCTGAAAAGCAGCTTCAGCAGGGGCTTGCCGCTGCTTCTGATGATAACCTGAAATCGGTTATCAATATGCGTCTTGCTCGCGTACAGCTACAGCTTAAGCAGCCTGATGCCGCGCTGAAAACCCTGGATGCCGTGAAAGGCGAAGGCTGGACCGCGATTGTCGCCGACCTGCGCGGCGAGATCCTGCTGAGCAAAGGCGATAAGCAAGGGGCGAAAGCGGCCTGGGAAGCGGGCGCGAAAAGCGATGCTTCGCCGGCGCTCAGCGAAATGATGCGTATGAAAATAAATAATTTGTCCATCTGAGAGGGACTCGATGCAATTGCGTAAATTACTTTTGCCAGGGCTGCTTTCCGTTACCTTATTGAGCGGTTGTTCGCTGTTTAACAGCGAAGAAGATGTGGTGAAAATGTCGCCACTGCCGACGGTGGAAAACCAGTTTACGCCGTCCACGTCCTGGAGCACCTCCGTTGGCGGCGGTATTGGCGAATTCTACTCTAACCTGCACCCGGCTTTTGCTGATGGCGTTGTGTATGCCGCCGATCGTAAAGGCACCGTTAAAGCCCTGAATTCAGGCGACGGCAAAGAGGTGTGGTCGGTTAACCTGGCCGAGAAAGACGGCTGGTTCTCCCGCGCGCCTGCGCTGCTCTCCGGCGGCGTGACCGTCTCGGGTGGCCATGTGTATATCGGTAGCGAAAAAGCGAAAGTTTACGCGCTGAATACCAGCGACGGCACCGTCGCATGGGAAGCGAGCGTAGCGGGTGAAGCGATTTCCCGTCCGGTCGTCAGTGACGGTATGGTGTTGATTCACACCACTAACGGTCAGCTGCAGGCGCTGAACGAAGCTGACGGCGCGGTGAAATGGACCGTTAACCTGGATATGCCAGCGCTCTCTCTGCGCGGCGAATCCGCTCCGGCTACCGCATACGGCGCAGCGATTGTGGGCGGCGATAACGGTCGCGTCAGCGCGGTGCTGATGCAGCAGGGGCAGATGATTTGGCAGCAACGTATCTCTACCGCCACCGGTCCGACGGAAATCGACCGTCTTAACGACGTCGATACGACGCCGGTTATCGTGAACGGTGTGATTTATGCGCTGGCCTATAACGGCAACCTGACGGCTTTGGATCTGCGCAGCGGCCAGATTATGTGGAAACGCGAGCTGGGTTCAGTGAACGATTTCATCGTCGACGGCAACCGTATTTACCTGGTTGATCAAAACGACCGTCTGCTGGCGCTCACCACCGACGGCGGCGTGACGCTGTGGACGCAAAGCGATCTACTGCACCGTCTGCTGACGGCGCCTGTGCTGTATAATGGCAACCTGGTTGTTGGCGATAGCGAAGGCTATATGCACTGGGTCAACCCGGAAGATGGTCACTTTGTGGCTCAGCAGAAGGTAGACAGCTCAGGCTTCCTGACCGATCCGGTTGTTGCTGACGGCAAACTGCTGATTCAGGCGAAAGACGGTACGCTGTACGCGATTACGCGTTAACAACAGCGGTAGTCTATTTTTGAGAAACGGCCCCTGGCAGACAGGGGCCGTTTTGGCTTTTTTAAAAACGCCGTGAAAATGGCGTTGTATCGATTTTAGTATGAGGCATTTAACATGATACCTGTGGTCGCGCTTGTCGGGCGCCCTAACGTTGGAAAATCCACGCTTTTTAACCGCTTAACGCGCACTCGCGATGCGTTGGTCGCGGATTTCCCGGGGCTGACTCGTGACCGTAAGTACGGTCGTGCTGAAGTGGAAGGCCGCGAATTTATCTGTATCGATACCGGCGGGATCGACGGTACCGAAGATGGCGTAGAAACGCGGATGGCGGAACAGTCGCTGCTGGCGATTGAAGAAGCGGACGTGGTGCTGTTTATGGTCGATGCGCGGGCGGGCCTGATGCCGGCGGACTCGGCAATCGCTAAACATCTGCGCTCCCGCGAAAAGCCGACCTTCCTGGTGGCAAACAAAACTGACGGCATCGATGCCGATCAGGCGATCGCCGATTTTTGGTCGCTGGGGTTAGGCGAGATTTATCCTATCGCCGCTTCACACGGTCGCGGCGTCACCAGTCTGCTGGAGCACGTCCTGCTGCCGTGGGTTGATGAGGTGAACCCGCCGGAAGAAGTGGACGAAGACGCGGCATACTGGGCACAGTTTGAAGCCGAGCAGAACGGCGAAGCAGTTGAAGAGCCGGAAGAAGATTTTAACCCACAGGATCTGCCGATTAAGCTGGCGATAGTGGGTCGCCCGAACGTGGGTAAGTCAACGCTCACCAACCGTATCCTGGGCGAAGACCGCGTAGTGGTCTACGACATGCCCGGAACGACCCGCGACAGCATCTACATCCCGATGCAGCGCGACGAGCGTGAATATGTGCTGATTGACACCGCCGGCGTGCGCAAACGCGGTAAGATCACCGATGTCGTCGAGAAATTCTCGGTGATTAAAACCCTGCAGGCGATCGAAGACGCCAACGTGGTGCTGCTGGTGATTGATGCGCGGGAGGGGATTTCCGATCAGGATCTCTCTCTGCTGGGCTTTATCCTCAACAGCGGTCGCTCGCTGGTGATTGTCGTTAACAAATGGGACGGCCTGAGCCAAGAAGTTAAAGAGCAGGTGAAAGAGACTCTGGACTACCGTCTGGGCTTTATCGACTTTGCCCGCGTGCACTTTATCTCCGCGCTGCACGGTAGCGGCGTAGGCAACCTGTTTGAATCCGTGCGCGAAGCGTACGACAGCGCAACCCGTCGCGTGGGTACCGCTATGCTGACCCGCATCATGACCATGGCTGCCGAAGACCATCAGCCGCCGCTGGTGCGCGGTCGTCGCGTGAAGCTGAAATATGCCCACGCCGGGGGGTATAACCCGCCGATCGTGGTTATTCACGGTAATCAGGTTAAAGATCTGCCGGATTCGTATAAGCGCTACCTGATGAACTACTTCCGTAAATCACTGGAAGTGATGGGCACGCCAATTCGCATTCAGTTCAAGGAAGGGGAAAACCCGTTTGCCAACAAACGTAATACTCTGACGCCTAATCAGATGCGTAAGCGTAAGCGCTTGATTAAACACATCAAGAAAAGCAAATAAGCTATCCGTCAGCATTAAAAATAGAAAGCCCGCATCCGTCGGGCTTTTTTATTATCGGCCACCGATCATGCGCAGAATAATAAACTCGCTTGAGGCTGCGTTATAAATGTGAGAAAAACCAGGGAGGATAAATATTTTTGTGACAATGAGGTCAGAATGAAAAGCTTCTTAACTCTCCTGATGCTGTTTCTTTTTCCCATAGCCTGTACCGCTGAATCACAACCTGTTGAACCGCGCGTTAAGCCTGCTTATCCAGCGAAAGCCGCAAAAAAAGGGATACCGGGTCAGGTTAAAGCGCAATTTGACGTTGACGAGAATGGGCGGGTGACTAACATTCAGTTATTAAGCTCCGATCCCTCCGGAATGTTTGATAATGAAGTCAGGGCCGCAATGGGAAAATGGCGATACGTTAAAGGGAAGCCTTCCAGCAATAACATCATTACCATTCATTTCACGCCGGGGCCGTGTTCCGTTGAGGTGCCAGCGCCAAATCAGCCCGGCAGTATTCGAAGCGGTGGCGTCCCTTTTCGCTAAGATGAATGCACGTGAAATAACGAAGGGACAATCGAAATAAACGCCGGGAACAGGGATATGAAAAAAACAATCGTGATGTTCGCTTTGGTCATATTAACCAGCAGCTGTACGCCGTTTCATCCTGCTGACTGTCATAAAACCTCAGCGCTTGGGAGCTGTAGCTCTGGACGATTCAGCGATGATGATGAATATGGCAGGCAGGCGAGATCGATAAAAGAGTCTATTGATTCCCGATTATCCAATCGCTACGGCTGGACGGGGAAAAAATGCACGATCCATGTGAGTTTCAGCTATGAGGGGAAACTGAATAGCATCACAACGAGTGAAGGTAATAAAAAATATTGCGCTGCGCTGATTGATGCCGCTAAACGGGCCACCTTCCCGCCGTTCACCGATAAGCAGGTGTACGACGCTTTTGCTCAGTCCCGGTTCAGTATGCAGGGTGAGTAAAATAAACGCGGCGATCCGCTCGGGAGCGAATAGTCTGCTGGAGTTCAGTGGCTGGCAGCAGCCACAGATTGTGCAACCGTGATAAAATAAAGCCACATACCCGTCGTCAGGAGTCACCATGGAATTTGATTGCCCCGTGTGCCATGCGCAGCTTGCTGTGCAGGGCAATAGCGCCCACTGCGCGCATTGCGCGAAAGAGTATGTTGTTGAAGCCCGCTGCCCGGACTGCCACAAGCCGCTGGAAGTATTAAAAGCCTGCGGCGCGGTAGATTATTTTTGTCAGAATGGCCACGGGCTGATTTCAAAAAAACGCGTCGAGTTTGTGCCGGTTTAATTTTTATCGCTGACGCAGCTTTCACCGTCGCGCCAGAGTTCAACCAGTGATTCTGGCGCACGCTCCTCCGGGATGAGAATAATCAGGCTGTGGTAGTGCTGCTCGCTGACGATCTGAATGCGAAAAAAACGCTGGTCGCCGCTGCCCGGCGAGTCGGGCTGCCCCGGCGGCTTGCCCAGCGGTAGCGATTGTTGAAGAATTGAAGCGATCCGCTGCTTCTGTTGCTCGTTGAGCTTCGCAACCACAATCTTACGCATTCCACTGAGCGCCGGGATCCAGGCGACGCCCCCCTCGCGAGCCAGTTCAATAATCGCATCATCGCTAAGATCGGCAAGATTCATAGCACCACTCCGACGCGCCCCCAGGCTTGAGTAATGGCATCAGCGATCTCTTTGCCAAAACGTTTTTCGCCATGGCGAACCGTGAGCCTGGCAAAGGTTGAAAAATCAGCGTCTTTTGCCAGAGAGTTATCACACACCGCGTCATACCAGGCGTGGCCCGCTTTTTGCCACGCAAAACCGCCGATCGCGCGGGCGGCGAGATAAAAGGCGTGATTAGGAATGCCGGAATTGATATGTACGCCGCCGTTATCCTGCTGGGTATGCACAAAATCTTTCATGTGAGCGGGCTGCGGATCTTTGCCAAGGATGGGGTCATCGTAAGCGGAGCCGGGCTGAGACATAGAGCGCAGACCTTTGCCGTGAATGCCTTTCGCGAGCAGTCCCTCACCTATTAGCCAGTCCGCCTTGTCCGCCGTTTGCTGGCGCTGATATTGTTTGACCAGCGAGCCAAAGACGTCCGAGAGTGATTCGTTAAGCGCGCCAGATTGTTCGAAGTAGATAAGACCGGCTTCGCTCTCCGTCACGCCATGGCTTAGCTCGTGCGCGACGACGTCAATGGCGATAGTAAAGCGATTAAAAATCTCGCCATCACCGTCGCCAAATACCATTTGCTGGCCGTTCCAGAACGCATTTTGATATTCGTGGCCATAGTGGACGCTGCCGGTGAGCTTTAGCCCGCGGTTATCCAGAGAATCGCGCTGGTAGCTCTTCCAGAAAAACTCATGGGTGATGCCGAGATAGTCATAGGCTTCATCAACGGCCACATCACCGTTGGAGGGCTGCCCCTCAAAACGGACCTGCGTTCCCGGTAGTTCCTGGGTTTGCCCGGCATCGTAAATGTCGCGCTCAAGCTGGCCCGGCGTGGTGACATGGGGAGCAGCGGGGCGTCCGGGAACATGCGCCATCAGGGACTGAACATGGCTGAGGGTATTCTGCGCGCAGCGCTGCTGCTGAAGCGAGCCATGGTCGACAATGCGGCGTAAAATATAGGGCGGAATCACATAACGAGGATAAGCAACAGGCATATCACGCTCCTTAGCCGGATAGAACCGTTTAAAAAGGGCATGAGAGCAGTATAGTTATCCCCGGTTGAAAAGGCAGAATAATCAGGCTTTTTTACGGGAGCGCGTTTTCTTCGCCGGCGTGATGTTTTTCACTTCGCTCTCCACCCAGCCATCGTTCAGGCGGGTAGTGAGAAGGTCTCCCTCGCGTACCTGTTTGGTCTGCTTCAGCACTTTGCCGTCGCTGGCGGAAGTCACGCTATAGCCGCGGGCGAGCGTCGCCAGCGGGCTGACGGCTTCCAGATGCGTGACCATATTGCCGAAGCGCTCGCGCTGCTCGCCGAGGCGGCTGCGGATATTTTCCGCCAGGCGATATTCCAGCTGTTGAATACGGCTCTGGGCACGGTGAATACGCGGCTGCGGATTTTGCTGATTCAGACGCTGCGTAGCGCGCTGCTGGCGCTGATCGGCGCGCTTCATCTGCGTCTCAAGAGCGAAACGCATGCGCTGACGCAACCTTTCCAGCTCCGTTTGCTGGCGAGCAAGGCGCAACTGAGGATGCTGCTGCTGCAGGCGGTGAAATATCTGGGTAAAGCGACGATGGCGGTTGGCAAGGAAGTAGTCCATCGCCATCTCAAGACGCTGCTGTCCTGACTGGAGCTGGCGCAGCAGCTCCAGCTGGTTACGGCTGACCATTTCTGCCGCCGCGGAAGGCGTTGGCGCGCGCAGGTCGGCGACGAAATCGGCAATAGTGACGTCAGTTTCATGGCCCACGGCGCTGACGATGGGAATCGGACTGCTAAATATCGCCCGCGCCACCCGCTCGTCGTTAAAACTCCATAAATCTTCCAGCGAACCGCCGCCGCGTCCGACGATAAGTACGTCGCATTCGCGGCGCGCGTTGGCCAGTTCAATCGCGCGAACAATCTGCCCCGGTGCGTCTTCGCCCTGAACGGCGGTCGGATAAATAATCACCGGCAGGGAAGGGTCGCGACGCTTGAGCACCTGTAAAATATCATGCAGCGCGGCGCCGGTTTTAGAGGTAATGACGCCTACGCAGTGCGCAGGGGAGGGAAGCGCTTTTTTATGCTGCTGATCGAACAAGCCTTCCGCCGCCAGGGCGGCCTTCAGCTGTTCATACTTCTGCTGAAGCAGTCCTTCGCCCGCAGGCTGCATGCTCTCCACGATAATCTGATAATCGCCGCGCGGCTCGTAAAGGGTGATGTTGGCGCGAACCAGTACCTGCTGCCCGTGCTGCGGACGGAAGGTCACCCGGCGGTTGCTGTTGCGAAACATTGCGCAGCGCACCTGGGCGTTATCGTCTTTTAAGGTAAAGTACCAGTGACCGGAAGAGGGCTGGCTGAAATTGGAAATCTCGCCGCTGATCCATACCTGGCCCATTTCACGTTCCAGCAGCAGCCGGACCGACTGATTGAGGCGGCTAACCGTGTAAATTGAGGGGGATTGAGATGGCAACATGTGAGCAAGATCAAATTCTAAATCAGCAGGTTATTCAGTCGATAGTAACCTGCTGAGATGGGATCGCAAGTATTATTTGCAAAAAAGGGTAGATGCAATCGGTTACGCTCTGTATAATGCCACGGCAATATTTATCCACCCTGGTCGAGATATTGCCCATGCTACGTATCGCTAAAGAAGCTCTGACGTTTGACGACGTCCTCCTCGTTCCCGCTCATTCAACCGTTCTGCCAAACACCGCCGATCTCAGCACCCAGCTGACGAAAACCATTCGCCTGAATATTCCTATGCTCTCCGCAGCAATGGATACCGTGACGGAAGCGCGTCTGGCGATTGCCCTGGCACAGGAAGGCGGCATCGGTTTTATTCATAAAAACATGTCTATCGAGCGTCAGGCGGAAGAAGTTAAGCGCGTGAAGAAGCATGAGTCCGGCGTGGTTACCGACCCGCAGACCGTTCTGCCGACTACGACTCTGCGCGAAGTTAAAGAGCTGACTGAACGTAACGGTTTTGCTGGCTATCCGGTTGTGACCGAAGACAATGAGCTGGTCGGCATCATTACCGGCCGCGATGTGCGTTTCGTCACCGACCTGAACCAGCCGGTTAGCGTATATATGACGCCGAAAGAGCGTCTGGTTACCGTTCGCGAAGGTGAAAGCCGCGAAGTGGTCTTTGCCAAAATGCATGAAAAACGCGTTGAGAAAGCCCTGGTTGTGGATGACAGCTTCCATCTTCTCGGCATGATCACCGTTAAAGATTTCCAGAAAGCGGAACGTAAACCGAACGCCTGTAAAGATGAGCAGGGTCGCCTGCGCGTTGGCGCAGCGGTTGGCGCGGGCGCGGGTAACGAAGAGCGCGTTGATGCGCTGGTTGCCGCGGGCGTCGATATTCTGCTGATCGACTCTTCTCACGGTCACTCTGAGGGCGTATTGCAGCGTATTCGCGATACCCGCGCAAAATATCCTGACCTGCAAATCATCGGCGGCAACGTGGCGACCGGCGCGGGCGCACGTGCGCTGGCGGAAGCAGGCTGCAGCGCGGTGAAAGTGGGTATCGGCCCTGGCTCCATCTGTACGACGCGTATCGTGACCGGCGTGGGTGTTCCACAGATCACCGCCGTTTCTGACGCGGTTGAAGCGCTGGAAGGCACCGGTATACCGGTTATCGCCGACGGCGGTATTCGTTTCTCCGGCGATATCGCCAAAGCCATCGCCGCTGGTGCTTCAGCCGTCATGGTTGGCTCGATGCTGGCGGGTACCGAAGAGTCCCCGGGCGAAATCGAACTCTACCAGGGGCGTTCTTACAAATCTTACCGCGGTATGGGTTCCCTTGGCGCGATGTCTAAAGGCTCCTCCGATCGCTACTTCCAGACCGATAACGCCGCCGACAAACTGGTACCGGAAGGTATCGAAGGTCGCGTCGCCTATAAAGGCCGTCTGAAAGAGATTATTCACCAGCAGATGGGCGGACTGCGCTCCTGTATGGGCCTGACCGGTTGTGGTACCATCGACACCCTGCGGACCAAAGCGGAATTCGTGCGCATCAGCGGCGCGGGTATCCAGGAGAGTCACGTTCACGACGTGACCATTACCAAGGAATCCCCGAACTACCGCATGGGCTCCTGATTTTCATCGCCCGGCCACGCGCCGGGCGATTTATTTAACCTGTATCACTTGCCTCGGAATTATCGTCAATGACGGATAACATTCATAAACATCGTATTCTTATCCTGGACTTCGGTTCTCAGTACACCCAGCTGGTTGCGCGTCGCGTTCGTGAATTGGGTGTCTACTGCGAACTGTGGGCATGGGACGTGACGGAAGCTCAAATTCGTGAGTTCAATCCTAACGGCATCATTCTTTCCGGCGGCCCGGAAAGCACTACCGAAGATAACAGCCCGCGCGCGCCGCAGTATGTCTTCGAAGCTGGCGTGCCGGTCTTTGGCATCTGCTACGGTATGCAGACCATGGCGATGCAGCTGGGCGGCCACGTTGAAGCCTCTAATGAGCGTGAATTTGGCTACGCGCAGGTTGAAGTTCAGACCGATAGCGCGCTGATCCACGGCATTGAAGATGCGCTGAGCGCGGACGGCAACGCTATGCTGGACGTCTGGATGAGCCACGGCGACAAAGTCACCGCCATCCCATCTGACTTCGTTACCGTTGCCAGCACCGAAACCTGCCCGTTCGCCATTATGGCCAATGAAGAGAAGCGCTTCTACGGCGTGCAGTTCCACCCGGAAGTGACCCACACCCGTCAGGGCCTGCGTATGCTGGAGCGTTTTGTACGCGAGATTTGCCAGTGTGAAGCGCTGTGGACCCCGGCCAAAATTATCGACGACGCCATCGAACGTATTCGTCAGCAAGTGGGCGACGATAAAGTCATTCTCGGCCTCTCCGGCGGCGTGGACTCGTCTGTTACCGCAATGCTGCTGCATCGCGCTATCGGCAAAAACCTGACCTGCGTCTTCGTGGATAACGGTCTGCTGCGTCTTAATGAAGCTCAGCAGGTTATGGATATGTTCGGCGATCGTTTCGGTCTGAACATCGTTCACGTCGAAGGCGAGGCGCGTTTCCTGGCTGCGCTGGCGGGCGAAAACGATCCGGAAGCGAAGCGTAAAATCATCGGCCGCGTGTTTGTTGAAGTGTTTGACGAAGAAGCGCTGAAGCTGGAAGACGTGAAATGGCTGGCGCAGGGGACTATCTACCCTGACGTGATCGAGTCTGCGGCTTCCGCAACCGGCAAAGCGCACGTTATCAAATCTCACCACAACGTGGGCGGCCTGCCGAAAGAGATGAAGATGGGCCTCGTTGAACCGCTGCGCGAGCTGTTCAAAGATGAAGTGCGTAAGATTGGCCTCGAGCTGGGCCTGCCGTACGACATGCTGTATCGTCACCCGTTCCCGGGCCCGGGTCTCGGCGTGCGCGTGCTGGGCGAAGTGAAGAAAGAGTACTGTGACCTGCTGCGTCGCGCGGATGCCATCTTCATTGAAGAGCTGCACAAAGCTGACCTGTACAACAAAGTGAGCCAGGCGTTCACCGTATTCCTGCCGGTGCGTTCCGTCGGCGTAATGGGCGATGGCCGTAAGTACGACTGGGTGGTCTCCCTGCGCGCAGTTGAAACCATCGACTTTATGACCGCTCACTGGGCGCACCTGCCGTACGATTTCCTCGGCCGCGTGTCCAACCGCATCATCAATGAAGTTAACGGTATCTCCCGCGTGGTGTATGACATCAGCGGTAAGCCGCCGGCTACCATTGAGTGGGAATAAAATTTATTCTTTGCGGTAATTGAATAAAAATAATGCCATTAATGATTTCTTACCTCATTAATGGCATTTTTTATGGAGTGTGAAAAGGTATGGGCTAGCGCTACAAGGTGATAAGCGTACGTTTTCGCCGATGGTTTGTGAACGATAACGGATTTCAATATTAGGGGATGATCTGCTGCGCAAAGGAATTAATCGCTCCCTCATCACTAATATAAGATGGATAAATCGTCGCGAGGTGCTTCTTCATGGGGAAAACGCTCTTTCCTCCCGGTGCAATCATCCCTCCGTTGGCAACCACTGTTTTCCCTTCTTTATCCTCGGTGATATTCGCCAGGGAGACAAAGTACGGGGTAGGATTTGAACCTTCAATTCCACCATTGACCTTTTTCCAGATGATTGACTTTCCTGCCTGATTGGCGCTGCCGGCTAATCCCTGCGGGCGGTAAAAAATTTTAATTCTTGAACGAACCGCCATTTTTAGCTGGTTTTTATTGTCTTTTTTCGTCGCCGGAATTTCCAGCACGTTTAGCCAGAATAAGGATTCTTTATCACCGGGCAGCTTTTCTCCCGTATATATCATGCGCAGCGTCTGGCCTTTACCGCCGTTGATGCGGTTAATAGGAGGAGTAATCGTAAAGGGCGCTTTGGCCGTCTCCGGCGTGGCATTAGGGTCCCCGGCGTCAATCCAGACCTGTGCGAGAGCCGGCTTATCTCCAACATTATCAATTTTTACCGTTACTTCACGCTCTTTTTCCGGATAGACGAAGCGGGTTCCGGTGATGACAATATCGGCTAAAGCAGAACTTATCCCGCAAAAAGCGAAGATGATTATCATGATATGACTGTAAATTATTTTTCGAGGCATAATATATTTCTCCCTTATAAACTATAGCGTGCAGACCAATGCTAAATCGTAAGGTCATCCTTCATTGTTACGCTTTATCGTGCCTCAGTTTTAATGGGTAAAATTTAAAAAAGAAATTTTACCCACCATATTAAAAAAGAGACGAATATGACTTTACTTTCCTGAAACCACCGTCACAAATAGGTAATAGTAAAAATGACGGAACCATTAGCTGGCCCTGCCGTGACGTTGGTATCAGACTGAACATAGCGAGCTTTTAGCGGGATGGTATAGGTGGCGTTATCTTGTTGTGTAAGATTGGTCAGGTTAAAGCCGCCGGAACCATCCAGCGGTATGCTGCCGGATATATTTCTTTGTGATAATTCAATGCCGACCCCGGTGGCTGCATTGGCTCCAGAATCCAGTTTGGCCAGTGAAGGGTTGCCTTCAATGACGCCGTTAGCGCTTTTAAAGGTAATAGAGACAACGTTTTCGGCATTGGAACCGGTAAGTTTGTCCGTGTTTTCAGTATAGGTGTAATTGCCATAACCATAGAATGGTGGGCATCCCTGCAGTACGATATCAAAATCCTTCCACTCGGTAACCGTTCCCGGGCTGGTAAAATCACCAACCGCATGGTTGTCAAGATTCACATCAATATTGGACGTTGCCAGCTGACAGGTTTTGGTGTGGATCATTGTTGAACCCACGAAATTCAAATTGACAAAAACATTGTTTACAATGAAAGGGGAGTTTGAACCAGAGGTAATCTGAAATGTTGGAAAGGATGAACCATCAACCTGCTGAGTACCTCCTGCAATAGGACCGGTCTTGATAAGTTCTACGGTTACTTTCCAAAATTGGCCCAGACCTTGGGTAAGAGTGCCATAGCTTATACTTTGACTTCTCTCCCAAAGGTGAGGGAAGGAAGTATAATCTACCTCTATCCCGGAAAGATAAAAAATAGCCCAATACCGGAAACGTTGGTTGGGAATATATCTTTACCACCTGACTTCACTGCCGGCCCCGACGGCGTGGATATAACCTCAGTTTTTGTATATGTGTTCATTGTGTATGGCGCGGATGCAATATCTTCAAGCTCAACGGTACATGCGAATGATGTAGTTCTGCTGGCACTTCGATAGTCCTGGCGATATAAAATTTTACCTACCGGAACGTCTTCACCGGCGGTGGATATTCCGAGACCAACAACGGGGATTGAAATGTTATCGGTATATAACTTTGTGAATTCACAATGAAGAGCCTGGGCCTGAGATGTGAATATGCAGGCCAGACCGAGGCTCAGGTATTTTACCGGCCGGAATTGTGTTTTAAAAAAACGAACGACAGTTAATAACACTTTCATTTAAACCCTCACAAATTACCATCAGTGCATATCATGTTCAACCGGATTCGGGAGAAACGGTAAACGTCCATTGTTAACCAGAGAGGCGTTATCGCCGGTGGCTTGAGTGCTTTCCCTGAAAGTGTAATACTCAACGAATTCACAAAACTTCAGCATCATATGCAAATCTTTTTTATTCGTTAATCTCATCTTCTTCATTAAATTGGTTCTCGACTGATATACCGTTTTTTTGCTTTTACCCAGTGCGAGAAAAATTTCATCCATGCCGTATCCCGAAATTAAAAAAAAGAACAGCTCCTTTTCGGAAAAGCTCAGAGAGGACAGCGGGTTACTCCTTGTTAAGGAGTGCTTTTTCTGCCCGACGCTGTTGATAATATGCAGCAGCGCTTTCTTTATTTTACTGACCGAGCCGCACAGCGGCAGGAAGGGGACCCGGCCAAACTTCATATCGGTTAAGGAAATGAAAACGTAATAATCTGCCCTGATAATTTCTTTGTAAATTTTATACCAGGCACCTCTTAGGTGATAAATGTATTCGGTATCGATAAGTGCCACTCTGAAATGTTCAGGCTTGTTAATAAAAGCAGGGTGATACCCTGAGCGCACCTTCTTATCGCCCGCCGTACATTCCACTATTAACGACTCGAGGGCCTTTTTCAGGTATACATTCTGGGTCAGAACATTGACTTCGGTGGTCTGTGTAAGGTGATTGATAATCATAATGTCATTCCTGTCGGAAATTAAACGGCCGTACCGCCATGCGCGAATGAACAAGGAACCCAACGCCGTGACAATCAGGTCTGGCAGCGTGGTGCTGGTTTTTCATTTCTTTTTTATTTGCACGTTTCGGTCAACTTTCTGAACCCTGATGGTTTCTCATCGTTGACCCGATAGGTTATCCGGCACTGTTCATTATCCTTGCTGCCCCACTTCACGGTCAGCTGGCCGGCGGCGGCTTCGGTCAGCGCATATATTTGTCCCATCTGCCCAACGTTGCCGACGTTGGCTCCGGATGCATCAAATACTTCCGCGCCGAAAGGTAAGGGCTCGCCTTGCAAATTTTTTGCACTGATAAGCAGCGGGATCCCTTTGCGGGTATTGAAAACAACCTTGCTGACTGCGCCCCAGTGAGGTGCGACCTTCTCGGTGGTATTGCTCAGCTCAACTTCCTGTGACAGCCCTTTCGGGTCAATACTGACCTCGTTCATTTCATACGGTGTCAGGTACGGAATAGCCGCGTGTCCAAAGCGGTCAATTTTCAGCCCCGGATAGCCGCCGACTTTGGCGCCTTTCGCATCCTTCGCCTCGACCACGGCAAAGGTGTCTCCCGTATAAGGCGTGGCCACCACGCCGTTCTGCCAGGCAATCACCGTCCCGCTGGCGGCCAGACTGGTGTTCTGGTAATGCTTGCCGGCGCCATAGCTGGCCGTCAGATGGCTGTAAGGCGTGCGCCATCCGCCGCTCGCGGTCATGCTGCTGCCGGTGCCCTGGTTATAGTTCGCCGCCGTCATCCCGTAGTTATACTGGTTATCCTCCCCGTAGGTGCCGGAAAGGCCCAGCTGTTCACCCATGCGACCGTTGCCGCTTTTGTTCAGACTGGCGGTGAGCATCGGCACATGCTTCTTATCGTATCCACCCAGCGGGGTGGAAATGTTCAGCAGAAAGTTGTTTTCCATTTTTCCGCTGTAGTTTCTGACGCGTCCTGCGCTGAGGTTATAGTTAACCCGGCCGAAGTTATTGCTGTAGCCCATTTGATACTGAATGTCAGACTTACCGTTGTTCCAGTAATTCTGGGTGTACCCGGTGACATACAGCTGTCCCCATCCCGGGCCAAGCCCCTGGTTCATCGTAATATTCAGGCGATTTTTGGGACGCCATATTCCGGAGGCCAGACCGCCGCGTTTTTCTTCATCAATGGCGCGCATTGCGGTCTGGAAGTCGTAATATCCGGACGTGGAGAATCGGTACGCTGCGATAGTCAGGTTACTGTCCGTATCCGGTAAATACTTGCTGTAGCTTACCTGGTAGCTCTGGCCGCTATTCGCAGTCTCGTCTGTAGTTTTCAGGTGTACGCGCGCCTGGGTGACATCGACAGAAAAAGCGCCGATAGCCGTGCTAATAGCCATACCTAGCTGCACCGCATAGTAGGCGGCGCCGCTGCCCTGGATCCCGGTGTATCCGGTCAGGATATTCGACAGGCCGCGCTGATAGGTCGCCTGATACAGCGTTGGGTTAAAGGAAAGGCTGGGATCGTTCAGTCGTCCTGCCACCACATCATAGCGGTGCGCGCCCGGGCGCAGAAGCTGGGTCACCGACGCGTAAGGCACCTGGAAGCTCTGCACGCTGCCGTCGGCTTCCGTGACCTTCACGTCAAGATTGCCGCCGTAACCGGTGGGATACAAATCCTCAATCACGAAAGCTCCGGGCGGTACCGTGGTTTCATAAATGATGCGATCGTTCTGCCGTACGGTTACCCTGGCGTTGGTACGCGCGATACCGCGGATATCAGGCGCATAGCCGCGGCGGGACTGCGGCAGCATCCTGTCGTCGCTGACCAGCTCAACGCCCCGGAAAGGGAGGGTATCAAAGAGCTGCCCCCCGGTGGAGGTTTCGCCAAGCAGCACCCGGCCGAGGATGGATGAGATATCTTTTTGTACGTAATTATTGATGGACTGATACTGGCCGCCGTTGCTTTGCTGCCAGCTGTAGTTACCATCATGGCGGAAATACCAGCCACCAATATTCAGTCCGCCGTTGAGGCCAATATAGGAGGATGTGTAATCCCTTCCGTGTGAGCGGGTGGTGTAAGTGCTGGCGTTATAGCCCAGTAGGGCCGCAGGAATACCGGTATCCCATAATGCCGGGCTGACATAACCGCGAGCCGTGTTACGCAACAGGGCCTGTGGGATTTCGACATCCAGCCGCTGCGTGGAGGAGTCATAGATGATGCTGACCCCGGGTAATAATTCTTCAAGGTTATAGCACGCACGGTTCTCCCGCAGAGCGGTGGTAAAAGAGGCCGGGACCTTATCGAAATTCAGATTGAGATTTTTAATCAGGCCGGCAGTGATACACGGGCGCACTTTTTTATCCGCCTGCTCGGCAAATAAAACCGGGCTCTGAGTGACTGATTCACCGTTAACGAAAATATCCGTTGACCATGTTCCGGGCGTGGCGGAGCCGCCATTTTCAAAGCGCGATAAATCGATTTTTTCTTCACCCGAGGTATTCAGGAAAATGGGGTCAAAAGTAAGATTGTCTTCATTCGCGGGAGACGATGAAAGCGATGTTGCAACGACCTGCCGCGGGGTCATAATTGCAGCCATGACAGCGATGGCAATCAATGAATATCCAAACTGAAGACGCATGACTTTATTTCCTCATGGCTGAAGCGGTAAAAAATATAAAAAGGGCTTATAAGGTGTATTCGACTTTTCTGAGTGCGCCCCAGTCATTCACATATTCATAAATCAGTAATGAACCTGCACCGGCGTTTACGGATTTCGGCAAATTAAAGGTATAGCTGCCCATTGGAGGAACCATTTCGCCTTCAACCGAGCCATTTTTGCCGGCGTTTTTCAGCGAAACGGACACCAGCGAAATAAAATAGGGTGAGGAATTAGAGGCAATCAGTTTTCCCCCGGATACGGTCCACTTAATTTTTTCAGCCGCTTCGGTGACTTTTGCTCTGTCAGTGAGGCCCGCCGGGCGATAAAACAGTTTTATTCGGGTACGAAAAGCCACCTGCAGTTTATTTAAACTGTCGTCTTTTTTGGATGCCGGCACCTCAAGAAGATTCAGCCAGTAAACGGACTCCTTGTTTTGCGGCAGGGCCGGTGAGCCGGTATAGCTGATTCTGAGAGTCTGACTTTTATCGGCATTAATACGGTTGATCGGCGGCGTCAGAGTAAAGGGCGTACGGATGCGATCCGGCCTGGCATTCATATCACCCTCATCAATCCAGCTTTGTACCAGAACCGGAAGCGTGCCGGTATTCGTCAGTCTGACAGACACTTCCTTTTCATTTCCGTTGTAGATCACGCGCGTCCCGTTAACGATAACGCTGGCCAGGGATGACCATGACGTTACCGCCGCAGCGAGGCAGGCTACCGTTGAGAGTGTTCGGATGAGAGATGAAGGTCTCATTGGGGGCTCCTTGTGACAGGGGGAGAGTCTCCCCCTGATATTCCTGATTACTTGTACTGCAGGTTATAAATGACGCTGCTGGTGACGGTACCTGGCGTGGTCTGGGCATTCGCGAAATATTCGACAGCGTATGGCAGCAGAGCGGTACCGTCGGTATTGATATCGACATAAGCCATGCCATCAACCTGATCGGTGTTACCGATGTTAATCGGCGCATAGCTGTTGGAGGCGTCGAGCAGACGCAGATCAACGTTAGTGGCGCTACCGCCAACGTTTTTCAAACGACCGGTGCTGAGGTCAACGGTGTTACCCGGCTGGAAGAAAGCGGCTACTTTGGAGTGGCCGCCTTCGGTACCGATGACGCAGTCAGAGATATTCATATTGAAAGAGGTCCGTCCGGTGGTGTCGCCGCTGGCAGTCAGCTGGTTTACGCCGACGGTCGGCAGGATGACGGTTGCGTCGGAGCCCTGGCCATTGATATCCACTTCGCAGGTTGTGTCGGTCAGTTCACCGTTAAAAGTAATGGTCCCCGTGGAAGCAGCCTGGGCGGAAAATGCTGCGAGAGCGAAAACAGCAAAGATTGAGGTACTAACAACTGACTTTTTCATAAAATTATCCTTAATTGATTACTTTTGGTTTTACATGATTTCGACGAAATACATCGCCACAGCATCATGAGTACTGTGTCTCTCTCGGAGAGGAATTTAGAAAAAATAGCTTTATCAAGGTTGTGTAAACACAACTTTAAAAGATAATTCGCCGCTGTTTAACTTACATATATCTATATGTTCTGGTCATGTTTTTCTGGCTTAGCAGTCTCAAACATCTCAAAGTGAGAGTTGTTGAGGGCGTAACATAACAACATTCCAATTCTCACATTGGAAATTAAAAAACCATTGTTATTTACTCTGTAGATAATAAAGCGGCTGAAACCACACTTTGCCAAAGTTTTTTTTAGCGAGTTAATGGCCTGCCACAGCCGCTGCTTGTTACACTTGAGGCCATAATTCTCAAAAACATCCCGCATTATTTTTTCATCTTCAATCATTCTTTCGTTTGAATGATTTAAGATATAAGAAAGCAGTCGCGCCATTGTTGGCCGCAGACGAATGCTGATGCCTGTCAATGTATTTACTAATAAGGCAGGTGATATCCTGAACTCTAGATTATCCCCAATGCAATATCCATAAAGGTGATGATCTAATTTTCTTGGGTTTTGCGTCATTGAAAATGATCTCCTTTTACCTTTGCCTTATCCGTGTTGTGGCATTCTATATGTTAAAAATGATTAATCAATCAGACATATATGTGATGATTAATGGCTGCTTACTGATTAATGTTTGGTTTTAAAATCTGTTTTTTTCTTCTTTATTGGTTTTTTTGTCTTTTTCGTGCGTTCCTCATCATTAATATCACTCATATTTAGATACTAAGTAGTTAACACTCTGCGTAAGATATTTTTATATTACGTTTTCGGTATGAATCAATTATAGGGAGCCGTTTGATAAATTTAAGATTTTTCATTTGAGGAACTTATTCATAAATAAAAAAAATGTGTTATGAAAGTGAAACTAACTTATGCTTGATTAAAAATGATTAAAATCAAGTGGTTGATAAAAATTGTGAAGGTATTGGTTTTGTCTTATATAATCTAATTGAAAGTTTTTTGTATGTTTCCTAATGGTTGTTACTTAATATGTAACTTTATTGTTGTTGATTTGGATTTGAGGTGTTGATATTTTGTATGCAGAATATTTATGTACTAAATGATTCAGTTATATTTTGGCCAGAACAGAATCTTTTGTCGTGCGTGTCTGATAGTAGTAAAAAAGTGCAATTGACAGGCCCCTCAGCTCGCTGCCTGGAGTTATTGATTTCCAGAAAAGATCTGGTGCTACAAAATGATTTCTATGAGTATGCCTGGCAAGGAAGTGGATTTATCCCGTCTCCTAATACTTTGTATCAGAGCATATCTGTCATTCGTCGGGCATTCAGAGAGATATGTGAAAATGAGACTGATTATATTCTAACCGAAACCAGGAAAGGTTTTCGACTAAACCCAACGGTAACCGTGTTGGCTAAAATGCAGGATTATAACGAGGATGACAGTGAAAAAAATGAGAATGGGACAGACGCACCAGAACAAACTGTCGAACCCGTGATTTATCAAAACAGAAAGCTAACTCACTTTACAACAATGGCTTTTATACTAATCATCATGATGATGTCAGGCACATTAACTTTTGAAATATATGGTACACAAACCAGAGGCTACAAATTCTTTGAAAACTACAGTGGCCCAGTTTTTATGCCCGGGAGTACGTGTAAGTTTTTTCTATCCCCGAAAAATGGCAAAGACCGATTGTCTATTTTGAACCTGTCATTTTTGAAATGTCAGCATCAATATTTCGTTTATGTAACTATACTTCCCTATTCGCCTGATATCTCAGTTATTTCGTGCGATAGAGCTATTGATTTGAGACCAAAAAAATGTGAAGTCATGGATTTGAGAGATGAAAATGTATTTTAAAAATAGCAGAATTATAATCTTAGTTACTGTTTTGATATCAATTATTATTCCGGTGATGGTGTTTTTTTATGTCAACTACAAAAGCACTCATTTTCGATGTGATGCTACATATTCGGCGAGGAAATCTGGTAAGCTTCTGGTTTCTAAAAGCAGCCTTGTCATTAATGGCAGGCACGGTACTATAATGATGGATGGGCGTATTACTGATGGCAATGCAAATGTGTATTTTTTTAAACTGAGAAATTATCTTGAAATTGAAAGAAATAACTTTTCCTATAACTTTACCTCACAAAAAGTGTCAATTTTACCGGAAAGCTTAAATCATTCGAAAGTGCTGAGTGATTTTCTTGCTGATGTATTAATTAAAGAAGGTGTAAGTACCTTTTTTTACCTTTATCCTTTAAATGATAATTATGTTATTACAAGTGGTAATATGCCGATATTTTTTTGTATAAAGCACTGATGTGGTCGATAGTAGAAATGATCGCTAAGTGTTATTAGTTCATCTGATGTGATAATTAATTATGGCAGAGAATGGAGGTTGATAAAAACGGCTGGCAGAGGACATGGATATGCCACCGCAGCCGCTTGTGATATAAGAAAACAGGAAATATACATACCAATAAGCAGGATGCTTTTACTGATGATTTCCTGTATATATTTTCTACTTTAACATAAAGGTTATCGATACCAGACTTTCCGGTGACACGCCATCAGGTACGTTTTTATATAAGATATCTGCCTTGCCATACAGCGTCATTGCACCACCTTTACCACCCTCTGAAACGACTTTTCTAAGCAACGGATCACGGATTTGATTAAAATTAACATTAGTATTCATGGTGTTAAGTATAGGCTTGCCGTTCAGGTTTTTCTCCAGCATATCGAATGTTACTATCTCATTCTCACTGTATTTTTTCGATGTCGATTTATCGGTAACTAAAAATGAACCATTTGCAAGTACTTCATATTTCTTCTTGTTAATTAATTTAAGGATCTTTTTAGCATAGTCGCTATTAATGCTTTGCACGATTCGATCAATTTTGACCACATTTTCCATTATCTCTGATTTATTTATTTTGAGTGATTTATTGAAAGCATCATTCATACCGTCAATCATCAATGAAGGCGCGAGTTTAATGTTGTTTTTAGTGATTTTTTCAAATTCAGCGTTAATTTTATCATAATAAAAAACACCCAAGGAATATGAGTTTTTGCCTTCGGGGGTTTTTAATAAATTGGTTTTTAAAATAGCTGACTGCTGCGAACTTTTTTCCAGGCTGGCCAGCTTATTAGCGGCCTCGGCAAGCTGTTTACGTGTAGCCTCAGATTCGTTGAGCAGGCGGGCATTTTCCTGGCCCAGAGAGCTCAGTTCTTTTTTCTGACTGGCGGCGGAGAGTTCGTTTTGCTTACGCAACGCTGCCAGCTGCGAAGCGGCCTCGGCAAGCTGTTTACGTGTAGCCTCAGATTCGTTGAGCAGGCGGGCGTTTTCCTGGCCCAGAGAGCTCAGTTCTTTTTTCTGACTGGCGGCGGAGAGTTCGTTTTGCTTACGCAACGCTGCCAGCTGCGAAGCTGCCTCGGCAAGCTGTTTACGTGTAGCCTCAGATTCGCTGAGCAGGCGGGCATTTTCCTGGCCCAGAGAGCTCAGTTCTTTTTTCTGACTGGCGAAGGACAGCTCTTCTTGCTTGCGCATGGCGGAAAGAGTTGACGTGGCATCAGCTAGCTGCTTACGTAGCGCGGTATTCTCAGCGTTAAGTTTATCCTTTTCATTAGTGAGAACGGAGATAGTTGTTTTTTGGGATTCCGCATTACCAGAGCCACCGTTCAATTTTATTTCATTGTACGATCCCAATAGTTTTTCATACTTCATCTGGAGTTTTTTATTTTTTTGTTCTAACTTATCATTGATGCTGGCTTCACTATTAATATTCTGCGATCTGTTATCCGATGGTTCTACTGTTTCATTTGCACCAATACTCTGTAAGTTTATATTTTTTATGGCGTTAAGAAACTCGCTTTGTTCAGCTGATGCTGTTTTATTTAGGGCAATGAACACTAATAATGAAGCAATTGTTAGTTTGTTTAATTTTGTCATATGAAATCAAACATCCTTGTTTCTAGCTCTTGGCTTTGTTGATCGAATTAATAGTATTTTTTTGAAATTCTTCAATTAACATAAGAGATATGTTGTTACATATTTCATTTAATTTATAATCAAAAAATGGCGTTATTGTTGAACTTACGTTTGTCGATGACTCATCGGCTATAGACGCATAAAATTTTGCATTATTAACTAAGGTATACAGCTCTTTGGTGCTTTTCTCATATTTACTATCTAACTGGGATAAGGTTTTAGCATCAGTAATGCAACGTTGAAATTTCAACATTTTTGGCGGTTGCTCTCTCAGCTTTTCGGGGCTTTTTTTAATTGGTTTAGCGCACCCCTGTAAAAAGAGTACAGATAGCGTGATTATAATTACTGGAAGCTTTTTCAAGGTGTCCTCCATGGACCAAATTACTAATAGGCGTAAGGTATCAAAAAAGAAATATATGTACTACAGGTTTAGAGACAGGGATATTGAATTACCGGAGTGGTTGTTTTTTTGATTCACTGTAACTTATTGATACTAAATTGTTTTTATTTTACCTTGATGGTTTGTGGAGTAAGTGGCTGCAATAAAATCAGATTTAATTACTATATGTAACATTGGTTTTTTATTTTTTCGCATTAGTCTGAGGGGGCTATCTTCTGGGCGGCGGATTTTAGAAGTTTTTTAGCAGAATAAATATATAATATCTTCCTTGTAATCTTATATAGTTTTATTCTGCTGATTTTTTAATCTCTATTGGCGATTCCACGTTGACCTTTTTTAATAGAGATGGCAGAGGGGACGTTATAGACAAATTTAATCCTGTGGTTAAGTAAGAGTCTCTGGTTTATTGGCGCCATTTCCCGTCAATTCAGCTTACCGAATGGTCGCTGTTAGTCTGTATTGATTGATAGCAATCATTATTGCTAACCCTGCTACCACCAGGGACAAAGCGGCAGAGACCGCTAAGCAGCCTGACATCCCAAGATAATGATTAATCCATGCGTAGGTAAACGGCGATATGGCGGCCAGCAGTTGTGCGGGAATCAACAGAATGCCGGTTAGCCGGGCATAATCCTCGGCGGCAAAGAGCTGCAGCGGTAAAGTGGCCTTAAACACGGTGGTCAGGCCGTTGATCGCGCCGTAACCCAGTACAAATCCGCCGGCCGCCCACGACAGAAAAGCGCCGCTCAGTCCAAGCGCAAAGCAGAGCGGCATCAGCGAGGTCGTCAATATCGTTAGCCGCAGCGGCGTGAGCGCGGAGCCGGATACCACTTCGAGAAAACGCGCGCCGGTTTGTCCAATTCCCCATAGCATTCCCACCGCGACAGGAAGCCCAACGCTGGCGATGAACTCGGGAAGATGCGTTGACGTGCCGTTGGATACAAAGGTAACCAGCGCAATCAACGACGCGTACAGCAGGGCCGGACGTCTATCATGCTTTGACAGCTGCTGGTTTTTTTTCACCCTTACCGGCAACGGTAATTTGGTATTCGGCATTTTCCACAACAGCAGAGCGCTAAGCAGGCCAAACAGGGCGTAGATCAGCAGCGCGTGCCGCCAGTCCATCCGCGTCAGCAGCCAGGCGCCAAGCGGCCAGAACAGGGCCGAAGCTAATCCTCCGGCCAGCGTCACGCGCGATATGGTCAACCTGGCCCGCTGCCCGTAAAGATTCACCAGCGCCGCGAACAGCGCGTCGTACAGCGCCAGCCGCATACCGATGCCGGTCAGAAGCCAGGCGGCGAACCAGCCCGTCAGGCTATGGACGTAAGCCATCAGCAGACACCCCGCTGAAATCGCCAGCGTACCGGTAATAACTATTCGCTGGCCGCCAAAGCGGGCAAGAAGCCGGGCGATAAACGGAGAAAGCGTCGCCATCATGAGCATGGCGAGGGTCAGTCCGAAATAGATTTCCGTGGCGGTCCAGCCGGTCTCCTGAGCGATAGCCCTGGCAAAAGTGCCGGGCATATAAAACGAGATTCCCCAGTTAATCAGCTGATTGCACCCGGCGGCCAGCGTGATAAAGCCCGGCGCGGAGTGCGAGTTCGCAGGTGTATTCATGATTTTCCATTCAGTTACGCTGTTGTCGGCAGCATACCTTGCGCGCTATTGTGCAGGCAGGCCGGTCCGTTTATGACCCTTATAAGAGAAACTTTGTGATGATGACGCTCAATCTGGGAAATCTGGCGACGTTCCGCCTGGTCGTACAGCGCGGGAGCTTCTCCGCTGCGGCAGACGTACTGGGATTGTCGCAGCCTGCGGTCAGCCTGCAGGTACGTCAGCTGGAACAGTTTCTACAAACCAGGCTGCTTGAGCGCACCGGGCGGGGAATTAAAGCGACGGCGGCCGGTATCGCCCTGCTGGCCCACAGCGATCGGATTGAACAGGCGGTGGGCGCGGCGGTGCAATCGGTGAGTGAATTCAATCGTGAAATCAGCGGCTCGGTAACGCTGGGATCCGGAGCAACCGCCTGTATTCATCTGCTACCTCCGTTACTGCAGAAGCTACATCATGAGCATCCTTTATTGACGGTGAGGGTCACGGTTGGCAATACGCTTGAGGTGGTTCGGGCTATTGAAGAGAATCGGCTCGACCTTGGGCTTTGTACGCTACCGGCGAATGGACGCAGTCTGGCGGTTATGCCGGTGTTAGAGGAGGAGTTTGTGTGTATTTTCAGCGATGGGCAGGATGAGTTACCGTGGTCGCTGACGCCAGAGATTCTGCAATCATTACCGCTAATCGCTTTTGAATCGGGAAGCGGAACCCGGGATCTGATCGATGGCTGGTTTCTTGCCGATGGGCGGGCGATAGCGCCAGTCATGCAGTTAGGCAGCATTGAGGCGATTAAGCGCATGGTACGTGCGGGGTTGGGGTTCAGCATTGTGCCGAGAATGGCGGTAGAGCATCCGCAGGATCGTATTGGCTTAAATGTTCAATCACTGACTCCGCTGCTGCATCGTCAGTTAGGCATAATCATGCGGCAGGATAAAATTATCAGCAAAGGTATTGCTGAGATCCTGCGTTTACTGCAGAAGTTGGAGAATGGTCAGGCGTAGCGTGTTTTCAATAAAGCAATGGCTGAATCAACCAGCGGGTGGTGACGCTCGCTGTTCCACGCCGCCGCCGCGGTAACAACCATCTGCTTCTCTTCCAGGGCCTTTATCACCACATTAGCCGGCGCCAGTTTGCGGGTGGAGGCGGGAACCAGCGCGATGCCCTGGCCGCAGCTGACGAACGCAATTTGTGAACTTACCGAGCGGACCTCATGCAGAATGCGGGGAGTAAAACCGTGGGTGCGACACAGCGAGGTGAGGAGATCAAACCAGGCCGGGCTGACCTGGCGAGCAGACATTACCATCGGCTCCTTTGCCAGCGCGCGCAGGCTGACGCGATGCTGTAAGGCCAGCGGATGATCGACCGGTAGCGCGACAGCCAGGCGTGACTCTTCCAGCGGCAAAGTCGTGATGTGGCCTTCGGTCTCACCTTCCAGGCGCACAAAAGCCAGATCCAGTTCACCGTTCTCCAGTGCGGGGATCGCATCGACACTATCGATTTCCCGGATAAATATTGTTAGCCCGGGCGTAGCGCGCTTAAGCTCCTCAAGCAGTGGGGGTAAGGTCTCCAGCATGGCCGAGGTTATCGCCCCGATATTCAATACCGCCGAGTGGCCTGCGGCGATTTCATCGACGGTTCTGCCCAACTGGCTGAGCTGGTCGGCGAACTGGCGTACCGCGGGCAGGAGTGCGGCTCCGGCCGGACTCAGGCGGGTCCCGCGCCGCGAACGCTCGAACAGCTGGAGTTTCAGCCCGTGCTCCAGGAGCTTGATTTGTTCCGTTAGCGGCGGTTGTGACATCCCGAGGCGCAGCGCCGCGCGGCCAAAGTGTTCCTCTTCCGCTACTGCGAGAAACATCCACAGCTGCTTAATACGACGAAAATCAATATTGCTCATGAGAGATATTCTGTTACTTATTTAGTATCACAGAGTTTATTTTATAAGAATTTACATATCAACATAGCTGGTTATGATTCCAGCCCAGGAATAATAAGCAATGAGGATATGATGAAAATACAGCCGGAGTTGACATGGCAGCGCTTGCCAATGACGGTGCAGGGCATCGGGCTTGATATCGCGTCCATTAGCCGTGAAGGAACGGGGGAGCCGGTCGTCTTTCTTCACGGTTTTGGCTCCAGCAAAGAGGATTACGCTGATTTCGTGCGCCATCGAGCCTTTGAGGGGCAGCCGTTTATTGCCTGGGATGCACCGGGTTGTGGTGAGAGCCAATGCGCTGATTACAGCAAGATGGGGTTACCCTTTCTGCTTGAGACGGCGCTGAAGGTGATTTCCCACGCGGGGTTTACGCGCTTTCACCTGGTCGGGCATTCAATGGGAGGATTAACATCGCTTCTGCTGGCGCACGCTTTCCCCGAGCGAGTGCTAAGTTTTGTGAATATTGAGGGCAATATCGCGCCGGAAGACTGCTTTTTGAGCCGGCAAATTGTGCAATATGCTGAGCCGGACGCGGAACGTTTCTTCGCGCGCTTTATTGAACGCACTCGCCAATCGCCAGCCTGGGCCAGCGCGCTCTATGCCAGCAGCCTGCCGCAAAAGGTTCGCGCTGAAGCGGTGCCGGGGATTTTCTCTTCGATGGTGGATTATTCTGACCACGGTGAGCTAATGGCGAAATTCCTTAATTTACCGTGTCCAAAAATGTTTATGTACGGCGACCAGAATGCCGGGCTAAGCTATTTATCTTCTATTGCCCGCCGTGGTGTAAAGTTGGCGGAAATTCCGCATTGCGGGCATTTCCCTATGTATTCAAACTCGCCGGAGATGTGGCGACAGATAGCTTTATTGCAGCAGGCCTCACGATGAATAAAGCGTCATCTTCACAGCTGATCGGCGTGCTATTTTCCGTCTGCGCGGCTTTTGGTTTCTCGTTTAAGGCAATATTCGTCTAGCTTGCCTACGAGCAGGCAACGGTAGATGCCATTACTTTACTCATGCTGCGGATGACCCTGTCGTTACCTTTCGTTATCCTGGTTGCTCTACGGGTGCTGCGTAGCGGTGTACCACTGCAGCGTCGTGATTATCTGCTGCTACTGCTGCTGGGAATAGTGGGGTATTACGGTTCGGCGATCCTGGATTTTATGGGCCTGCGCTATATTACCGCCGGGCTTGAGCGGCTGATCTTATTTACCTACCCGGCGCTCACTATTCTGATTGGCGTCTTGTTTTTGGGTAAGCGTTTCGAAAAAAAGGTACTCCTGGCCTTAGCGCTCTCCTGGTCGGGAATTCTGCTGGCGTTTGTCCACGATCTGCAGATTAGCGGTGATATGCACAGCCTGGTGCTCGGTGGTGGTCTGATCGCCGCTGCGGCCTTACTGTATGCCATTTATAATGCCGGGTCAGAGGTGGCAATCCGGCGTATGGGGTCGATGAAGTTCTCGGTTCTTGCCCTGCTGGTTTCATCTCTTGCCACGCAAACCCATTTTTATCTTGCTCAACCGTTATCCGCGCTTAACCTGCCGTGGCAGGTATATCTATGGTGTGGCGCGATGGCGCTCTTCTCAACCGTATTACCGATCTTCTGGCAGTCGGCGGCCGTGCAGCGCATTGGTGCGGAACGCGCCGTGCTGATCGGCCTTCTGGGACCAATGCTAACCGTATTCTTTAGCTGGTGGTTACTGGGAGAACCCATTTCGCTGGCACAAATAGCGGGCACATTGTTAGTGATGGCTGGTGTGCTGGTTGTGCTTCGGCATTAGTCTTTTTGAGCGTTTATTTTTGCTCAGGCGCTTTTGCTGAATCCGAAGGCTCAACGGTGATAGTGGATTGCTGCGATTGCTTTTTGTCCTGATGATGGTACCAGGCACCAATGGAGGAGTAGACAAAGCGTCCAAAGAAGAAGATAAAGCTGATAAGCAGTACGATACGGGTCATGCGACGGTTAAATCGATGTCGTTTACGCATACTGGGTGCCTGACTCACAAAAGGTTCCTTAAAGTATACCCAAAGGCTGGGCGATGTGCGTATTAAGGCACAGGAAAGCGGAAGGGTCAATTGATGAGGATGTAAAAATCCCGCAGGCAAAACATTAATTAATGTTATATAAGATAATCCTCGTATTTACATGCTTTCTGCTTATGGCGGATGAATGTTAAAAAAACGGTATTATTAATATCAGCTACGTGATTTCTTGATTTATATCAATCGTCTGTTCGCAGCGATAACTAAAATCACCAGCCAGTTCCGCGTTGTTATTCCTGGCGCGATTATGACGGTTGGTTGGATGCCTGCCTGAATACACCCTGCAGGATTTAGGGTTATCCGTAGAGCATCTATGAACTTAATTAAACTTTACAGGCAATATCGGGATAAATGGTGGGCGCTACCGCTTATCTTACCTGTATGTTTGCTTCCCGTGTCACGATGGGCTAATACCGTTGCGTTGCTGGATGGTAATGAAGTCTCTCTTTACTATTTACCCCTGGCGCTAGTACTGAGCCTGATGCTGTTTTTCGGCTGGGCCGCATTACCGGGGATCGTTCTCGGGTTGTTGCTTTCCATTACGCGCGGCATGTCGCTGGAAGATACTATCGGCGTCATTTTCCATTTTCTTATTCCGACCGTTTTATGCTGGGGCGGTTATCGAGTTTTTGTCCCGCGAAGGCAGCAAATCTCGCATGGCAACGTAAGTCTGATGCCTCAGCGATTGTTCTGGCAGATGCTGTTGCCGTCCCTGATCTTTCTTATCCTGTCGCAGCTGGCCGAGTATCTGGGCATTCATCCACGCGCTACCGGGTTGATAGGGGTCAATCCCTTAAGTTTGCGTTCGCTTATCACCTTCCAGGCCCTGATGGCGGGATGTTTAACCGGCGTGCCGTTGTGCTACTTCGTTATTCGAACTATCCGCAATCCGCTTTATATCCGCGGGTTTATATCGCAAATTCGCTTACAGATCGACCCAAAAATAAAGCGCTTTGAATTTGTTATATGGGCAGCGGTGCTGATAATTCTATTATTCCTTCTATTGATGCCGCTGAATAGTACGAGCACCATATTCAGTACAAATTATACGTTATCCTTGCTGATGCCGGTGATGTTATGGGGGGCGATGCGCTTTGGCTATCGCTTTATTTCATTAGTCTGGTCACTTGTTTTAATTATTATTATTCACTTTCACTATCAATATCTCCCGCACTCCCCGATTTATAACAATCAGCTGGCGATCACCTCCTCCAGTTATCTGGTGTTTTCATTTATTATCGCCTATATGGCAATGCTGGCGACGCAGCAGCGAGTTTTTTACTCGCGCATGCGTCGGATGGCCTTCATCGATCCGGTCGTTCGCTTGCCTAATATCCGGGCGCTGAGTCGGGCGTTAAATAAATCCTCCTGGTCCGTGCTGTGTTTCCTGCGCATTCCTGAACTGGAAATCTTGGGCCGCCACTACGGTGTTCTGTTGCGTATTCAGTACAAGCAGCTGCTGGCCGAGTCGCTCGGTGAGTTACTGCGCCCTGGGGAGGATATCTACCAGATGGCAGGGCATGAGCTGGTGGTTCATCTGAACAGTGAAGGCCATCAGCAGCGCATTCCCCAGCTCTATGAGCACCTCAAAAAATTTCGTTTTGTCTGGAATGGTATGCCGCTGCAGCCGCCCGTGGGATTCAGCTATTGCAACGTTCGCTCGCCGGTAATGCATCTGCATTTGCTGCTTGGCGAACTCAACAGCGCGGCCGACCTTTCTCTGGCGACCGGAAGCCCTGAAAACTTACAGCGCCGCGGCGCCATCAATCTGCAGCAAGAGCTGAAAGACAAAGTCGCGATAATGAATCAGCTGGTGAAGGCGCTTGATCAGGATCGGTTCCTCCTGATGGCGCAGCCGATTGTCGGCATCCGCGGGGATAGCTACCACGAAGTCCTGCTCAGGATGTTGAACGACAATGATGAAATCGTCATGCCGGATATCTTTTTACCGGTAGCACACGAGTTTGGCTTCTCGGCGCGTATTGATAGCTGGGTACTCGAACATACGCTTATGTTTATGGACAAGCAGCGCAAGAAGCTGCCGGGAATGCGTCTGGCGATAAATATCTCACCTTTTTCAGTGAGCAACAGCCATTTTCATCAACAGGTGCAAGCGCTGCTGGAGCATTACGACATTGAGCCCTGGCAGATTATTTTTGAGCTGACTGAAAACCATTCACTGACAAATCCGGAACAGGCGCGTAAAACCCTGGCGCAGCTTCAGGAGCTGGGATGCCGGGTGGCAATTGATGATTTTGGCACCGGTTATGCCAGCTACGCGCGGTTGAAAACGATGAATGCGGATTTGCTGAAAATTGACGGCAGTTTTATTCGTAATCTGGTCTCCAGCAGTCTGGACTATCAGGCCGTTGCTTCCATTTGCCTGCTGGCCCGGATGAGAAACATGCAGGTAGTGGCCGAATATGTCGAAACGCCGGAGATTCGCCAGGCGGTAATTTCGCTGGGGATTGACTATATGCAGGGCTACGAGATTGGCAGACCAGCGCCGCTTGAGGCGCTGGTTGAGGCTTGACAGGACAACGGGCCGGAAGTCCGGCCCGCGTGAGATAAACTAGCTGGCCGCGTCAGGCTTCTCTTCCTCGCTGATTTTTAGCCACCAGTCAGGTACGCCTTCCCAGTACTCCTGCTCTTTTTCCAGATCGAGCAGTACCAGCGCATTCTGGCTAAACCAGTCGTGCGGGAAGGTCAGCGTCCAGTGGTTGGCCTCGGTTTTCAGCGTGAGGGTCGGCGGCGTGGTCGTCGCCTGGCGCTGGTTATTCAACAGCACGCCAAGGCGCAGCAGCTGAATCAACGGCAGAAACTGCTTTTTCTTAAACAGCGTAAAACGCGGCAAATCATCCAGCTTAATCGCTTTACGGTGATAGCGAACCAGGGTGGCCATCAGCATTTGCTGTTCCTGATTAAAGCCCGGCAGATCGCTATGTTGCAGAATATAAGCCGAATGACGGTGCATGCCGCTGTGGTTAATGTTTAAGCCAACTTCATGGAGCATGGTTGCCCATTTCAGCAGCGCCGCCAGATGCGGATTGGCAAGCTTGGGATTCTGCTCCTGCCATTGCTCATAAATATGCGTGGTGGTCTCCAGCACGCGTCGCGCCTGCTCACGGTCGATGTTGTACTGGTTCGCCAGGCTTTGCGCGGTGCGGCTACGGATATCCTGATGACGGAAACGTCCTTCCATCTCGTACAGCACGCCCTCGCGCAGCGCGCCGTCGGACAAGCGCAGCTCTTTAATCGCCAGCGCGTCAAAAACCCCGCACAGGATAGCCAGACCGGGCGCAAAAACGGCTTTTCGATCTTCAGACAGCCCGGGCAGGCTCAGCGAGTCGAAGTTTTTATACTTCAGCAGCTCTTCGACCAGCATCTCGAGGCGCTCCGGAGTGATGAACCCGTCTTTCTCGCCCATCGCCACCAGCACTTCGTGAGCGGCTTTAATGGTGCCGGACGCGCCCAGGGCCACGTTCCACCCCTGGATGCGGAACTGCCAGGCCAGCGTTTCCAGCTTCTGCACGGCTGAAAGTCGCGCGCGCTGGAAATTCTCTTTATTGATGACGCCGCCAGCAAAATAGGCCTGAGAGAAGCTCACGCAGCCCATACGGCGGCTTTCCACCAGGCGAGGTTCGAAATCCTCGCCGATAACCAGCTCGGTAGAGCCGCCGCCGATATCGATGACCAGCTTACGGCCTCGTTCCGGCTGCGTATGCTCTACGCCCATAAAAATCAGACGCGCTTCTTCATTGCCGGGGATGATTTCAATCGGGTAGGGGATGACCTGCTCCGCGCGCTTGAGGAATTCTGCGGCGTTTGTCGCCTGGCGCAGCGTGTGCGTGCCGACGATGCAGACGCTGGATGGGTCAAAACCCTGCAGGCGCTCGGCGAATAGCGACAGGCAGTTCAGCCCGCGCGCAATAGCCTCTTCGCTCAGTACAGAGTTTTCATCCAGGCCGTCGGCCAGATGTACGCGCTGTTTCAGACGACCGATGATCTGCATTGCTCCGTCAACGACACGGGCGATCACCATATGAAAACTGTTCGAACCGAGGTCGACCGCAGCGAACTCCTGCGGCCGAGGGGCATTTTCGTTTATTGGCATAGGTTAATCGGGCTGTTCAAGTGATTTGAGGTAGTCGTATATCGCCATCTGTGCGCGCACTTTGCGGCGATTGCCGCGCGGCACGTAGCGATTACTCAGTTCTTTATCAAGATAGCGTGCTTTGACCGTATCGTTGAAGAGGAGATCGAAAATATCGAGTACGCGCTGTTTCAGACGCGGATCCAGCAGCGGCGCGGCCACTTCGATACGATAGTCAATATTGCGCGTCATCCAGTCCGCGGACGATAGCCAAACCTGCTTATCGCCGCCGTTTTCAAAGCAATAAACGCGGTCATGCTCAAGGAAACGGTCAACAATGCTGATGACGCGTATATTTTCGCTGATTCCTTCGAGGCCAGGGATCAGCGAGCACATGCCGCGAATAAGCAAATTAACCGGAACGCCTGAGCTGGAGGCGGCGTAAAGGCGGTCTACCAGGCCTTTATCGACCAGATTGTTCAGCTTCAGGGTGATTCCTGATGGCTGACTATTTTGCGCGTTGGCGATCTCGCGATCGATCATCTCATAAAGCAGTCGGCGCGAGTTTTGCGGCGATACCAGCAGGTAATCGAAGCTGACCGGACGATAGGGGTTTTCGATAAAGTTAAATACCCGGCGGACTTCATTGGTGATGCGCGCATCGGCGGTCAGCAGCGAATAGTCGGTGTACAGACGCGCGGTTTTTTCGTTGAAGTTGCCGGTACCGATGTGCGCATAGCGCACGACTTCATCACCCTCTTTACGCGAAACAAGGAACAGCTTGGCGTGAATTTTGAGACCCGGGGCGGAGAAGATAACGTGCACGCCAGCTTCGGTCAGGCGTTTAGCCCAGTGAATATTGGCTTCTTCATCGAAACGCGCCTGCAGCTCCACGACCACGGTCACTTTCTTACCGTTGTGGGCGGCGTGAATCATCGAGTCGATGATTCGTGAATCTTTCGCTACGCGGTAGATGTTGATTTTGATGGCCAGCACGCTCGGGTCGAAAGAGGCCTGGCGCAGCAGCTCAAGCACGTGTTCGAAAGTGTGGTACGGATAATAAAGCAGCACGTCGCGTTCGCGAATTGCATCAAAGCCGTTACGGAATTTATCGAACCACAGATGGCGCAGACGCGGCATCGGTTTATTCACCAGATTGGCTTTGCCGACGTTGGGGAAGCCGATAAAGTCTTTAAAATTGTGGTAACGACCGCCCGGCAGCATAGAGTCGTAGTTAGAGATGGAGAGCTTGTCGCGCAGCATTTCGACCATCGCGTCCGGCATATCGCGCTGATAAACGAAGCGCACCGGCTCGGCGGTCAGACGCTGCTTCAGGCTGGAGGACATCAGCTCCATCAGGCTCGATTCCATCTCATGCACCAGATCGTATTCGGCATCACGCGTCATTTTCATCGAGTAGGCATTCAGCGCATCGTAATCGAAAAAGCCCTTGAAGATATCATCCAGACAATAGCGCAGAATGTTGTCTAACAGAATCATTGGCTTGCGACGGCGCGGCGCTTCCGGCGGCAGATTCACAAAACGCGGCACCTTGTCTGATGGAATCTCGAGAAGCGCGTAATTGATGCTATCCCCGCGAATAATCTCGACGGCCAGATAGGTGTAATCATCCTTCAGAAACTGAACCAGATCCGTTTCGCGGTTAATCAGGATCGGCGTAATGTGCTGACGAAGATACAGCTTGAAGTAGTTGCGCAGCCAGGACTGCTGGTTGACGGAGAGCTGGCGTTCGTTAATCAGGAAAATCTGGTTACGCGCCATCTCCAGCAGCAGCTCATTGTATAAACCGTCAAACTCCTGATCGGCCTTGAGCACGCGAGCCTGGATTTTTCCCAGCAGATGGCGAGAGTGTGCGGTACTGCCTTGTTCTTCGCTAATGATGATGCGGCGCTTCAGTTCGGCAAAGCGCACCTTGTAAAATTCATCGAGGTTGTTGGAGTAAATCCCCAAAAAACGCATGCGCTCGATCAGCGGATTGCTTTTGTCCGCCGCTTCCTGAAGTACGCGCTCGTTGAAGGATAACCAGCTGAGTTCTTTTTCGATGTATAGCTTTTCCTGGCCCATTACAGCTCACACTCCGTTTTACTCACAGGACATAGACTATTATGACGAAATTTTCCGCATAGCGATTCACTCTGTCACAACAATATGACAGTAAGAAGAATTATTTCTCCAATATATTTGATTGTTAAACGATTTTAATCAAAAAAAAGCCCCGCGTGGATAAAACGCAGGGCGGGAGGTTACTCTTCGGCAGCGTAGCCTTGCGGCGGTAGCTTCACTTCATCAAGCCAGGCTTCGTTGCCCTCCGCGCGCAGGCGGCCGTCGACAAACCAGCTAATAGCCAGGGGATAGATATCGTGTTCCTGCGCCTGTACGCGGGCGGTAATGTCGTCTTCGGTATCTTCAGCGAAAACCGGCACCTTTGCCTGCAATACCACCGGACCGCCATCCAGCTCATCGGTCACGAAATGCACCGACGTCCCGTGCTCCTCATCGCCATTTTCCAGAGCCTGGCGATGGGTATGCAGCCCCGGATATTTTGGCAGCAGGGAAGGGTGGATATTCAGCATCCGCCCCTGATAGTGGGCGACAAAAGCCGGACTAAGAATACGCATATAGCCGGCCAGTACCACCAGATCCGGCGCATAGGCGTCGATCTCGTGCATCAGCTCGCGATCGAAGGCTTCCCGGTTGGCAAACTGGCTGGCGGCGAGAGCGTGAGCCGGAATATTCGCCGCGCGCGCGCGCTCAAGGCCGAACGCGTCGGCCTTGTTGCTGAAGACTGCACGCAGGGTGCCGTTGATTTTTTTCCGGGCGCAGGCGTCGATAATCGCCTGCAGGTTGCTACCGTTGCCGGAAATCAGCACCACGATGTTTTTCATTCAATGACCACACGCTGTTCGGAATCAGAGGCTTTGATATACCCTATTTTCCACGCGTTTTCACCTTTGTCGTTCAGGAAGGCAATCGCCTTATCCGCCGCGTCTGCCGGCAGCGCGATTACCATGCCGACGCCGCAGTTAAAGGTGCGATACATTTCGTGGCTGCTGACGTTACCCGCGGTTTGCAGCCAGTTGAACACTTCCGGCCACTGCCAGGAAGATTCATCAATGACCGCCTGGGTGTTGTCCGGCAGGACGCGCGGGATATTTTCCCAGAAGCCGCCGCCGGTCAGGTGGGCGATAGCGTGCACGTCTACGTTGGCAATCAGGTCGAGCACGGACTTCACATAAATTCGGGTCGGGGCCAGCAGGTGGTCAGCCAGCGGTTTGCCGTTGAGATCGGTGGTTTGCGGGTCAACGCCGCTGACTTCGATAATTTTGCGTACCAGAGAGTAGCCGTTAGAGTGCGGTCCGCTGGAGGCCAGCGCCACCAGCACATCGCCATCGGCTACTTTGCTGCCGTCGATAATTTCTGACTTTTCTACCACGCCGACGCAGAAACCAGCCACGTCATAATCTTCTCCGTGATACATGCCCGGCATTTCCGCCGTCTCGCCGCCCACCAGCGCGCAGCCTGACTGCAGACAACCTTCGGCAATGCCGCTGATTACGCTAGCCGCAGTATCAACATCCAGTTTGCCGGTCGCGTAGTAATCAAGGAAGAACAGCGGCTCGGCGCCCTGAACCACGAGGTCGTTTACGCACATGGCGACCAGGTCGATACCGATAGTGTCGTGGCGCTTCAGGTCCATCGCCAGACGCAGCTTGGTGCCGACGCCGTCGGTGCCGGAGACCAGAACCGGCTCGCGATACTTCTGCGGCAGCGCGCACAGCGCGCCGAATCCGCCCAGTCCACCCATCACTTCCGGGCGGCGAGTTTTCTTCACCACGCCCTTAATACGGTCGACGAGAGCGTTGCCTGCATCAATATCCACGCCGGCATCTTTATAGCTGAGAGAGGTTTTATCGGTCACTGCGAAGTCTCCACGCGTTTGCGGTAGCAATAAAAAACGGCGCAATTCTAACAGGGAAAGCAAACGTTTGCGAGCCTGCTTTGCAGTCGATGTAAAACGGCCGATAAGTGCGCAAATTTGATACCGTTCACGAAAATGAAACCGGGTACATTCTTCTGCTTGCCAGCGTTCTCAGGAATAATCATCATGCCACTGAAACCGGTTTCTTTCCTGCTGCTACGCGAGATAAACCGAGAATTTGATGGATTCTGGAGGAAAGCTGAGGATGAAAATTGCCGCATTCGATATCGGTGGCACGGCGTTAAAAATGGGGGTAATGACGCGCGAAGGCGAGCTGCTGGATAAAGGAAAGCAGACCCTTATCGACAGCGATGGCGACCAGATCCTGCAGGCGATGCTGGCGTGGATCGCCGCTCACCCGGAATGTAAAGGAGTGGCGATCAGCGCTCCCGGCTACGTTAATCCGCACACCGGCTTTATCGAAATGGGCGGCGCCATCCGTAAGTTCGATAACTTCGCTATCAAGGCCTGGCTTGAGCAGCAGGTGCGATTGCCCGTCGCCATTGAAAATGATGCTAACTGCGTGCTGCTGGCCGAGCGCTGGCGGGGTAAAGCCGCCGGCATGAGCAACTTCCTGGTCCTGACCATCGGCACCGGCATCGGCGGGGCGATTTTCTGTAATAACCAGTTGGTCCACGGCGCACGTTTCCGCGCCGGCGAATTCGGTTATATGCAAACCGCGCGTCCGGGCACCCGCGATGTGCGGCGCTATTCGATGAACGAAAACTGCACGCTGCGCGTGCTGCGCCATCGCTACGCTGAGCATCTCGGCAAAGCGCTGGATGACGTCACCGGCGAAGAGATTTTTGACCGCTACGATGCGGGCGACGCGACCTGTCGACGGCTGGTCGCTGAATTCTTTAACGGCCTGGGTACCGGGCTTTACAACCTCGTTAACTTATTCGATCCGCAAACGATTTTGATCGGCGGTGGAATTGTGGAACGACCGGGATTTCTGGCGCTGCTGCGCGAGCATCTGGCCTGGTTTGGCATTGCGGAGTATCTCGACACCGTCAGCCACGGCAACGATGCCGGGCTGGTAGGCGCGGTTTACCATTTCAATCAGCAACACCGGTCGCAGAGCGGCGACTGCGCATAGGGAGAGAACATGTCTGGATTTAAAGAAGGTTTTCTGTGGGGCGGTGCGGTAGCGGCGCATCAGCTGGAAGGCGGCTGGAAAGAGGGCGGTAAAGGGGTGAGCGTCGCCGATGTGATGACCGCAGGCGCGCACGGCGTACCGCGCGAAATCACTGATGGCGTCCTGCCAGGGAAAAACTATCCCAACCACGAGGCGATTGATTTCTACCATCGTTATAAAGACGACGTTCAGCTGTTTGCCGAAATGGGCTTCAAGTGTTTCCGCACCTCCATTGCCTGGACGAGGATCTTCCCGCAGGGCGATGAGCAAGAACCTAACGAAGCCGGCCTGCAGTTTTACGATGACCTGTTCGACGAGTGCCTGAAGCACGGCATTGAGCCGGTGATTACGCTCTCCCACTTCGAAATGCCGTACCATCTGGTGACGGAGTACGGCGGCTGGCGTAACCGTAAGCTGATTGATTTCTTCGTCCGCTTTGCCCGGGTGGTGTTTACCCGCTACCAGCATAAAGTGAAGTACTGGATGACCTTTAATGAGATCAATAACCAGGCCAATTTCCACGAAGATTTTGCCCCGTTTACTAACTCCGGACTGAAGTATCTGCCGGGTGAAGACCGTGAGCCGGTGATGTATCAGGCAGCGCACTATGAGCTGGTCGCCAGCGCGCTGGCGGTTAAGGCCGCCCGCGAAATTAACCCGTCGTTGCAGGTGGGCTGCATGATCGCCATGTGTCCTATTTACCCGCTGAGCTGCGCGCCCAACGATATGATGATGGCGATGAACGCCATGCATCGCCGCTACTGGTTTATCGACGTTCACGTGCGCGGCAAATATCCGCAGCACCTGCTGAACTACTTCGAGCGCCGCGGTTTTAAGCTGGATATCATCGAAGAAGACCGCGCGGCGCTGACTCAGGGCTGCGTCGATTATATTGGCTTTAGCTACTATATGTCGTTTGCCACGAAAGCAACGGATGACAATCCGCTGCTGGATTATGACGAAACCACCAGCCTGGTTTCCAATCCGTACGTGCAGAAGTCAGACTGGGGCTGGCAGATTGATCCGGTCGGGCTGCGCTACTCCCTGAACTGGTTCTGGGACCATTACCAGTTGCCGCTGTTTATCGTGGAGAACGGCTTTGGCGCCATTGACGTGCGCGAAGCGGACGGTTCGGTAGATGACCAGTACCGTATCGACTATCTCTCCGCCCATATCGCCGAGATGAAAAAAGCGGTTGTTGAGGATGGCGTCGACCTGATGGGCTACACCCCGTGGGGCTGTATCGATCTGGTCTCCGCAGGTACCGGCGAGATGAAAAAACGCTACGGGTTTATCTATGTAGATAAAGACAATGAAGGTAAGGGCACCCTGGCGCGTAGCCGCAAGAAATCTTTTGCCTGGTATCAAAAGGTGATTGCATCTAACGGACGCGAGCTTTAAATCCGCTTTTGGCGGTCGGTTTGCGCCGACCGCTTCTTTTTTTGTTCTTATTTTTAGCCACGGCGGGCTGACTGGGGACGATATCTGTATTGTGCTCAGGCGCGACCAGTTCCATGTTTCCGCTTTTATTATCAGCAAACTGCCGTTTAATTTTTTCCCCAGCGTAGAATAAGGCGATGAAAAATGCGCCAATAAGGTTAAACGACCAGAAAATAAGCGGCGCAATGACATAATCTTTATGCTGGTTGAACCAACGACTCTCGCAGCGTTTTACAATGTCAGGACTGTTTTTTACATAATTAATACATATTGATGGATGCTCACCGGGGGGAGAGAGAATATTGCTCAATTCTGCCTGGTAATTGTTACCGCCTGCCTGGTAGTTAATGACCAGAGAATTTCTATCCCGGCAATTCGCCGAACGACCGTGCAAATAACACTCGCCTTCAAACGCGCTTTCATAGGCGCTGGCGCTGGATGCTTTGGCCACTTGTGCTAAAGTTGTTACTGCATCCCGCTGCATTTTGACTTCATCAAAAATTACCCAACCCAGCCACAGCGTAAAAATCATCAGGCATATCTTATAGCCGCCGACCAGGACATCTTCGAAGGAGAGTTTCATATTCGGTATTGATGAGTCGTTATCCATAACCACTTGAATTTGAAGTATCCTGTTAATTGAGAGAGGATAGCTTGATCAATATCAAACAAAAAAATATTGTCCGTTAAACGAATAGCGGTATAATCCGTCGATTTTTTTTGTGGCTGCCCCTCAGAGGAGAAAGAGAATGAAGATCGTGGAAGTGAAACACCCACTCGTCAAACACAAGCTGGGCCTGATGCGTGAGCACGACATCAGCACCAAACGCTTCCGTGAACTCGCCTCAGAAGTTGGCAGCTTACTGACTTATGAAGCCACCGCCGATCTGGCGACTGAAAAAGTGACCATCGAAGGCTGGAACGGCCCGGTAGAAGTTGAGCAGATCAAGGGTAAAAAAATTACCGTTGTGCCGATTCTGCGCGCGGGTCTGGGGATGATGGAAGGCGTGCTTGAGCACGTGCCAAGCGCGCGCATCAGCGTGGTAGGCATCTATCGTAACGAAGAGACCCTTGAGCCGGTTCCTTACTTCCAGAAGCTGGTATCCAATATCGACGAACGAATGGCGCTGGTGGTTGACCCGATGCTGGCAACCGGCGGCTCGATGATCGCCACCATCGACCTGCTGAAAAAAGCCGGCTGCTCCAGCATTAAGGTGCTGGTTCTGGTGGCCGCGCCGGAAGGTATCGCCGCGCTGGAGAAAGCGCATCCGGACGTTGAGCTGTATACCGCGTCCATCGACCAGGGCCTGAACGAGCACGGATACATTATTCCGGGGCTCGGCGATGCCGGCGATAAGATTTTTGGTACGAAATAAACGATGAAGTAGAAAAAGCCGACTTTAAGAGTCGGCTTTTTTTTGAATAAAACACACCAACAGCAATCAACAAACGACTCTCAGAGGAAAATGCCATGACGCGCCGTGCTATCGGGGTGAGTGAAAGACCGCCGCTTTTACAGACAATCCCGCTTAGTTTGCAACATCTGTTCGCCATGTTTGGCGCAACGGTACTGGTGCCCGTTCTGTTTCACATCAATCCGGCCACGGTACTGCTGTTTAACGGCATCGGAACGCTGTTATACCTTTTCATCTGCAAAGGCAAAATCCCGGCTTATCTGGGATCGAGCTTTGCGTTTATTTCTCCGGTACTGCTTCTGCTACCGTTGGGCTACGAAGTCGCTCTCGGCGGCTTTATCATGTGCGGCGTGCTGTTTTGCATCGTCTCCTTTATTGTCAAAAAAGCCGGCACCGGCTGGCTTGATGTGATGTTCCCCCCGGCGGCGATGGGCGCGATTGTTGCGGTTATTGGACTGGAGCTGGCGGGCGTCGCGGCGAATATGGCCGGTCTGCTGCCCGCAGAGGGACAATCGCCGGACAGCAAAACCATCATCATTTCGATGGTGACGCTGGCGGTGACGGTCTTCGGTTCGGTGCTGTTCCGCGGTTTCCTGGCGATTATCCCGATTTTAATCGGCGTCCTGGTTGGCTACGCGCTCTCCTTCGTAATGGGCGTTGTCGATACTACGCCCATCGCCGAGGCCCACTGGTTCGCGCTGCCGACCTTCTACACCCCGCGCTTTGAATGGTTTGCGATTTTCACCATTCTTCCAGCCGCGCTGGTGGTGATCGCCGAGCACGTTGGGCATCTGGTGGTAACGGCCAATATCGTCAAAAAAGATCTGATCCGCGATCCGGGCCTGCATCGTTCAATGTTTGCCAACGGTCTCTCCACGGTGATCTCCGGCTTCTTTGGCTCCACGCCGAACACCACCTACGGCGAGAACATTGGCGTGATGGCGATTACCCGCGTTTACAGTACCTGGGTTATCGGCGGCGCGGCGATCATCGCGATTCTGCTCTCCTGCGTCGGCAAGCTGGCGGCGGCGATCCAGATTATCCCGCTGCCGGTAATGGGCGGTGTCTCTCTGCTGCTGTACGGAGTGATTGGCGCATCGGGTATTCGCGTGCTGATCGAATCAAAAGTCGATTACAACAAGGCGCAGAACCTGATTCTGACCTCCGTCATCCTGATTATCGGCGTGAGCGGTGCAAAAGTGCATATCGGCGCCGCCGAACTGAAAGGCATGGCGCTGGCGACGATTGTTGGCGTCGGCCTGAGTCTGATCTTTAAACTGATCGGCGTCTTGCGTCCGGAAGAGGTCGTTCTCGACGCTGCCGATAGCGAAGAAGCAAAACATTGATCCTTATACCGGGCGGCGATCCTGCCCGGTTCTCTCCTTGCATATTTCTGTGCTAAACTCTCCGCGTTTTTCTGAAAGCCTATGTTGAGGTCCATCTGAACGCACCGGCACAGCTCTCTTTGCCACTGTATCTTCCCGATGATGAAACTTTCGCAAGTTTCTGGCCGGGTGATAACCCTTCTCTTCTTGCCGCCCTGCAAAATGTGCTGCGGCAGGAGCATAGCGGATACATCTATATCTGGTCACGCGAAGGGGCGGGGCGCAGCCATCTCCTGCACGCAGCATGCGCGGAACTTTCCCAGCGCGGTGATGCGGTGGGCTATGTGCCGCTGGATAAACGGACGTGGTTTGTTCCTGAAGTGCTGGACGGAATGGAGCAGCTATCGCTGGTTTGCATCGACAATATTGAATGCGTGGCGGGCGATGAGCTGTGGGAAATGGCGATTTTCGACCTCTACAACCGCATCCTCGAATCCGGTAAAACCCGGCTGCTGATCACCGGCGATCGACCGCCGCGCCAGCTCAAGCTGGGCCTGCCGGATCTTGCCTCGCGCCTCGACTGGGGACAAATCTACAAGCTGCAGCCGCTATCGGATGAAGATAAGCTCCAGGCGCTTCAGCTGCGGGCGAGGCTGCGCGGCTTTGAAATGCCGGAAGACGTCTGCCGGTTCCTCCTCAAGCGCCTGGATCGTGAAATGCGCTCGCTGTTTATGACGCTCGATCAGCTCGATCGCGCTTCTATAACCGCCCAGCGCAAGCTGACCATTCCTTTCGTCAAAGAGATCCTCAAGCTGTAGCGGACCGCGGCTTCCGAAGCCAACCGCGGCTGGATGATGCTAGTTAACGATCTCCAGTACCTGCTCCGGCGGGCGGCCGATACGGGCCTCGCCGTGGCTGACGACAATAGGGCGCTCAATCAGTTTTGGATTATCGATCATTGCCTGGATCAGCGCATCTTCGCTGAGCTGCGGATTAGCGAGATCCAGCGATTTATAGAGATCTTCTTTCTGGCGCATTAACTCGCGCGCGCTGGCCATCCCTAACATCTTCAGCAACTGGCGCAGCGTGGCGGCATCCGGCGGCGTCTCCAGATAGAGCACCACTTCAGGGTAGATACCGTTAGCCTTCAGCAGGCTCAACGTGTCGCGGCTCTTGGAGCAGCGCGGGTTGTGATAGATTTTGACCGTATCGGACATGAGATCTCCTTACATTTTCTGGTACGGTTTAAAGCGTTGCTGCAGCTGGCGCAGCTGATCGATACGCGCATCGTAGCGGGCCTGCTGTAAGCTGCCTAATTTCACCTGCGAGCTGGCGCTGCTGAGCAGGGTAATCGCCTGATCGAGGCGGCCTACCAGCGCCATCCCTTCTGCTCTGGCAGCCAGCTCCTGATCGCGATTGCCCAGTTTGGCTTCCGCCTGCGCCAGCAGCTCCCAACCGTTGATGTCATCTCTATTATTAAAGGTGTAGCGGTTAAGGATATTCGCGGCTTCCGCCGGTTGTCCTCCTTCCAGCAGGGCGTTGGCGAGGTTGAGCTGCAGCACCGGGTTGGTGCGCAGTTCGCGAGCGCTTTTCAGGCGGTTAATCGCGTCTGTCGCTCTTTTTTGCCCGAGGTCGATATCGGTGGCCAGGTCGAGATACCAGGCGTTCTGCGGTTCTGCGGTCAGCAACGGCTGTAGCGTTTTGCGCGCCAGATCGTAGTTGTTGTTGCCCATTGCCAGCAGAGCGCGACCGTACTGGGCGGCGTGCTGTTCGCGAATATTGCCTTTTTCCCAGCTGCTCAGCAGGTCATTGCCCAGCTTATTATCGCCGGAAGTGTACATACCGAGCGTTCTGGCTTTCGCCAGATAGAAGTCAGCTGAGGACTGTGCGACAACCGGGCGCATTTGATTCGCGCGGTTGCGGGCGTCGGCAAGCCGGCTTTCCGGCAGCGGGTGCGTCAGCAGCATTTCCGGCGGACGGGTGGAGTAGCGCGACTCGTCGAGCAGTTTTCCCATAAACGCCGGCATCGCCTGCGGGTCGAACCCAGAGCGCTGAAGGACCTGAATACCAATGCGGTCGGCCTCTTCTTCGTTTTGACGGGTAAAGCTGATCATTCCCTGCTGGCTACCCGCCAGGGTACCGGTCAGCGCGGCCATACCGGCCTGCGGGCTGGCCATCGCCAGAAGAATTGAACCCAGCGCACCGACCCAGGTGAGCGGGGCGTTACGCTTTTGGTCTTCCATGGCGCGGGCAAGGTGGCGCTGGGTAACGTGAGAAATTTCGTGCGCCATGACCGATGCCAGCTCGCTTTCGTTATCCGAGTAGCGGAACAGGGCCGAGTGCAGCACCACGTTGCCGCCGAAGAAAGCAAAGGCGTTAATCTGATCGTTATTGATTAAATAAAAGTGGAACGGGGTGCGCACGGAATTGGCGTGCGAGACCAGGCGCATGCCTAAACCGTTAATATATTGCACCAGCAGCGGGTCATTAATTAACGGCGCACTGCCGCGCAGCTGGCGTACATAGTAGTCTCCCATCTGCATTTCCTGGCCGATGGAGAGCGTGCTTCCTGCGGAGGTGCCCATGTCCGGCAGGGTGTCTGCGGTGTCGGCAAAAGCAGGTAATATTGAACCCAGCGTCAGCGACGCTATGACGGTCGCCACCAGCGTTTTCTTCAACTGCCTGAACATAACCTCTGTCCTGTAATGTAGGTGTGCCAGTTTGACCGATTGTGCGGCGTAATGTTCCCTGACCGCAAGCAGGTTCAGCGAGTTTAGCCGTCGTTCGCGGCGTTGCAAATATGATATTCACCCGGTCATTAATGTTTGTGGTTTTACCCATAAAAAGCGAAGTCTTTTTTGTGACATTTCGATACAATTCCTGAGATTGTTACAGCTTTGCTCTTCAGGGAAGGGTTTTATGCTTCAGATGTTAATGCAGTGGTACCGTCGACGGTTCAGCGATCCGGAGGCGATAGCGCTGCTGGTCATTTTGCTGGCCGGGTTCGGCATTATGTTTTTCTTCAGCGGCCTGCTGGCGCCTTTGTTAGTGTCGATTGTTCTGGCCTATTTGCTGGAGTGGCCTACCGTCAGACTGGAGCGTATCGGTTTTTCACGTACCTGGGCCACGTCGGTTGTGCTGATTCTGTTCGTCGGTATTCTGCTCCTGATGGCGTTCGTGGTGATGCCTGTTGCCTGGCAGCAGGGTATTTATCTGATTCGCGATATGCCGGGAATGCTGAATAAGCTTTCCGATTTCGCCGCCACGGTGCCGCGCCGTTATCCGGCCTTAATGGATGCCGGGATTATCGACGCGATGGCGGAGAACATGCGCAGCCGGATGTTAACCGTCGGCGATTCGGTGGTGAAATATTCGCTGGCCTCCCTGGTCGGGCTGCTGACGCTGGCGGTCTACCTGGTGTTGGTTCCGCTGATGGTTTTCTTTCTGCTGAAAGATAAAGAGCAGATGCTTAACGCCGTGCGCCGGGTGCTGCCGCGCAACCGCGGCCTGGCCGGGCAGGTGTGGAAAGAGATGAACCAGCAAATTACCAACTATATCCGCGGTAAGGTGCTGGAGATGATCGTCGTCGGCGTGGCGACGTGGATTGGCTTTATCCTTTTTGGCCTTAACTATTCGCTGCTGCTGGCGGTACTGGTCGGATTCTCGGTATTAATTCCCTATATCGGCGCCTTTGTGGTCACTATTCCGGTGGTGGGCGTGGCGTTGTTCCAGTTTGGCGCGGGCACCGAGTTCTGGAGCCTGTTTGCGGTTTACCTGATTATTCAGGGGCTGGACGGCAACCTGCTGGTGCCGGTACTGTTCTCGGAAGCCGTTAACCTGCATCCGCTGGTCATTATTCTGTCGGTGGTGATTTTCGGTGGTCTGTGGGGATTCTGGGGAGTGTTCTTCGCGATCCCGCTGGCGACGCTCATCAAAGCGGTGGTGCATGCCTGGCCGGATGGCCTGATAGTGGAAGACGAGCATTAGCGCGAAGCCGCAAAGAATGGCCTAAAAAAAGACGCCGGGCGATGACCCGGCGTCTTGCGTTTACTCGTGCGTCAGGCGTTTTCTTTCAGCCAGTTCAGCACCACGTCGTGGTGATTGCTGGTTTTGAAGTCATCAAAAACATGTTCGATTTTGCCATTGGCATCGATGAGGAAGCTAATACGATGAATACCGTCGTAGGTTTTCCCCATAAAGGTTTTTTCACCCCAGATACCGAACTGCTCGCACACCTGATGATCTTCATCAGACAGCAGAGTGAAGTTCAGCAGCTCTTTTTCGGCGAAACGGGAGAGTTTTTCTGGTTTATCCGTACTGATTCCCAGAACTTCAACGCCTGCTTTTTTCAGGTCGTCCATATTATCGCGTAAACCGCACGCCTGTACGGTGCAGCCCGGGGTCATGGCTTTGGGATAAAAATAAACCAGAACACGCTGTCCCTGGAAGTCGGTCAAATTTACTTCCTCGCCGTCCTGGTCCGGTAAGCTAAATTTCGGTGCAATATCACCGGCTTTCAGTGGGTTCATCACTCAAACTCCATCCTGTTCATCATGCTGTGAATAATTAACGATGTTAATACTGCCTTGTGCATTCAGTTCTGTACATAGGGCTTTGAACGCTTGTTCGATATTTGATGCATTTTGCGTAGTCGGGCTGTGGGCGGTGATTTGAATAAAAAGCTGTGCTGAATCATCGTTCGCTCCCGGCTGAGTACGGGAAACCAGTTCGGCAATGTTCATTTTCCACGTATCGCACAGAGCCGTGAATCGCTCAATGATGTGCGGTGAATCCGGCACCTCAACCTGAACCCAGACGCTATTCTGCATCGCCTGCGGCGGCCTTGCGGTTGTACGCTTCATCACGATAAGCAGATCCAGCTCGGCGCCTTTCAGCGGCAGAGTTGATTCAATCAGGTTAATCGCATTCCACGAACCGGAAAGCAGCATGATAAACGTAAACTCATCGCCAAGCATGGCCAGCCGACTGTCTTCGATATTACAGCCGCAGCTGCTGACGTGACGAGTGATCGTATTCACGATGCCTGGGCGGTCAGCACCCAACGCGGTAATAACCAGATAGTGTTGTAATGAGGCTGTCAAACCTGTTCTTCCTTTAAAAAGGTGAGGTAACGTTAGGAAAGCATAAAAAAAACCGGCATACAACATCCCTGATGGCATCGGCTCTCTTGCTTTTATTGCGGCACCAAACGTAACATTGAGAATCTTGTCCCACTTATGCTCTGAGGATGGCCCATGTTTACGGGAAGTATTGTAGCGCTTGTCACGCCGATGGATGAAAACGGCAACGTTTGCCGGTCAAGCCTGAAAAAACTGATTGATTACCATGTCGCCAACGGAACCTCGGCGATTGTTTCGGTAGGTACTACCGGAGAGTCCGCAACATTGAGCCATGAAGAGCATGGTGACGTGGTCATGCAGACGCTGGAACTGGCCGACGGGCGTATCCCGGTCATTGCCGGTACCGGTGCTAATGCAACCGCAGAGGCGATTAGCCTGACTAAAAGATTTAACGATAGCGGCGTGGTTGGCTGCCTGACGGTAACGCCTTATTACAACCGTCCGACTCAGGAAGGACTCTTCCAACACTTTAAAGCTATCGCAGAACATACTGACCTGCCGCAAATTCTGTATAATGTGCCCTCCCGTACCGGTTGCGATATGCTGCCTGAAACCGTTGGTCGTCTGGCGGAAATCAAAAATATTATCGGTATTAAGGAAGCGACGGGGAACTTAAGCCGGGTTCATCAGATCAAAGAGCTGGTTTCAGATGACTTTATTCTGCTGAGCGGCGATGACGCGACCGGAATGGACTTTATGCAGCTAGGCGGCCATGGCGTGATTTCCGTAACGACAAACGTTGCGGCGCGTGAAATGGCCGAGATGTGCCGACTGGCGCTAGCAGGTCAATTTGCCGAAGCTCGTGCGATTAACCAGCGTCTGATGCCATTGCATACCAAATTATTTGTCGAACCCAACCCTATCCCGGTCAAGTGGGCCTGTAAGGCGTTGGGTCTTGTGGCGACCGATACGCTACGCCTGCCGATGACCCCGATTACCGAAAACGGTACGAAGGTTGTTACCGCAGCGCTGAAGCATGCCGGTTTGCTGTAAAGTTTAGGGAGATTTGATGGCTTACTCAGTACAGAAGTCGCGCCTGGCGAAGGTTGCGGGTGTTTCGCTGGTTCTACTCCTCGCGGCCTGTAGTTCTGACTCGCGCTATAAGCGTCAGGTGAGCGGCGACGAGGCCTATTTGCAGGCTACGCCGCTTAGTGAACTTCACGCGCCAGCAGGTATGATTCTGCCGGTTCAGGTGGGTGATTATAATATTCCGGTTGCGACCAGCACCGGTAATACAGGCAAAGCGCTGGATATTCGTCCGCCAGCCCAGCCTCTGGCGCTGGTCAGCGGCGCGCGCACGCAGTTTAACGGTGATACCGCAACGCTGATGGTGGAAAACGGGCGCAGCGGTTCGCTGTGGGCGCAGGTGGCAAGCATCGTGCAGTCGAAAAACTACACTATCGCTAAACGCGACGATGCCAGCCAGACGCTGAATACCGACTGGGTCGAATGGAATCGCCTCGATGAAGACCAGCAGTATCGTGGTCGCTATCAAATCTCAGTTAAACAGCAGGGCTACCAGCAGGCGGTGATCGTGAAGCTGGTGAATCTGGAGCAGGCAGGTAAACCTGTTGCCGATCCGGCTTCGCTGCAGCGCTACAGTACCGCCATGCTGAACGTCATTTCCGAAGGTCTGGATCTGAACGCGACCAGCGCGCAGAACGCCGCGCAGAAAAATGCCGGGGCAACCTTCGACGTGCAGAGCGGGGCTGATGATACCGGCCTGCCGATGCTGATCGTTCGCGCACCGTTTAATCTGGTATGGCAACGCCTGCCGGGCGCGCTGGAAAAAGTGGGTATGAAGGTAACTGATAGTTCTCGCTCTCAGGGTAACTTGTCCGTGACCTATAAACCGCTTTCCGACAGCGGCTGGACCGATCTGGGCGCTCGCGACCCACAGCTGGTGTCCGGCGATTATAAATTGCAGGTCGGGGACCTCGATAACCGCAGCAGTCTGCAGTTCATCGACCCGAAAGGCCATACTCTGACGCAGTCGCAAAATGATGCCCTGGTTGCCGTATTCCAGGCCGCATTAAGTAAGTAATTAACAGGGCTGGAGCAATCCGGCCCTTTTTAATGTATAGTGACGCAAACGTGTGCGTCGGCAGAAAAGCACAAATTTTTATCGTTAATCATCACTGGAGTGACAAAGATGCAAAAGCAAGCTGAGTTGTATCGTGGTAAGGCGAAGACGGTATACAGCACCGAAAACCCGGATCTGTTGATACTCGAATTCCGTAACGATACGTCAGCAGGGGACGGCGCTCGCATTGAGCAGTTCGATCGTAAAGGCATGGTGAACAACAAGTTCAACCATTTCATTATGAGCAAGCTGGCGGAAGCGGGTATCCCGACCCAGATGGAAGCGCTGTTGTCCGATACCGAGTGTCTGGTTAAAAAGCTGGATATGGTGCCGGTGGAGTGCGTGGTGCGTAACCGCGCTGCCGGTTCGCTGGTGAAACGCTTAGGGATTGAAGAGGGCATCGAGCTGAACCCGCCGCTGTTCGACCTGTTCCTGAAGAACGACGCCATGCACGATCCGATGGTCAACGAATCCTACTGCGAAACCTTTGGCTGGGTGAGCAAAGAGAACCTGGCGCGTATGCAGGAGCTGACCTACAAAGCTAACGATGTGCTGAAAAAGCTGTTTGACGATGCGGGCCTGATCCTGGTGGACTTCAAGCTGGAATTTGGTCTGTTCAAAGGCGAAGTGGTGCTTGGGGATGAGTTTTCTCCGGACGGCAGCCGTCTGTGGGATAAAAAGACCATGGATAAAATGGACAAAGACCGTTTCCGCCAGAGCCTCGGCGGCCTGATTGAAGCCTACGAAGAAGTCGCTCATCGCCTGGGCGTGAAGCTCGACTAATCCCCTACGCCAGGAGAAGTTTTCTTCTTCTGGCGCTCTTCTTGCTGTTTCCTGTGGTAATCCTTCGCTGAACCGCCTACGATCTTATTCATTGGTTAATATGATGAATTGAGGTGCTTATGCGCTGGCAAGGGCGTCGCGAGAGCGACAATGTTGAAGATCGTCGTAGTCAATCTGGTTCGCCAATGGGCGGCGGGGGCGGTTTTCGTCTCCCCAGCGGCAAAGGCGGCATTGTGCTGCTGATTATTGTTCTGGTGGCGGGCTATTACGGCGTCGATTTAACCGGCATGCTGACCGGCGAGCCGGTATCTCCGCAGCAAACCACCACCCAACGCTCCATCAGCCCGCAGGATGAAGAAGCCGCAAAATTCACTAAGGTGATTCTGGCGGACACGGAAGATACCTGGGGAGCAATATTTAAAGATATGGGCCGCCAGTATCCGCAGCCCAAACTGGTGATGTACCGCGGCGCGACGCGGACCGCCTGCGGTACCGGTCAGTCCGTTATGGGGCCTTTTTACTGCCCGGCGGACAGCACGGTGTATATCGACCTGTCATTCTACGATGAGATGAGAAACAAGCTTGGCGCCGGCGGCGATTTCGCACAGGGCTACGTTATTGCCCACGAGGTTGGCCACCACGTACAAAAGCTGCTGGGTATTGAATCGAAAGTGCGTCAGCTACAGCAAAACGCTTCGCAGGCGGAAGCGAATCGCCTGTCGGTGAAAATGGAACTACAGGCGGACTGCTTCGCTGGCGTCTGGGGCTACAACATGCAGAAGCAGGACTACATGGAGACCGGCGATCTCCAGGAAGCGCTGAATGCCGCAGAGGCGATTGGCGACGATCGCCTGCAGCAGCAGAGCCAGGGGCGGGTGGTGCCGGACAGCTTTACCCACGGAACGTCGCAGCAGCGCTATACCTGGTTTAAACGCGGCTTCGATAGCGGCGACCCGGCGCAGTGCAACACCTTCGGCAATGCGCTGTAATGCTCTTCTGTCATGGATGAACTGCGTCGTCTGACGGCGCAGATGGCGCGCGAAGGCATTCGTCGTCTGCTGGTTCTCAGCGGCGACGATGCCTGGACTCAGCTTCAGGCGCAACAAATACGCACAGCGCTGGCCGGAGACGGACTGTGGGTTAGCCCACAGCCGATGCCTGCGCCGTACGTCCCGCCTGCAGATCTGATATCGCTGCTGGGCCGCGAATACCAGCACGCCTTTTTCGATGCCCGCGCGGGCTTTGATGTTGCCGCTTTCGCCGCGTTAGCCGGTACGCTACGCGCCGGTAGCTGGCTGGTATTGCTCACCCCCGACTTCGCCCAATGGCCGGTCCGTCCTGATGCGGATTCCCGGCGCTGGAGCGACGCTCCCGATCCCATACCCACGCCGAACTTTGTTTATCGTTTTTGCCAACAGATTGTTGCGGATAAAGCGTCCATTCTCTGGCGGCAGGGCCATGAACGGGTCGTACCCGTATTTCCCGAGCGCCCGCGATGGCATTTCGCCGATGGTCATCCGCAGGCGGAGCAGGCCGCCGTTCTTGCCGAACTGGCCGATTTCCCCCCCGGTATTGCCGCGTTGACCGCCGAACGCGGGCGAGGGAAGTCCGCTCTCGCGGGAATGCTTCTCCGCCAGTTAAAAGGTGACGCCATCGTTACCGCGCCGGCGCGCGGAGCGACGGAGGTGATGGCGGCTTTCGCCGGGGAGAGCGTTAACTTTATGGCGCCCGATGCATTACTGGCGTCCGGACGTCAAGCGGGATGGCTGATAGTCGACGAGGCTGCCGCCATCCCCGGGCCGCTGCTGCGCCAGCTTGTTTCCCGTTTCCCGAGAACGCTGCTGATCACCACCGTTCAGGGATATGAAGGGACCGGACGCGGTTTTTTACTTAAATTTTGCGCCAGCTTCGCGCACCTACGGCAGTTTAGCCTCACGACGCCCATCCGCTGGGCTAGCGGCTGTCCGCTGGAAGCGGCAATTGCACAGCTGCTGCTGTTCAATGATGAGACCTTCCAGCATGCGCCAGGCGGCGATATCGAGCTGGAGAACGTCAGCCAGCAGTGCTGGCGGCGGCAGCCTGCGTTACCGGAAGCGATGTATCAGCTGCTCTCCGGGGCCCACTATCGCACGTCGCCGCTGGATCTCCGGCGCATGCTGGATGCGCCAGGACAGCATTTTACCTGCGCCCATAGCGGCGAGCGCATCGCCGGGGCGTTGTGGCTGGTGGAGGAGGGCGGTCTTGAGCCGTCGCTTAGCCGGGCGGTATGGGCCGGCTATCGGCGTCCGCGCGGAAATCTGGTGGCGCAGTCGCTGGCGGCGCATGGCGGTAGCCCATTGGCGGCCACGTTGACGGGCCTGCGCATCAGCCGTATTGCCGTGCATCCGGCTCGCCAGCGCGAGGGGCTGGGGCAGCGGCTGGTGGCCCGGGCGGCGGCTCAGGCTGCGGACCGGGATTATCTCTCAGTCAGTTTTGGCTATACTCCCGAACTTTGGCGTTTCTGGCAAAGCTGCGGTTTTACGCTGGTGCGGCTGGGCACGCATCGGGAAGCCAGCAGTGGCTGTTACACCGCGATGGCGCTCTATCCTCTCAGCGAAGCGGGACATTGCCTCGCAAGCGAAGAAGCCCAACGGCTGCAGCGCGACGAATTCTGGCTGCGCGAGTGGCGAGATGAACCTGTGCCGCTGACGGCGCTGAAAGCGACTATTGTTACTGAAGAAGACTGGCTGGAGGTAGCGGGTTTTGCTTTTGCCCATCGTCCGCTGCTGACCTCGGCGGGTAGCCTCAATCGCCTGCTTATGCTGGTGCTGCTGCCGCTTCCGGCGCTGCGGGCCCGCCTGCAGCAGCAGGATGAGACCGCGCTTTGCCGAACGTTAGGTTTATCCGGACGGAAAGCGCTGCTGGCCAGGCTGCGCGAAGAGGCGGCGCAGGCGCTGCTCAGCCTGGATGAAAACCGCGCCAACGACCTGCGCCGGCAGGTTCAGATGTTGCAATTTTTTAACTAACTTCATCAGTTAAATGGCATGGTCATATTCCCTCCGCGGCGTAAACTTCCTTGCAGACATTAAGGAGAAAGCCATGAAACACGATCATTTTATTGTTCAAAGCCCCGCAACACCTGCACAGCAACTGCTGCTGCTGTTTCATGGCGTCGGCGATAACCCGGTGGCCATGGGGCAAATCGGTAGCTGGTTTGCGCCGCTCTTTCCCGATGCGCTTATCGTCAGCATCGGCGGCGCGGAGCCGTGCGGCCCGGCTCCGGGACGCCAGTGGTTTTCTGTCCAGGGCGTCAGCGAAGAAAATCGCCAGCAGCGCGTAGATGCGATTATGCCGACCTTTATTGAAACGGTGCGCTACTGGCAACAACAGAGCGGCGTCAGCCCGCAGGCGACGGCGCTGATCGGCTTCTCGCAGGGGGCGATTATGTCGCTGGAAAGCATTAAAGCCGAACCAGGTCTGGCATCGCGGGTGATTGCCTTCAACGGCCGCTATGCGACTCTGCCCGAGACGGCGACGACCGCGACCACGATTCACCTGATCCACGGCGGTGAAGATCGGGTTATCGATCTGGCGTGGGCGGTTGCGGGGCAGGAGGCGTTGCAGCAGGCCGGCGGGGATGTGACGCTGGATATCGTTGAGGATCTGGGGCACGCGATTGACGATCGCAGCATGCAGTTTGCTCTCGATCATCTGCGCTTTACCGTACCGAAGCACTATTTCGACGAAGCGCTCAGCGGCAGCACGCCGAAAGACAGCGATATTATTGAACTGCTATAAATAATAAACCCGGAGGCGGCGCGATGCGCCTGTCCGGGCTACCGGCCCGCAGACGGGCTGTAAACCCGTAGCCCGGGCAAGGCGCGTTAAGCGCCGCACCCGGGGAAAGGGAGCAGAGTGGAATCATTTCCCGGAGACGATGCTGCCCATCTGTCCGGGCTACCGGCCCGCAGATGGGCTGTAAACCCGTAGCCCGGGCAAGGCGCGTTAAGCGCCGCCCCCGGGATAAGAGCGCAGAGTGGAATCATTTCCCGGAGGCGATGCTGCGTATCTGTCCGGGCTACTTGACCCACAGATAGGCTGTAAACCCGTTGCCTCCTCAGCGATGCGCTACCGGGAAAACCTAACAAAAAAGATGTTACTTTTTCTTTGACGGGTCGTTCTTCGGCCAGTCGTCATCGTCATCCCACTTATCATTGAAATCGCGGTGCGGCGGCAGATCCGGTTTATTGTTGAGAAATTTTTTATGATCAACGCGGGTAAGATCTTTAATCACGTTGATCATCACGCCCACCAAAAATACCAACACCAGGATCCACCAGTACTTCGATAGCCAATCCATGCGCTTACCTCTTCTCTATTGATGCCGTCAGGCGACCAGCTGCTCCATAATGCGTTGATACATCCGCGCCAGTAGCTGGAGGTCGGCGGCATTCACACACTCGTTTATTTTATGAATGGTGGCATTCACTGGCCCCAGTTCAACCACCTGCGCGCCCATACGCGCGATAAAGCGTCCGTCGGACGTGCCGCCGTTAGTCAGCAGCTGCGGTTTTATTTCATTATAGTGCTCAATAGCGTTAACCACCGCATCAACCAGCTTACCGCGGCTGGTCAGGAACGGCTGCCCCGAGAGCCACCAGTCCACGCTGTAGCGCAGTTCGTATTTCTCCAGCAGCGCCACGACGCGCGCTTTAATCATTTCATCGGTCAGCTCAGTGCTAAAGCGGAAGTTGAACTGGACGAACATGTCGCCGGGAATGACGTTGTTGCTGCCGGTCCCGGACTGCACGTTAGCGATTTGCATACTGGTCGGCGGAAAGAATTCGTTGCCCTTATCCCATTCGATGTTCACCAGTTCCGCCAGCATCGGGGCGGCGCGGTGGACCGGGTTATCGGCGAGATGCGGATAGGCCACGTGCCCCTGTACGCCGTGAATGGTCAGGTTGCAGGTCAGCGAGCCGCGACGGCCGTTTTTGACGACATCGCCGACGACTTCGGTGCTGGACGGTTCGCCGACCAGGCAATAATCCAGGCGCTCATTGCGCGCCATCAGCGCTTCAACAACCTTTACGGTACCGTTTTTGGCGCTGGCCTCTTCATCTGAAGTGATCAGGAAGGCCAGACGACCTTTATGATTCGGATACTGAGCCACAAAGCGTTCTGCCGCGACCACCATCGCCGCGAGCGAGCCTTTCATATCTGCGGCGCCGCGGCCAAACAGCATGCCGTCGCGAATGGTGGGTTCAAAGGGGGGGTTAATCCAGCGATCGGCGTCGCCCGACGGAACGACATCGGTATGGCCGGCAAACGCTAACGTTTCCCCGCGCCCGCGCCAGGCCCAGAAGTTTTGGGTATCTCCGAAATCCATCGGTTCAACGGTAAAGCCAATCGCACGCAGACGTTCAATCATTAACGCCTGGCATCCCGCATCATCGGGGCTGAGGGAAGGGCGGCGAATAAGCTGCTGAGCCAGCTCAATGACCGGGCAAGACATAGACTACACCTCGTTAAACTGCTGATAACTTGATTCACTGAAACCCAGCAGCATAGGCTGACCGGGCGCGCAGAGCAATGGGCGTTTGATGATTGCCGGCATTTCCAGCATCAGTTTCGCCGCGGCGTCGGCATTATTGATACCGGTGCGAACCGTTTCGTCCAGCTTGCGCCAGGTCGTACCGCGAGTATTGAGCAGCGCTTCCCAGCCGAGCTCGGCAATAAAGGTGTCTAATAAATTGCGATCCAGGCCATCGACACGATAATCATGAAAGCGATATTCTATCTGTTGGGCTTCCAGCCAGCGGCGGGCCTTTTTAATGGTGTCGCAGTTTTTTATCCCGTACATGGTGAGCATGATTAAACCTTTTCCGTTGAATTAAACAATTAGCTAAGAATCTTCCGAATATATAAACCCTGAATAAATAATACGTGAATTACATTAATAAATATCATTTTTTCCCCGCCAGAGATATTTAACGTTACATTCTGGCTGTTTTTTGAGCGACTGGCCGCGACCAGTGCTGGTCATAAGGCAGCGCCAGGCGCTTCTGGCTGATGAACAAATGTTGCTAATTGTTGCTGTCGGTCACATTAAAATGCCCGGAATCGGGTCATAGTACTTACGAACGAAAGAAATCATTCCGCAGGGGGTAATTAGAGTTATCAGAACGATAGCGCAAACGCGCTTTTAACCATCAATGAATTTGCATAAAATCACCCATAATAATAAGAGAGGCTATTATGATTGAACATGAACTGGGGAACTGGAAAGACTTTATCGAAGGCATGCTTCGTAAATAGATTTCCGCAATAAAAGCATGGCGATTTCACAGGCAGAATAATAATGCAGTTGAAGCGACCACATCAAAAAGGCGACACATCCGGTCGCCTTTTCTGTTATTTGGCCCCGGCGACATATCGCCAGGGCGCATCCTGATTATTGCGGCCGTTCCTTGAGCGGGAAGCGACGACGCACCAGCACGAAAAACAGCGGTACGAAGAAGATTGCCAGCACCGTGGCTGAAATCATCCCGCCCATGACCCCGGTGCCAACGGCATGCTGACTGCCGGAACCCGCACCGGTACTGGTGGCCATCGGCAGCACGCCGAAGATAAACGCCAGCGAGGTCATCAGGATCGGCCGCAGACGCTGGCGACAGGCGGAGAGCGTGGCGGTAAGCAGGTCCTCGCCTTTCTGATTCAGCTCATTGGCAAACTCGACAATGAGAATGGCGTTCTTCGCCGACAGACCGATCACCGTCAGCAGTCCCACCTGGAAGTAGACATCGTTTTCCAGACCGCGCATCCAGGTCGCCAGCAGGGCGCCGATGACCCCCAGCGGCACCACCAGCATCACCGAGAACGGCACCGACCAGCTTTCGTACAGCGCCGCCAGGCACAGGAACACGACCAGCAGCGAAATGGCGTACAGCGCCGGAGCCTGCGCGCCGGAGAGGCGCTCCTGATACGACATCGCCGTCCATTCAAGGCCAAAGCCGTTTGGCAGCTGGCGGGCCAGCTCTTCCATAATTGTCATCGCGGTACCGGTACTGACGCCCGGCGCGGCTTCACCGACGATTTCTACCGCTGAATAGCCGTTGTAGCGCTCCAGACGCGGCGAACCGGTCTCCCAGCGGGAGGTGGCGAAAGCGGAGAAGGGCACCATCGTGCCGCTGCTGTTGCGTACGTACCACAGATTAATGTCGTCCGGCAGCATGCGATACGGCGCGGCCGCCTGAACATAGACCTTCTTCACGCGGCCGCGGTCCATAAAGTCGTTGACGTAGCTTGACCCCCACGCGGTCTGGAGGGTGTCGTTGATATCATCGATGGAGACGCCCAGCGCCTGGGCTTTGCGCTGATCGATATCCACCTGTAGCTGCGGGCTATCGTCAAGCCCGTTGTGGCGAACGCGGGTCAGCTGGTTATTTTTAGCGGCCAGCTCCAGTAGGGTATCGCGAGCGGCCATCAGCGCTTCGTGTCCGTTGCCCGCATGGTCTTCCAGTTCCATATCGAAACCGGCGGAACTGCCCAGGCCGCTGATGGCCGGCGGGCTGCTGGCAAAGACGCGAGCTTCTTTTATTTTATTAAACGCTTTGGTCGCGCGTTCGATGATAGCGAAAGAGGAACCGGTTGTAGGATCGCGTTGGTCCCAGTCCTTCAGGCGAACGAACATACGCGCTACGTTCTGTCCGTTGCCGCCGGGGCCGGAGCCGATGGTGGCGAACACCGATTCGACGTTTTGTTTTTCGTTTTTCAGGAAATAGTCTTCCGCCTGCTGGACCACCTTCAGGGTTTGCTGCTGGGTCGAACCGCTGGGCAATTGCACCGACGTGGTAAACATGCCGCGGTCTTCCAGCGGCAGGAATGACGTTGGCAGATGCAGGAACAGAAACACCATCCCCCCCAGCAGCAGGACGTAGATCATTATCCAGCGCAGCGAACGGTGAAGAATTTTGCCGACGGCGGTTTCGTAGCGGCTGGCGTTGCGGTTAAACGTGCGGTTAAACCAGCCAAAGAAACCCCGTTGCCCGTGGGTTTCGCCTTTATGCACCGGTTTGAGCAGCGTGGCGCACAGCGCCGGGGTAAGGATCATCGCCACCAGAACCGACAGCACCATTGCCGAGACGATGGTGATCGAGAACTGACGATAAATCGCGCCGGTGGTGCCGCCGAAGAAGGCCATTGGCACGAATACTGCCGATAGAACCATGGCGATACCGACCAGCGCACCCTGAATTTGCCCCATCGATTTTCGCGTCGCTTCACGCGGCGAGAGGCCCTCCTCGCTCATGATACGCTCGACGTTTTCCACCACCACGATGGCGTCGTCCACCAGCAGGCCTATCGCCAGCACCACCGCAAACATGGTCAAGGTGTTGATGCTGTAGCCGCAGGCGTAGAGGACAGCGAAAGTCCCCATTAGCACCACCGGAACGGCGATGGTTGGGATCAATGTCGCGCGGAAGTTCTGCAAGAACAGATACATGACGAGGAACACCAGCGCGATGGCTTCGAGCAGCGTTTTCACCACGTCGGTAATCGACGCCTTAACGAATGAGGTGGTTTCGTAAGCGACTTTATATTCCAGACCATGCGGGAAGTATTGCGACAGCTCGTTCAGACGGCTGATGACGCGTTCGGCGGTCGCCATTTCGTTTGCGCCAGAGGCCAGCTTAACCCCCAGCCCGGAAGCCGCCTGGCGGTTGTAGCGGCTGAGGTAATCGTATTTCTCCGCTCCCATTTCCACGGTCGCGACGTCGCCAAGGGTAACTTCCGAGCCGTCCTGATTAACCCGAAGGGTGATATTGCGGAACTGTTCCGGGGTTTGTAACAGCGATTGCGAATTAATTGTCGCGTTGAGCGCCTGTTTATCTACCGAAGGCGTACCGCCCAGCTGGCCGACGGCAATCTGCGCGTTCTGTGAAGAGATGGCATCGGTGACGTCTTTTGCCGTCATCTGAAAACTGTTGAGTTTGGCCGGATCGAGCCAGATACGCATCGAATACTGGGAACCATAGGCGTCAATGTCGCCGACGCCGTTTACCCGGCTGAGCGGGTCCTGAATGTTACTGGCGACGTAGTCGGCGATATCCTGTTTATCCATGCTGCCATCGGTAGAGACGAACGCAATCGTCAGGATGTTGGTGTCCCCGGTTTTACGCACCGTCACGCCCTGGTTCTGGACGGCTTGCGGGAGTTTACGCATCGCCGACTGCAGCTGGTTCTGCACCTGCTGGACGGCTTCGTCCGGATCGGTACCGGCGGTAAAGCTTAGCGTCACGGTGGCTTGCCCGGTGCCGCTGCTCTGGGATGACATGTACATCAGGTTGTCGAGGCCGGTCATATTCTGCTCGATAACCTGGGTAACGGTATTTTCCAGCGTTTGTGCCGAGGCCCCGGGATAGTTTGCTGCGATCCTGACGTTAGGAGGGGCAAGTTCGGGATATTGCTCAACGGGAAGCGACAAAATTGCGAGCGTACCGGTCAGGCATAACAGGATTGCCAGAACCCACGCAAAAATGGGGCGATCGATAAAAAAATTCGCCATCAGAATTAGGACCTCATTTTGCACATTTTTTTGTTATTGCAGAGCCTGTGACACTCTAGCGGCAAGGGCGCAGGCAATCGTGGAGAAAATAAGGAGATAGTGTAATTTATCGTGTGCCTTTTATGGCAGCGTAAAGAACCGTCCTTCTCCCTCTACCGACGTCATCCTTTCTGCGCGTCGCCGCAGACGCGGCCTATTATCACTTAGCTAAATAAAACGTAATTTCATTTAAGTCAAAAAAATTGATCCAACTCGGGTTATTACCAAAAAATCGGCGACCTGTGCAATTGCACATTGTTCCAGCCCCGCCTTGTCGGGTAATAGATAGTCATGCGAATTGAGGGGTTATTCACCAATAAGACTGAAGGATGTCATGAACCACTTTATTTTAAGCGATAGTCATAAGTGCATCGGATGCAAGGCTTGTGAAGTTGCCTGCGTCATGGCGCATAACGATGAGCAGCATGTATTGACCCCGCAGCGTTTTTTGCCGCGCATTACGGTTATCAAAAATGAGCAAAAGCGTAACGCAGTAACCTGTCACCACTGTGAAGGCGCGCCGTGCGCCCGCAGTTGTCCAAATGACGCCATCAGCCAGCTTAACGGCAGCGTCCAGGTGAATCAGGAAAAATGCATCGGCTGTAAATCCTGTATGGTTGCCTGCCCGTTTGGCGTGATGCAAATCGTCCTGACGCCGGTACAGGAGGGCAGAGTCAAAGCGACGGCGCATAAGTGCGATTTGTGTAACGGTCGCGAAGAGGGGCCTGCCTGCGTGCAAAACTGCCCGGCCGGGGCGCTGGAGCTGGCGACGGACAGCACGCTGATGAATCTGGCGAAACAGCGGCGTCAGCGCGCGGCGCGTCTGGGTCACCCCGGCGCCCCGATGGCATCTTGCTCCGCCGGGAAAGTCGCACAGATGGCCGCGACGCCGCCGCGCGGCGAGCCCGACAAGCTATCCGCCGCAGCGCGTAAGGCTAATTTTGCCGAAATTTATCTTCCGTTCAGCGCCGGACAGGCCAATCACGAGGCGGAACGCTGCCTGAAATGCGGCGAACACAGCATTTGTGAATGGACCTGCCCGCTGCACAACCATATTCCGCAGTGGATTGAGCGGGTGAAAGAGGGGGATATCGCCGCCGCCGTTGAGCTTTCTCATCAGACCAACTGCCTGCCGGAAATAACCGGTCGCGTCTGCCCGCAGGACCGCCTGTGCGAAGGGGCCTGCACGCTGCGCGATGAGCACGGTTCGGTGACTATCGGCAACATTGAACGCTATATCTCCGACCAGGCGCTGGCCAACGGCTGGCGGCCGGATCTTTCGCAGGTCGTGAACAGCGGTAAGCGGGTGGCGATTATCGGCGCCGGTCCAGCCGGTCTCGCCTGCGCCGACCGGCTGGTGCGCAACGGCGTAAGCCCGGTGGTGTTTGACCGCCATCCGGAAATCGGCGGCCTGCTGACCTTTGGCATTCCGGCCTTCAAGCTGGATAAATCCCTGCTTGCCCGGCGGCGTGAAATCTTCACCCAAATGGGCGTACGCTTTGAGCTGAACTGCGAAATAGGCAAGGATATTCCGCTGACGACGCTGCTTGATGAATATGATGCGGTATTTATTGGCGCAGGAACCTATCGCTCCATGAAAGCGGATCTGCCGAATGAAGACGCGCCCGGCGTTTACGATGCGTTGCCGTTTCTGATCGCGAATACTAAACAGGTTATGGGGCTGTTGGAGCTGCCGGAAGAGCCTTACGTCAATACCGAGGGACTGAACGTCGTGGTACTCGGCGGCGGCGATACGGCAATGGACTGCGTGCGCACCGCGCTGCGCCACGGCGCAAAGCAGGTCACCTGCGCCTATCGTCGCGATGAAGCCAACATGCCCGGTTCGAAGAAAGAGGTGAAAAACGCGCGCGAAGAGGGGGCATTATTTGAATTTAACGTCCAGCCGGTCACCCTGGAGCTGAACGAAGAGGGGCACGTCAACGGCGTGCGCTTCCTGCGAACCCAGCTTGGCGCGCCGGATGCCCAGGGACGCCGCAGCCCTTCGCCAATCCCCGGAAGCGAGTTCGTGATGCCCGCCGATGCGGTGATTATGGCCTTCGGTTTCCATCCGCACGGTATGCCGTGGCTGGAATCGGTGGGCGTGAAGCTCGACAGCCGCGGCCGAATAAAGGCCAATGTGGAAAGTCGCTATCGTTACCAGACCACTCATCGTAAGGTGTTTGCCGGCGGCGATGCGGTGCGCGGCGCCGATCTGGTGGTAACTGCAATGGCGGAAGGCCGCCACGCGGCGCAGGGGATCATGGACTTCCTCGAGGTTAAACCGATTTCGCTTCACTAACGACAAAGCGGGTTCCGCAGCGTAGTATGACATCGTTATTTCACGCTGTGGGGCCCGTATGTCACTCAATATCAACATTATCAAAGATAAAATCCTCTCCGAAAACTGGTTCGTTTTGCGCAACATGACCTATGAGCTGACGCGCAGCGACGGCAGCGTGGTTCGCCATAAACGCGAAGTCTACGATCGCGGCAACGGTGCGACCATCTTGCTGTATAACCGCCATAAGCAGACCGTCGTGCTGGTTCGCCAGTTCCGCATCGCGACCTGGGTAAACGGCAACGAAGACGGGATGTTGATCGAAACCTGCGCCGGGCTGCTGGATAGCGACGAGCCGGAGGCGTGCGTGCGTAAAGAAGCCATTGAAGAGACCGGCTTCGAAGTCGGCGAAGTGCGCAAACTGTTTGAACTGTTTATGTCGCCCGGCGGCGTCACCGAGCTTATCCATTTCTTTATTGCCGAATATAACGATACCCAGCGGGCCAACGACGGTGGCGGCGTTGATGATGAAGAGATCGAGGTGCTGGAGCTCCCTTATCATCGGGCGCTGGAGATGATGGCCAACGGGGAAATCCGCGACGGCAAAGCGGTGATCCTGCTGCAATATTTGCAAAACTCCGGGCTGATGAACGGGGATCTCTGATAAATCCGATTGAGTAAAACCTCGCCGCTGGCGAACATAGCCGCTGTTTATGGCGTGTTCATCGGGGTTGTGCCGCTCATGTGGTATCGGGTTATTTTGTTTCTGCTTTGCGGTTTGCTGCCGGCATCGCTGGTGCGGGCGGCGCCGGCGCAACAGCTCTTCAGCGACTGGCAGGTGACCTGCAACAATCAGAACTTCTGCGTAGCCCGCAACGTCGGGCTACACCACGGCCTGGTGATGACCCTTACCCGCAGCGCCGGAGCGGCAACCAGCGCCAGCCTGCGTATTGAGCTGGGAGGCGTGGGTAACCCGGTGGCGGCGCTGGCGCCGATAGCGCCCCGGCTTCAGCTCGATGGCAAACCCCTGGCCTTGAGCGATACACACTGGCAGATTGCCGACAAACTGCTGAAAACTGACGATAACGTCACCATTGACGCATTCCTGCAGCAAGTGCAAAACGCGCAGACCATCACGCTTGAAAAGGGTCTCCAGACTATTTCTCTGCAGGGGCTCAAAGCCGCCCTGCTGTTTATTGATAGCCGGCAAAAGCGGGTGGGGAACGAGACCGCATGGGTCGGCAAGGGGGAAGAGCCGCCGCTCAGCGTACCGCCTGCGCCGGCGCTGCGATCGGTGGTGAAAATGGAGGGGGCGCAGTCGCCCCTGAGCCGCGATGAACTTAACGATCTGATGGATTATGGCAATGAGCGCATGAACAGCAGCGCCTGTTCGCTGGATCCGTTTCGCCGCGAGGTACGGGTGTCCGCGCTGACCGACGAGAAGGTCCTGCTGATGACCAGCTGCGAAGCGGGAGCCTACAATACCATTTGGCTGGCCTGGCTGGTTTCGCGCCAGCGGCCATATATTGCTCACCCGGTACGACTCACGCTGCCCTTCCAGCCACCCGGCGATGCGCCGCGTGACGTCGAGCTGGTGAACGCCAGCTACGACGATCGGCATCAGGAACTGGTGACCCTCGATAAAGGGCGCGCACCCGGCGATTGCGGTATCCAAACGCGCTGGCGCTATGACGGCCAGCGGTTTAGCCTGGTACGCTACGCGCAGCAGCCGCAGTGCGATAACTGGCAGGGGCCAGACGCCTGGCCCACGCTATGGGTTACCCGTTCTGTAGCTCATCCGCTACGCTGACGATATGCTCAACGGTAAAGCCGAAGTAAGGGAAGAGCTTATCGGCCGGCGCGGATTCGCCATAGCCGGTCATACCGACGATTTTTCCTTTTAGCCCCACGTATTTATACCAGTAGTCGGCGATACCGGCTTCGACGGCGACGCGGGCGCTGACGTCCGAGGGCAGGACGGATTCCCGATACGCCTCATCCTGCGCATCAAAGACATCGGTCGATGGCAGGGAAACCACGCGCACGTTCACCCCTTTGGCCAGCAGCTTCTCCGCCGCCAGCACGGTTATCTCGACTTCCGAACCGGTGGCTATCAGGATCAGGTCCGGCTTGCCGCCTGCGTCCTTCAGCACGTAGCCGCCGCGGGCGATATTCTGTACCTGCTCCGGCGTGCGCGCCATTTGCGCCAGATTTTGCCTGGAGAGGATCAGCGCCGTCGGTCCGCTATGGCGCTCTACCGCCAGCTTCCACGCCACCGCGGCTTCTACCTGATCGCACGGTCGCCAGGTGCTGAAATTTGGCGTCAGGCGCAGGCTGGCCAGCTGTTCGACCGCCTGGTGCGTCGGGCCATCTTCGCCGAGACCTATGGAGTCGTGGGTATAGACCATGATTTGCCGCGCTTTCATCAACGCCGCCATACGCGCCGCGTTGCGGGCATATTCGACGAACATGAGGAAAGTGGCGGTATAGGGCACAAACCCGCCGTGATGCGCGATGCCGTTGGCGATGGCCGTCATCCCGAATTCACGAACGCCGTAGTGGATATAGTTACCCGCTGGATCCTCTTTCAGCGAAGTTGACCCTTTCCAGATGGTCAGGTTGCTGGGCGCGAGGTCGGCGGAGCCGCCCAGCAGTTCCGGCAGGTGCGGGCCGTAGGCATCGAGGGCATTTTGCGAAGCCTTACGGGTGGCGATTTTCGCCGGGTTAGCCTGCAGATCGGCGATATACTTCTGCGTCGTTTCATCCCACGACTCAGGCAGTCCGCCGCTCATGCGCCGCGTAAACTCCGCTGCCAGCTGCGGATGGGCCTGCTGATACGCAGCAAACTTCTCCTGCCAGCTTTTCTGCGCCTTTTGCCCTTTTTCACGCGCATCCCAGGCCCGGTAAATCTCTTTCGGGATCTCAAACGCCGGGTGATGCCAGCCGAGTTTCTGACGCGCCAGCGCCACTTCCTGTTCCCCCAGCGCGGCGCCGTGGGCCTCTTCTTTCCCGGCTTTATTCGGCGAACCGAAGCCTATCACCGTACGGCAGATAATCAGCGAGGGTTTGTCCTTCACGCTCTGGGCTTCCAGAATCGCTTTCTTCACGGCTTCGGGGTCGTGGCCGTCAATTTCATGCACCACATGCCAGTGATAGGCCTCAAAGCGTTTTGCCGTGTCATCGGTAAACCAGCCCTTCGTTTCACCATCGATGGAAATGCCGTTGTGGTCGTAGAAACCGATCAGCTTGCCCAGTCCTAACGTCCCCGCCAGGGAACACACTTCATGAGAAATCCCCTCCATCAGGCAGCCATCGCCCATAAACACGTAGGTGAAGTGATCGACAATTTCGTGTTCCGGCTGGTTAAACTGCGCCGCCAGCGTGCGCTCGGCGATAGCCAGACCCACGGCATTTGCCAGTCCTTGCCCCAGCGGACCGGTGGTGGTTTCCACCCCCGGCGTATAGCCAATCTCCGGGTGACCCGGGGTTTTTGAATGCAGCTGACGGAAGTTTTTTATCTCTTCGATGGGCAGATCGTAACCCGTCAGATGCAGCAGGCTGTAGAGCAGCATTGATGCGTGACCGTTGGAGAGAATAAAACGGTCGCGGTCGTACCATTTTGGGTCTTCAGGATTGTGCTTAAGGAAATCGTTCCACAGCACCTCGGCGATATCGGCCATACCCATTGGCGCGCCAGGGTGGCCGGAGTTGGCTTTCTGTACTGCATCCATACTCAGGGCGCGGATGGCGTTGGCTAGTTCTCTACGGGACATAATGTGCTCCTGAAACAATGAGTTGCATGAGTTTTTATTGGTTTAGGATAGAGAGGGTGATGAGTTGCATAACTAAAAAGCATAGCAGACGGGGCTATCATTGCCTCCGAATCTAAGTTACATAAACATTATAAATCGATAACAAACATAACTTTGTTATGGCGAGAGTATGGCGGTGTTCAAAGTTTACGAAGCCGTCAGGCGAGATACTAGGTAGCCCTTTAGGGTGAACACCAGGTACGCCATTACGTTTCACCCCCTACGATCGATACGTGAAAGGAACGATAAAATGGATGAGCAGTTAAAACAAAGCGCCCTTGATTTCCACGAATTCCCGGTCCCCGGAAAAATCCAGGTCTCCCCGACAAAACCGCTTGCTACCCAACGCGATCTGGCTCTGGCCTACTCGCCGGGTGTCGCCGCCCCCTGTCTGGAAATCGAGAAGGATCCGCTGGCAGCCTATAAATATACCGCCCGTGGCAACCTTGTGGCGGTGGTGTCCAACGGCACGGCGGTGCTGGGACTGGGCAATATCGGCGCGCTGGCCGGTAAGCCGGTAATGGAAGGTAAAGGCGTTCTGTTTAAAAAATTCGCCGGTATCGATGTATTCGATATTGAAGTCGATGAGCTTGACCCGGACAAATTTATCAATGTCGTTGCAGCGCTGGAGCCGACCTTCGGCGGTATCAACCTCGAAGATATCAAAGCGCCGGAGTGCTTCTACATTGAGCAGAAGCTGCGCGAGCGCATGAATATTCCGGTCTTCCATGACGATCAGCACGGGACGGCGATTATCAGTACCGCGGCGATTCTGAACGGTCTGCGGGTGGTGGAGAAAAATATCTCCGACGTGCGGATGGTCGTATCAGGCGCGGGCGCGGCGGCGATTGCCTGTATGAACCTGCTGGTGGCGCTGGGAATGCAGAAACACAACATTGTGGTCTGCGACTCGAAAGGGGTTATCTATAAGGGCCGTGAGCCGAATATGGCGGAGACGAAAGCGGCCTATGCGGTAGAAGACAGCGGCAAACGTACGCTGGATGATGTGATTGACGGGGCGGATATTTTCCTCGGCTGCTCGGGCCCGAAAGTGCTGACCCAGGAAATGGTTAAAAAGATGGCCCGCGCGCCGATGATTCTGGCGCTGGCTAACCCTGAGCCGGAAATTCTGCCGCCGCTGGCGAAAGAGGTGCGCTCCGACGCCATTATCTGCACCGGCCGCTCCGACTATCCGAACCAGGTGAACAACGTGCTGTGCTTCCCGTTCATCTTCCGCGGCGCGCTGGACGTCGGCGCAACGGCGATTAACGAAGAGATGAAGCTGGCGGCGGTGCATGCGATTGCCGAACTGGCTCACGCAGAACAGAGCGAAGTGGTGGCCTCCGCCTACGGCGATCAGGACCTGAGCTTCGGCGCGGAATATATCATTCCGAAGCCGTTCGACCCGCGGCTGATCGTCAAGATTGCTCCGGCGGTGGCGAAAGCGGCGATGGACTCCGGCGTCGCAACGCGCCCAATCGCCGATTTTGATGCCTACATCGAGAAGCTCAGCGAGTTTGTCTACAAAACGAATCTGTTCATGAAGCCGATTTTCTCGCAGGCGCGCAAAGAGCCGAAGCGGGTGGTGCTGGCGGAAGGCGAAGATACCCGCGTGCTGCACGCGACTCAGGAACTGGTCTCCCTCGGGCTGGCGAAACCGATCCTTATCGGCCGGCCTGGCGTCATTGAGATGCGTATTCAGAAGCTGGGGCTGCAGATCAAAGCCGGCGTTGATTTTGAGATCGTGAATAACGAATCCGATCCGCGCTTTAAAGAGTACTGGAACGAATATTACAACCTGATGAAGCGCCGCGGGATCACCCAGGAGCAGGCGCAGCGGGCGGTGATCAGCAATACCACGGTCATCGGCGCGATCATGGTGCAGCGCGGCGAAGCCGATGCGTTGATCTGCGGCACCATTGGCGACTATCACGAACACTACAGCGTAATACAGCCGCTGTTTGGCTACCGCGAAGGGGTTCATGCGGCAGGGGCGATGAACGCGCTGCTGCTGCCGAGCGGCAACACCTTTATCGCTGACACCTACGTTAACCACGATCCGTCGCCGGAGCAAATTGCCGAAATCACCCTGATGGCGGCAGAAACCGTTCGTCGATTCGGGATTGAGCCGCGGGTAGCGCTGCTTTCGCACTCGAACTTTGGTTCTTCGGACTGCCCGTCCGCCAGCAAAATGCGCCAGGCGCTGGAGCTGGTGAAGACGCAGGCGCCGGATTTGATGATCGATGGCGAAATGCACGGCGATGCCGCGCTGGTGGAAAGCATTCGCAATGAGCGGATGCCGGACAGTCCGCTGAAAGGTTCAGCCAATATCCTGGTGATGCCGAATATGGAAGCGGCCCGTATTAGTTACAACTTACTTCGCGTTTCCAGCTCGGAAGGCGTGACCGTGGGGCCTGTGCTAATGGGTGTCGCAAAGCCGGTACATATCCTGACGCCAATTGCGTCGGTACGGCGTATCGTGAATATGGTCGCGCTGGCGGTTGTTGAAGCGCAAACTCAGCCGCTGTAATTATCATTTAATTAATTCAGGCGCGGGAATTCTCCCGCGCTTTTTTATTTCTGTTTATAAGTGATCTATCTCACCTTTCAAATCAACTTGCCGAATTTTGTTATTTACTCCAGCGGAAACTTGTCACGATAAGCGCAAGTTTTAGCGGAGCGGTGAGTTATGGATAAAGAACGCATCATTCAGGAGTTTGTCCCCGGCAAGCAGGTGACGCTGGCGCACCTGATTGCGCACCCTGGGGCAGAACTGGCGAAAAAGATCGGCGTTCCCGAATCCGGCGCTATCGGCATTATGACCTTAACCCCTGGCGAAACCGCCATGATCGCCGGTGATTTAGCGATGAAAGCCGCCGATGTGCATATCGGTTTTCTCGACAGGTTTAGCGGCGCGCTGGTGATTTACGGCTCAGTGGGAGCGGTTGAAGAGGCGCTGATTCAGACGGTTAGCGGGCTTGGTCGATTATTAAATTACACCCTCTGCGAGTTAACTAAAAGCTAATTAGAGGCTGCGATGAAGCGTATTGCATTTGTCGGTACGGTGGGCGCGGGAAAAACAACGCTATTTAATGCGCTGCACGGAAATTATTCCCTCGCGAGAAAAACGCAGGCCGTGGAATTTAATGAAAAAGGCGATATCGACACCCCAGGAGAATATTTTAGTCATCCTCGCTGGTATCACGCATTAATTACCACACTGCAGGATGTCGATACGCTGATTTATGTCCACGCGGCAAATGATACCGAAAGTCGTCTACCCGCCGGGTTACTGGATATTGGGGCGAATAAACGCCATATCGCCGCGATTAGCAAAACGGACATGCCGGACGCTAACGTCGCCGCGGTGCGGCAACTGCTGTACGAGATGGGGTTTCAGGAGCCAATTTTCGCGCTCAACGCTCACGACCCGCAAAGCGTAGAGCAGCTGGTGAATTACTTGAGTGAGCTCAGCCAAAAGGAGGAAGGGGCAGGTGAAGAAACTAATCACAGCTAACGATATTCGTGCGGCCCACGCGCGAGGTGAAGAGGAAATATCGGTTGTGCTGCGCGCCAGCATCATCACCCCGGAAGCTCGCGAAGTCGCGGAGCTGCTGGGCGTCGCCATCAAAGAGTGCGATGAGTCCGCGCCAGAAGCGGCGGTACCGGTGGAGGAGGGCAAAACCGAAAGCCAGCGCATTCGCGAAACCATTATTGCCCAGCTGCCGGAAGGGCAGTTTACCGAAAGCCTGGTCGCGCAGCTGATGGACAAGGTGATGCAAGAAAAACAGTCGCTGGCGCTGGGCGATATGCAGCCCAGCTTTAAGGCGGTCACCGGCAAAGGCGGCGTCAAAGTCATTGACGGCAGCAGCGTGAAATTTGGCCGCTTCGACGGCGCGGAACCGCACTGCGTCGGCTTAACGGATTTAGTCACCGAGCAGGACGGTAGCAGTATGGCCGCCGGATTTATGCAGTGGGAAAACGCCTTTTTCCCATGGACGCTGAACTATGACGAAGTCGACATGGTGCTGGAGGGAGAACTCCATGTACGCCATGAAGGTGAAACCATGGTGGCCAAAGCCGGCGATGTGATGTTTATCCCGAAAGGCTCCAGCATTGAATTCGGCACGCCATCGACCGTGCGCTTCCTGTACGTCGCCTGGCCTGCGAACTGGCAATCGCTATGAAAGATTTTATTACCGAAGCCTGGCTCAGAGCGAACCATACGCTCAGCGAAGGGGCAGAAATTCATCTGCCCGCCGACGCTCGTCTGACGCCTTCGGCCCGGGAACTGCTGGAGAGCCGCCGTTTGCGCATTAAGTTTCTCGATGAGCAGGGAAGCCTGTTTGTCGATGACGACGCGCAGCAGCCGCAGCCGGTACACGGTTTAACCAGCAGCGACACACATCCGCAGGCCTGCTGCGAACTGTGCCGCCAGCCGGTCGAAAAAAAACCGGACACCCTGACCCATCTGACGGCGGACAAAATGGTCGCTAAAAGCGATCCGCGCCTGGGCTTTCGCGCCGCGCTTGACGCCACCATCGCCCTGGCGGTATGGCTGCAAATTGAACTGGCGGAGCCATGGCAGCCCTGGCTGGCGGATATCCGCTCGCGTCTGGGCAATATTATGCGCGCCGACGCTATGGATGAACCGCTGGCGGCGCAGTCCATCGTCGGCCTGAATGAGGATGAGCTGCATCGCCTTTCCCACCAGCCGCTGCGCTATCTCGGCCACGATCATCTGGTGCCTGAAGCCGCTCACGGCCGCGATGCCGCCTTGCTCAATCTGCTGCGCACCCGGGTTCGGGAGACGGAAACGATCGCCGCCCAGGTCTTTATTACCCGCAGCTTTGAGGTCTTACGTCCGGACATTCTGCAGGCGCTCAACCGCCTCTCCAGCACTGTCTACGTGATGATGATTTTATGCGTGGCAAACCATCCGCTAACCGTCAGCCAGATCCAACAACGCCTGGGAGGGGAGCAATGATTATTCAACGCGCTCGTCAACTGGCTTTGCGTTCGCCCGCCCGGGTGGTGTTTCCGGATGCCCTGGACATTCGCGTTCTTAAAGCGGCGCACTACCTGCAGCAGCAGGGGCTGGCAAAGCCGATTTTGATCGCCAACCCTTTTGCTCTGCGCCAGTTCGCCCTCAGCCACCGGTTGCCGATGGACGGTATGCAGATTGTCGATCCATACAGCAACCGGCAAATGCGCACCGCCTTTGCCCGGCGCTGGCTGGATCGGGCCGGGGAAAAAACGCCGCCGGACGCGGAGGAAAAACTCAACGACCCGCTGATGTTCGCCGCCGCCATGGTCAGCGCCGGAAAGGCCGACGTGTGTATTGCCGGCAATCTCTCCTCGACGGCGAACGTACTGCGCGCCGGATTACGCATTATTGGCCTTCAGCCTGGCTGCAAAACGCTGTCGTCGATCTTTCTGATGCTGCCGCAGTACGTCGGACCGGCGCTGGGATTTGCCGACTGCAGCGTGGTGCCGCAGCCGACGGCGGCGCAACTGGCGGATATCGCTATCGCCAGCGCTGAGACATGGCAGGCGATTACCGGCGAGGAGCCGCGGGTGGCGATGCTGTCGTTTTCCAGCAACGGCAGCGCCCGCCACCCCAACGTCGCCAACGTACAGCAGGCCACAGAGATCGTGCGTCAGCGCGCTCCGCAGCTGATGGTGGATGGCGAACTGCAGTTTGACGCCGCCTTCGTGCCGGAGGTCGCCGCGCAAAAAGCGCCCGACAGCCCGCTGCAGGGACGGGCCAATGTGATGGTTTTTCCATCGCTGGAGGCGGGCAACATCGGCTACAAAATCGCCCAGCGTCTGGGCGGCTATCGTGCAATCGGGCCGCTGATTCAGGGGCTGGCCGCACCGCTCCATGACCTCTCCCGAGGCTGTAGCGTGCAGGAAATTATCGAACTGGCGTTAGTGGCAGCCGTGCCGCGCCGGAGTGACGTAAGCAGCGATTGCCGCTTACCCATGCAGGTTGAATGAACGGTCCCGTTCTGGACCCCCTTACGCAAGAGGAAAACACAATGGAAGCATTAGGAATGATTGAAACCCGGGGCCTGGTTGCGCTGATTGAGGCCTCTGATGCGATGGTAAAAGCCGCGCGCGTGAAGCTGGTTGGCGTGAAGCAGATTGGCGGCGGACTGGTCACCGCGATGGTGCGCGGCGACGTGGCGGCGTGCAAGGCCGCTACCGATGCCGGCGCCGCTGCGGCGCAGCGTATCGGCGAGCTGGTCTCGGTGCACGTGATTCCGCGTCCGCACGGCGATCTGGAGGAGGTGTTCCCCATCAGTTTCAAAGGCGACAGCAACATCTGATGGTTAGCCGGATAAGGCGCGCCGGGGTTGTCCTTCGGCATTAACGCGCGCCATTGCCTGATGGCGCTGCGCTTATCCGGCCCATGACTCACCACGCAATCCAGGGAGGCGGGTATGAAACTGGCAGTCGTCACGGGACAAATTGTCTGCACCGTTCGCCATCAGGGGCTGGCGCACGACAAGCTGCTGATGGTGGAGATGATTGATGCTGCGGGCAAGCCCGACGGACAGTGCGCCGTCGCCATCGACAGCATCGGCGCGGGGCCCGGCGAATGGGTGCTGCTGGTCAGCGGCAGCTCGGCGCGACAGGCACACCGCAGCGACGCGTCTCCTGTGGATTTGTGCGTCATCGGTATCGTCGATGAAGCGGTGGCCGGCGGCCAGGTGATTTTCCATAAATAGGACTGAACATCATGAACCAACAGGATATTGAACAGGTGGTGAAAGCCGTACTGCTGAAAATGAAGGACAGCAGCCAGCCGGACAGCGCCGTTCATGAGATGGGCGTCTTTGCCTCCCTTGATGACGCCGTCGCGGCGGCAAAGGTGGCTCAGCAGGGGCTGAAAAGCGTGGCGATGCGCCAGCTGGCGATTCACGCCATTCGTGAGGCAGGCGAAAAACATGCCAGAGAATTAGCGGAGCTTGCCGTCAGCGAAACCGGCATGGGACGCGTTGAAGATAAATTTGCCAAAAACGTGGCCCAGGCGCGCGGCACGCCGGGCGTCGAATGTCTCTCCCCGCAGGTGCTGACCGGCGATAACGGCCTGACGTTGATTGAAAACGCGCCGTGGGGCGTGGTGGCCTCGGTCACGCCCTCCACCAACCCGGCGGCAACGGTGATTAATAACGCTATCAGCCTGATTGCCGCGGGCAACAGCGTGGTGTTCGCCCCGCATCCGGCGGCGAAAAGAGTCTCTCAGCGGGCGATTATGCTGCTCAACCAGGCGGTAATTGCCGCGGGCGGTCCGGCCAATCTGCTGGTCACCGTGGCGAACCCGGATATCGAAACGGCCCAGCGGCTGTTTAAGTACCCCGGCATTGGTCTGCTGGTGGTCACCGGCGGCGAAGCGGTGGTGGAGTCCGCACGCAAGCATACCAATAAACGTCTGATTGCCGCCGGGGCCGGTAACCCGCCGGTAGTGGTCGACGAAACGGCCGATCTGGCGCGCGCCGCGCAGTCCATCGTCAAAGGCGCCTCGTTTGATAACAACATTATCTGCGCTGACGAAAAGGTGCTGATTGTCGTCGATAGCGTCGCCGACGAGCTGATGCGCCTGATGGAAGGCCAGCAGGCTGTGAAGCTCAGCGCGGCCCAGGCCGAGCAGCTTCAGCCGGTGCTGCTGAAGAATATCGATGAGCGCGGCAAAGGTACGGTCAGCCGTGACTGGGTGGGACGTGACGCGAGCAAGATTGCCGCCGCCATCGGCCTGAGCGTTCCGCCGCAGACGCGCCTGCTGTTTGTTGAAACGCCGGCCAGCCATCCGTTTGCCGTGACTGAACTGATGATGCCGGTACTCCCTGTCGTACGGGTGGCCAGCGTCGATGACGCTATTGCGCTGGCGGTGCAGCTGGAAGGCGGCTGCCACCATACGGCGGCGATGCACTCGCGCAATATCGACAACATGAATCAGATGGCCAATGCCATTGATACCAGCATTTTCGTCAAAAACGGGCCGTGCATTGCCGGGCTCGGGCTGGGCGGAGAGGGCTGGACCACCATGACCATCACTACGCCGACCGGGGAGGGGGTAACCAGCGCACGTACCTTTGTCCGTCTGCGTCGCTGCGTGCTGGTGGATGCGTTCCGCATCGTATAAGGAGTGAAAGAGATGGCGCACGACGAACAACGTTGGCTCACTCCCAGGCTACAAAAAGCCGCGGCCCTGTGTAACCAGACGCCTGCGAACAGCGGTTCGCCGCTGTGGCTGGGCGTGGATTTAGGCACCTGCGATGTCGTGTCGATGGTGGTCGATGGCGATGGCCAGCCGGTTGCAGTGTGCCTGGACTGGGCTGACGTCGTGCGCGACGGCATCGTCTGGGATTTCTTCGGCGCCGTTACCCTCGTGCGCCGCCATCTCGACGTTCTTGAACAGCAGCTCGGCTGCCGCTTCACCCATGCGGCGACCTCTTTTCCACCGGGTACCGACCCGCGTATTTCGATCAACGTACTCGAATCTGCCGGCCTGGAAGTTAGCCACGTGCTGGATGAACCGACCGCGGTGGCGGATCTGCTGCAGCTTGATAACGCCGGCGTGGTGGATATTGGTGGCGGCACCACCGGCATCGCCATCGTTAAGCAGGGTCTGGTGACCTACTCCGCCGATGAAGCGACCGGCGGCCATCATATCTCCCTGACCCTCGCCGGAAATCGTCGCATCCCGCTGGAAGAGGCGGAGCAGTACAAGCGCAGCAACGCGCAGGAGATCTGGCCGGTGGTGAAGCCGGTGTACGAAAAAATGGCGGAGATCGTTGCTCACCATATTGAAGGACATGGCATTGCCGATTTATGGCTGGCGGGCGGCTCCTGTATGCAGCCGGGCGTGGACGCGTTGTTTCGCAAACGCTTCCCGGAATTACGGGTGCATTTACCGCAGCACAGCCTGTTTATGACCCCGCTGGCGATAGCCAGCAGCGGGAGAGAGAAAGCGGAGGGAATCTATGCAAGCTGAACTGCAGACGGCGCTCTTTCAGGCGTTCGATACCCTGAATCTGCAGCGGGTGAAAACCTTCAGCGTGCCGCCGGTAACGCTGTGCGGCCTCGGCGCGCTGAGCGCCTGCGGACAGGAGGCGCAAGCGCGGGGCCTAAGCCATCTGCTGGTGATGGTTGATAGTTTCCTGCATCAGGCGGGAATGACCGCCGGGCTTGCTCGCAGCCTGGCAATGAAAGGGGTGACGATGACCGTCTGGCCCTGTCCGCCGGGAGAACCGTGCATTACCGACGTCTGCGCGGCGGTGGCGCAGCTGCGCGAGTCGAAGTGCGACGGCGTGGTGGCCTTTGGCGGCGGTTCGGTGCTGGACGCGGCGAAAGCGGTCGCGCTGTTAGTCACCAACCCGGAGCAGACGTTAAGCGCGATGACGGAAAGCAGCGTACTGCGCCCGCGTCTGCCGCTGATTGCGGTGCCGACCACCGCCGGAACCGGCTCGGAAACCACCAACGTGACGGTGATTATCGATGCAGTCAGCGGGCGTAAGCAAGTGCTGGCCCATGCCTCGCTCATGCCGGACGTGGCGATTCTCGACGCCGCCCTGACCGAAGGCGTTCCGCCACAGGTGACGGCAATGACCGGGATTGACGCGCTGACCCACGCCGTTGAGGCATACAGCGCGCTCAACGCGACGCCCTTCACCGACAGCCTGGCGATTGGCGCGATAGCGATGATCGGCCGGTCGCTGCCGAAGGCCGTTGGCTACGGCCAGGATCTTGCCGCGCGCGAAAGTATGCTGCTGGCTTCCTGTATGGCGGGGATGGCCTTTTCCAGCGCGGGTCTGGGCTTATGTCATGCGATGGCGCATCAGCCTGGCGCAGCGCTGCATATTCCGCACGGCCAGGCCAACGCCATGCTGCTGCCGACGGTGATGGAGTTTAACCGCATGGTGCGCCGCGAGCGTTTCAGCCAAATCGGTCGGGCGTTAACCGGCAAGAAAACCGACGATCGTGAGGCTATCGCCGCCGTACGCGAGCTGATTGCTGAAGTGGGCCTGAGCAAACGACTCTCGGATGCCGGCGCGATGGCCGTACATTTCAGCGCATGGGCGCAGGCGGCGCAGGAGGACATTTGTCTGCGCACTAATCCACGCACCGCCAGCCGGGAGCAGATTATCGATCTGTACGCGGCGGCGCACTGATGCGGCGTTAACCCCGGCTGATTATCCCGGAGGCGACGCTGCGCGTCTGTCCGGGCTACCAGCCCGTAGCCCGGGCAAGGCGCAAAGCGCCGCCCCCGGGAGAAGTGCGCAAAACGTTACAGAATTTCCCGGAGGCGATGCCGGGCTACCGTCCTGGCGTTGGTTGTATGCCCATGGGACGTCTTTACACATAACGAATGACAGGGAGTAAGGGCTATGGGAATTAACGAAATCATCATGTACATCATGATGTTCTTTATGCTGATTGCCGCCGTGGACAGGATCCTGTCGCAGTTTGGCGGCTCGGCGCGCTTTCTCGGCAAGTTTGGTAAAAGCATTGAGGGCTCCGGCGGCCAGTTCGAAGAGGGGTTTATGGCGATGGGGGCGCTGGGCCTGGCGATGGTCGGGATGACCGCGCTGGCGCCGGTACTGGCGCACCTGCTCGGGCCGGTGATTATTCCGCTGTATGAAATGCTCGGCGCGAACCCGTCGATGTTTGCCGGCACGCTACTGGCCTGCGATATGGGCGGTTTCTTCCTCGCCAAAGAGCTGGCGGGCGGCGACGTGGCGGCGTGGCTCTATTCCGGCCTGATCCTCGGGGCGATGATGGGGCCGACGCTGGTGTTCTCCATTCCGGTCGCGCTCGGCATCATCGAACCCTCTGACCGCCGCTACCTGGCGCTGGGCGTGCTGGCCGGGATCGTTACGATTCCGATTGGCTGTATCGCCGGCGGCCTGGTGGCCATGTACTCCGGCGTGGAGATTAACGGTCAGCCGGTAGAGTTTACCTTCGCGCTGATCCTGATGAATATGATCCCGGTGCTTATCGTCGCGGTGCTGGTCGCGCTGGGGCTGAAGTTTATTCCGGAAAAAATGATCAACGGCTTCCAGATCTTCGCCAAATTTCTGGTGGCGCTGATCACCATCGGCCTGGCGGCAGCGGTCATCAAGTTCCTGCTGGGCTGGGATCTGATCCCGGGGCTTGATCCGATCTTTATGGCTCCCGGCGACCAGCCCGGCGAGGTGATGCGCGCCATTGAAGTCATTGGCTCGATATCCTGCGTGCTGCTCGGCGCTTATCCGATGGTGCTGCTGCTGACCCGCTGGTTTGAAAAGCCGCTGATGCGTGTCGGTAATCTGCTGAAAATCAATAACATGGCCGCCGGAGGCATGGTGGCGACGCTGGCCAACAACATCCCGATGTTCGGCATGATGAAACAGATGGATACTCGCGGAAAAGTCATTAACTGCGCTTTCTCCGTCTCCGCCGCTTTCGCGCTGGGCGACCATTTAGGCTTCGCCGCCGCCAACATGAACGCCATGATCTTCCCGATGATCGTTGGCAAGCTGATCGGCGGCGTTACCGCCATTGGCGTGGCGATGCTGCTGGTGCCGAAAGATGAAAACGCACCGGCGGCGGCGACAACCGAAGCGGAGACGCAATCGTGAAAACTCGCCAGCTGCTGAGCGTCGGCATCGATATCGGCACCACCACCACTCAGGTGATCTTCTCCCGCCTTGAGCTGGTTAACCGTGCGGCGGTGTCGCAGGTGCCGCGCTACGAATTCATCAAACGCGAAATTAGCTGGCAAAGCCCGGTCTTCTTTACCCCGGTTGATAAACAGGGCGGTCTGAAGGAGGACGAACTCAAGGCGCTGATTCTGGCGCAGTATCAGGCCGCAGAGGTTGCCCCAGAATCGGTGGACTCCGGGGCGATCATTATCACAGGCGAAAGCGCGAAAACCCGCAACGCAAGGGCGGCGGTGATGGCGCTCTCGCAGTCGCTGGGTGACTTTGTGGTGGCCAGCGCCGGGCCGCATCTGGAATCGGTGATTGCCGGTCACGGCGCCGGGGCGCAAACCCTTTCTGAACAGCGGATGTGCCGGGTGCTGAACATTGATATCGGCGGCGGTACCTCAAATTACGCGCTATTTGAAGCGGGAAAAGTCAGCGCCACCGCCTGCCTGAACGTTGGCGGACGCCTGCTGGAGACCGACGGCCAGGGACGGGTGGTTTATGCCCATCAGCCGGGGCAAATGATCGTCGATGAGGTTTTTGGCGCAGGCGTCGATGCGCGCGCGTTGAGTGCTTCGCAGTTAGCGCAGGTAGCGCGTCGGATGGCGGATCTGATCGTCGAAGTTATCGACGGCACGCTCTCTCCGCTGGCGCAACGGCTGATGCAAACCGGCCTGCTGCCCGCAGGCGCGGTACCCGAGGTGATTACCCTTTCCGGCGGAGTGGGCGAGTGCTACCGCAACCAGCCTGCCGACCCGTTCTGTTTTGCGGATATCGGACCGCTGCTGGCCACGGCGCTGCACGAGCATCCGCGGCTGCGGAAGATGAACGTGCAGTTTCCGGCGCAAACCGTGCGCGCCACGGTGATTGGCGCCGGCGCGCATACGCTCTCGCTTTCCGGCAGCACTATCTGGCTGGAAGGGGTTCAGCTCCCGCTGCGCAATCTGCCGGTGGCGATCCCGCTTGATGAATCCGATCTGCTGAGCGCCTGGCAGCAGGCGCTGCTGCAGCTCGATCTGGATCCGGGATCGGATGCTTACGTGCTGGCGCTTCCTGCTTCGTTGCCGGTGCGCTACGCCGCCCTGCTGGTGGTGATTGACGCGCTACTGGCTTTTGTCGCGCGCTTTCCCAATCCGCATCCCCTGCTGGTGGTGGCCGAGCAGGACTTTGGCAAAGCGCTGGGCATGCTGCTGCGCCCGCAGCTGCAACAACTCCCGCTGGCGGTCATCGATGAGGTGAGCGTACGGGCGGGGGACTATATCGACATTGGTACGCCTCTTTTTGGCGGATCGGTTGTGCCGGTGACGGTGAAATCACTCGCATTTCCTTCCTGAGGGAACGACTTATGAAATTAAAGACCACATTGTTCGGCAATGTTTATCAGTTTAAGGATGTAAAAGAGGTGCTGGCTAAAGCCAACGAACTGCGTTCGGGGGATGTGCTGGCGGGCGTGGCGGCAGAAAGTTCGCAGCAGCGCGTAGCGGCGAAGCAGGTGCTCTCCGATATGACGGTCGCCGATATTCGTAATAACCCGGTGATCCCTTATGAAGAGGACTGCGTGACGCGCCTGATTCAGGACGATGTCAACGAAACCGCTTATCAGCGGATTAAAAACTGGACCATCAGCGACCTGCGCGAATACGTGCTCAACGATGAAGTCACCAGCGACGATATTGCGTTTGTGCGCAAAGGGCTGACCTCAGAAGTGGTGGCGGCGGTGGCGAAGGTCTGTTCCAACGCCGACCTGATTTACGGCGCAAAGAAAATGCCGGTGATTAAAAAAGCCAACACCACCATCGGCCTGCCGGGCACCTTTAGCTGTCGCCTGCAGCCGAACGATACCCGCGATGACGTGCAGAGCATTGCGGCGCAAATCTACGAAGGGCTCTCGTTCGGCGCGGGCGATGCGGTGATCGGCGTTAACCCGGTGACCGATGACGTGGAGAACCTGACCCGCGTCCTCGATACCGTCTACGGCGTTATCGACAAGTTTAATATCCCGACTCAGGGCTGCGTGCTGGCGCACGTCACTACCCAGATTGAAGCGATCCGCCGCGGCGCGCCGGGAGGGCTTATTTTCCAGAGCATCTGCGGCAGCGAAAAGGGGCTAAAAGAGTTCGGCGTGGAGCTGGCGATGCTCGATGAAGCGCGGGCGGTCGGCGCCGAGTTCAACCGTATCGCCGGAGAAAACTGCCTCTATTTTGAAACCGGGCAGGGCTCGGCGCTGTCGGCTGGCGCGAACTTCGGCGCCGATCAGGTGACGATGGAGGCGCGCAACTATGGCCTGGCGCGGCACTACGATCCGTTCCTCGTCAATACCGTTGTGGGCTTTATCGGGCCGGAGTACCTCTATAACGACCGGCAGATTATTCGCGCCGGTCTCGAAGATCACTTTATGGGCAAGCTGAGCGGCATCTCGATGGGCTGCGACTGCTGCTACACCAACCATGCTGACGCCGATCAGAATCTCAATGAAAACCTGATGATTCTGCTCGCCACCGCCGGTTGCAACTACATCATGGGCATGCCGCTCGGCGACGACATCATGCTCAACTATCAGACCACCGCGTTTCACGATACCGCCACCGTCCGTCAGCTGCTGAATCTACGGCCGTCGCCGGAGTTCGAACGCTGGCTGGAAACCATGGGCATTATGGCAAACGGTCGTCTGACCCAACGGGCGGGCGATCCGTCACTGTTCTTTTGATGACGCGGGGATGACACATGATGGATCAAAAGCAGATTGAAGAAATTGTACGTAGCGTGATGGCGTCAATGGGACAACCGCAGACGGCCGCAGCGGCGCCTCAGGCTGCGGCGACGAAGTGCGGCAGCCGGTGTGAGGTCGCGGCGGAGAGCTGCGCGCTGGATTTAGGATCGCCAGAGGCTAAAGGCTGGATTGGCGTGCAGCAGCCGCATCGCGCGGAAGTGCTGGCCGAACTGAAACGCAGCACGGCGGCGCGCGTTTGCACCGGCCGCGCCGGCCCGCGTCCGCGCACCCTCGCGCTGCTGCGCTTCCTCGCCGACCATTCGCGCTCCAAGGATACGGTGCTGAAAGAGGTTCCGGAAGAGTGGGTGAAAAACCAGGGATTGCTCGAGGTGCGTTCCGAGATTAGCGACAAGAACCTCTACCTGACGCGCCCGGATATGGGCCGTCGCCTGAGTCCGGAAGCGATTGACGCGCTGAAGGCGCAGTGCGTGGCGAATCCTGACGTTCAGGTGGTGGTATCCGATGGCCTCTCTACGGACGCGATTACCGTCAACTATGAAGAGATCCTGCCGCCGCTGCTGTCGGGGCTGAAGCAGGCCGGGCTGAAGGTCGGTACGCCGTTCTTCGTCCGCTACGGACGGGTCAAAATTGAAGATCAGATTGGCGAAATCCTCGGCGCGAAGGTGGTCATCCTGCTGGTAGGCGAGCGTCCCGGGCTGGGGCAGTCGGAAAGCCTCTCCTGTTACGCCGTGTATTCGCCGCGCGTGGCAACCACCGTTGAAGCGGACCGGACCTGTATTTCCAATATTCACCAGGGCGGCACGCCGCCGGTAGAAGCCGCTGCGGTGATCGTCGATTTGGCCAAACGCATGCTGGAGCAGAAAGCTTCCGGCATCAATATGACTCGTTAAGGAGGCATCATGCCTGCATTAGATTTAATTCGCCCTTCGGTGACGGCCATGCGCGTGATTGCTTCGGTAAATGACGGCTTTGCCCGCGAGCTTAAATTACCGCCGCATATACGTAGCCTCGGACTCATCACGGCGGATTCGGATGATGTGACCTATATTGCCGCTGACGAAGCGACAAAACAGGCGATGGTTGAAGTGGTTTACGGGCGCTCCCTCTACGCTGGCGCAGCTCACGGCCCGTCGCCAACCGCAGGGGAAGTGCTGATTATGCTGGGCGGCCCGAACCCGGCGGAAGTTCGCGCTGGCCTGGACGCGATGATGGCGCATATCGAAAGCGGAGCGGCGTTTCAGTGGGCCAACGATGCCGAAGATACGGCGTTCCTGGCGCACGTGGTGTCGCGTACCGGCTCTTATCTCTCGTCTTCTTCAGGCATCGCGCTGGGCGATCCGATCGCCTATCTGGTGGCGCCGCCGCTGGAGGCCACTTTCGGCATTGACGCGGCGATGAAATCGGCCGACGTGCAGCTGGTGACCTACGTGCCGCCGCCGTCGGAAACCAACTATTCGGCCGCCTTCTTGACGGGGAGCCAGGCCGCCTGTAAGGCAGCCTGCAATGCCTTTACCGATGCCGTTCTGGATATTGCCCGTCATCCAATCCAGCGCGCGTAAGGGGGAAGCGATGATCAACGCCCTGGGATTACTGGAAGTTGACGGCATGGTCGCCGCCGTTGATGCGGCGGATGCGATGCTGAAGGCGGCCAATGTGCGGCTGCTCAGCCATGAGGTTCTCGATCCCGGCAGGTTAACCCTCGTGGTGGAAGGCGACCTGGCGGCGTGCCGGGCGGCGCTGGATGCCGGAAGCGCTGCGGCGCAGCGTACGGGGCGCGTTGTTAGCCGTCGGGAGATAGGGCGCCCGGAAGAGGACACCCAGCGGCTGATCGGCGGCTTTCAGCCGCAGCCGGAAGCCCCGCAGCCACCGGTGATAGCGGAGTCCTCTGAGCCTTTACTGGCGCTGCTGGCATCGACGCGTCAGGGAATGACGGCAGGGGAGGTGGCCGCCCATTTTGGCTGGTCGCTTGACGAAGCCAGAAAGGCGCTGGAACAGCTGTTTTCTACCGGATCGTTGCGTAAACGCAGTAGTCGCTATCGTCTAAAAAATTAACCAGTCGGAGGTGCCGGGAACGCGAGAGCGCTCCCGGTTGATAAGATCATGAAAAAGAAAACACCGGCCAGCCTGCACCATCTTTATCATGAAGCATTACCCGAAGACGTTAAATTGACGCCGATGGTCGAGGTGGATAACGTCCACCAGCGACGGACCACCGATGTCTATGAACATGCCCTGACGATTACCGCCTGGCAGCAGATTTACGATCAGCTGCATCCGGGGAAATTTCACGGTGAATTTACCGAAATCCTGCTCGATGATATTCAGGTTTTTCGCGAGTATACCGGTCTGGCGCTGCGTCAATCCTGCCTGGTGTGGCCGAACTCTTTTTGGTTCGGTATCCCGACAACCCGCGGCGAGCAGGGGTTTATAGGATCGCAGTGTCTCGGCAGCGCCGAGATCGCCACCCGACCCGGCGGCACCGAGTTCGAACTCAGCACGCCGGATGATTACACCATTCTGGGAGTGGTTATCTCAGAGGATGTCATTTCCCGTCAGGCCAGCTTCCTGCATCACCCGGAGCGGGTGCTGCATATGCTGCGTAACCAGTCGGCGCTGGAGGTCAAAGAGGAGCACAAGGCAGCGCTATGGGGCTTTGTGCAGCAGGCGCTGGCGACGTTTAGCGAGAATCCGGAAAACCTTCATCAGCCCGCTGTGCGCAAGGTATTGGGCGATAATCTCCTGCTGGCGATGGGGGCGATGCTGGAGGAGGCGCAGCCGATGGTCACCGCCGAGAGCATCAGCCATCAGAGCTACCGGCGGCTGCTTTCCCGGGCGCGGGAGTTCGTGCTGGAGAATATGTCGGAGCCGCTGACGGTTCTCGATCTGTGTCAGCAGCTGCACGTTAGCCGCCGCACGCTGCAAAATGCCTTTCACGCGATTCTGGGGATCGGGCCGAACGCCTGGCTGAAGCGCATTCGTTTGAACGCGGTGCGCCGGGAGCTGATTAGCCCGTGGTCGCAGAGCGCAACGGTGAAAGATGCCGCGATGCAGTGGGGCTTTTGGCATCTGGGCCAGTTCGCCACCGATTATCAACAGCTGTTCGCCGAGAAACCGTCGTTGACGCTGCATCAGCGGATGCGGCAGTGGGTTTGATTACGCGTTATTTACCGGCTGGCGAATCGTGCCGTCATCGTAGGCCTGATAAGCGTAGCGCCATCAGGCAAAACAGCGCCGTATCTGGCCTACGGATCGCACCATCTGGCAACTTTAAACCCAATCACGTACCTGAATGAATTCGCTTAGCGCGGCCTCCGGGCTGCCCGCTTCCGGCTGGTAGTCGTATTCCCAGCGCACCAGCGGCGGCATCGACATCAGAATGGACTCGGTACGGCCGCCGGTTTGCAGACCAAACAGGGTACCGCGATCCCACACCAGGTTGAACTCCACGTAGCGCCCGCGACGGTAGAGCTGGAAATCGCGCTCGCGCTCGCCCCAGACTCTCTCTTTACGCCGCTCGACAATCGGCAGATACGCCTCGGTGAAGCCGTTGCCCACCGCCTGCATAAAGTCGAAACAATGGTCAAAGTTCGGGGTATTCAAATCATCGAAAAACAGACCGCCGATGCCGCGCTGCTCGTTACGATGCTTGAGGAAAAAGTAGTCGTCACACCACTTTTTATAGCGCGGATAAACCTCTTCACCAAAGGGCTGGCACAGATCGCGGGCGGTACGATGCCAGTGAACGGCATCTTCTTCAAAACCGTAGTAGGGGGTTAAATCAAAGCCGCCGCCGAACCACCATACCGGATCGGCACCCGCTTTTTCCGCGATAAAAAAGCGCACGTTGGCGTGGCTGGTAGGGATGTACGGGCTGCGCGGGTGTACGACCAGCGAGACGCCCATCGCTTCGAAGCTGCGGCCTGCCAGTTCAGGACGATGCGCGGTTGCGGAAGCCGGCATTGCATCACCGTGCACGTGGGAAAAATTCACGCCAGCCTGCTCAAAGATACCGCCATTGCGCAGTACCCGGCTGCGTCCGCCGCCGCCGCCTTCCCGCTGCCAGCTATCCTCGATAAATTCGCTACCGTCAACGGCGCTAAGCTTTTGGCAGATGTCATCCTGGAGCTGAAGAAGGAAAGCTTTTACCTGGTGCGCGTCGGGTTTCATTAACGTCTCTTCGAGTGGGCTTTCTGGTTATCGAACCAGTGGAAATAGCTGATAATGCCGTTGGCTATTGCCGTGGCGATTTTCTGCCGGAACGCGGTGGTGCCCAGCAGTTTTTCTTCGTTCGGGTTGGTAATAAACGACGTCTCCACCAGCACCGACGGAATTGATGGCGACTTCAGCACGACGAACGCAGCCTGTTCGGTATTGCGGCTGTGCAGTTTATGCACCGGCTTAATCTTTTTCAGGATGTGCGAGCCGAGCGTCAGGCTGTTCTTGATGGTGTCCGTTTGCACCAGATCGAACAGCACTTGCTGCAAAAGATGGTCTTTATCGGTCGTTTTCTTGCCGGCCACTTCATCCGCCCGGTTTTCGCGATCCGAGAGATACTTCGCCATGGCGCTACTGGCGCCGCGGTTGGAGAGGGCGAAAACGGAGGCGCCGGCGGCGCTCGGGTTGGTGAAGCCATCGGCGTGAATCGACATAAAGAGATCGGCGCCGTGCTTATGGGCGATCTCCACGCGGTCATAGAGTGGAATAAAGGTATCGCCGCTGCGCGTAAGACGCGCATCGATACCGTTGTTGCGCAGGATGCTGCGCACGTTTTTGGCGATAGCCAGCACGACGTGCTTCTCTTTTGAACCGTTATGGCCGATAGCGCCGGTATCAATACCGCCATGGCCCGGGTCGAGCATCACGACGCGCCTGGCGCCTTTTTTCTTCGCTACGGGTTTGCTGTGCCCATTGGATGTTTTCAATGGCTGTTGTTCTTTCGCGCTGGCCTGAGAGGCGATCCCTGAAAGCGTCATTGCTGCCAGCCCGGCTTTCAGCACCTGGCGGCGCGAAGCAAGTATTTTTAATGGTTTAAAAGTGCTCATTCGGCCTGAATTGCAAACAAGTGGTGACTAATGTTATATCGTATCGTGTTTTTTGATACGACCATTCAAAATAAGAATTGTTTTACTTTTCATTTCAATACATGACAAAGTCATATTATGCCATTTTTTGCGGCTCATTGCGCCTGATATTGGCTAGCGGGCACAATCGCGCCATAATCTCTGTTTTTAACCGTTAATGGTGGGCAATACCATGGAGATACGCGTTTTTCGCCAACAAGATTTCGAAGAGGTTATTACCCTGTGGGAGCGCTGCGATCTCCTGCGGCCATGGAACGATCCGGAAATGGATATTGAGCGTAAGCTGAACCACGACGCCAGCCTGTTTCTGGTGGCCGAAGTTAACGGTGAAGTGGTTGGTACGGTGATGGGCGGTTACGACGGTCACCGCGGCTCTGCTTATTATCTCGGCGTGCATCCGGAATATCGCGGTCGCGGTATTGCTAACGCGCTGCTTAATCGGCTGGAGAAAAAGCTGATTGCCCGCGGCTGCCCGAAAATAAACATTATGATCCGCGAAGATAATGATGTGGTTCAGGGGATGTACGAACGCCTTGGCTATGAGCATTCGGACGTGCTTTGCCTCGGCAAACGCTTAATTGAAGATGAAGAATACTGAGTTTATCCCCGCCGATTTTGATACCCACGGCCGCCTGCGCTTGCCGTTCCTTTTTTGGTGCGTGCTGCTGCTTCAGGCGCGTACGTGGGTGCTGTTTCTGATGGCCGGCGCGTCGCGGCAGCAGGGTGACGCGCTGCTGAATCTGTTTTATCCGGATCACGATAATTTTTGGCTGGGATTGCTGCCCGGCATCCCGGCGGTACTGGCATTTCTCATCAGCGGTCATCGTCAGCGTTTTCCTCGCCTCTGGCCGATGATGCGCTGGCTTCTGGTGCTTTCTCAGAGCCTGCTGCTGGTCTGGCAGCCGCTGCTGTGGCTGAGCGGAGAATCGCCCTCGGCGGTGACCATCTCCCTGCTGGCGGCGGATCTTTATGCGCTCTGGTGGCTGTTAAGCAACCGTCGGTTGAAAGCCTGTTTTCGCGAAGAGCAGGTTTAACGGCACTTTTTGCCGATCGCGCACTCCAACTTGCGTTGAATTAATCAGAAAGGACTGAGTCATGAAATCGCGACGTTTACTTCTCTGCGCATTACCGCTGGCGTTAACCGGCTGCTCGACGATGAGCTCGGTTAACTGGTCGTCGGCTTATCCGTGGAACTGGTTTGGTTCCTCTACGCAAGTAACCGAACAGGGCGTAGGCAACCTGACGGCGACAACGCCGCTGAACGAGCAGGCGATCGGCGATGCGCTCGGCAGCAGCTACCGCCTGCGCAGCGGCATGAAAACGGCTAACGGCAATATTGTGCGCTACTTCGAAGCGTTAAAAGATGACAAGGTTGCGCTGACCATTAACGGCGAGAGCGGGACTATTAGCCGTATCGACGTGCGGGATAGCAACATCAAAGCCGCCAGCGGCGTGAAAATCGGGACCCCGTTTAGCGATATTTACAGCAAAGCGTTTGGCAACTGTCAGAAAGGCAGCAACGATAACGGTGCGGTGGTGGAGTGTAAGGCCGAGGGCAGCCAGCATATTAGCTATGCCTTTACCGGTAACTGGAGCGGCCCTGAGGAGTTAATGCCTTCCGATGACACGCTGAAAAACTGGAAGGTGAGCAAAATTATCTGGCGTCGCTAATTTGATCTGAAGTGATTCGACGTCCTGAAAAAGCGGGTACAATAGCGCCTTAAAAGCCACAGCGTTGTGGCTGTACTATTTCAGGAGGAGCGATGTCTCAGGTTCAGAGCGGCATTTTGCCGGAACATTGCCGTGCGGCGATTTGGATTGAAGCGAATGTCAAAGGCGATGTGGACGTACTGCGCGAAGCCAGCAGAGTGTTTGCCGATAAGTTAGCCACCTTTCAGACAAAATATCCGGAAGCTAAGCTGGGAGCAGTCGTCGCTTTCGGTCATCACGTCTGGCGCCATCTGAGCGGCGGCGTAGGGGCCGAAGAGTTAAAAGCGTTCCCGGGCTACGGTAAAGGTCTGGCTCCGTCGACCCAATATGATGTGCTGATTCATATCCTGTCCGCGCAGCATGAGCTGAACTTCTCCGTCGCTCAGGCGGCCATGTCCGCTTTTGGCGCCGCGATTGAGGTCAAAGAGGAGATTCACGGCTTCCGCTGGATTGAAGAGCGCGACCTCAGCGGTTTTGTTGACGGTACCGAAAACCCGGCGGGGGAAGAGACTCGTCGTGAAGTGGCGGTGATTCAGGATGGCGTGGATGCGGGCGGCAGCTACGTATTCGTGCAACGCTGGGAGCACAACCTCAAGCAGCTTAACCGCATGAGCGTTCCCGAGCAGGAGATGATGATCGGCCGTACCAAAGAGGCCAACGAAGAGATTGACGGCGATGCTCGTCCGGAAACCTCTCACCTGAGCCGCGTGGATTTAAAAGAAGAAGGGAAAGGGTTGAAGATTGTGCGTCAGAGCCTGCCTTACGGTACCGCCAGCGGTACTCACGGCCTCTACTTTTGCGCCTACTGCGCGCGTCTGCACAATATTGAACAGCAGCTGCTGAGTATGTTCGGTGATACCGACGGTAAGCGCGACGCGATGCTGCGTTTTACCAAACCGGTGACCGGCGGATACTACTTCGCGCCGTCCCTGGATAGGCTGCTGGCGCTGTAAGATCTCCTCCTCACCCTCTCCCCGCAGGGAGAGGGAAACGTTCGGCGCGGTCGGCAAGCGTCGCCCGTTTTCCGGTTATGGATGCGTGATTCAGATAAGCTTTGCCATTCTCTTATTCTCTTTTCGACTTCCAAATCGCCAAACGGTATATAAAACCGTTACTCCTTTCATAGCCGTTATAAATATGATGATCAGCAGAAAATCATCATATTGATAAGGGTGCGCAATGGCCGTTAAATCACTGAAAAAAGGATATCTGGCGCTGGCTGCTTCTGTGCTGCTGGTTGCGCAGGCGCAGGCGACGGAACTGCTGAACAGCTCCTACGATGTTTCCCGCGAGCTGTTTGCCGCCCTTAACCCGCAGTTTGAACAGCAGTGGGCGAAAGATAACGGCGGCGATAAGCTGACGATTAAACAATCTCATGCCGGGTCATCAAAACAGGCGCTGGCAATTCTGCAGGGGCTTAAGGCCGACGTGGTGACCTACAATCAGGTGACCGACGTACAGATTCTGCACGACAAAGGCAAACTGATTCCCGCCGACTGGCAAAGCCGTCTGCCGAATAACAGCTCGCCGTTTTACTCCACCATGGGCTTCCTGGTGCGTAAAGGCAACCCGAAGAATATCCACGACTGGAATGACCTCGTGCGTTCCGACGTGAAGCTGATTTTCCCGAACCCAAAAACCTCCGGCAACGCGCGTTACACTTATTTAGCGGCGTGGGGCGCTGCGGACAAGGCTGACGGCGGCGATAAAGCGAAAACCGAGCAGTTCATGACCCAGTTCCTGAAAAACGTCGAAGTGTTTGATACCGGCGGTCGCGGGGCTACCACGACCTTCGCCGAGCGCGGTCTGGGCGATGTGCTGATCAGCTTCGAATCGGAAGTGAACAACATCCGTAAACAGTACGAAGATCAGGGATTTGAAGTGGTTATCCCGAAGACCAATATCCTGGCCGAATTCCCGGTGGCCTGGGTAGATAAAAACGTTCAGGCTAACGGAACGGAGAAAGCGGCAAAAGCCTATCTGAACTGGCTCTACAGCCCGCAGGCGCAGACGATCATCACCGACTATTACTATCGCGTGAACAACCCGAAGGTGATGGATTCGCTGAAAGATAAATTCCCGCAGACCGAGCTGTTCCGCGTGGAGGACCAGTTTGGCTCCTGGCCGGAAGTGATGAAAACCCACTTTGCCAGCGGCGGTGAGCTGGACAAACTGCTGGCGGCGGGGCGTAAGTAATGTTTGCTGTTGCCTCAAAGCGCGTGCTGCCGGGCTTTACCCTGAGCCTCGGCACCAGCCTGCTGTTCGTGTGCTTAATTCTGCTGCTGCCGCTGAGCGCGCTGGTGATGCAGCTCGCGGAAATGACCTGGAGTCAATACTGGGATGTGATCAGCAACCCGCAGGTGGTAGCCGCTTATAAAGTCACCCTGCTGTCGGCCTTTGTGGCGTCGATCTTTAACGGCGTATTTGGCCTGCTGATGGCGTGGATCCTCACGCGCTACCGCTTTCCGGGGCGCACGTTGCTGGACGCGCTGATGGATCTGCCGTTTGCGCTACCGACGGCGGTGGCGGGCCTGACGCTGGCCTCGCTGTTCTCCGTCAACGGCTTTTATGGTGAATGGCTGGCGAAGCTTGATATTAAAGTGACCTATACCTGGCTGGGTATCGCCGTGGCGATGGCCTTTACCAGTATTCCGTTTGTGGTTCGTACGGTGCAGCCGGTACTGGAAGAGCTGGGGCCGGAATATGAAGAGGCGGCGGAAACCTTGGGCGCGACGCGCTGGCAGAGCTTTCGCAAAGTGGTGCTGCCGGAGCTTTCACCTGCGCTGATGGCCGGCGTCGCGCTGTCGTTTACCCGCAGCCTGGGAGAGTTCGGCGCGGTTATTTTTATCGCCGGTAACATCGCGTGGAAAACGGAAGTGACCTCGCTGATGATTTTTATTCGTTTGCAGGAGTTTGATTACCCTGCCGCCAGCGCGATTGCGTCGGTGATCCTCGCGGCATCGTTACTGCTGCTGTTCTCAATCAACACCCTGCAAAGTCGCTTTGGTCGACGCGTGGTAGGTCATTAATGGCGATCGTTGCTCAGTTAAAGCGTTATGACGCCCCCCGCATTAACTGGGGGAAATGGTTTTTGATCGGTATCGGGATGCTGGTTTCCGCCTTTATCCTGATTGTACCGATGGTCTATATCTTCGTGCAGGCTTTCAGCAAAGGTCTGATGCCGGTGCTGCATAACCTGGCCGATCCGGACATGCTGCACGCCATCTGGCTGACGGTGATGATCGCCTTAATTACCGTGCCGGTGAATCTGGTGTTTGGCACGCTGCTGGCATGGCTGGTGACGCGTTTTAACTTTCCCGGCCGCCAGCTGCTGCTGACGTTGCTGGATATTCCGTTTGCCGTCTCGCCGGTGGTGGCGGGGCTGGTTTATCTGCTGTTTTATGGCTCTAATGGCCCGCTTGGCGGCTGGCTGGATGAGCATAACCTACAGATTATGTTTGCCTGGCCCGGTATGGTGCTGGCGACCATTTTTGTGACCTGTCCGTTTGTGGTTCGCGAGCTGGTGCCGGTGATGATGAGCCAGGGCAGTAATGAGGATGAAGCGGCGATTCTGCTCGGCGCTTCGGGCTGGCAGATGTTCCGTCGGGTGACGCTGCCAAACATCCGCTGGGCGCTGCTGTATGGCGTGGTGCTGACTAACGCCCGCGCGATCGGCGAATTCGGCGCCGTATCGGTTGTTTCCGGCTCTATCCGCGGCGAAACCTTGTCGCTGCCGCTGCAAATAGAACTACTGGAGCAGGACTACAATACCGTTGGTTCGTTTACCGCCGCGGCTCTGCTGACGTTAATGGCTATTTTGACCCTGTTTTTGAAGAGTATGGTGCAATGGCGTTTGGCCAATCAGGAAAAACGCGCGCAACTGGAGGGAAATCATGAGCATTGAGATTGCCAATATTAAGAAGTCTTTTGGTCGCACCCAGGTGCTGAATGATATCTCGCTGGATATCCCTTCCGGACAGATGGTCGCGCTGTTGGGGCCGTCAGGCTCCGGGAAAACCACGCTGCTGCGCATCATTGCCGGGCTGGAGAATCAGTCCAGCGGGCACATTCGTTTTCACGGTACCGACGTCAGCCGGGTGCACGCTCGCGACCGTAAAGTTGGCTTTGTGTTTCAGCACTACGCGCTGTTTCGTCATATGACGGTGTTCGACAACATTGCCTTCGGCCTGACGGTGCTGCCTAAGCGTGAACGGCCAAATGCCGCCGGGATCAAAGCGAAAGTTACCAAACTGCTGGAGATGGTTCAGCTGGCGCATCTGGCCGATCGCTATCCGGCCCAGCTTTCCGGCGGACAGAAGCAGCGCGTCGCGTTAGCGCGCGCGCTGGCGGTCGAACCGCAAATTCTGCTGCTGGATGAGCCTTTCGGCGCGCTGGATGCCCAGGTACGTAAAGAACTGAGACGCTGGCTGCGTCAGCTGCATGAAGAGCTAAAGTTTACCAGCGTATTCGTTACCCACGATCAGGAAGAGGCGACCGAAGTCGCGGATCGCGTGGTGGTGATGAGCCAGGGCAATATTGAACAGGCGGATGCGCCCGATCGGGTATGGCGCGAGCCGGCAACCCGCTTTGTACTGGAATTTATGGGCGAAGTGAACCGCCTGAAAGGCACCATTCGCGGCGGACAGTTTCACGTGGGCGCGCATCGCTGGCCGTTAGGCTATACCCCGGCGTATCAGGGGCCGGTGGATCTGTTCCTGCGGCCGTGGGAAGTGGATATCAGCCGGCGCACCAGCCTGGATTCACCGTTGCCGGTACAGGTGCTGGAAGCGAGCCCGAAAGGCCACTACACCCAATTAGTTGTGCAGCCTCTCGGGTGGTATGACGAACCGCTCACCGTGGTGTATCAGGGCGAAGAGGCGCCGTATCGCGGGGAACGCCTGTTTGTCGGCTTGCAGAATGCCCGCCTGTACAACGGTCGTGAGCGTATTGAGCCGCGCGAGGAGCTTGCTCTGGCCGAATCGGCCTGATAGCTTAATCCGCATGTTTATCGCCGTTTTCGCAACGGCAGGATTGGGTAGCCCGGATAAGACGCCTGCGTCGCCATCCGGGGATGTTTGCAGGCCGGGTAAACGCTTCCCGGCCTTTTTATTGGGCAAAACCGTGAATACATTAGAACAAACAATCGGCAACACGCCTCTGGTGAAGCTACAGCGTCTGGGACCAGATAACGGCAGCGAAATCTGGGTCAAACTGGAAGGGAATAACCCGGCCGGTTCGGTAAAAGATCGCGCCGCGCTTTCGATGATTGTTGAAGCGGAAAAGCGCGGCGAAATTAAGCCCGGCGATGTATTGATTGAAGCAACCAGCGGCAATACCGGCATTGCGCTGGCGATGATCGCCGCGCTTAAAGGCTATCAGATGAAGCTGCTGATGCCAGATAATATGAGCCAGGAGCGACGTGCGGCCATGCGCGCCTACGGGGCGGAGCTGATTCTGGTCACCAAAGAGCAGGGGATGGAAGGGGCTCGCGATCTGGCGCTGGCGATGGCCCAGCGCGGTGAAGGCAAGCTGCTGGACCAGTTCAACAATCCGGACAATCCCTATGCCCACTACACCACTACCGGGCCGGAAATCTGGCGGCAGACAGAAGGGCGGATAACCCATTTTGTCTCCAGCATGGGCACTACCGGCACCATTACCGGCGTTTCCCGCTTTCTGCGCGAACAGGCTAAAGCGGTGAGCATCGTGGGGCTGCAGCCGGAAGAGGGCAGCAGTATTCCCGGCATTCGCCGCTGGCCTGCCGAATATATGCCGGGGATTTTTAATGCGCGGCTGGTGGATGCGGTGCTGGATATTCATCAACAGGACGCGGAAAACACCATGCGGATGCTGGCGGTGCAGGAAGGGATTTTCTGCGGTGTGAGTTCAGGCGGCGCGGTGGCGGGCGCGCTACGCATTGCCCGTGAAAATCCTGGCGCGGTAGTGGTAGCGATCGTTTGCGATCGCGGCGATCGCTACCTTTCGACCGGCGTATTTGGCGAAGAGCACTTTACCCAGGGCGCGGGAATTTAAACTTCGGGCGCGTCAAGCAGATCCGTACCGTAAGAGTTATCAACGGTACACAGCCAGCGCTCGCCCTGCTGCCGAAAGACGTAGGTTGCGCGGCGCGTAACCTGAGTTATCCCGGCTTCCGCTGTCGGTATATCCAGCCGGGTTTCCATGATCACCAGCGCATTGCCGCCGCCTTCAATAATCTCCATTTTCCCCTGCGTTACCACCAGCCGGTGCTGGAAATAGTCGGCAATGGCGATAAACGCTTTACGGATATTTTCTTTGCCCTTGACGACCATGCCCGGTTTGACCACCAGCGCGGCGTCGTCGGCGTAATACTCCATCAACGTCGCGTAATCTTCCTGCGAGATAGCGCGATCGCAGGCTTCAATGGCGGCTTTAAGCTGCGGATTGGGATTGTGCATTTCAGGCGATCCTTAAATTATCGGGCTTTAATAAAAGCATTTTGCTTACTTTTCCGTCAGCTTATCAAGAAATGTCCACAGCTTCTGATTCATTTCGCGGTAATCCCAGGCGCGCATCTCCTGTTCGCTGCGGATGAAGCGTCTGCCTCTGGCGGCGCTGAGCTCCTGCTGTGAATGGGCGATCAGCAGTTCGATGACCTCAGCGTCAAATTCCATATGGCACTGGAAGCCATAAACCCGATCGCGATATTTCACAATTTGCCGCGGGCAGCCTTCGCTGGAGGCCAGCACTTCCGCTTCCGGCGTCAGGCCAGGCATATCGTTATGCCAGTGGCCCACGACCAGCGACGGGCCAAAATGGGCCAGTTTGCCGTCCTGCTGGCCGGCGGTGGTGAGCGTTATCGGAAAGTGGCCGATCTCTTTCTCCGGACTTTGCATGACCGGCGCGCCCAGCGCTTCGCCGATAAGCTGCGAACCGAGACAAATCCCCACCACGATCCGCCCGGCGGCAATGGCCTGCGCAATCAAACGCTGCTCGGCGTGGGTATCAAAATATGGGCATTCGGCTAGGGTGGTACGCGGAGATTGCGGGCCGCCCAGCACTACCAGCATATCAAAGGCGTTAGCATTTTCCGGTAGCGCATCCCCGGCATAAACCCGCGACCAGCTGGTATCGTAACCGCGCGCCTGCGCCCAGTGCAGATAAGCTCCCGGCGCTTCAAAGACTTCATGGACGATAAAGTGGATCTGCATAGCGTTAACTCCCGTCACTGTTGTTGTAATATCTGACATAAGTCACTGGCGAGCTTATTAATTTCTTCATCGCTGAGCGTAGCAAGTGACAGCCGCAGCCCGTGTGAAGGGGCGCGAATTCCGAACGTTTCGCCTTCGCGGACCAGCCAGCCAGCATGCGCCAGGCGAAGCGCTACCGGCTGGCTTGGTTCCTCCAGCGGAAACCAAAAGTTCAGGCCGTCTCCTGGCGTCAGGTGGGTTATCCCGCAGCGAGCGAGCGCGGCGATCAGCTTTTCATGTTGCCGACGATAGTGGCGGCGACTCTCCGTCAGCGATGCCATAAATGCGTCATCATTAAGACAAGCGATGACCAGATCCTGCAGCAGATGGCTGACCCACTGGCTACCGGAATTAAGCCTCAGGCGCAGCGCCGCCGACGTTTCGCAATCGCTGGCAACGATAGCCAGACGCATGTCCGGCCCAAGGGTTTTCGACAGCGAGCGTACCAGCGCCCAGCGCCGGCTTTCGGCGGCCAGCGGAGAGTGCCAGGGCGTTGAGGAGAGCAGGGCGAAATGGTCATCAATAATCACCAGAACCTGCGGATAGCGGGCCAGGATATCGCGTATTGCCCGGGCGCGGGGCTCGCTAAGGCTACAGCCCGTCGGATTATGTGCTCGCGGGGTGATGATCACCGCCCGGGCGCCGTTGCGCAGCGCCTCCTCAAGGGCATCAGGCTGCATGCCTTCAGCGTCGACCGGCACCGGCGAGGGGGTGAAGCCGGCATAGCGCAGCATATTAATGCTGCTGAGAAAGCAGGGATCTTCGATAGCCACGCTATCGCCCGGCAGCAGCAGGGCGCACAGCAGACGTTCGAGCGCATCGATAGCGCCGCTGGCGAGGTTAATCTCCGCGTCCACGCCTGAATCTTTGCTCATCCAGGCATGGGCCCACGCGGCCAGCCGTGGGTCAACCGCCGCATCGCCGTACAGGCGTGGAGCGGCGGCGATAGCGCTGAGGTAGTTTTTGACGTTCGCCAGGCGCGTGGGATCGGGGTTGCCGCTGGAGATATCTTTTAGCGGCGAAGAGGGATCGCCACCTTCAAGGGCGGGAAGCGTATTATGCGTCTTAATGGCCGTACCGTTACGCCCCTGGCTAATGGCCAGACCGGAGGTCACCAGTCGCTTATAGGCGGCGGCGACCGTATTGCGGTTAACCGACAGCTTGCCAGCCAGTTCGCGTACCGGCGGCAAAACATCGCCAGGTTTGAGTACGCCGCTTTGCACCAGATGGCGGATATTATCGAAGATCTCACTGGCAGTTTTTCCAACGATCATTATTGACCTATGACAAAATGAAATTTAGCATAGGACGAATGATAATCAGAGTATGACCCGCTGTCCAGCGGGGGGGAGAAAGGATGGGCCAGCAGGATGAAATACAATCGGTGCTCTTCAACGATAAAAGTCGGGCACTACAGGTCGATATCGTGGCCGTGCAGTCGCAGGTGGTCTACGGCAGCGTAGGAAACAGTATTGCGATACCGGCGATAAAGCAGTACGGCCTGCGGGTTATCGCGGTGCCGACGGTGCTGTTCAGCAATACTCCGCACTATGACACCTACTATGGCGGCGTCATCCCGGAAGAGTGGTTTGCCGGTTATTTAAAGGCGCTGGAGGAGCGTGACGCCCTGCGCGAGTTGCGGGCGGTCACGACCGGCTATATGGGAAGCGCGGTGCAGATTAAGCGCCTTGCGCAATGGCTGCAGCGCATTCGCGAGCATCATCCCGAGCTGTGTATTCTCGTTGATCCCGTCATTGGCGATGTGGATAGCGGTATTTATGTTAAGGCCGAGATTCCGGAAGCCTATCGTACTCATTTGCTCCCGCTGGCACAGGGAATCACGCCCAATCTGTTTGAGCTGGAGACGCTAAGCGGACTGCCTTGCCATAATCAGCAGGAGGCGATTGTCGCCGCCCGCAGCCTGCTCTCGGATTCGTTGAAATGGGTCGTTATTACCAGCGCGCCGGGAGCGGATAGCGCCACGATCAACGTGCTGGTGGTTAGCGCAGAATCGGTCGAGGTGATCGAACATCCGCGCGTAGAAACCGACCTTAAGGGAACGGGCGATCTTTTTTGCGCCGAGCTGGCGAGCGGCCTGGTGTGCGGAATACCGCTGGGTGATGCCGCTCATGCCGCCGCGCAGCGGGTGCTGGCGGTAATGACCTGGACCGATGAACAGGGCTGCGACGAGCTTATTCTTCCGCCGGCAGGAGAGGGGATATGAAGAGCTATCGTTTAGTGGTTCGTCAGCAGGGAAGAGTCGTCGGCCATTTTGAGACGACCGGCAGCGAAGCGCTGGAGGATGTTTGCGAAGTGGGGTCGCTATTTGGCGCCGTTGGCGGATATCAGTGTGATTTACAGGTTTCTGATAGCGAGAAGCGGATTCTGGAAAGCGGCCCTGAGGGGATGAAAATACTTTCACGGGAGAAGTGCTATCGGCCATTCAAAGCGGCGAGATAAAAAAATGGCGCCCTGAGAGGCGCCATTCTTCTGCGGCAAGAATTACTTCTTGATGCGGATAACCGGAGTTTCACCCACGGTTACGCTACCGGACAGTTTGATCAGCTCTTTGATCTCGTCCATGTTAGAGATAACAACCGGAGTCAGGGTAGACTTGGCTTTCTCTTCCAGCAGCGGCAGATCGAATTCGATAACCGGGTCGCCGACTTTCACACGCTGGCCTTCTTCAGCGATACGTTTGAAGCCTTCGCCTTTCAGTTCAACGGTATCAATACCGAAGTGAACGAACAGCTCGATGCCGCTATCAGATTCGATTGAAAACGCATGGTTGGTTTCAAAAATTTTACCGATGGTACCATCTACCGGCGCAACCATTTTGTTGCCAGTAGGTTTGATAGCAATGCCATCACCCACAATTTTTTCCGCAAACACTACATCCGGCACGTCTTCGATGTTGACGATCTCGCCAGAGAGCGGGGCAACAATCTCAATAGTTCCGGTGTCTTTTTTGTCATCAGAAACCAGAGATTTCAATTTATCGAACAAACCCATGATCTTCTCCTAAGCAGTAATTTGGGCCGCGCATCTCGTGAATTAGCAGATTGTTTTTTCTTCAATGAACTTGTTAACCAGCGTCATTAACTCGTCCGTTGTCGGTTGAGCAAGAGCCTGCTCTGCTAATACCTTCGCATCTTCGAAGTTCGTGTTACGAATAATCTTCTTAATGCGCGGGATGGAAATGGCGCTCATAGAGAACTCGTCCAGACCCATACCCAGCAACAGAAGTGTAGCACGTTCATCGCCCGCAAGCTCACCGCACATGCCGGTCCATTTGCCTTCAGCATGAGAAGCATCAATAACTTGCTTAATCAGCGTCAGCACAGACGGGGACATTGGCTGGTAAAGATGTGAAATCATATCATTACCACGGTCAACTGCCAGAGTATACTGCGTTAAATCATTGGTACCGATACTAAAGAAATCAACTTCTTTGGCTAAGTGACGTGCAATAGTCGCAGCGGCAGGGGTTTCCACCATTACGCCAATCTCGATTGCTTCGTCAAATGCTTTACCTTCGTCGCGCAGTTCCTGCTTGTAGATTTCGATCTCTTTTTTCAGTGCACGCACTTCTTCAACAGAGATGATCATCGGGAACATGATGCGCAGTTTACCGAAAGCAGAGGCGCGCAGGATGGCACGTACCTGGTCGCGCAGAATTTCTTTGCGATCCATGGCGATACGCACGGCGCGCCAGCCGAGGAACGGGTTCTCTTCTTTCGGGAAGTTCATGTACGGCAGCTCTTTGTCGCCGCCGATGTCCATGGTACGAACAATAACGGCCTGAGAGCCGCATGCTTCGGCAACTGCTTTATAAGCCGCGAACTGTTCTTCTTCAGTTGGCAGCGAATCACGGTCCATGAACAGGAATTCAGTACGATATAAACCAACGCCTTCTGCGCCGTTACGCTCGGCACCTTCAACGTCGCGTACGGTACCGATATTGGCGCAAACTTCAACCTGATGGCCGTCCAGCGTAATTGCCGGCAGGTCTTTCAGCTTAGCCAGTTCCGCTTTCTCTTCAGCGACCTGAGCCTGCAGGTTACGCAGCTCTTCGATCTGCTGGTCGCTCGGGTTAACCAGAACCTGGTTATTTACAGCGTCGAGAATCAGATAATCGCCGTTTTTCACCTGGCTTGTGACGCTACCGGTGCCCACGATGGCCGGCAGTTCCAGAGAACGCGCCATGATGGAGGTGTGGGAAGTACGGCCGCCCGCGTCGGTGATAAAGCCCAGCACCTTGTTCAGGTTCAGCTGTGCGGTTTCAGACGGGGTGAGGTCTGCGGCAACCAGGATAACTTCATCCTGAATTGCGCTAAGATCGATGATGGCCAGGCCGAGAATGTTGCGCAGCAGGCGCTTACCGATGTCGCGTACGTCAGCAGCACGCTCTTTCAGGTATTCATCGTCCAGTTCTTCCAGGGCAGTAGCCTGACCTTCGATAACTTCATTGGCTGCCGCATCGGCAGTCATGTGCTTATCTTTAATCAGGGCTATGATTTCCTGCTCAAGCTCCTCATCTTCCAGCAGCATGATGTGCCCTTCGAAGATGGCTTCTTTTTCTTCACCGAAAGTTTCACCAGCTTTGGTTTTGATGACCTCCAGCTGGGCGGAGGCCTTGGTGCGGCCGTTCAGAAAACGTTCAACTTCCTGATCAACCTTATCGGCAGAAATTTTCTTCCGGTCGATGACAATTTCATCTTCTTTCAGCAGAAGAGCCTTGCCGAAAGCGATACCCGGGGATGCTAAAATGCCTGAAATCATAACCCTACCTTACTTGTGACTGATATTAAAAAGAACCCGTGAACTTACTCGAGTTCAGCCATCAGTTTAACCAGATGCTCAACTGCTTTTTGCTCATCTTCGCCTTCGGCAGAGAGAGTTACAACGGTACCCTGGGTCAGGCCCAGAGTCTGCAGTTTGAACAGGCTTTTGGCGCTGGCGCTTTTGCCGTTGGAGGTTACAGTGATCTCAGAAGTGAAGCCTTTTGCTTCTTTAACAAACTGAGCAGCAGGGCGGGTGTGCAGACCGTTCGGAGCGGTAATAGTAACTTCTTGCTGGAACATTATATTTCCCCAACTTATAGGTTTAGTGTTGTGGACCTAAAGTTTAGCCTAACGGCCAAACTTTAGCCTGTATCGTTAGCGCCGGCATTACGTGTCCGGCTTCGGCACCAGCAGCTGAGAATCGCTGTGGAAACCTTCAGGCCGTTAACGTCTACCACGTCATTAAACATTATGCCGCTAAAGGAAGACTTGAACCAAATCATAAAATCGATTCAGCTTATGGAAATCCCAATCGGAATAATTTCGCGCATCGAAATAAATGTGCTGGTTAAATACCAGACCCAACGAAGTGAATCAATGCCAGGAGGGGTAAAAGTTTGATGTGCGCCACAAAAAAGCACCTGAAAAGGTGCTTTTTTACACGATATTAACAAGCTGGCATTACTGTTGCAGTTCTTTCTCTGTGAACAGATCCGCAAACAATGCAGTGCTTAAATAGCGCTCACCTGAAGAGGGTAGGATAACCACAATATTCTTGTTGGTAAAGGATTCATCCTCCTGCAGCTTCAGCGCAGCGGCAACGGCGGCGCCGGAAGAGATACCAGCCAGAATGCCTTCCTCTTCCATCAGACGGCGTGCGGTGGAGATCGCCTCCTCGTTGGTGATCGCTACCACTTTATCAACCAGTTTCAAATCCAGGTTGCCGGGAATGAATCCTGCGCCAATACCCTGAATTTTATGCGGGCCGGGCTTAAGCTCTTCGCCTGCCAGCGCCTGGGCGATAACCGGGGAATCGGTAGGTTCTACGGCAACGGTAATCAGATCTTTTTTACCTTTGGTGCCTTTGATATAGCGGCTCACGCCGGTCAGCGTACCACCGGTACCGACGCCGGAGATGAAGACGTCGACCTGACCATCGGTATCTTCCCAGATTTCCGGGCCGGTGGTTTTTTCGTGAATTTCCGGGTTGGCCGGGTTGCTAAACTGCTGCAGCAGCAGGAATTTCTCCGGATTGCTGGCGACGATCTCTTCGGCCTTCTGGATGGCGCCCTTCATGCCTTTTGCGCCTTCGGTCAGGACCAGATTGGCGCCCAGCGCCTTCAGCAGTTTACGGCGTTCGATGCTCATCGTCTCGGGCATCGTCAGCGTCAATTTGTAACCGCGCGCCGCCGCCACGTAGGCCAGCGCGATACCAGTATTACCGCTGGTAGGTTCTACCAGCTCAACGCCGGGTTTCAGCACGCCGCGTTTTTCGGCATCCCAAATCATATTGGCACCGATACGGCATTTTACGCTAAAGCTCGGGTTACGTGATTCTACCTTTGCCAGGATGCGCCCGTTACCGATGCGGTTCAGTCGTACCAGCGGCGTATGGCCGATAGTCAGGGAGTTGTCTTCAAAAATCTTACTCATGGCCTGTCCTTAACTGTATGAAATTTGGGAGTACGGCTTCAGCATACCCGCTTAAAGAATATGCGGAAGTAAGGATTTAGCATATCTATATTCGGAAGGGAAATAATGGCAAGCCAGAAGTAATAAGGAGCGGCATAAGCCGCTCCGAACGAGATAGCGCTATTTCCACATCGCGTGTTTGTCACGGTAGCAATCAACCCACATCGCCGTCGCGCCGCAAATTGCGACGGGCAGGATCACGAGGTTGAGCACCGGGATCATGGTAAACAGGCTGGTCAGAGCGCCAAACTGCATGTTGGTGACTTTGCGGGTGCGTAGCGCCTGGCGCATGGTTTTAAACGGCACTTTATGGTTATCAAAAGGATAATCGCAGTATTGAATCGCCAGCATCCAGGCGCTGAACAGGAACCACAGCACCGGGGCGACGGTCTGGCCGAAACCGGGAATAAAATAGAGAAGCAAAAGGACGATCGCCCGCGGCAGATACCAGGCAAACTTCTGCCACTCGCGCTTCATGATGCGCGGCACATCTTTCAGGATACCGAAAATTCCGACGTCCGGCGGCGTCGCGCCAGTCAGACGCGCCTCAAGCTGCTCGGCCAGAAGGCCGCTAAAGGGCGCGGCAATCCAGTTGGCGATAGTCGAGAAGAAGTAGCCGAACACCAGCAGAATAGAAATGACGACGATGGGCCACAGCAGATAGTTAAGCCATTGCAGCCATTCAGGAACATGGCTCATCAAAGAAGGGATCCAGCTATCCAGTCGCGTGAACATCCACCAGAATGCGCCACCCATCAGCACGATGTTGACGAGTAGAGGGAGGAAGACGTATCGACGGATCCCCGGCAGCCCGATCAGCTTCCAACCCTGCGAAAAATAGTAGACGCCACTGCGCGGGGTCGTTACGGATGATGAAACCATAGTCAGGTGATACTCCTTTTTTAACATCCAGGCTGAATGTCGGGCTATTTTATCGGGTTAGCCGACAATAACCAGTTAGGAAATGTTCGAAAAAACAGCAAAAAGCACGATTTAGTTCATCTTTATGTAGTGAAAGCCCCAGACGCACTTGCACTTGATGTAATCGGCAAATACTCTTAGTGAGTAAATGTTTGCCGTGGTGGCAAGGTGTTAGAACAACAGAGAATATAATGATGCAGGATTTGCGTCTGATATTAATCATTGTTGGCGCGATCGCCATAATCGCTTTACTGGTGCACGGTTTTTGGACCAGCCGTAAAGAACGTTCCTCGATGTTTCGCGATCGCCCACTGAAACGTATGAAGTCTCGCGACGATGAAGAGTCGGAAGGCGACGACTTTGATGACGATGTTGAAGGCGTTGGTGAAGTCCGGGTTCATCGGGCGAGTCATGCGCCGAACGGCGTTCATGGGGAGCATGAAGCACCTCGTCAGCCGCCGCAGCACCAGTATCAGCCTCCTTATGAGCGTCAGGCGCAGCAGCCTGTGCGCCCGGAAGAGCCTGCCCGTGCAGCGCAGCAGCCGCATCAGCAACCGGTTCACCCTCAGGCTCCGGTTCAGCAACCGCATTATGCCGCGCCGACGCAGCAGCCGGTGACACAGCCCGTGCAGCCCCAGCAGCCGCCGCAAACGCAGCCACAGCAATCGCCGCAGCCACAGCAGCATGTGCAGCAACCCGTTCAGCATGTGCAGCAGCCGGTTCAACAGCAGCCTGTTGCCGCTCCGCAGCCGCAGCCGACGCCTGAACCTCCGGCCCCTGAGCCGCAGCCGGCAGCGCCGCAGCCTAAAGAGCGCAAGGAGACGGTCATCGTGATGAACGTTGCCGCGCATCATGGCTCGCAGCTTAACGGAGAGCTGCTCATCAACAGTATCCAGCAGGCGGGCTTCAAATTTGGCGATATGAATATTTTCCATCGTCACCTGAGCCCGGACGGTAGCGGCCAGGTGCTTTTCAGTCTGGCGAATATGGTCAAACCTGGCACCTTTAATCCGGACAGCATGGCGGATATGATGACCCCTGGGGTGACTATCTTTATGCAGGTTCCGTCCTTTGGCGATGAACTGCAAAACTTTAAGCTGATGCTGCAGTCCGCGCAGTACATCGCCGATGAAGTTGGTGGCGTGGTGCTGGACGACCAGCGTCGTATGATGACGCCGCAAAAACTGCGTGAATATCAGGACCGCATTCGTGAAGTAAAAGAGGCGAACGCCTGATCCCGCTTTTTGCGTTTAATCTACTTATCCTGAACCCCCGCCCGTCGGGGGTTTTTTATCATTGATGGTGTGATATGGAATCGAACGAACAAAAACTGACTGAACTGCGAACCACGCTTCGCCATCATGAATATCTCTACCACGTCATGGATACGCCGGAAATTCCTGATGCGGAATACGACCGGTTAATGCGTGAACTGCGCGAGCTGGAAGCTCAGCACCCGGAGCTGATCACCCCAGACTCGCCCACCCAGCGCGTCGGCGCCGCACCGCTAGCCTCCTTTAGCCAGATCCGCCATGAAGTTCCGATGCTGTCGCTCGATAACGTCTTTGATGAGGAGAGTTTCCTCGCGTTTAACAAGCGGGTGCAGGACCGTCTGAAAAATAGTGATGATCTTACCTACTGCTGCGAGCTCAAGCTGGATGGCCTGGCGGTCAGTATCCTCTATGAGAACGGCTTGCTGGTACAGGCGGCGACCCGCGGAGATGGAACGACCGGTGAAGATATTACCTCCAACGTGCGTACCATCCGCGCGATCCCCCTGAAGCTACGCGGCGACAATATTCCGCAGCGGCTTGAGGTTCGCGGAGAGGTGTTTCTGCCGCAGGCAGGGTTCGAAAAAATTAATGAAGAGGCCCGGCGAACCGGGGGGAAAGTCTTTGCTAACCCGCGTAACGCCGCAGCAGGTTCTTTACGTCAGCTCGATCCGCGGATTACCGCGAAGCGTCCGCTCACTTTCTTTTGCTATGGCGTGGGCGTGCTGGAAGGCGGCGAGCTGCCGGCCAGCCACTCGGCACGCTTGCAGCAGTTTAAGTTCTGGGGGCTGCCGGTCAGCGAGCGCGTAAAACTCTGCCATACGCCAGAGGAAGTGCTTACTTACTATCGCAAGGTAGAAGAAGATCGACCGAATCTGGGATTTGATATCGACGGAGTGGTGATCAAAGTCGATTCGCTTGCGTTACAGGAACAGCTTGGCTTCGTAGCCCGCGCGCCGCGCTGGGCGGTGGCGTTTAAGTTTCCGGCGCAGGAGCAGATGACTTTCGTGCGCGACGTTGAGTTTCAGGTCGGGCGAACCGGCGCCATCACGCCGGTTGCGCGTCTTGAGCCGGTACACGTCGCCGGAGTACTGGTCAGCAACGCGACCCTCCACAATGCCGATGAAATCGAGCGCCTGGGACTGCGCATCGGCGATAAGGTAGTTATTCGTCGTGCCGGAGATGTGATTCCCCAGGTCGTGAACGTTGTGCTCTCAGAACGCCCGGAAGAGACGCAGGAAATCGTGTTCCCAACCCATTGTCCGGTATGCCACTCCGACGTCGAACGCGTTGAAGGCGAAGTGGTAACGCGCTGTACCGGCGGATTGATCTGCGGCGCGCAGCGCAAAGAGTCGCTCAAGCATTTTGTCTCCCGTCGCGCTCTGGACGTCGATGGTATGGGCGATAAAATCATCGATCAACTGGTAGAAAAAGAGTATGTGCACACGCCAGCCGATCTCTTTCAGCTGACGCCGGGTAAACTCACCGGGCTCGATCGCATGGGGCCAAAATCAGCGCAGAACATCGTGGATGCCCTCGAGAAGTCAAAAGAGACCACCTTCGCTCGTTTTCTTTATGCGCTGGGGATCCGTGAAGTGGGTGAGGCGACGGCAGCCGGTTTAGCGGCCCACTTTGGCACTATTGAGGCGCTTGAGCAGGCCTCGATTGACGATCTGCAAAAAGTGCCGGATGTCGGGATTGTCGTCGCCACGCACGTGCGTAATTTCTTTGCCGAAGAGAGCAACCGCGAAGTTATCGCTCAGCTGCGTAAAGAGGGCGTCCGCTGGCCTGCGCCGGTAGTGGTCAATGCTGAAGAGATTGATAGCCCGTTCGCCGGAAAAACGATTGTTCTGACCGGTAGCCTGAGCCAGCTCTCTCGTGACGATGCGAAAGCGCAGCTGGTTGCGCTGGGCGCGAAGGTTGCGGGCAGCGTGTCGAAGAAAACCGACCTGGTTATCGCCGGGGAGGCTGCGGGTTCTAAGCTCGCTAAAGCGCAGGAGCTGGGAATTGCGGTAATCGATGAAGACGAAATGCTGCGCCTGCTCGGAGAGTCGCGTGGATAAAGAGCAGCTTATTGAAATTGCCAATACGGAAATGCCGTTTGGCAAGTACAAAGGCCGTCGATTAATTGATGTGCCGGAAGAGTATCTGCTGTGGTTTGCCCGCAAGGATCAATTTCCTGCCGGGCATCTCGGCGAACTGATGGCATTAACCCTGTTGATTAAAACAGAGGGGCTGACCGGTCTGGTCCAGCCCCTTAAGCGTCCGCGTTAAGCTTCGGAGGCGCGGTTTTTTTCCTGCGCCTGCAATGCTTCGGCCTGGCGCTTATAGCGCCTCGCCAGCACTGCGCACACCATGAGCTGAATCTGATGGAAGATCATCAGCGGCAGCACCATGATCCCCAGGATTGAGGTCGGGAAGAGAATATTGGCCATTGGAATGCCGTTCGCCAGGCTCTTTTTCGACCCGCAGAAGACAATCGTAATTTCATCCGCTTTATTAAACCCACACCTGCGCGCTACAAACACGTTAATAGCTATCACAATTGCCAGCAGCACGATGCTGACAATAACGATGAACAGCAGCGATCCGATACCCACTTTGTGCCAGATACCGTTCACGACTGCCTCGCTGAATGCCGAATAAACGACCAGCAGGATAGAGGTCTGATCGGTTTTTGAGATCCACTTTTTATGTTTTGTCACCCAGTTGCCAATCCATGGGCGAGAAAGATGCCCCAGCACAAACGGCAGCAGCAGCTGCAGCATGATTTTACCAACCTGCTCCAGACTCCCGCCCGCGCCGTGCAGATTCATCAGCAGGCCGACCAGCAAAGGCGAAATGAAGATCCCCAGCAGGCTTGAGGCCGAGGCCGAGCATACCGCTGCCGCCACGTTACCGCCCGCCAGGGAAGTAAACGCGATGGCCGACTGGACGGTGGCTGGCAGAATGCAGAGATAAATAAACCCGGTGTATAGCGCCGGATCGACGTTGACAGGCGCCCACCAGGCAAACAGCACGCCAAGCACGGGAAAAACGATAAACGTGCTGCACATGACCCAGAGATGTAAACGCCAGTGGCTTCCTCCGGCAACGATCGCCTCACGCGAGAGTTTGGCGCCGTGCATAAAAAACAGCAGCGCGATGGCGGCGGTAGTTAAATGCTCAAAGAAGGGGACAAATCCGCCGCGAGCAGGAAAAAAAGAGGCCAGCAGGACGACGGTGACTAACGTTAGGGTGAATGGATCAAGAATGCGGAAAAATTTCATAAACGCTCCTGAAAATCGATGTCGCTATTGTGCTTTCTTTAGTTTGAGAAATAAAATCGATTTATTGCATCTATTCATGAAAAAAAGAGATGAATTACTCGCTACGACAGTTGAAGGTTTTTGTGACCGTTGCTCGCGTCAAAAGCTTTAGCCGGGCAGGGGAGAGTATTGGCCTTAGCCAGTCAGCGGTAAGCCATAGCGTCAAAGAGCTGGAGCATCAGACCGGGGTACGCTTGCTTGACCGAACGACGCGCGAAGTGGTGCTTACGGAGGCCGGCCAGCAGCTCGCGGCCCGGCTTGAGCGTCTGTTGGATGAACTAAACGGCACGCTGCGAGAGGCCGGACGCGTCGGGCAGCAGCTGATGGGAACCGTCCGGGTGGCGGCCAGCCAGACTATTTCCGCCCATCTTATCCCGCAGTGCATTGCCGACAGCAACCGTCGTTATCCGGAAATCGATTTCGTACTACACGACCGCCCCCAGCAGTGGGTGCTGGAGAGTATCCGCCAGGGGGAAGTGGATTTTGGCATTGTGATCGATCCTGGCGCTGCTACCGATTTACAGTGTGAGACGGTGCTCGCCGAACCTTTTCTGTTGCTTTGCCGTAGCGATCACCCTTTTGCCGGACGGAGCGCGGTGAACTGGCAAGACCTCCAGCAGCAGCGGCTGGTTCTGCAGGATTATGCTTCTGGTAGTCGTCCGCTGATTGACGCCGCGCTCTCGGGATTTGCCGTTAAAGCGAATATCGTGCAGGAAATCGGTCATCCGGCCACGCTATTTCCGATGGTTGAGTCGGGGATAGGTATCAGTATTTTACCCGCATTAGCGCTGCCGCTTCCTCAGGGCAGCCATTTGCAGGTGAAACGACTCACTCCGGTGGTGGAGCGTCAGCTGATGCTGGCGCGGCGTAAAAATCGCTCGCTTTCAACTGCCGCAGAAGCGCTGTGGGAGGTGGTGCGGCATCAGGCTGGCCAGCTGACCGCTTTGCGCGAGAATGACCCCTTGTATCAGAAATGAAATCAATAGCTTTTTGATATCGAACGTCCGGGAAAACTGTATTGGTAATCGATTGCGTACCCTCGTTATAACATCATGGTAGCCAATTAACTTATCGATTCTTCAGTTTCTAAGGACAGCTTATGAGCGACACGCTTTTTTCACAGAACCCATGGTATAGCGCAGACATCATTCGCGGACATAAGCCGGACTTTATGCCGCGGGTGGCTTTTATTCTTGGTTCGGGTCTTGGGGCGCTAGCGGAGCAAATTGAAGATGCAGTGGCAATTTCATACGAGAAGCTGCCTGGATTCCCGGTGAGTACCGTTCACGGCCATGCCGGCGAGCTGGTGTTGGGAAACCTGGCTGGCGTACCGGTTGCCTGCATGAAGGGGCGCGGGCACTTCTACGAAGGGCGCGGCATGACGGTCATGACCGATGCCATCCGTACGCTAAAGCTTCTGGGATGTGAACTGCTGTTTTGTACTAACGCAGCCGGTTCTCTTCGTCCGGAAGTGGGGCCGGGAAGTCTGGTGGCGCTGAGCGATCATATTAATACTATGCCGGGTACGCCGATGGTGGGCCTGAATGATGAACGCTTCGGCGAGCGCTTTTTCTCGCTGGCAAATGCCTATGATGCGGATTATCGCGCCGTTCTGCAGCGCGTTGCGGCAGAGGAGGGTTTTCCGCTGACTGAAGGCGTATTTGTCTCCTATCCCGGGCCGAATTTTGAAACGGCGGCTGAGATCCGCATGATGCAAATTATCGGCGGCGATGTGGTGGGGATGTCCGTGGTGCCGGAGGTGATAAGCGCCCGCCATTGCGGGTTGAAAGTGGTGGCTGTTGCAGCGATTACTAATCTGGCTGAAGGTCTGGGCGATGTGAAGTTATCCCACGCGCAAACCCTGGCAGCGGCCGAACTTTCCCGGCAGAACTTTATCAACCTGATCTGCGGCTTCTTACGCAAACTGGCCTGAAAATAATAAATATTGACCCCGCTTGCGGGGTCTTACTTTAATGGCAAGGAACGGAAAAAATGGGTATCGCTTCTCGCTTAAAGCTCATGTCGTTTTTGCAATATTTTATCTGGGGAAGCTGGCTGGTCACCCTGGGTTCTTACATGATCAATACGCTGCATTTCACCGGCGCAAACGTCGGCATGGTGTATAGCTCTAAGGGGCTGGCGGCCATTATCATGCCCGGCATCATGGGGATCATTGCTGATAAATGGCTTCGTGCAGAACGGGCCTATATGTTCTGCCATTTGGTTGGCGCGGGAGTGCTTCTTTATGCGACGACCGTGACCGATCCGGATACGATGTTCTGGGTGATGCTCATTAACGCGATGGTCTACATGCCCACTATCTCCTTGTCTAACAGCGTCTGCTATTCATGTCTGTCGCAGTCCGGCCAGGATCCGGCGACCGCGTTTCCTCCCATTCGCGTTTTTGGCACTCTCGGTTTTATTGCCGCAATGTGGACGGTGAGCCTGATGGGGCTGGAGTTAAGCAGCGCACAGCTATATATCGCCTCTGCCGCGTCGCTATTACTGGCGATTTATGCATTTACGTTACCGAAAATTCCTGTCGTCGAGAAGAAAGCCGGAACCACCCTGGCCAGCCGGCTGGGGCTGGATGCCTTTGTGTTATTTAAAAATCCGCGGATGGCCATTTTCTTCTTTTTTGCGATGATGCTGGGAGCGGTACTGCAAATAACTAACGTCTTCGGTAATCCTTTCCTGCATGATTTTGCCCGCAATCCGGAGTTTGCCGACAGCTTTGTCGTACGTTATCCCTCAATTTTGCTTTCGGTGTCGCAGATGGCGGAGGTCGCTTTCATCCTCACCATACCGTTCTTTCTTAAACGCTTTGGCATCAAAACAGTCATGCTGATGAGTATGCTGGCATGGACGCTGCGCTTTGGCCTTTTCGCTTTTGGCGATCCCTCTCCGTTCGGTTTTGTGTTGCTGTTGATGTCGATGATTGTTTACGGCTGCGCATTCGACTTCTTTAATATTTCTGGATCGGTATTTGTTGAGCAGGAGGTCAGTGCCAATATTCGCGCCAGCGCCCAGGGCCTGTTTATGACCATGGTGAACGGCATTGGAGCATGGGTTGGTTCAGTTCTGAGCGGTATGGCCGTCGATTACTTCTCTATTGATGGCGTAAAAGACTGGCAGACTATCTGGCTGGTGTTCGCCGCCTATTCATTACTGCTGGCGGTTATTTTTGCCCTGTTCTTCCGCTATCAACATGAGCCTGAGAAACTTATCAACAAAGCGCTGACGCATTAATCTTCTTCAGCGGCGGAGTTTATACTCTGCCGTTTCATTTTCCAGGATGCAGTGTGGTAACTTTGCGCATTATCCTTCGCCTCAGGAGCGCATGTCCCATGGAACGCACGCATCGTATCGATCTGAAATTATTGCGCTATTTTCTGGCTGTCGCAGAAGAGCTGCATTTTGGTCGTGCGGCTGCCCGTCTGAACATGTCGCAACCGCCGCTTAGTATCCACATCAAGGAGCTGGAGCAGCAGCTCGGTACGCTGCTGTTTGTTCGCCACTCTCGTAGCGTGGCGTTGACCCATGCTGGAAAAATTCTGATGGAGGAGTCCCGCCGCCTACTTTCCAGCGCCAATCAGGCGCTGGCGCGAGTTGAGCAGATTGGCCGGGGTGAGGCGGGGAGGGTAGAACTGGGCGTGATAGGTACGGCGATGTGGGGGAAAATGCGCCCGGTAATGCGGCGTTTTTTGAAAGAGAACCCTAACGTAGAGGTGCTTTTCCGCGAGAACATGCCCGCCATGCAGATGGCGATGCTGGAGCGACGGGAGCTGGATGCCGGCGTGTGGCGGATGGCGACAGCGCCTACGCCAGGATTTACCAGCCTGCGTTTGCACGAGTCCTCTTTTCTGGTGGCCATGCCGGAGGAGCATCCGCTGGCGATGCTTGAGGCGATCCCGCTTGCGGCGCTGCGTAACGAATATTTTGTTACGATGCCTTCAATACATACCGACTGGACGTTTTTGCAGCGCGTCTGTCAGAGTGCCGGATTCTTGCCGATGATTATCCGTGAAGTGATGGAGCCGCAAACGGTACTGGCTATGGTCAGCATGGGAATTGGTATTACGCTCATCGCCGATAGCTATGCGCAAATGACCTGGCCGGGCGTTGTGTTTCGTCCGCTGGAAGAGCGCATACCCGCTGACTTGTATATTGTCTATGACCAACAACAGGCGACGCCCGCGCTGGAGAAGCTGGTAGCGGCGCTGGTGAATTGATGGTCAGTGCCGGATAGCAAGATGAAGGCCTGTGCCGGTTTCGTATATTGCAGATAGCAAAAAAGCGCCTTTAGGGCGCTTTTTTACATTGGTGGGTCGTGCAGGATGACTCGCTTCGCTTGCCCTTCGGGCCGTCGCCGCAGGCGGCTCCGTTGTCTCTCTTCGCTACTCGTCTCATCCTGAGACTCGCCCTTCGGGCAACGCTACGCGTTGTACAAAATTGTTCCCGACAATTTTGTCGACTCGAACCTGCAGCATGTTCGAATCTTTTGAATCGCAGATAGCAAAAAAGCGCCTTTAGGGCGCTTTTTTGCATTGGTGGGTCGTGCAGGATTCGAACCTGCGACCAATTGATTAAAAGTCAACTGCTCTACCAACTGAGCTAACGACCCGAAGTGGTGGGTGATGACGGGATCGAACCGCCGACCCCCTCCTTGTAAGGGAGGTGCTCTCCCAGCTGAGCTAATCACCCACTTCGGTACTTCACATTTTATGACAAGAAATCCAGCTGGCGAGAAAGTGGTGGGTGATGACGGGATCGAACCGCCGACCCCCTCCTTGTAAGGGAGGTGCTCTCCCAGCTGAGCTAATCACCCACTTCTCAATTTCTTGCTACACGGCGGAGACTACGTAAAGTAGTTGGTGGGTGATGACGGGTTCGAACCGCCGACCCCCTCCTTGTAAGGGAGGTGCTCTCCCAGCTGAGCTAATCACCCCCGCTGTGTGGAGTCGCATTATAGGGAGAGTTGAAAATGAGTCAACGCCTTTTCTAAATAATTTGTTTGTTCGTCGTAAAATTAAACAAAACGATCGCAATGTCATCTATGACGCATGATTTATAAACAAAAAGGGTAAAGCTTGACGTTGAAACGGTAACAACATTGAGGAATCAGCCCACGGTGTTAGAATATTCCTCCATAAAATCCAACGAACACTGCCGCGTGTCGGCACCTTTATCAAACGTAAGGCCACTTCATGAAAATCAAAACTCGCTTCGCGCCCAGCCCGACAGGCTATCTGCACGTTGGCGGCGCGCGTACTGCTCTCTATTCCTGGCTTTTTGCACGTAACCACGGCGGTGAGTTTGTGCTGCGTATTGAAGATACCGATCTTGAGCGCTCCACGCCGGAGGCCATTGAAGCCATCATGGATGGTATGAACTGGCTGAGCCTGGAATGGGATGAGGGTCCGTACTTCCAGACCAAGCGTTTTGATCGCTATAACGCCGTCATTGATGAAATGCTGGAAGCGGGCACGGCCTATAAATGCTATTGCTCTAAAGAGCGTCTGGAAGCGCTGCGTGAAGAACAAATGGCAAAAGGCGAAAAGCCGCGTTATGACGGTCGCTGCCGCCATGGTCACGAACATCATGCTGATGATGAACCTTGCGTTGTTCGTTTTGCCAACCCGGAAGAGGGGTCCGTTGTTTTTGACGACCAGATTCGCGGTCCGATCGAATTCAGCAACCATGAGCTGGACGATCTGATTATTCGCCGTACCGATGGTTCTCCAACCTATAACTTCTGCGTCGTGGTTGACGACTGGGATATGGAAATCACCCACGTTATTCGTGGTGAAGACCATATCAACAATACACCGCGCCAGATTAACATCCTGAAAGCGCTGAATGCGCCTGTGCCGGTTTACGCCCACGTTTCGATGATTAACGGCGATGACGGTAAAAAATTATCCAAGCGTCACGGCGCGGTCAGCGTTATGCAGTATCGCGACGACGGCTACCTGCCGGAAGCGCTGCTGAACTATCTGGTGCGTCTGGGATGGTCAAGCGGCGACCAGGAAATTTTCTCTCGCGAAGAGATGATTAAGCTGTTTAGCCTGGGAGCGGTGAGCAAATCTGCGAGCGCGTTCAACACCGAAAAACTGCAGTGGCTGAACCATCACTATATCAACTCGCTGGCCCCGGAATATGTGGCAACGCATTTACAGTGGCACATTGAGCAGGAAAATATCGACACCCGTAACGGCCCGCAGCTGGCTGAGCTGGTTAAGCTGCTGGGCGAACGCTGCAAAACGCTGAAAGAGATGGCGGCGAGCTGCCGTTATTTCTATGAAGATTTTGCCGAGTTTGATGCCGATGCGGCGAAAAAGCACCTGCGCCCTGTTGCTCGTCAGCCGCTGGAAGTGGTACGCGATAAATTAGCCGCTATCAGTGACTGGACTGCGGAAAATGTTCATCACGCGATTCAGGCGACGGCTGATGAACTGGAAGTCGGGATGGGCAAAGTCGGGATGCCGCTGCGAGTTGCCGTAACCGGCGCAGGCCAGTCTCCGGCGCTTGATGTGACCGTGCATGCAATTGGCAAATCCCGTAGCGTAGAACGTATCAATAAGGCGCTGGCCTTTATTGCTGAACGCGAAAGCCAACAATCCTGATACTTGAAACAGACATTGCAAAACGGCGGGGATAGCTAACCCCGCCGTTTTTTTTGCCTGCTACTTTGCATCAGTAATACCAAGCCGGGAGAGAAATCCGCTAATCCCCTCGCGCGCAAGAAGATCGCGCAGGTGTAACTGTTCGGTCGGGGTCATCAGGTGCATGGTTTCGACAATCTGCCGCCATATGGCGTCAGCATCATTCACAAAGTATTTGACGGGCTGTTCAGCCAGCTGATTATCTATCGCCAGATGCCGTAGCGCCGGAATATTGGCGAGGAAATCGATAACCGGCCTGTCGATGACGATAAGACGAGCGCGCCCCCCTTTGACTCCGGGTATCGGTTCCGTCCGCCATTTTTGTTCTCTGGCCCAGCGGTTTATGGTTTGTCGGGCGAGGTTAAGACTCTCGGCGAGCTCCGCTGGCGTCATTTTATCTTTAAGTTTCATCATGCTTTCACCGATCTCGGATACCCAGTCGGTTGAGTAATCCGGTGATCCCTTCACGCAACAGCAGCGACATCAGCAACTTTTGCTCACCCGGCGTCATCTCTTTGCACAGCGTAAGAAGCAGAGATTCCAGTTCGTTATCCGTTGCGGAGTAGGGGACCGGGTTTTCGGCCACGCGCTGCGCGCTGCGTATGAATTCGCGAACCTGCTCATTGACATGTACGAGGCGCGCTTTACCGCCCTGAACGCCGGGGCGCGGGGAGGTTTGCCACCCCTCTTTACGTACCCATTTGTTTATGGTTTGCCGACTGAAGCCAGTCAGATGCGCTATTTCTTCAGGTGTCATTCGTTCCTTGAGCATACTATTTCCTGAGTAAATATGTGGGAATTAGTTGCACATGTTATAGCATCCTTTTACAGGAAAGAGTGACATGTTTAGCTTCTGGCTGCGATAAGGCTCGCAATGTCAGCCGTTTGCCTGCTTTTTCAGCGATCAAATTGCGGGGATTCATTTTGCCGTTGACACCTGACGAAGGAATTCATATTATGCCGCCCGTCAACACGACACGCTTTACGTTACGGGGCTATAGCTCAGCTGGGAGAGCGCTTGCATGGCATGCAAGAGGTCAGCGGTTCGATCCCGCTTAGCTCCACCAAATCCTGCACCCAGCAGATTTGGTTCGTAAAGAGGTCCTGTGGGGCTATAGCTCAGCTGGGAGAGCGCTTGCATGGCATGCAAGAGGTCAGCGGTTCGATCCCGCTTAGCTCCACCAAATTCCGAACCCTCGCTGCGGCGGGGGTTTTTGTTTTTATCAGGGAAATGTAAAGTACTTTCTGAATAAGTCAGTAAATCTCCGCGTTAAGTAATTTCAGATTTTTTCACTATTTAAAATCTTGCCTGCCTTTATTAAGCAACATAATATTTGCTGCCTAAATATATTTGTTGCCGCAGGAGTTTTAATTAACAATAATGATTGATCATTTTAACATTAAGATCAAAAAAACTCTGCTGGCCCTTCTGGTCTGCTTTATAGCCATTCCGCTGTCCAGATTTATTTCTCCTCAAACTATTATTGACGGAAATCAAATTTATCTGGCATGGCTGCCGTTGAGCTTAATGTATGCTGTGCTTTTTATTTTTGGCCGCTATGCCGTTGCTCCATTGGTAATCGCGTTTGCGATTACCAATGCCTGGATAATCGATCTGACCTTCACTCAGGCGGTCATCCTGCTTTTTTGCCAGCTCTTCTCGGTATTCCTCTCCTGCGCTATTGTCCGTTATCAGCTTGGAAGGCGCTGGCGCGCCGGGCTGACGGCGAAACATATGGGCGTGAGGGTTTTCTGGGGCGGTTTCTTCGCGCCAATTCTGCTCAAGATCACAATGTATCTGGCGGGGCGCTTCTTTTCGTTTCCGCTGGCGATTTCCAGCTATTTCGGCAATATGTCGGTTATCTACACCGTTATCGATATACAGAGCCTGATTAGCGCTGCGTTAATTTTTACGACCTTCTTTTATTATCCGTTGCGGATGATTATCAGTCCGCGATATGCGCGAGTATTCTGGCGCAATCTTTGTCATTCATGGCAAGTGCGCGAGCAGCGAGTATTTACGCTGTACTGGTTTGTAGCGCTGGCGGCAATATTACTGGTGCTATGTACGCCTTATGATTCTGTTTTTATTGCTGGTTATTTAGTTCCTCTTATTTTCATTTTGTACTTTATTGGTATTAGTCGTCTGGCGCATACGCTGATTCGCATTTCGTGGTCCGTTTCAGCATTTTTACTCGTGGCCTATAACCAGAATTTTTTGCATGGGGTACAAACTGAATATTCCCTGTCATTTGTGCTTTCGGTGCTAATTTGTTTCACTATCTGTCTGTTTTATATGGCGGATATCTACGCGCGCAGTGAAAGAATGAAGTTCAGATGGCGAGACCAGGCGGAAGAAGATCCGCTAACCGGTTTGCCCAATTTGCGTGCGCTGGAGAGTCATCTGCAGCGTAACCCCGCGGTTGCTATAAGCAGCCTGCGAATACAGAATCTGGATTTCCTTAGCCGCCATTACGGCATGATGATGAGGGTTGAGAGCAAACGGCAAATCGCCTGTAAGCTACAGCCGCTATTGTCTCAGGGAGAGCGGATTTTTCAGCTTCCCGGTAGTGAGCTATTGCTGGTGCTAAACGGCCCTGAACCTGAGGCGCGTTTAAATCATATCGTTTCCACGCTTAACCATAAGAAGTTCAGCTGGAACAACCAGACGTTGGATCTCGAGTTTGGCGCATCGTGGGGAGGCTATAGCGGTACCGAATCGGATATTCACCCGATGCTTGGTCAGCTTAGCTGGCTATCGGAGCAGGCCGGCGCGGCTCGTCGCGTGTTAGCGCTTGACGCCGCTCAGGAACAGATTTCCGATCAAACAAGCGAACAGGTCCGGCTGCTGGCGCAGATTAAGCAGGCGCTTAATGAGCGCGGTCTGGTACTGTATGCCCAGCCCATCCGCGATGCCGCAGGAAAGGGATACTATGAAGTTCTTTGCCGTATGCGCTGCGGTAATAACATCATTACGCCCGATAAGTTTATTCCGCCGATCGCGCAGTTTAATCTGAGCCAGCGCTTTGATATGCAGGTACTGGAAACGCTGTTCAGCTCGCTCAGGCACCATCAAGGGCAGCACTTCTCCGTGAATCTGCTGCCCTATACGCTGATGCAAAAGGATAGCGCGACGCAAATTATCTCGCTTTTTAAACGCTATAACCTGTCGGCGGAGGCGATAACGATTGAAGTCACCGAAGAGCAGGCGTTTTCCGATGTGGAAACCAGTATGTATAACATACAGCAGCTGCGAGAATTCGGCTGCGCTATCGCTATCGATGATTTTGGCACCGGCTACGCTAACTATGAGCGGCTGAAAAGCCTGCAGGCCGATATTTTAAAAATTGACGGTTGCTTCGTGCGGGATATCGAAACCGATCCGCTGGACGCCATTATGGTCAAATCGATTATCGAAATGGCTAAGGTTAAAAAGATGAAGGTGGTGGCGGAATACGTTGAAACGCCGGAGCAGCGGGAAAAACTTCTTCAGCTAGGGGTCGATTACCTCCAGGGGTATCTGGTAGGTAAACCGCAGCCGCTGAGCGAGCTGCGGACGTAAAAAAGCCGGGACTTGCCCGGCTTTCTCTCTAGCGAAGAGGGATTACAGTACCAGCGCGGCGATAGACGCAGAAAGCACGCTCACCAGAGTGGAACCGTAAACCAGCTTCAGGCCGAAGCGAGAAACCACGTTACCTTGCTCTTCGTTCAGGCCTTTAATTGCGCCAGCGATAATGCCGATAGATGAGAAGTTAGCGAAGGAGACCAGGAAGATAGAGATGATACCTTCCGCACGCGGTGAGAGCGTGGCGGCCACTTTCTGCAGATCCATCATGGCGACGAATTCGTTAGAAACCAGCTTGGTTGCCATAATACTACCTACCTGCAGCGCTTCGCCTGCCGGTACGCCCATGACCCACGCCACCGGATAGAAGATATAGCCGAGGATCCCCTGGAAGGAGATGCTATAGCCAAACCAGCCGGTAACGGTGGCGAACAGGGCGTTCAGCGCGGAGATCAGGGCAATAAAGCCAATCAGCATGGCGGCGACGATAATCGCCACCTTAAAGCCCGCCAGGATATATTCACCCAGCATTTCGAAGAAGCTTTGGCCTTCATGCAGATTAGACATCTGCAGATTTTCTTCGCTTTCGTCAACGCGATACGGGTTAATCAGCGACAGAACGATAAAGGTACTGAACATGTTGAGTACCAGCGCCGCAACAACGTATTTCGGCTGCAGCATGGTCATGTACGCACCTACGATAGACATGGATACCGTAGACATCGCGGTCGCAGCCATGGTGTACATGCGGTTGCGGGACATTTTGCCAAGAATATCTTTATACGCGATGAAGTTTTCAGACTGACCCAGAATCAGCGAGCTGACTGCGTTAAAGGATTCCAGCTTGCCCATACCGTTGATTTTGGACAGTACGGTACCGATCGCGCGAATGACGATAGGCAGAATACGAATATGCTGCAAAATACCAATCAGCGCGGAAATGAAGACGATAGGGCACAGAACTTTCAGGAAGAAGAAAGCTAGGCCTTTGTCGTTCATGTTGCCGAAGACAAAGTTTGTCCCTTCATTGGCAAAGCCGAGGAGTTTTTCGAACATCTCGGAGAAGCCCTTCACAAAACCCAGACCAATGTCAGAGTTCAGGAAGAACCAGGCCAGCAGCACTTCAATGACAAGCAGCTGAATGACATAACGAATACGAATCTGCTTACGGTTGTGGCTGACCAACAGGGCCAGAATAGCCACCACTACGATCGCGAGAATAAAGTGCAAGACGCGGTCCATATTTGCTCCAAATATGAGGCAGGTTAAATTTCTGTGCACATTCTATGTAACAAGCGCAAAGAAAACGAGAGCCAGCACACACTATTGCAAGGATATGTGACTAATGGCAAAAATAGTGATCAACCATGCATTTTTGTTATGTTACGTAAAAGTTTTAAAAGTTGCGCTGTTGTACTATTCTGATGACTGATTAAGAGAATTTATCAGTTCCCCGGTTTTAAGTTACTGACCTGCTATCGTTCCCCCCTATCACAGCAATCATTATCATCGCTCTAAATGAACTTGATAATCATTCGCATTTTGATAGCATAAAACATAGCAAAGGCTATATTTCCAGAGGCAGAAAATGACAAACAGTCGCGTTGAGAATAGCAGCGGTCGCGCAGCGCGCAAGATTAAGCTCGCCCTGATGGGGCCTGCGTTCATTGCTGCCATTGGCTATATCGATCCGGGTAATTTCGCTACTAACATCCAGGCCGGCGCCAGCTTTGGCTACCAACTGCTATGGGTGGTCGTGTGGGCAAATCTGATGGCGATGCTGATTCAGGTGATGTCGGCGAAGCTGGGTATCGCTACCGGTAAAAATCTGGCAGAGCAAATTCGCGACCACTACCCGCGTCCGGTGGTGTGGTTTTACTGGGTGCAGGCGGAAATTATCGCTATGGCGACCGACCTTGCAGAGTTTATTGGCGCAGCCATTGGATTTAAGCTGGTGCTCGGCGTGTCATTGCTGCAGGGCGCGGTATTGACGGGGATCGCGACGTTCCTGATCCTGATGCTACAGCGCCGCGGACAAAAACCGCTGGAAAAAGTCATCGGCGGACTGCTGCTGTTTGTTGCGGCGGCTTATGTCGTTGAACTTATCTTCTCCCAGCCGGCGCTGGCGCCGCTGGCGAAAGGCATGCTCGTACCGTCTCTGCCAACCAGCGAAGCGGTATTCCTTGCCGCCGGGGTATTGGGGGCGACCATCATGCCGCATGTTATCTATTTACACTCGTCGCTCACTCAGCACCTGCACGGGGGGACGCGCAAAGAGCGCTATAACGCCACGCGCTGGGATGTTGCCATCGCTATGACCATCGCAGGTTTTGTTAACCTGGCCATGATGGCGACCGCCGCCGCGGCCTTCCATTTCAATGGTCACACCGGCGTTGCCGATCTCGATCAGGCCTATCTGACGCTGGAGCCGTTGTTGAGCCACGCGGCAGCCACCATCTTTGGGCTGAGCCTGGTCGCCGCCGGTTTATCCTCCACGGTTGTAGGCACCCTGGCGGGGCAGGTCGTAATGCAGGGTTTTATTCGCTTTCATATTCCGCTGTGGTTTCGTCGGGCCATTACCATGCTGCCTTCATTCATTGTGATTTTGATGGGGCTTGATCCGACGCGTATTCTGGTGATGAGCCAGGTCTTGCTGAGCTTCGGTATCGCCCTGGCGCTGGTGCCGCTGCTCATCTTTACCAGCAATGCGCGGCTGATGGGGGATCTGGTTAATTCCCGGTGGGTGAAAGTGCTGGGGTGGGCGATTGTCGCGGTGGTTGTGGTGCTCAACGGCTGGCTGATTGTTGGAACGCTGGTCGGTTAAGCAGGTAATTAAAAAAGGGAGCCGGATGGCTCCCTTTTGCGATTAATGATGCCCGTGACCATGGCCGCGGCCGCCATGGCCTCGTCCCCAGCCGCCGCGTCGGTCGTCGCGATCTTTCCAGCCTTCGCGATAGCCGCGTTCGTAGGCTTTACCTTTATCCCAGCCGCGATGCCAGCCGTTATCGTGACGACGCCAGCGGTTATCGCGCCATTCATAGTGTTTACGCCAGTAATCACGGTCGCGCCAGCCGCCACCGTCCCAGTAGTTACCATAATTGTCGCGATCGCCAATTTGTAATTTTATTGATGGCAACAGGGTGATTTCACCAGCGTTAGCGACCAATGGCGCTGAAGCCAGAAGCACTGCAGCCAAAATCAGTGACCTGAACATACTCTTCTCCTTCACGATCGGGGCCGTTGTCGGCCTGTTAACCCGATATTACGGGGCAGTAAAGCCCCGTCGCATCGGAGGAACTCCTAAATCGCCAGTGAGAGCACTTTTTGCTAAAGTAAAAATGAATTTACACCGCAAGGATTGCGTCAATCGTTGCCTGTTCTTCGGCGGTGAAACGGCGGTTTTCCAGCATGCCAATCGCATCGTCGAGCTGCGTGGTTTTGCTGGCGCCAATCAATACCGAAGTCACTTTCTCGTCGCGCAGCACCCAGGCCAGGGCCATCTGCGAGAGCTTCTGCCCGCGGGCTTCGGCCAGTGCGTCAAGTTGACGAATCTTTTCCAGTTTGCTTTCGGTAAGCTGATCCGGTTGCAGGAATTGACTGCCGCTGGCGGCGCGGGAATCCGCCGGAATGCCGTGCAGATAACGGTTAGTTAACTGGCCGCCGGCAAGCGGTGAAAACGCTATACTTCCCACCCCTGCGCTCTGCAGGAAATCGAGTAAGCCCCCCTCGACCCAGCGTTCGAACATGGAATATTTAGGCTGATGAATCAGACACGGTGTGCCCAGCTCGTTAAGAATATTGACGGCTTCCCGGGCCTGTTCGAGAGGATAATTCGATAATCCAACGTACAGGGCCTTCCCCTGGCGGACGAGATGGTCCAGCGCGCGCATGGTTTCCTGCAGCGGCGTTTCAGGATCGGGACGGTGGTGGTAGAAAATATCGACATAGTCGAGGCCCATTCGTTTAAGGCTTTGGTCGAGGCTGGCAATCAGATATTTGCGTGAGCCCCAGTCGCCATAGGGGCCGTCCCACATGGTGTAACCGGCTTTACTGGAGATAATCAGTTCATCGCGATAGGGCAAGAAGTCCTCTTTCAGGATGCGACCAAAATTGCTCTCCGCGGAACCCGGCGGTGGCCCGTAGTTGTTGGCCAGGTCGAAATGGGTGATGCCGAGATCGAATGCGTGACGCAGAAGCTGACGGCTGGTTTCCACCCGCGTTTCGTCGCCGAAATTATGCCAAAGCCCAAGAGAAATTGCCGGTAGCTTTAGCCCGCTATGACCGCAACGGCGGTATTCCATCGTTTGATATCGCGTGGTGTTTGCCTGGTAAACCATACTTCCTCCGCACTTAAAACAGGGTTGTGTATACGTTTACACTAAAGAATGTTTGCCGGCGAGTATACTCCCGGAACGCGTAAATTTTGCTTTCCACCGTCTTTGTTGAGTGCAATCTGGACAGCGCAACTGCTTATTCAATACTCAACTTACCTGCACGAGAGGAGAGTAAGGATATGCAACCGACTTATACCATTGGCGATTATCTGCTGGATCGTCTCGTAGATTGCGGCATAGACCGCTTGTTTGGCGTACCTGGTGATTACAATTTACAGTTTCTCGATAGCGTTATTGCGCAGCAGAATTTAGGGTGGGTAGGTTGCGCTAACGAGCTCAACGCGGCCTACGCCGCTGATGGCTATGCGCGTATCAAAGGCGCAGGCGCGCTGTTGACCACCTACGGCGTCGGCGAACTGAGCGCGCTTAACGGTATTGCCGGCAGCTACGCCGAACATGTTCCGGTTCTGCATATTGTCGGCGCCCCCTCAACCGGCGCGCAGCAGCGCGGCGAGCTGCTGCACCATACGCTGGGCGACGGTGATTTCAGCCACTTCTCGCGCATGAGCGAGCAGATTACCTGCTCTCAGGCGGTACTGGCGGCGGGAAATGCCTGCCATGAAATCGACCGCGTACTCTGCGAGATGCTCACCCATCATCGCCCCGGTTATTTGATGCTGCCTGCCGATGTGGCGAAGGCAAAAGCGACACCCCCTGCACATCCTTTGCTTATTCCGAGTCTGCCTGCCGATGAGAACCAGCTGGCGGGATTCCGCGAGCACGCGGAGCGGATGCTCAGAAGTCGTCGTCGCGTATCGCTGCTGGCTGATTTTCTTGCTCAGCGCTATGGGCTACAAAATGTTCTCCGAAAATGGGTCGCCAGCGTGCCCGTCTCCTGCGCCACGATGCTAATGGGCAAAGGGCTTTTTGATGAGCAACAAAGCGGTTTTGTTGGCACTTACAGCGGGATTGCTAGCGCAGAGGAAACCCGCGAGGCCATTGAAAACGCTGACACCATTATTTGTATCGGCACCCGTTTTACCGACACCATTACCGCGGGCTTTACCCAGCATCTGCCGCAGGAAAAAACGATTGAAATCCAGCCGTTTGCCGTTCGGGTAGGCGACCATTGGTTCAGCCGGGTTCCGATGGATAAGGCGCTCGAAATAGTCATCGAGCTCTCCGCAAGTCTGGCGGGGGAATGGGTGCCGCCGAATATTCAGGCGCCCGGGGTGAGCGGCGCGCCTGAAGGAAGCCTGACGCAGAAAAACTTCTGGAGTACGGTGCAGGAACAGCTCCGCCCGGGAGACATTATTCTTGCCGATCAGGGAACCGCGGCTTTTGGCGCCGCCGCGCTTAAGCTGCCCACTGACGCAACGCTGATTGTCCAGCCGCTATGGGGATCGATAGGTTTCACCCTTCCGGCAGCCTACGGGGCGCAAATAGCAGCGGCGGACAGAAGGGTCGTGCTGATTGTCGGCGATGGCGCAGCGCAGTTAACTATTCAGGAACTGGGATCGATGCTCAGGGATAAGCAACGTCCGCTGATTCTGTTGCTCAATAACGAAGGCTATACGGTGGAGCGCGCGATTCACGGCCCCGAGCAGCGGTATAACGATATTGCGCTCTGGGACTGGAATCGTCTGCCTGATGCTTTTGCTCCCGATGTCCCGTCCCGATGCTGGCGCGTGACTCGCACGCATGAGCTGAGAGAAGCGATGAACAGCAGCGTCGCCTCAGACAGACTGACGCTGGTAGAGGTGATGCTGCCCAAAATGGATATCCCCGACTTTCTGCGCACGGTCACTCAGGCGCTGGAAGAGAGGAACAGTCGCGTTTAATCGCTATTCTTTCTGGCAATCATCAACGGCTTTCCGGCCAGCAGCAGCCAGGCCGGAAGCATAACAATGCACAGTAGCGGCAGTAGCGTGGTATCCGACACGACCACTGCCGCCATAAACAGGCTCAGCCAGCCATCACGCGTCACTACCAGCGTCAGGCCGAGGATAGCGCAGGAAACCGTGATGGCTGCCGGCACGGCGGGAACGTGTGCATGCAGCATCAGACCGAGCGCGACGCCGACGAACACGGCAGGAAAAATACGCCCGCCGCGAAAACCGCAGGCGGCGGCAAGTATCAGCGCCGCAAGCTTGATCACGGCAATAAGCAGGTAATCATTGGCGCCAAGCGTCAGGCTTACCGGCAACTGCTGCATCTCATCAAGGCCTTTAAATAGCGTGATATGCCCGCCGATGACGCCCAGAATCCCTAATAAAAACCCGCCGACGCCCAGCGTAAGCACAGGATTTTTCAGACGATGCATCAGCGTGTGTAGACGCGGCAGGCACCAGACGGCGACCATGCCAACGGCAATCGCGATAAGCGTCACGATGGCGCCGCTAATAATGTCGACGAAGCGCAGCTCCGACAGATAAGGCAGCGGTAGCGAAAAATGGGGGTGAAAAAACAGGCTGGTGGTCAGGGAACCCGCTGCCGCCGCAAGCAGCGGAGCAAATAGCTTGTCCCACAGGGGAACATCGTTGCTGCCGTTCAGCGTTTGCGAAAATATCAACGCCGCCGCGACCGGAGTGCCGAATAGCGCGCCGATGGTGCCGGAGGCGGCGAGAATCGTCCAGTCCAGAGGGGTAATGCGTGGAAACAGGCGACTGCCCACCGCAGCCGCCAGGGCGATATTCACGACCATAATAGGATGTTCCGGCCCCAGGCTAACGCCGCCCGCCAGACCCACTATCAGCGCCGCAAGCAGACCCGGCAGCGCGCTGGTGCTGACCGGTGCGCCTATCAGCGACTCTGTTGCCGGGTCCGGTCCCGCGTGCCCGGGACTAAAGCGCACGATCAGCCCAACGGCGATGCCGGTTCCGGTGAGAATAGCCATCGTCCACAAAGGGCCATCGGCATTGATGCCTACGCTCGCAGGCAGGCTGGTCCACAGGATATTTTGCAAAACGGCGGCTATTTTCATCGCCACGATTAAAACCAGACTGCAAGCAATACCAATGACGACTGCGGGTATCGATAATAGGAGCATGGTTCTGGCGCGTGGGTGCAGCATGAAAATATCCTTCTGAGTATCCTTGGCACTAATTTGCATGGACTCGTAAAGAGCGTCGACGCAAATGGTGCTGAAACGATAAAGTAATGATGCAACCTGAAAATTGTAAGCGCCAGGATGCTCAATTTTTCATGAATTTCAGTTCAATTGTGACGCAGATCGCTAAACCAGGGGCGCTTATGCGTTGGTCGTTGTTGTTAGCGCTTCATGAATTTAGAGTGTGCCAAAAGAATTATTTTGACTTTAGCGGAGCCGTAACGGAATGACAAAATTTGCTTTAGTAGGGGACGTAGGCGGAACGAATGCTCGTCTGGCGTTGTGCGATCTGGCAAGCGGGGAGATCTCCCGTGCAAAGACCTATTCCGGGCTCGATTATCCCAGTCTTGAAGCTGTTGTTCAGGTCTATCTGGAAGAGCATAACGTCAAGGTTGAGGACGGCTGTATAGCCATCGCCTGTCCCATTACCGGCGATTGGGTGGCGATGACCAACCACACCTGGGCATTTTCTATCGCCGAGATGAAAAAAAATCTGGGGTTCTCGCATCTGGAAATCATTAATGATTTCACGGCGGTGTCGATGGCGATCCCGATGTTGAAAGCCGAACATCTGATTCAGTTTGGCGGCGCGAAGCCGATTGAAGGCAAGCCGATAGCCGTCTATGGCGCAGGTACCGGGTTGGGCGTTGCTCATCTGGTTCATGTCGATAAGCGCTGGGTGAGCCTGCCGGGAGAGGGCGGGCACGTGGATTTTGCGCCTAACAGCGAAGAGGAAGGCATTATTCTGGAAGAGCTGCGTACCGAGCTGGGTCACGTCTCCGCCGAGCGCGTACTTTCAGGGCCCGGACTGGTGAACCTTTATCATGCGATCGTTAAATCTGACGGGCGTCTGCCGGAAAATCTGCAGCCTAAGGATGTGACTGAACGTGCGCTGGCCGATACCTGCATCGATTGCCGTCGCGCGCTATCGCTATTTTGCGTCATTATGGGCCGCTTTGGCGGTAACCTGGCGCTGACGCTCGGTACTTTTGGCGGCGTGTATATCGCTGGCGGCATTGTGCCGCGCTTCCTCGATTTCTTTAAAGCTTCAGGTTTTCGCGGCGGTTTTGAAGATAAAGGTCGGTTTAAAGCCTTCGTGCAGGATATCCCGGTCTATCTGATCGTCCACGACAATCCGGGGCTACTGGGATCCGGAGCCCACCTGCGTCAGACTCTGGGACAGGTTCTTTAATCCTTACGTTAACCCGGATAAATCGCTTATCCGGGTAACTTTCCTACAGATGCATGAGCTGGCGAAACTCTTTGACCTTGCTGCGGCTGACCGGAACCTGGAACTCCAGATCGCGAAGCCGCAGAATATAGGTGTTGTTAAACCAGGGTTCGATTTCGCGAATTTTGTTCAGGTTGACGCAGTACGAGCGGTGACAGCGGAAAAAGTGCGCCGTCGGTAGCTTGTTGCAGAACTCCGTAATATTCATCGGCATCACAAATGACTCTCTTCGGGTATAAACAAAAGTCATCTTTTCATGCGCTTCCGCATAGTAAATATCGTGGATGCTGGTGACGATAATCCGCTCATCTTTAATCAGGTTAATGGTGTCATTTTCCCTGGCCGGATTAGGCATCGCACCGGCGCTCGGCTGCTGCTGCTGCTGCCAGGCGCTGGTCAGCTTTTGCAGCATATTAATGATGCGCGACTCCTGATAGGGCTTCAGGATGTAATCAAAGGCTTCCAGCTCAAAGGCTTCCACCGCATGTTCTTTCCACGCGGTAATAAATACGATAAAGGGCTTATGCGCGAACTGGCTGATATTTTGCGCCAGTAGTACGCCATCCAGCGAAGGAATATTGATGTCGAGAAAAATGGCGTCGACTTTGTTGTGTTGTAAAAACTTCAGTACGTCCAGCCCGTCGTCAAAGGTGCCGACAATCTCCATCTCGCTATGGGTGTTAATCAACCAGGTGAGCTCTTGCTGCGCGAGGAACTCATCTTCAACAATGATGACTTTCATTTTATCTCCGCTCATGACAGCAGCGACTCCCTGGCCGCCTGGGGCGCGTGCTGGTGAGGCACATAGAAGGCGATTTCGGTCCCTGGCGTCAGGCGTCGGATATGCAGGCCTTCGCCGTACAGCAGCTTGACCCGATGATGAACATTGAGCAGGCCAATTTTATTTCCCGGCATTTCGTTAGCCTCGACTCTCGCCACTACCGCAGGGTCAATACCGTTCCCCGTATCGCGAACGCTAATTCGTACCCGATTTCCGCACTCATTAATGCCGATGGTCACCACCCCTTTACCTTTACAAGGCTGAATCCCGTGGACAATCGCATTCTCCACCAGCGGCTGAATAAGCAGGCTGGGGATCATAAAGCTGACTTCATCATCAATATCATAAATCACCGTCAGCTTGTCGCCGAAGCGAGCCTGTTCAATGGCGATGTAATCCTTGATTTGATACAGCTCCCTTTTGATGTCTATTTGTTCATCATCTTTTAATTCAATGTTGTAGCGGAGATAGCGCGACAGATTAAAAATTAACTGGCGCGCGGTGTCCGGATTCATGCGAATCGACGACGAAATCGCGTTCAGGGCATTGAATAAAAAGTGGGGGTTAATTTTGCTTTGCAGTGCGCGCAGTTCGGCTTTATTAGCCATTTCACGAAGCTGCTCTGCGCGGGAGACCTCCAGCTGAGTCGAGATGATTTGCGACAGGCCAATCGCCATTTCCTGTAGCGATGAGGTTATGCGGTGAGCGTGGCAATAATAGATTTTTAACGTACCGGTGACGATGCCTTTTTCCCATAGAGGAATGACCAGCATAGAGTGTATTTCCGGCGTCCGATGAGCTTCGTCATTGTTTTTAATAATGATTTTTCCATAGCGAATCGCCTGTTGCGTTGTCGGGCTGATAAAGTCGTCGTTATCCCGGTAGTTGATTTCCCCGACGCCGACGTAGGCCATCACATGTTGAGTATTGGTAATGGCGACGGCATCGGCATTAATATCGCGGCGGATAATATCGCATACCTGACGCAGGGACTCGCTATTGACGTGGCGAAACAAGGGGAGCGTTTTGTTAGCGATGTCGAGCGCCAGTTTCGCCTGACGCGCGGCGCTGGCCTCCTTTTCCCCTTCAACGCTCTGCACCAGCAAAACGATAAAACCGATGCATACGCTGCCAAGGATCATCGGAATACCGATTTTTGACACGATATCTATCCCCAGCGAGAACGATGGAGCCCACGCCACCACGAGTATCATGGTTAAGGTTTCGCACAGCATCCCGGCGAGGATCCCCGCTTTCCAGCGCTGCGCTTTAGGGACTTTACGACTGATTAACCCGGAGAGTAGACCGGCGACAATGCTGGTGATAAAGCAGGGGATGGCGGTGACGCCATCAATATCGATTAGATAGCGATGTACGCCGGCAATGACGCCCACTATCGCGCCTACCCAGGGGCCGAAGAGGATCCCGCCGGACATGACTGCGATAATACGCACGTTGACCAGTGAACCTTCGACCGGTACGCCGGACCAGGTACTGAAAAGGGCAAACAGGGAGAAAATGGCGGTAACGGCCAGCAGCTCTTTTGGCGTGTGCGCGGATTTATGCAGAAGTTCACGAAACAGGCGCAGGCGAATGAGAAAAAAGAGACAAATCAGCATTAATGCCGCGCGGTCAAAAACCGCCAGCAGCATAGTAAATATTTCGTGCATGTGTGCGCCGTGTTAATCGCGAGAAAGCAATATGATAGAAAACCTCGTCGCAGAAGACCAGCCGAAGAGAGGAATGAGGAAAAGTCACACAAATAAAAGGGGATTAATGACGATGCGCTGAGTTTCAATAGCGTCTGCGCAGGCGGTGCTTTTTGCGTAAAGTTAAAGATATCAAAATGTTAAATTTAATGAAGGGTATGATATCCAGGATGCTTCTTTCTGCCGTATTTAGCTGAAATGATGCCCGTTTTCAGCGTGAAAAATTTTTTTTAATCCACCTCTCGACAGGAAGAAAATATTCGGGTTATTTTCTAAACGTGCTGCGGTTGCAGCCGCGTCGCTCGGACGGTCCGGGCGCTAACGTTAATCCGAGGAATCTATGGCTGAATTCAGTCCTGAACGCCGTTTTACGCGTATCGATCGTCTCCCCCCGTACGTTTTTAATATTACTGCCGAACTCAAAATGGCTGCGCGACGCCGCGGCGAAGATATTATTGACTTCAGCATGGGTAACCCCGATGGCGCGACGCCGCCGCATATCGTTGAAAAGCTATGTACCGTTGCCCAGCGCCCCGATACGCACGGTTATTCCACCTCTCGCGGCATCCCGCGACTGCGCCGGGCTATTTCTCGCTGGTATCAGGATCGCTATGACGTAGAGATCGATCCGGAATCAGAAGCGATTGTGACCATCGGTTCAAAGGAGGGGCTGGCGCATCTGATGCTGGCGACGCTTGACCATGGCGACACCGTGCTGGTGCCGAATCCCAGCTATCCAATTCATATTTACGGTGCGGTGATTGCCGGAGCTCAGGTTCGTTCAGTTCCCCTCGTTGAAGGCGTGGATTTTTTTAACGAGCTTGAGCGCGCTATTCGTGAGAGCTATCCGAAGCCGAAAATGATGATCCTCGGTTTTCCATCCAATCCGACAGCGCAGTGCGTTGAACTGGAGTTCTTCGAGAAAGTCGTCGCGCTGGCGAAGCGTTATGACGTACTGGTCGTGCACGATTTGGCCTACGCCGATATTGTGTATGACGGTTGGAAAGCGCCTTCTATTATGCAGGTTCCCGGCGCGCGCGATGTGGCCGTCGAATTCTTTACGCTCTCAAAAAGCTACAATATGGCAGGCTGGCGTATTGGCTTTATGGTGGGTAACAAAACGTTGGTTAATGCGCTGGCGCGCATTAAAAGCTACCACGATTACGGCACTTTCACTCCTCTGCAGGTTGCGGCTATTGCTGCGCTTGAAGGCGATCAGCAGTGCGTTCGCGACATCGCCGAACAGTACAAACGCCGCCGGGACGTGCTGGTGAAAGGGTTACATGAGGCGGGCTGGATGGTGGAGTGCCCGAAGGCCTCGATGTACGTATGGGCTAAGATCCCTGAGCAGTACGCGGCCATGGGGTCCCTGGAGTTTGCTAAAAAGCTGCTGCAGGATGCTAAAGTCTGCGTTTCACCCGGCATCGGTTTTGGTGATTACGGTGATACTCACGTACGCTTCGCTTTAATCGAAAACCGCGATCGTATCCGCCAGGCCGTACGCGGTATTAAATCAATGTTCCGCGCCGACGGGCTGCTTCCGGCAGCGGCTAAGTTAACCAGCGAAAGCAACGAATAAAAAAAGGAGCCGAGAGGCTCCTTTTTTTAACACCGTTAAAGCTAGATCATCAGGGCGAAAGTACCGGCCCAAACGATGACCATAAAAGAAATGCCCATTAAGAAATATTTCACGACTCATCACTCCGCGCTCTCGGCGAGACGCCTTACATGAATTTGCTCTTCATTGCCTGCTCAGCTATCGCTAACTAAAACGACACTTTTTTAGCCGGCGGTAGCTGTAAATTCTGAGCGTAAACGGCTCCAGATGGCGCTAATGTACGCCTAAAAAATGAGGGAAACAAGAGCCATTTTTTTATTAATTTTTAGTTACTTACGAGTGTCGTGATTCGGCGACACATTAATTTCATTCGGTATTAAATTTCATTCTGGCGACGGTCGTTAACAATGGTTTTTGTAGGGATATAGTTACTTGATTTTGGGCTTTTTTCTGTCTGAATACGGGATGGGGTAACCATCCCGTAAGAGGATTAGACGGGTTTAGCGAGTGGCTGAGTTCTGATGTTGCCACTCTTGCGGATAGCGTGCCGGGGCAAAACGCAATGTGAGGAGCATTAACGCCAGGACGCAGGCGGCGTGAAACATCCAGCCCGGAAGGAAATTGCCGTTTAAGCTCCGCAGCAGCCCTGAAAGCCAGGGGGAAATACCTGCAATAATAAAGCCCACTCCTTGCATAAAGGCCACCAGGCGACCCGCGATAGCGGGGTGCTTCGCGTGATCGAGCGCCAGTACCAGGCAGAGCGGAAACGCGCCGCCAAGTCCAATACCGCAGCAGATAGCCCAGGCAAGCGGTAGCTGCTGCGGTAGCCAGATAAAGCCGCAGAAGCCGATGAGCTGCAGCGCCAGCGCCAGCATCAGAAGCTTTCGCCGATCTTCATGCCTGGCCAGAACAGGCAGAAGTAGCGCTCCGCCAGTCTGGCCGACGGTCATTAACGCCAAAAGGGTACCGCTAAACTGCGCGCTATAGCCTGACTGCATATAGTAGGGTGGCAGCCAGGCGATCAAACTGGCGTAACCGCCGTTTATCAAACCAAAATAGAGGCTAAGTATCCACGCTCGACGATGGCGAAAAACAGAGAGCTGTATTGTCGATGGCGTCTGGACAGGTAACGTTCTGCTTAGCGGCCACCAGCAAAGGAGCGCTGTCGCTGCGGGTAGCGCCCACCACGCAAGCGCGTGATACCAGATAGCGCTGTGCTGCGCCAGCCACGGCGTAAATGCGGCTCCCAGACCGCCACCGCCCATCAGCGCCGCTGACCAGAGTCCCATCACCTGAGGCGTCCGACGATGAAACAGGCGTTTTATTACCGCAGGAATGAGCGCCTGGATAATACCAATGCCGATCCCGCCAAGAAGCGCGCTGCTGAGTAATAGCGCGCTCTGCGGCGCCAGTTCGCGAAGTAAAGCTCCGGCGGCGATGATTAACAGACTGAAGGCAATACTTTGACGTTCGCTGAATCGGCTGTTAATCCAGCCGCCGGCAAGCGCCAGCAGACCCATCGCGATCACCGGGAGCGCAGTGAGCAGGGAGGCAAGCGTGAAGCTCATACCACTTGCCTGCTGTATCTGGGGAAGGAGCGGGCCTGGCGATGTCAGCAGCGGACGCATATTCATTCCGATAAGCACCAACACCAGCAGCATGGCGCCGTTACGTTGCGTCTGATTCATTGCCGGGTGACCGTGGCGTGTTGAGCGCTGAAGTAAGGATGGGGGGAATTCATTGCGATCTCCTGGGGCTATCAGTCAAAAGGCGCAGGGAGAGTACGCCTGTTGTTTGATAAGTTAAAATACTTATTTATGATTGAGTTCATTTGAATTGCTTATGAGTGAATTCATGTTGCTGCGACATCTCAATTACTTCATTGCCGTTGCTGAACAAGGTAGTTTTACGCGGGCCGCAGCGATACTGCATATTTCGCAGCCGGCTTTATCGCAACAGATTCGCCAGCTGGAGGAGTCTCTGGGCGTACGGCTTTTTGATCGCAGCGGGCGTCATACTTGTCTGACGGATGCCGGGAAGGTGTGGTTGACGTACGCGCACAGGGCGCGGCAGGAGCTCGCTGAGGGGCAGCGTGCGCTTCATGATGTGGAGGACCTGCAGCGCGGTTCGCTACGTATTGCGATGATGCCTACCTTTACGACTTACTTTGTGGGGCCGCTGGTGGCTTCGTTCTATCAACGTTACCCAAATATTACGCTGGATTTGCAAGAGATGACCCAGGAGCGAATGGAGGCCATGTTGCTCAATGATGAGCTCGATATCGGCATTGCTTTCGAAGGCAACGATGCGCGAGATATTGTTTATCAGCCGCTGCTTTCGGAAACCCTGGCGCTGGTGGTAGGCCGGCGTCACCCTCTGGCGACGGCCGAACGCGTCAAGCTGGCTGCGCTCAGTCAGGAATCTCTGATTCTGCTCAGTCGCGCTTTCGCGACTCGCCAGCAAATCGAACGTTACTGCCGGCAGCGTGATATTCAACCGAAAGTTCAGATGGAGGCTAACTCGATTAGCGCTCTCCTGGCCGTGGTAGAACGCACATCGCTGGCAACCCTGCTTCCGGCGTCCATTATTCTGGCGCGTGACGATCTCACTGCCATTGAACTCACCCCACCGTTACTCGCGAGAACCGCATGTCTGCTACAGCGAAAGGGCGCTTGGCAAAGCGCCGCGGCCCGCGAATTTATACTGATGGCGCATCGGGCTGCGATGAAGATCAGTGAAGGTCTTACAGATACTGAATAAGCGAGCTTTGTTGTTATGTTGATTTATGTTTATATGAAATGACTTATTAGCAGACTGGTAATTCATAAAGTATGGTCTTATTATGAAGTCAGGTTCATATCTGAAATTATATTGAAGGCCATTTGACGTTTAAAACTGAGGTATGCGCCACCGCTTCATGGCGCCAGAAAGGGTTTTTATTCTAATGTTTAAATTCACGGTTAGTCATTTGAGCGTGTATTCTGATGCCGGGAGATTAATACTGCCGTAGCTGGAGACCACGCCTTCTGCCCTTAGTCTATCCATTGCGATATTGAATATTTTATTTTTATTGTTTTCCGTTGCGTTTAGAATATTATCACCAAAGTGTGGGTTGGCTTGAATGATGTGATTGATGAATTCAATGAGCAGTTTATTTTGAAGAATAATTGAGGGATTATGCACCTCTTTATCCTCAATTATATTTAGCGGTTTTTCTGCAAATTCCAGAGGGCGGCTGCTGATGGTATGCTCATAAATTTTCTCAATCGCCTGATTAGTGATGTAAAGCTTATTCATCGTGATGGTTGGCTTCTCATCCTCATCGGGGGTGAAGTGACAGAAGAGGACGTTTCTTGCCGGTGAAATTATGCTGATCCGCTGTTCAGTAATGATGCTATCGGGGTTTTCTAGTACTTCCGTTAAATTCCTCGTGTGGCTGTACCACAGGCCAGATACGGAAACCCGGAGTTTTAACTGGGTAACAGGCGTTCCATATTGGGCATCCAGGTTCGGTTCACTTTCATTGAATCTAAAAATTTTGTTTATTTTGGAGTGAGGGGACCACGATCTTTCGCTTCTGCTCAATTCATCAATATTTGATGTGTTAAAAAAATAGGGTTTGTTGCCGCCCTGCTGATGGCGGATAGCACTCTTTAACGTTCCGTTGGTTCTGCCTAATTTGATGCAAAGGCTTATTGCACCAATATCATGCCAATGAAGCAGATCTTCTAATTCACAATTTAATAATTTTTGAGCGCGAGAGATTGAACAATATTCCAGTGGCGGAAGGTTGTTGAGTTTCCATATGTTCCGTTCTTTTCTTTCCATGGTCATTATTATCTTATGAAAAATAGGTTGGCTTTTGAGTTTCTTAAGCTGAATTTTGTCTACGTATTGATGATTGTATGATGTTTAATTCATGCTAAATAATTTATCAGAGATGATGTTGTATATCAATTGGTGAATCGGGTCAGACCGTTATCTGTCGTGCAGTCTATCACTTTTTCTGCAGTAATTAAATATATCGCTAATAGAAAATTATAATTGATAGCTATTATTACAGGGAATGATTTGCATTTAATTATTTATGTAGTGAATTGAATCCGGAGGTGTATACGACGTTAATGACAATACGGGATCGTGTGCTTTAGCTGGAGGTGGGAGTTCTCAGAACGTAAACTGTTCGATAAACGCCGGTTAACGAGCGTAGCTGGAAGGTTGAACAGCGGGCTGCCATCGCTTGCATCAGGCCTGCAACACGAAAATATCTCTAAAGGGGGCGGGGTGTCAGGCAGGGATTTCCCGATGTAACAAGGCAGATTGTCCCCTGCAGGAATCGAACCTGCAACTAGCCCTTAGGAGGGGCTCGTTATATCCATTTAACTAAGGGGACATGGCGCCGGGATTATAGCGTTATTTTCGGCGCACGTTAAGCTTGCGCGGCCCAACTGCTTAATCTATAGCCATTTAGCGCTTTTTTCTCTCTTCAGCCGCACGGGCTTTCTTCTCGTGGCTCATATCATTACGGATCTGAGCATGGCTTAATAACGCGAAAATAAAGGTCCCACCGCAGATGTTTCCGGCAAGGGTCGGGAGCGCGAACGGCCAGATGAATTCCTGCCACGGCAGCGTGCCGTTGAACACCAGGTAGAAAATCTCGACGCTGCCCACCACAATATGCGTAGTGTCCGCCAGGGCGATAAGCCAGGTCATCAGGATGATGACGATAATTTTCGCGGAGCCTGCGGCGGGAAACATCCACACCATGGTTGCGACCAGCCAACCGGAGATAATCGCATTGGCAAACATCTCCAGCGGAGGATTTTGCATCACCTTCAGGCTGATTTTAAGAAAGGCTTCGCGAGTCGGTTCATCGAACACGGGCATGACATCGAACGCCCATGCTGCGATAGCGGTTCCAATTAAGTTACCCGCCAGTACAACACCCCATAAACGTAACAGCAGGCCGATATTGCTGAGCGTGGGTTTATGCATAATCGGCAGGACGGCGGTGACGGTATTCTCGGTGAACAGCTGTTGCCGAGCGAGAATGACGATAACAAAGCCAAAGGTGTAGCCGAGATTTTCCAGCAAAAAACCGCCGGGCAGCTCGCTGAGATGGACATGGAATATGCCTTTGGCAACCAGCGAAGCCCCCATTGAGAGTCCTGCTGCAATCGCTGACCAGAGGAGCGCCATGGCATCGCGCTCAAGCTCTTTCTCTCCTTCCTGGCGAATCACTTCATGCGTAGCCATCGCCTGTGAAGGCAGGCGTTCTTCATCCACCTCAATTTCTTCACCATTCTGTTTTTCTTCACTTTCAACCTCAACATCTTCACTATCATGGTGAGTTTGCGGCTTCATAACTTTTCCTCAACGGCTGGTCTTTATTATAATCGTAGAGCGGTTTCGGTTATTTGGAGTGGATAAGCTCCTAAATTCTTTGTAATGACAAGATTAGCAATACGGAAATTGCAAAATGTGTATAGAATCGGGGGCATCAACAACGATGCCAAAAAAGGCTATGCTGAAAGCAGGCACATGCTTACGGGCGATATCTTAATGGAGGCGGCTGTCCTCGGATAACCCCCAGCGATAGCTAAAATTAACAGGGAGATACCTATGAATTTTCGCCTGTCGGCGCTTGCGCTTGGCGCCACATTGCTGGTGGGGTGCGCCAGTTCTGGTTCTGGCGATCTACCGCAGGGGCGTTCAGATCCGCTTGAAGGTTTTAACCGAACCATGTTCAACTTCAACTACAATGTTGTCGATCCTTATGTTCTTCGGCCTGTTGCCGTAGCGTGGCGAGATTATGTTCCGCAGCCGGCGCGTAATGGTCTGAGCAATTTTACCAGCAACCTTGAAGAACCTGCGGTAATGGTGAACTCCTTCCTGAAGGGCGATCCCTATAAAGGTATGGTGCACTTTACGCGTTTCTTCCTGAACACACTCCTCGGGATGGGTGGGCTGGTTGATGTAGCGGGAATGGCGAATCCAAAACTGCAACGCGTTGAGCCTGCTCGCTTCGGTAGCACCCTGGGTCACTATGGTGTGGGATACGGCCCCTATGTGCAGTTGCCTTTCTACGGCAGCTTTACGCTGCGTGATGAAGGCGGTGATATGGCTGATGACTTGTATCCGGTTCTTTCCTGGCTGACATGGCCGATGTCTATTGGTAAATGGATGGTAGAGGGAGTCGAAACCCGCGCGCAGCTGCTGGATTCCGATGGCTTGCTCCGTCAGTCCTCCGATCCGTATATCCTGATGCGTGAAGCTTACTTCCAGCGTCATGATTTTATCGCCAACGGCGGTAAACTTTCTCCGAATGAGAACCCCAACGCTCAGGCGATTGAAGGCGATCTCAAAGATATCGATTCACAGTAACCGTCGGGTTGAAAGTAAAAAGGGTGAGCATGATGTTCACCCTTTTTTGTTGCTGCTGTTGATTAGAAACGGTAGTTAAAGTTCGCGCCGTACAGCCAGGCTTTACCTTCTGATTTAAAGGTATACGGCCCTTCTGTAAATTCGACGTGCTGACCGTGCATATAGGACACACCGACGTCGACGGAAGCATCTTTATTAAAGGCGTAAGTCGTACCGGCGCTGAGCCACAGGCGATCCTGATCCGGGATAGAGATGGAACGATTGGAAGCCGGAACCGGGCTATCATCAAAGGCGATACCGGTACGGAAGGTCCAGTTATCGTCATGGTAATAGGTGGTACCCAGAGCGATACGATAGGAATCTTTAAAACCTTCATCTTTATAGAACAGCGTTTCGCCGCCGCTGGTTTTGGTGGCTTTCAGCTCCTGGAACTGGCTCCAGCTGGTATAAGCCAGGCTGTAGTGAACGGCCCATTTTGGCGCTACGCGGTTATAACCTGAGATTTCCCACATTTCGGGCAGATTCAACGTCAGAGAACCGCCGATTGTCGAACCACCTGTGCCGTAAGGCAGTCCCAGACCGAGGGCAGAGTTAATAGGGTTGAGGGATGACGGCAGACTGCTCTTATAATCTCCGTCAAAATCAACTTTGACCTCAGAGCGGTAGGTTAAGCCGTAGCGGTTGTTTTTATCGACTTCATATAAAATGCCCGCATTCCAGCCGAAGCCCCACTCATCACCCTTCAGACGAGCGATTTGCGTATCGCGGCTGATACCGCCAGCCTGTTGACCAATTGCCGCGGCCTGGGCCGGAGAGAGTTTGCCGGCTTTCACCATTCCCGGTAGCTGCGCGCCGATAATATCCGGTAAATCGCCCGCGTAGCGCTCTAGTTTAGCTCTGGCATAGACGGCGTCAAAGCCTAAACCAAAGCTCCAGTGATCGTTGAGACGATAGGCGCCGCTCAGATTGAGGTTGAGGGTTTCGAGGTCGGTTGTACCGCCCATTGAGCCCGCGGCAAAATCATTGTTGAACTCGGTGGCTAAACCATAGTTAGACGTCAGAGAAGCCCCCCAGCCAAACTGGTCGTTAATCGGCGCCACAAAGTGCAGATTGGGTACCCATGCGGTTGGCGCGATATTGTCCTGGCTGGCGTCATTACCGATAACTGAACTGCCGGTGACGTTGACATCAGGATCGACAAAAATAGCGCCGCCCGAGAAAGTCGGACGGTCGAACATCATAATCAATGCCGGGTTACGGCTGACGTTTCCAGCATCGTCAGCAATAGCTCCTTCACCTGAATAGGCGCGACCAAGGCCCGATGAAGAGAATTCGTTTAACTGAAAGCCTGCCGACCAGGCCTGGCTTGAAACAAGTGCTACAGCCACTGCAAGGGCAGATTGGGTAAGGCGGGTTTTCTGGCTCATGCCCATAACCTCATAGAGTTATTTTTATTTAAACAATGTTACATGCTGTAACAGGAGCGCGAAGTGTAGGGTCTGCTTTACGACAGAGAAATCAGACCAGTGCGCTGAGTATAGGTCTGACCAGATGATATGTTGCAAGTTTGTTTATAAGTTTTTTCAATTGTGATCTAAGAAACGCGATCCAGTTGGCAAATTTGCCGGGGTACCCGCAATCCAAAGTAGGCACTTTTTGTTTTGGATCATTTTTAAGTGTGATTTCGGTCACTTATCTCCTTTGTCGCCATTAACGACTGGAGGCAGGCATGCCCCGGGCGTAAAATAAGCACATTATTTGTCTGGCACCTTGAGTGCATATACAGAGGAAATCTACGATGAGTAAATGCAGTGCTGATGAAACCCCGGTTTGCTGCTGTATGGATGTTGGTACCATCATGGACAACACCGATTGCACCGCATCTTATAGCCGCGTGTTTGCGAACCGCGCCGAAGCGGAAGAAATGCTTGCCGCATTGAGTGAAAGAGCGCGTAATGTTGAATCGGAGCCGTGCAAAATCACCCCGACCTTTACTGAAGTTGATGGCGGCGTGAAGCTGGATATCGATTTCGTGTTCAGCTGCGAAGCTGAAACCCTGATTTTCCAGCTCGGCCTGCGTTAATCCCTTCCCAAACGCTCCTCCTCGCAGGGGCGTTATCTTTTCTAATCAATGTGTTTTGGTTCGCACTTTTTCTGTTCCCCGATTGGCTTAATGTAAAATATTAGTTAAAACTGTTATCAGGTCAGACCACTTTGTTTTATCGGTTAACAGGGGAGCGTTATGAGTCAGGCATTACCGCTAGTCACCCGTCAGGGCGATCGTATCGCCATCGTCAGCGGTTTACGTACGCCGTTTGCCCGGCAGGCGACGGCTTTCCACGGCGTTCCAGCCGTTGATTTAGGTAAGCTGGTGGTCGGCGAAATGCTGGCTCGCAGCAATATCCCCGCGGATATAATAGACCTGCTGGTATTTGGTCAGGTGGTACAGATGCCGGAAGCACCGAACATCGCGCGGGAAATTGTGCTGGGTACCGGTATGAGCGTACATACTGATGCCTATAGCGTCAGTCGCGCCTGTGCGACCAGCTTTCAGGCGGTGGCCAACGTCGCGGAGAGCCTGATGGCGGGAACCATTCATGCAGGCATCGCCGGCGGGGCCGACTCCTCTTCCGTATTGCCCATTGGCGTGAGCAAAAAACTTGCCAGAACGCTTGTTGATGCCAACAAAGCCCGCACTTTGGGACAGCGCCTGAAGCTCTTTTCCCGGCTGCGTTTCCGCGATCTTCTCCCTGTGCCACCAGCTGTTGCCGAATATTCCACCGGTCTGCGGATGGGCGATACCGCTGAGCAGATGGCGAAAACGTGGGGTATCACGCGTGAGCGGCAGGATGCGCTGGCGCTTCGTTCGCACCAGCTTGCGGCGAGGGCCTGGGAGGAAGGGAAATTAACGGCAGAAGTCATGACTGCCTACACGCCGCCGTTCCGTGAACCTCTGGAACAGGATAACAACATCCGTAAGAATTCAACGCTGGCAGATTACCAAAAGTTACGTCCGGCCTTCGATCGCAAACACGGTAGCGTGACCGCCGCTAACAGTACGCCGTTAACCGATGGGGCGGCGGCGGTGATCCTGATGACCGAATCCCGGGCTAAAGCGCTTAGGTTAATACCGCTGGGCTACCTGCGCAGCTACGCTTTTACCGCGATTGATGTTCGTCAGGATATGCTGCTGGGTCCGGCGTGGTCGACACCGCTGGCGCTGGAAAGAGCCGGGCTGACGCTGGCCGATTTAACCCTGATTGATATGCATGAAGCCTTTGCTGCGCAAACGCTGGCGAATTTGCAATGCATGGCCAGCGATCGATTTGCCCGTGAGGTGCTTGGCCGCTCTCAGGCTATCGGCGAAGTCGATGAGAGCAAATTCAACGTGCTTGGCGGTTCGATTGCCTACGGTCATCCCTTTGCCGCCACCGGCGCGCGAATGATTACCCAAACGCTGCATGAACTGCAGCGTCGCGGCGGAGGATTTGGGCTGGTTACCGCCTGCGCGGCGGGTGGGTTGGGTTCAGCTATGGTTCTGGAGGCCGAATGATGGAAACCGTGTCGGCATTTACGCTTGAGGTTCGCCCGGACAATATCGCTGTCATCACCATTGACGCGCCAGGTGAAAAAATGAACACCCTGAAAGCTGAGTTCGCCAGCGAGGTGCGGGGAATTATCCGTCAGCTCCGCGACAATAAAGAACTGCGCGGCGCGGTATTTATTTCCGCAAAAGCGGATAACTTTATCGCAGGGGCCGATATCAACATGATTGCCCGCTGTCATTCCGCTCAGGAAGCGGAGGCGCTGGCCCGTCAGGGGCAGCAAATCATGGCCGAGATCCACGGGCTCCCCATTCCAGTGATCGCCGCAATTCACGGCGCATGCCTGGGCGGAGGCCTGGAACTGGCGCTGGCCTGCCACGGGCGGGTATGCAGCGATGATAATAAAACCCGGCTTGGCCTGCCGGAAGTTCAGTTGGGCCTGCTGCCAGGTTCTGGCGGCACCCAGCGTTTACCGCGATTAATTGGCGTCAGCAGCGCGCTGGAGATGATCCTGACCGGCAAACAGCTTCGCCCGCGCCAGGCTCTGAAGGCGGGACTGGTCGATGAAGTGGTGCCACAGACCATCCTGCTACAAACCGCAGTTGAACGGGCTCTTAAAGGTCGTCCGGCAAGCCGTACCGTCCCGGCGCGCGAACGTATTCTCGCAGGACCTCTCGCCCGCAGCCTGCTGTTTCGTCTGGTAGCGAAAAAGACGCATCACAAAACCCAGGGCAACTACCCGGCAACTGAGCGCATTCTGCAGGTGATTGAGACCGGACTGGCGCAGGGCTGCAGCAGCGGATACGCAGAAGAAGCCCGCGCTTTTGGCGAGCTGGCGATGACGCCACAATCGCAGGCGCTACGATCGATTTTTTTCGCCAGCACCGATCTAAAAAAAGACCGCGGTGCGGATGCGCAGCCCGTCGCGCTGCGTAGCGTGGGCATTCTTGGCGGAGGACTGATGGGGGGCGGCATCGCCTACGTTACCGCATGCAAAGGAGAATTGCCGGTCCGCATTAAGGACATTCAGCCGCGCGGGATAAATCATGCATTGAAATACAGTTGGGATCTGCTCGATAAACAGGTGCGCCGCCGCTATCTGCGCGCCAGCGAGCGCGATCGCCAGATGGGGTTGATTACCGGTTCGCTGGATTACCAGGGCTTTGCCCATCGCGATGTGGTGATCGAAGCGGTATTTGAAGATCTGGCACTCAAGCAGAAAATGGTCAGCGAAGTGGAACAACACTGCCACCCGGAGACGATCTTTGCCTCTAATACGTCGTCTTTACCGATCGCAGAGATCGCGGCGCAAGCGAGCAGACCGCAGCGGGTTATCGGCCTGCACTTTTTCAGCCCGGTAGAAAAAATGCCGCTGGTCGAAGTGATTCCACATCGTGGTACCGATCGGCAGACTATTGCCACGGTGGTAAAGCTGGCGAAGCTGCAGGGGAAAACGCCGATTGTCGTCGCGGATAAAGCCGGATTTTATGTTAACCGAATTCTCGCGCCCTATATTAATGAAGCCATGCGCCTGTTAATAGAAGGGGAGCCGATCGATCACATTGATAAGTCGTTGATTCAATTTGGCTTTCCGGTAGGGCCAATTCAGCTTCTTGATGAAGTGGGGATCGATACCGGCACTAAAATTATTCCCGTTCTGGAGGCGGCATGGGGAGAGCGTTTTAGCCCGCCTGCAAACATCATTAGCGCAATTCTGAATGACGATCGCAAAGGGAGAAAAAATAACCGGGGTTTCTATCTTTATGCGGCAAAAGGGCGTAAAAGCAAAAAACGGCCCGACCCGGCGATTTACAACCTGCTGGGTATCGCTTCTCCACAGGCGCGCTTGTCCGCGCAGCAGGTGGTGGAACGCTGCGTCATGATGATGCTCAACGAAGCGGCGCGCTGCTTCGATGAGCAGGTTATTCGCAACGCTCGCGATGGCGATATCGGCGCCGTGTTTGGCATTGGCTTTCCGCCGTTCCTTGGTGGCCCGTTCCGCTATATGGATAGATTGGGGGCGGGGGAAGTCGCAGCGATTTTGCAGCGTCTGGCTGCTCAATACGGCCCGCGTTTTACACCATGTGACACTTTGTTACACATGGCCGAGCAGGGGGCGACCTTTTGGCCCGCTGATGAACGTACGACCTAAGTTGTGGTCAAAGAAGGTAAATCCGTTTGTGAATGGCGCAGTGCTTTGGCGATTTTGTAAGCGATAGTTGACTATACTTACGCCATTGAGGTAAAAAACAGCGTTTCATTCGTTGAATGGATCAGGCACAATGCCCGGCCACCGGGTCACCTGCGTATCGTCTACGTGGGTAAGACCGCGGTGCTTCTGGTTAACAAAAGCGGTGCAATATGCAAGTTTTTATCATGCGTCACGGCGACGCTGCCCTCGATGCAGCCAGTGACTCGGTTCGTCCATTAACCGTCTGCGGTTGCGATGAGTCTCGTCAGATGGCAACCTGGCTGAAAGGTCAAAAAGTGGATATTGAGCGAGTTCTTGTCAGTCCCTACCTGCGTGCAGAACAGACGCTGGAAATCGTTGGGGAGTGCATGAATCTGCCAAAAGATGTCGACGTGATGCCGGAACTCACGCCGTGCGGCGATGTTGGCATGGTCAGCGCTTATCTCCAGGCGCTGGCGAATGAAGGTGTGGCGACGGCGCTGGTCGTGTCCCACCTCCCTCTGGTGGGGTACCTCGTCTCAGAGCTGTGCCCGGGGGAAACTCCCCCGATGTTCACCACTTCGGCGATTGCCTGCGTTACGCTTGATGCCAGCGGCAAAGGCGAGTTCAACTGGCAAATGAGCCCCTGCAATTTGAAGATGGCGAAAGCTATCTGATTTCCTCCGGAGCCGACGTTTTACGGAAGCTCCGGCGGTTGCCACTCTTCAACTTCAATCAGTACCAGCAGTGCGGCGTCACCGCCGTACTCTTTTGGTGCCTGATGAAACGCCATGATATGCGGGTGCTGAGCCAGCCATAGCGGCGTTTGCTGTTTGAGAATATGCTTCCCATGCCCGTGCATTACGCAGGCGCAAAATACGTGCTCGCGACGGCAGGCGGCAATCAACGCCCCCAGCTCCTGCTTGGCCTGCTGCTGGGTCAAACCGTGCAGATCGAGAAACAGCTCCGGCGAATAATCACCCCGACGCAGTTTTTTCAGCTCAAAGTGGCTGACGTCAGCACGCACATACTTCACCGATCCTTCGGTATTCAGCAACGGCTGAAACTCATCGGAAAAGTAGTGGCTGTTATCGGCCTGCTCCTGGAGCAGCCGCTTGGGCGGTACTTCAGCGATTTTTTTGCGCTGCGGACGGTGAACAATGGTGTCCTGCTTAATCTGACGAGTGTCGGTCATTAGCTGCCGGAACAATGCCTGATCCTCCTCGCTTAGCGTTGTTTTCTTTTTCATTACCTGGTCTCATTTTTTCTTTGCCGGTAGTTTACCCGACTCGCCACGCATCCAGGCAAGGAAAACCTCTTTTTCCCCCTCAGCGTGACGTAAGAATGCTGATTTATCCCCGTCTTCGTGGCAAACTAGCCGCCGAATTTATAGCAGAGCGTGCCCTGGGGGATAGCGTGGATAAAATTTTTGTTGATGAAGCCGTTAATGAGCTTCATACCATTCAGGACATGCTGCGTTGGGCGGTTAGTCGCTTCAGCGCTGCAAATATCTGGTACGGACACGGTACCGACAACCCGTGGGACGAAGCGGTGCAGCTGGTGATGCCGTCGCTGTATCTGCCGCTCGATATTCCGGAAGATATGCGCACCGCGCGCCTGACTTCCAGTGAGAAACACCGCATCGTTGAGCGCGTGATTCGCCGCATTAACGAACGCATTCCGGTCGCTTATCTGACCAACAAAGCCTGGTTCTGCGGACATGAGTTTTACGTCGATGAGCGCGTGCTGGTGCCGCGCTCGCCGATTGGCGAACTCATTAATAACCATTTTTCCGGCCTGATTGACCACTATCCGCAGCACATCCTCGATATGTGCACCGGCAGCGGCTGTATCGCTATCGCCTGCGCTTACGCTTTTCCGGAAGCGGAAGTCGATGCGGTCGATATTTCCCCTGATGCGCTGGCCGTTACCGAGCAGAACGTAGAAGACCATGGCTTAATTCACCACGTGACGCCAATTCGCTCCGATCTGTTCCGCGACCTGCCGAAGGTGCAATACGATCTGATCGTCACTAATCCGCCGTACGTCGATGAAGAAGATATGTCCGACCTGCCGGGTGAATATCGTCATGAACCGGTTCTCGGCCTGGCGTCCGGTAGCGATGGCCTGAAGCTAACTCGGCGGATCCTGGCCTGCGCGCCGGATTATCTCAGCGATGACGGTATCCTGATTTGTGAAGTCGGCAACAGCATGGTACATCTGATGGAACAGTATCCTGACGTTCCATTTACCTGGCTGGAGTTTGAAAACGGCGGCGATGGCGTCTTTATGCTGACTAAACCGCAGCTGATTGCCGCCCGCGCGCATTTCGGCATCTATAAAGACTAAAACAACACGCAAACATAACGACAAGAACGGAGCCGTGATGGCAGGAAACACAATTGGACAACTCTTTCGCGTCACGACGTTTGGCGAATCGCACGGCCTGGCGCTGGGCTGTATCGTCGACGGCGTACCGCCCGGCATTCCGCTAACCGAAGCCGATCTGCAGCACGATCTCGATCGCCGACGTCCGGGAACATCGCGCTATACTACCCAGCGCCGCGAACCGGACCAGGTTAAAATCCTCTCCGGCGTATTCGAGGGGGTGACTACCGGGACCAGCATTGGTCTGCTGATTGAGAATACCGATCAGCGTTCTCAGGATTACGGCGCGATTAAAGACGTTTTCCGCCCGGGTCACGCTGACTACACCTACGAACAGAAATATGGCCTGCGCGACTATCGCGGCGGCGGTCGTTCCTCTGCCCGTGAAACCGCTATGCGCGTGGCTGCCGGAGCGATTGCCAAGAAATTCCTCGCCGCGAAATTCGGGATTGTGATTCGCGGCTGCCTGACCCAGATGGGGGATATTCCTCTGGCTATCAAAGATTGGGAACAGGTTGAACAAAACCCGTTCTTCTGTCCGGATCCAGAGAAAATTGAAGCGCTCGATGAACTGATGCGCGGCCTGAAAAAAGAGGGCGACTCCATCGGAGCGAAAGTAACCGTGGTGGCCGATGGCGTTCCGCCGGGGCTCGGTGAGCCGGTATTTGACCGCCTCGATGCGGACATTGCGCACGCGCTGATGAGCATTAATGCGGTGAAGGGCGTGGAAATTGGCGATGGTTTTGAGGTGGTGAAGCTTCGCGGCAGCGAAAACCGCGATGAAATTACCAAAGCGGGTTTCCAGAGCAACCACGCGGGCGGCATTCTCGGTGGTATCAGCAGCGGTCAGCAGATCGTGGCGAACATTGCGCTGAAGCCTACCTCCAGTATTACCGTTCCGGGACATACGATTAATCGCTCTGGCGAAGAAGTCGAGATGATCACCAAAGGGCGTCACGATCCCTGCGTTGGCATTCGTGCGGTACCGATTGCCGAAGCGATGCTGGCGATCGTGCTTATGGATCACTTTATGCGTCAGCGCGCGCAAAATGGCGACGTGACGACATCAATTCCACGCTGGTAATAGATGAAAAAAACCGTTATCGCACTGCTGGCGCTTCTCGCCAGCAGTACCAGCCTGGCGGCAACGCCGTGGCAGAAAATCACCCAGCCCATCAGCGGCAGCCCGCAGTCGATCGGTGCATTTGCCAATGGCTGCATCGTTGGCGCGCAGGCGCTGCCGTTAAACGCCACCGGCTATCAGGTGATGCGTACCGATCAGCGCCGCTACTTCGGCCATCCGGATCTCGTGCAGTTTATTCAGCGTCTAAGCAACCAGGCGTATAACAGAGGTATGGGAACGGTACTGATTGGCGATATGGGGATGCCAGCCGGGGGGCGTTTCAACGGCGGTCATGCCAGCCATCAGTCCGGGCTTGACGTCGATATTTTTCTGCAGCTTCCGCAGGCGCGCTGGAGTTCAGCTCAGCTGCTGAAGCCGCAGGCGCTGGATCTGGTGGCCCGCGATGGTAAGCGCGTCGTGCCGTCGTTGTGGAGCCCGCAAATTAGCCAGTTGATTAAGATGGCGGCGGAAGATAGCGACGTCACGCGTATTTTCGTCAACCCGGCAATTAAGCAGCAGTTGTGCCTGGATGCCGGTAACGATCGCGACTGGCTACGCAAAGTTCGCCCATGGTTCCAGCACCGGGCGCATATGCACGTGCGCCTGCGCTGTCCGGCAGGCAGCCTTGAGTGCGAAGATCAGGCTCCGCCACCGGCCGGCGATGGCTGCGGTGCGGAATTGCAAAGCTGGTTTGACCCCCCTAAACCAGGATCAACCCCACCTGTGAAGAAGACGCCGCCTCCGCTGCCGCCTTCCTGCCAGGCGCTACTGGATGAGCATGTTCTTTAATGGATAGTTTTATCGATCTTTTTATGGTGTCGCCGACGGTAATGGTGGTGCTGTTTTTCGTGGCCATTCTGGCGGGATTTATTGACTCCCTGGCGGGCGGCGGCGGGCTATTAACCGTCCCGGCCCTGATGGCGGCGGGTCTTCCTCCAGCGCAGGCGCTGGCAACGAATAAGCTGCAGGCCTGCGGCGGGTCGCTGTCCGCTTCGCTTTATTTCATCCGCCGCAAGGTAGTGAATCTGGCCGACCAGAAGCTCAATATTCTGATGACCTTTCTCGGCTCGACCGGCGGCGCGCTGCTGGTCCAGCACGTCCAGTCTGATGTTCTCAAACAGATACTGCCAATCCTGGTTATCGGCATTGGCCTCTATTTTCTGCTGATGCCGAAACTCGGCGAAGAGGACCGGCAGCGACGTCTGTACGGTCTGCCGTTTGCCCTGGTGGCTGGCGGCTGCGTCGGTTTTTACGATGGTTTCTTTGGCCCGGGCGCCGGATCCTTTTACGCGCTGGCTTTCGTCACCCTGGCGGGGTTCAATCTGGCGAAATCGACCGCGCATGCAAAATTGCTTAACGCGACGTCCAACGTTGGCGGCCTGCTGCTGTTTATTATTGGCGGCAAGGTGATTTGGGCGACCGGCTTTGTGATGATGGCCGGGCAGTTTATCGGCGCTCGCGCGGGATCGCGACTGGTGCTGAGCAAAGGACAGTCACTGATTCGGCCAATGATCGTTGTGGTGTCGGCGGTGATGAGCGCGAAACTTCTTTATGATAGCCATGGACAGGAGATCCTCCGCTGGTTGGGGATGAACTAATGAACAGTACGCATAAATACGAACAGCTGATCGAAATCTTCGACGGCTGTTTTGCCGTTGATTTTAATACCCGTCTGATTAAAGGCGATGACGAACCGATCTATCTTCCAGCAGATGAAGAGGTGCCCTACAACCGCATCGTCTTTGCCCACGGCTTTTATGCCAGCGCGCTGCACGAGATTTCGCACTGGTGCATTGCCGGAAAGGCGCGCCGCGAGCTGGTTGATTTCGGTTACTGGTACTGCCCGGACGGGCGCGACGCGATGACCCAGTCAAAATTTGAAGACGTCGAGGTGAAACCTCAGGCGTTCGACTGGCTGTTTTGCGTGGCAGCGGGATATCCGTTTAACGTCAGCTGCGACAATCTGGAAGGGGATTTTGAACCCGATCGGATCGCTTTTCAGCGGCGGGTACATGCCCAGGTCATGATCTATCTGGAGCAAGGGATCCCTGAGCGTCCCGCGCGTTTTATCAAGGCGCTGCAAGAATATTACCAAACGCCGCCTTTGACGGCAGAACAGTTCCCGTGGCCGGAAGACCTGCACTAAGGCCACGCTTTACATAATATGAGGAAAGAAGATGATCGCGGAGTTTGAATCACGCATTCTGGCGTTAATTGACAATATGGTAGACCACGCCAGTGATGATGAACTGTTTGCCGGCGGTTATCTGCGCGGCCACCTGACGCTGGCGGTGGCCGAGCTGGAAGGAGAAGGGGAGCATACTGCGCAGGCGGTGCATGATAAAGTGACCCAAAGCCTGGAAAAAGCCATCAGCGCGGGCGAACTGTCGCCGCCGGATCAGATACTGGTGCAGGGAATGTGGGACAGTTTGTATCAGAAGGCGATGCAGGCGTAGTTCTGTAGCGCTTACTTAAGCCGACGCCCGGCGTTCATCCCGCCGGGCACGGTTCCTCCGCTATTATTTCACCGCTCTCCCTTTCAGCAGTTTTCTTACCCATAGCCGGTTCGGATTCAGCGCAGCTAGCGTCTCTTGATCCATCGGTAATGGCTCATTGCTCATTTGCGCCGCGAGGATCTCTGCCGCGAGCGGGGCGGAGCAGAGGCCGCGCGAACCCAGCGCACCCAGCATATAAAGATTGCGGTAAACCGGCGCTGCTTCGGCCTTATCCTGATGTTCAACCAGCGAGGCATATTCACTTAAGGTCGCGTCATAATCAGGCACGCTGCCGACCATCGGCAAATGATCGCGCGTCGCACAGCGCACGCCGCTGCGGGACTCATTCGCGCTTACGTCAACCTCCCGCGTCCATTGCGCCTGCGGGAAACAGTCTATCAGACGCTGTCGATTCTGCTGCTGATCGTCGGCGCTAAACGCGGTATCTGTCTGTCCACGATGATAGCTGGCGCCGATGCAGTGCTGCTGGTTGTGCGGGTTTTGCGGCGTCAGGTAGCCGTTGTAGCACAGCACCTGGCGTAAAGACGATAGCCCTGGCGTTGTTGGTATATGGCTGACCTGGCCGGCGACGGGATACATCGGAAGATGCTCCGTCTGGCTGAAGCGGGTTACCTGATGGCCATTGGCCAGCACCACGACTTCATGAAACTGACGATCGTTTAATTGCCAGCCGGTATTGTCCGCGCTGATAGTCTCTACGGGATAGCGGTAGTGAACCCGTAATCCGCGAGTGGCGGCGAGCGCCAGCAGTTCTGCGGTTAACTGCTGGGGGCACAGCCAGCCTCCGGCAGGATAGGTTATTCCTCCGCAGCCGGTTTCCACTCCTGCTTGTTCCGCAGCGCTCTGCGCATTAACGGCGAGGGCGATTTCCGGCGGCAGATTAAGCTCAACCATCTGGGCAATTTTATGCGCGCTTTTTTCATCCCAGCCCAGCTGCGTCACCCCGCACCAGTCATGATCGAACATGACCGGCAGATCGTCGTAGAGGCGGCGAGCGAAAGTAAATGCAGCGGGGAAAAAGCGGGCCAGGGCGGGGTCGTGCTGGCTGAGCAGCGGATAGAGCGCTCCCTGGCGATTGCCGGATGCGCCTTGTGCCGGAGCGTCATCGGCGCAGTATAGTGTCACCTGCCACCCGCGCCGCAGCAGCGCCAGAGCGAGCAGGGCGCTGGCGATCCCTCCGCCAACAATCGCCGCATCGCGCTGTTCGGTGCCGCCGCGGGCAAACCACGGCGCACGCGCGGGAAAGTTGAGTTGTTGATTCATTTCCCCGATGAGCATTTCTCGCTTGCGGCCAAAGCCCTTGCGTTTCTGCATGCTGAAACCGGCTTCCTCCAGCCCGCGGCGCACAAAACCTGCGGAGGTAAAGGTGGCCAGAGTGCCGCCGGGTCTCGCCAGGCGAGCCATTGCCGCAAAGAGTTCCGCCGTCCACATGTCCGGGTTTTTGGCGGGCGCAAAGCCATCCAGAAACCAGGCGTCTACCTGCTGATTGAGCGAGTCGTCCAGCTCGTTGGTCAGCTGGTTAATATCGCCAAACCATAAATCCAGCGTGACGCGGCCCTCGTCCAGCAGTAGTCGATGACAGCCGGCAAACGGCAGTGGCCAACGGGCCTGCAGCTGCTCGGCCCAGGGCGCAAGCTCCGGCCAGTGCTGGTGAGCGAGGCGCAGATCGTCCGCGCGCAGCGGGAATTTTTCGAAACTGATGAAGTGTAATCTTTGCAGGGTAGCCTGAGGGTTATCGCGGCGAAAAACGTCAAACGCCTGCCACAGCGTCAGAAAGTTAAGGCCGGTACCGAACCCGCTTTCGGCAACCACAAATAACGGACGTGAATGTGTTGAAAAGCGTTCGTTGAGCCGGTTGCCGTCGAGGAAAACGTAGCGCGTCTCTTCCAGACCGTTGTCATTGGAAAAGTAGACATCGTCGAAATCTCGGGAAACAGGTGTACCCTCAGCGTTGAATTCCAGGTTGGCAGGTTGTATGGCGTTTTGTTTCACGTAAGTTACTCGAATCACAAGGCGTAGAACGATCTTAACGATGTGTGCCTGAGGGCGCAAATTTATACACAAATTGGCTGATCGGACTTGTTCGGCGTACAAGTGTACGCTATTGTGCGACTCGAAACTTAATATAGTGCGACTTACAGAGGTATTGAATGAAACGTGCAGTGATTACTGGCCTGGGCATCGTTTCCAGTATTGGTAATAACCAGCAGGAAGTCCTGGCATCTCTGCGTGAAGGACGCTCCGGGATCACTTTCTCTGAAGAGTTTAAAGATTCGGGAATGCGCAGCCACGTATGGGGCAACGTTAAACTGGATACAACCGGTTTGATCGACCGTAAAGTGGTTCGTTTCATGAACGATGCCTCTATCTATTCCTATCTCTCCATGCAGCAGGCGATTGAAGATGCAGGCCTGAAAGATGAGGTCTATCAGCAAAACCCGCGCGTGGGCCTGATTGCCGGTTCTGGCGGTTCTTCTAAGTCTCAGGTTTTTGGCGCTGATGCCATGCGCAGCCCGCGCGGCCTGAAAGCTGTAGGTCCTTATGTGGTGACCAAGGCGATGGCATCCGCGGTCTCCGCTTGCCTTGCAACACCTTTCAAAATTTACGGTGTGAACTACTCCATCAGCTCCGCCTGCGCAACGTCTGCGCACTGCATCGGTAATGCTGTGGAACAAATCCAGCTGGGCAAACAGGATATCGTGTTTGCCGGTGGCGGCGAAGAGCTGTGCTGGGAGATGGCGTGTGAGTTCGACGCGATGGGCGCGCTGTCCACCAAATATAACGAAACGCCGGATAAAGCTTCCCGTACTTATGATACCCACCGTGATGGTTTCGTTATTGCTGGCGGCGGCGGTATGGTTGTGGTTGAAGAGCTGGAACATGCTCTGGCGCGCGGCGCGCACATCTATGCTGAAATCGTTGGCTACGGCGCAACTTCCGATGGCGCAGATATGGTTGCCCCGTCCGGTGAAGGTGCGGTTCGCTGCATGAAGATGGCGATGGAAGGCGTAGATACGCCGATTGACTATCTGAACTCCCACGGTACCTCTACGCCGGTAGGCGACGTGAAAGAGCTGGGGGCGATTCGCGAAGTCTTCGGCGATAACAGCCCGGCTATCTCCGCGACCAAAGCGATGACCGGTCACTCCCTGGGCGCCGCTGGCGTACAGGAGGCTATCTACTCTCTGCTGATGCTGGAACACGGCTTTATTGCCCCGAGCATCAACATTGAAGAGATGGACGAACAGGCAGCTGGTCTGAACATTGTGACCGAGCCGACCGAGCGTGCGCTGACTACCGTAATGTCTAACAGCTTCGGCTTTGGCGGTACTAACGCCACGCTGGTGATGCGTAAATACAGCGCATAACGAGCATGCTTTGCAAGGGGAGCCTGCCGGCTCCCCTTTTTTGTATTCTTGACAGACCCCTGGGTGTAAAGGCAAACTCCTGCCACAACATTATTCTCTCAGATAATGCGTAAGCGTTTAACGTCATCCAACGCGCCTTAAACCTGATAATCAGGTGGAGAGGGCGTGGCCATCACCTCGCCTTACTCTGCGAACTGGAGTAAAGCATGTCCGCAGTCACTGAAACAAAAAAAACGCCTTCAGCGAATGGTTCGCTGTTTCGGATCACTTTCGCCGTTTTTCTTACCTATATGACCGTTGGCCTGCCGCTGCCGGTTATCCCCTTGTTCGTCCATCAGGAACTGGGCTTCGGCAACACCATGGTTGGTATCGCCGTTGGTATCCAGTTTCTGGCGACCGTATTAACCCGCGGCTATGCAGGTCGTCTGGCGGACCAGTACGGCGCGAAACGCTCTGTGCTACAGGGGATGCTGGCCTGTGCGCTGGCTGGAGGTGCCTGGCTATGCGCCGCGCTGCTGCCGGTCCCCGTAATGGCGAAGTTTGGCCTGCTGGTGCTGGGCCGTCTGATCCTGGGGTTTGGTGAAAGCCAGCTGCTCACCGGCAATTTAAGCTGGGGAATGGGGCTGGTGGGCCCGATGCGCTCAGGTAAAGTGATGTCGTGGAACGGCATGGCGATATACGGCTCGCTGGCGGCAGGAGCTCCGCTGGGGCTGCTGATCTACAGCCATTACGGCGTTGCAGCGCTGGCCGGCGTCACCATGGTGCTGCCGCTGGTGGCGTGGGCGATTAACGGCACGGTGCGTAAAATTCCCGCCCTCGGCGGCGCGCGTCCGTCGCTGTGGAGCGTGGTGGGAATGATCTGGCGGCCCGGTATTGGTCTTGGACTGCAGGGCGTCGGTTTCGCGGTGATAGGCACGTTCGTCTCCCTCTATTTCGCCAGCAACGGCTGGGCGATGGCCGGTTTTACCTTAACCGCGTTTGGTGGAGCATTTGTGCTGATGCGCGTGCTGTTTGGTTGGATGCCGGACCGCTTCGGTGGGGTGAAAGTGGCCATCGTTTCGCTGTTGATTGAGGCGGTAGGCCTGGCGCTGCTCTGGCAGGCGCCCAATGCCTGGGTCGCGCTGGCGGGCGCGGCGCTAACCGGCTGCGGTTGCTCGCTTATCTTCCCGGCGCTGGGCGTAGAGGTTGTGAAGCGGGTACCGCCGCAGGTTCGAGGAACGGCGCTTGGCGGCTACGCTGCGTTTCAGGATATCTCCTACGGCGTCACCGGCCCGCTTACCGGATTGCTTGCGACTTCTTTAGGCTATTCTTCCGTCTTCCTGGCGGCGGCAATATGCGCCGTGCTGGGGATCCTCATTACGCTGGTATCGCTGCGTAAATAGGCCTTTTGTTCGGCCCGGTATACGGGCCGAACAGGCGGTTAAATCACTAACCACAGCAAAATAAGCCCCGCGAGCAGCGTCAACGCGATAGCCCACGGCTTTTTAAACGCCAGCCACGGCGATGAAGGCGGCGCCTGAACCGGTGGGATCGCCAGCGTCTCTTGCGCTCTGGCGACCCTGAGCACGAAAATTTTGTTCAGCAGCGTCAGCAGCTGGGCTGCGCTTAGCGGCGTTTGCGCCGTTGCGTGCCAGCTGGTTTGCGCAAAATCCATCACTCTTTGCCACTCCGCGGCTTCAAGCGGCTGCTTCAGGGCGGCCTGCAATGACATCAGCGTCGGCGTAGCCTGCGTGCTGAGCGTTTGCCGCGCATGGAGCCAGTATGAGAGGGGAGTGAAGTGGGTCGCCGGGATCAGTTCCCCGCTTTTGACGCCGCTTAGCTCCAGCATCGACTGCCAGATGAGCTTGCTGGACTCCCCGGTAGCTGCTGCCAGTTTGGTCACCTGTTGATTGAGCGTATTGTGCTCCGCTGGCAGCAGTGGACGATGGGTTGGCGGGCGCTGCTGCGGCTGAGGAATCGAGAGCTGACCGCTTTGCAGCAGTTGCAAAACATTCTCCAGCTGCGGCTGGGTGAGCGCATGCAGCGCGGTTTGACCGTCATGCTGACGAATATAATCGCTGACCGCCTGACGATTATTACCCTGGTTCAGCAGTTCGCTCAGCTGCGCCAGGATTTGCCGGCGGTGGTGATTCTGTTGGGCAAGGATTAAGCGCTGGTTCAGGCTGTGTTCGGCGGCCGCAAAATGGCTTGCCAACAGCGGGGCGTCGTTTTTCAGGCTCAGATCGTGCTTTACGCAGGCCCACACTTCCGCACTTTGCTGCGATGTTAACGCCACCAGGCGCGTAATGAGCCGCTCAAGCGCGGTGCGCTGCTGGGTAGTGAGCGGAGGTTCGCCTGTCCCCGGAGGGCGATCGGACATACCTGAAACGGGATGCGTCATGATTAATCCTTTGCGTAGTGCTGTACTAAATTACTGTACTCAGGGCCGGGTGGTGATGTTCCTGGCGGGCAGATTATGGCACACTTCCCCGGTTTACTCTCGCTCTCAGACAGGTACTGAACCGTGAAAATCCTCGTTGATGAAAATATGCCCTATGCGCGCGAGCTTTTTAGCCGCCTGGGGGAAGTGAAGGCCGTTGCGGGTCGTCCCGTTCCGGTCGAAGCGCTCAATGACGCTGATGCGCTGATGGTGCGATCCGTCACCAAAGTTAACGAAGCGCTGCTCTCCGGCAAGGCTATCAAATTTGTTGGCACCGCAACGGCAGGCACCGACCATGTCGATCAGGCGTGGCTGCAGCGGGCGGGAATCGGTTTTTCCGCGGCGCCGGGCTGTAATGCTATCGCGGTGGTGGAATATGTCTTTTCAGCGCTGCTCATGCTGGCTGAACGCGATGGCTTTGCGCTGCGCGACCGTACCGTCGGGATCGTGGGCGTCGGCAACGTAGGCGGGCGCCTGCACAAACGTCTCGAGGCGCTGGGAATTAAAACGCTGCTTTGCGATCCCCCGCGCGCCGATCGCGGCGATGAGGGCGACTTCCGTCCTCTTGACGAGCTGGTGCAGGAAGCCGACATTCTGACTTTCCATACGCCGCTCTATAAGGAAGGGCAGTACAAAACGCTGCACCTGGCGGATGAGGCGCTGATTCGCCGCCTGAAGCCGGGGACGATATTAATCAACGCCTGCCGTGGGGCAGTGGTGGATAACGCTGCGCTGCTTAAACGACTACAGGAAAATCAGCCGTTAAGCGTGGTGCTGGATGTCTGGGAGCCGGAGCCGGACCTAAATATCGAGCTGCTCAAGCGGGTGGATATTGGTACGCCGCATATTGCCGGCTACACCCTTGAAGGAAAAGCGCGCGGTACGACCCAGGTTTTTGAGGCCTACAGCGCGTTTATTGGCCACCCGCAGCAGGTGGCGCTGGACACGCTGCTACCGGCGCCGGAGTTTGGCCGCATTACGTTGCACGGGCCGCTCGATCAGGCAACGCTAAAACGGCTGGCGCATTTGGTGTATGATGTGCGCCGCGATGATGCGCCGCTGCGAAAAGTCGCGGGCGTTGCGGGCGAGTTCGATAAGCTGCGCAAGAATTACCAGGAACGTCGCGAATGGTCTTCGCTGTACGTGCAGTGTAGTGATGCCCAGGCGGCGACGCTGCTGCGCCAGCTTGGCTTTAACGCCGTACATCATCCTGTTCGTTAATATCATCTTAATGCTCCTGCTGGATAATCCGGCAGGGCCGCTTTTTTTCTGGAGTACACCACCATGTCTGAAGGCTGGAATATTGCCATACTGGGCGCAACGGGCGCCGTAGGCGAAGCCCTGCTCGAAACTCTTGCCGATCGTCAGTTCCCGGTGGGGGATATTTATGCCCTTGCGCGTAGCGACAGCGCCGGTGAACATCTGCGTTTTGCGGGCAAGTCGGTTCTCGTTCAGGATGCGGCGGAGTTCGACTGGACCCAGGCCCAGCTGGCATTTTTTGCCGCGGGTGTAGAAGCGACCGCAGCGTATGTCGAAGAGGCCACGAACGCGGGCTGCCTGGTGATTGACTTAAGCGGTCTGTTTGCCCTGGAGCCGGATGTGCCGCTGGTGGTGCCGGATGTTAACCCGTTCGTACTGGCGGATTACCGCAACCGTAACGTTATCGCGGTAGCGAATAGCCTGACAAGCCAGCTGCTGTCGGCGTTAAAACCGTTGATCGATCAGGGCGGTCTGTCGCGTATAAGCGTAACCAGCCTGCTTTCTGCTTCCGCTCACGGTAAAAAAGCGGTTGATGCGCTGGCGGGCCAGAGCGCTAAATTACTCAACGGTATGCCAATCGATGACGATGATTTCTTCGGCCGCCAGCTGGCGTTCAATATGCTACCGCTGCTGCCCGATCGTGAAGGAAGCGTGCGCGAAGAGCGACGTATCGTCGATGAAGCCCGCAAGATACTGCAGGATGACGGTCTGATGATCTCCGCTAACGTTGTGCAGTCGCCGGTGTTCTATGGCCACGCGCAGATGGTGAGCTTTGAAGCGCAGCGTCCACTGGCGGCCGAAGAGGCGCGCGATGCCTTTAGCCGCGGGGAAGATATCGAGCTGTCCGAAGAGGGCGAATTCCCGACGCAGGTCGGGGATGCTTCCGGCAACGCCCGCCTTTCCGTCGGCTGCGTGCATAACGACTATGGTATGCCTGAACAGGTGCAGTTCTGGTCAGTCGCCGATAACGTTCGTTTTGGCGGCGCGCTGATGGCGGTGAAAATCGCTGAGAAGCTGGTTCAGGAGTATTTGTACTGATGTCTGAGATGGAGCAGCCGCCGGTCTACAAAATCGCGCTGGGCATCGAATACGATGGCAGCAAGTACTACGGCTGGCAGCGGCAGAACGAAGTCCGCAGCGTACAGGAGAAGCTGGAAAAGGCGCTCTCGCAGGTAGCGAACGAGCCTGTCAACGTTTTTTGCGCGGGTCGTACGGATGCCGGTGTTCACGGAACCGGCCAGGTCGTGCATTTTGAAACGCGCTCGCAGCGTCAGGATGCCGCATGGACCCTGGGCGTCAATGCCAATTTACCCGGCGATATCGCGGTTCGCTGGGTGAAGCGGGTTCCTGAGGATTTTCACGCCCGCTTCAGCGCCACCGCGCGCCGCTATCGTTATGTTATCTATAATCATCGTCTGCGGCCGGCGGTATTGAGCCGCGGCGTAACCCATTATTATCACCCGCTGGATGCAGAACGGATGCAGCGCGCCGCTCAGTGCCTGCTGGGAGAGAATGATTTCACCTCGTTTCGTGCGGTGCAGTGCCAGTCGCGCACGCCGTGGCGGAACGTGATGCACATTAACGTCACCCGTTATGGTGCATATGTGGTGGTGGACATCAAAGCGAATGCCTTTGTACATCATATGGTAAGGAATATTGTCGGCAGTCTGATGGAAGTAGGTGCCGGTAACCAGCCAGAGAGCTGGATTGCAGAACTTCTGGCGGCAAAAGACAGGACGCTTGCCGCCGCAACGGCAAAGGCGGAAGGATTGTATCTGGTGGCGGTGGATTACCCGGCGCGCTACGACCTCCCTGTCATGCCGATGGGCCCGCTGTTTTTGGCGGACTAACCTGGTCATTAAGGGCTAACGCAAATTATGGATCTGATTCACTTTTTAATCGATTTTATCCTGCACATTGATGTGCATCTGGCTGAGCTGGTCGCGGAGTACGGTATTTGGGTATACGCGATTTTGTTTTTGATTCTGTTCTGCGAAACCGGCCTGGTGGTCACGCCGTTTCTGCCGGGGGATTCTCTGCTGTTTGTGGCAGGAGCGCTCTCCGCGCTGCCGACTAACGATCTCAACGTCCATTTAATGGTGCTGCTGATGGTCATTGCGGCGATTGTTGGCGATGCGCTGAACTACACGATTGGCCGGCTGTTCGGTGAAAAGCTTTTCAGCAACCCCGATTCGAAAATTTTCCGCCGCAGCTATCTGGATAAGACCCATAGCTTCTACGAACGCCACGGCGGCAAAACCATCATCCTGGCCCGTTTCGTGCCGATTGTCAGAACGTTTGCGCCGTTTGTTGCGGGAATGGGGCATATGTCCTATCGTCATTTTGCGATGTATAACGTCGTTGGCGCGCTGCTTTGGGTACTGTTATTTACCTATGCGGGTTATCTGTTTGGCGATTTGCCGATCGTACAGGAAAACCTTAAGCTGCTGATCGTCGCGATTATTGTTCTGTCCGTACTGCCTGGCGTCATTGAAGTCATCCGCCACAAGCGGGCGGCGGCGAAACAGGCGAAATAACGCGGCGACGATCTTCGGACGGTATGCCGCCGTCCGAAGAGTGAAGTGTGAGCGGTTCGACCACTTTTTTATCCCATGTTACGGGATGTTATGATTTAATGTGCAACATTCATGGTCTGTGAGGGGCAAAAATGGCATTATGCGCCCCTTGCGACAAAACTGGCATCGACCAGGTTCAGGTAGAAAGGTTATCAATGAGCTGGATTGAACGAATTAAAAGCAATATAACCCCCACCCGTAAGGCAAGTATCCCTGAAGGTGTATGGACCAAGTGCGACAGCTGCGGTCAGGTATTGTACCGCGCAGAGCTGGAGCGCAACCTGGAGGTTTGCCCTAAGTGCGATCACCACATGCGTATGTCGGCGCGCAACCGCCTGCATAGCTTGCTGGACGAAGGTTCCCTCGTGGAGCTGGGAAGCGAGCTCGAGCCGAAAGATGTGCTGAAGTTCCGCGATTCGAAAAAGTATAAAGACCGTCTGGCCTCAGCCCAGAAAGAGACTGGCGAAAAAGACGCGCTGGTGGTCATGAAAGGCACTCTGCATGCTATGCCGGTTGTTGCCGCAGCTTTCGAATTCTCCTTTATGGGCGGGTCAATGGGCTCTGTGGTCGGCGCGCGCTTTGTCCGCGCGGTTGAGCAGGCTCTGGAAGACAACTGCCCGCTGATTTGCTTCTCCGCATCCGGCGGCGCGCGTATGCAGGAAGCGCTGATGTCGCTGATGCAGATGGCGAAAACCTCCGCTGCGCTGGCGAAAATGCAGGAGCGCGGATTGCCGTATATCTCCGTGCTGACCGACCCCACCATGGGCGGTGTCTCGGCGAGCTTTGCGATGCTGGGCGATCTGAATATCGCCGAGCCGAAAGCGCTGATCGGCTTTGCCGGTCCCCGGGTTATCGAGCAGACCGTTCGCGAGAAGCTGCCGGCAGGATTCCAGCGCAGTGAGTTCCTGATTGAGAAAGGGGCGATCGACATGATCGTACGCCGCCCGGAAATGCGCCTGAAGCTGGCCAGCATTCTGGCGAAGCTAATGAATCTTCCGGCGCCAAATCCGGAACCCGCTCACGAAGGTGAGGTGGTGCCACCGGTGCCGGATCAGGAACCAGAGGCCTGATAATGCAGAGGGCAGGCCTGACGGCGCTGCCCTTTTTTATACGCGTAGTTATCCTAACTCTTGCCGGACATCATGGAAAAACAACCTATTCCTCAGGCCACGTCGCCCCTGGCTACGTGGCTTTCTTATCTGGAACATCTGCACAGCAAAACTATCGATCTTGGGCTGGCGCGCGTCAGCGAGGTCGCGCAGCGGATGGCGGTAATAAAACCTGCGCCGTTTGTCTTTACGGTCGCGGGGACCAACGGCAAAGGCACCACCTGCCGTACCCTGGAATCGGTGCTGATGGCGGCGGGCTACAAGGTTGGCGTATACAGTTCGCCGCATCTGGTGCGCTACACCGAGCGGGTGCGCGTGCAGGGCGAAGAGCTGCCGGAACTCGCGCATACGACCTCTTTTGCCGAAATTGAAGCCGCGCGCGGCGATATTTCCCTGAGCTATTTCGAGTTCGGTACTCTCTCTGCGCTGTGGTTGTTTCAGCAGGCGCGACTGGATGTGGTGATTCTTGAGGTGGGCCTGGGCGGCCGCCTTGATGCTACCAATATCGTCGATGCTGACGTGGCGGTGGTCACCAGTATTGCCCTCGATCATACTGACTGGCTGGGGCCCAATCGCGAAAGTATCGGTCGTGAAAAGGCGGGGATTTTCCGCTCAGGCAAACCGGCCATCGTCGGCGAACCCGATATGCCGTTGACCATCGCAGAGGTGGCGAGCGAAAAAGGGGCGCTGCTCCTGCGCCGTGGCGTTGACTGGCAGTACGACGCCAGTGAACAAGGCTGGTCCTTCCGCGATCGGCAGGGGGCGTTAAACGATCTACCGCTGCCGCAGGTACCGCTGCCGAATGCGGCAACCGCGCTCGCGGCCCTGCGCGCCAGCGGGCTTAAGGTGAAGGAGCAGGCGATGCGCGACGGCATTCAAAACGCGATGCTGCCTGGGCGTTTCCAGATAATCAGCGAAGCGCCGCGGACGATCCTTGACGTTGCTCATAACCCGCACGCGGCGGCCTATCTCGCCGGGCGTCTCAAAACCTTATCGAAAACGGGGCGCGTACTGGCGGTTGTTGGTATGCTGCATGATAAGGATATCGCAGGTACGCTGGCGAATTTGCAGGCGGAAGTTGACGACTGGTACTGCGCGCCGCTGGAAGGACCGCGCGGAGCCACGGCGGAGCAGCTGCTGGAACATTTACGCGCAGGTAAAGTCTATACCAGCGTTGCGAAAGCGTGGCATGCGGCGATGGCGGATGCCAGACCTGAAGATACGGTGCTGGTCTGTGGTTCATTCCACACGGTGGCGCATGTAATGGAAGAAATAGACGCGGGGAGAACCGGTGGCAAGTAAGTTTCAGAACCGTTTAGTCGGGACGATTGTGCTGGTAGCGCTGGGGGTGATTATCCTGCCAGGGCTACTGGATGGTCAGAAAAAACATTATCAGGATGAGTTTGCCGCCATTCCTCTGGTGCCTAAACCAGGGGACCGCGATGAGCCGGATATGTTGCCAGCGGCGACTCAGGCGCTGCCTTCGCAGCCTCCGGAAGGGGCGGCGGAAGAGGTGAGAGCCGGTGACGCCGCGGCGCCATCGTTGGATCCGTCGCGCATACCGGTGAACAACAACAGTTTTGATGTGGTTCAGGAGCCGGTTGTCGCGCCAAAACCGCAGGCGCAGCCGAAACCTCAGCCGAAGCCGGTAGAGAAACCACAGCAGCAGCAGGTTGCGGCGCAGACGCCGCCGCCTAAGCCACAGCAGCAGGCTGAAATCCCGGCGCCGACCGGTAAAGCATACGTAGTGCAGCTGGGCGCGCTAAAGAACGCCGATAAGGTCAACGAAATTGTGGGCAAGCTGCGCGCTTCCGGTTTTAAGGTTTACACATCGCCTTCGACACCGGTGCAGGGTAAAATTACCCGTATTCTTGTGGGGCCGGATACCTCAAAGGATAAGCTTAAAGGCCAGCTTGGAGAACTGAAGCAGCTTTCAGGGCTCAGCGGCGTGGTCATGGGCTACAGCCCGAACTAACTCTCTCTTTTTTAAAAGAGTAGCGAGCTGAAACCCCTGTCTGACGTGCCCTGAAGAGGCGAAAGGCAGTATGGCGTTGAATGTTTTTTCAGCGCCATTTTTATTTATGTAGGGCACGGAAATCCCTACGCAAACGTTTTCTTTTTCTGTTAGAATGCGCCCCGAACCGGACGACAGGGCGTAAAATCGTGGGACGTATATGGTCTGGATTGATTACGCCATAATTGCGGTGATTGGTTTTTCCTCACTGGTTAGCCTGATCCGCGGCTTTGTTCGTGAAGCTTTATCGCTGGTAACCTGGGGATGTGCTTTCTTTGTTGCCAGTCATTACTACACTTACCTGGCTGTCTGGTTCACGGGCTTTGAAGACGAACTGGTCCGAAATGGGATTGCTATCGCGATACTGTTTATCGCAACGCTTATCGTCGGCGCTATCGTAAACTTTGTGATAGGTCAGCTGGTGGAGAAAACCGGCCTGTCGGGCACCGACAGGGTCTTAGGGATCTGCTTTGGCGCCCTGCGCGGTGTGCTAATCGTCTCAGCGATTCTGTTCTTTCTCGATAGCTTTACCGGTATGGCGAAAAGCGAAGACTGGCAAAAGTCTGAGCTTATCCCGCAGTTCAGTTTCGTTATCAGATGGTTTTTTGACTATCTGCAGAGCTCGTCAAGTTTCTTGCCCAAAGCATAAGCGTTGGGATGTAGCTTAACGAGGAAAAGACGTATGTGCGGTATTGTCGGTATCGCCGGTGTCATGCCGGTAAACCAGTCGATTTATGACGCGTTAACGGTGCTTCAGCATCGTGGCCAGGATGCCGCAGGCATCATCACCATTGATGCGAACAACTGTTTCCGTTTGCGTAAGGCGAACGGACTGGTGAGCGATGTTTTTGAAGCTCGCCATATGCAGCGTATGCAGGGCAATATGGGGATTGGTCACGTTCGTTACCCGACGGCTGGCAGCTCCAGCGCCTCTGAGGCTCAGCCTTTCTACGTCAACTCACCGTATGGTATTACGTTGGCGCACAACGGTAACCTGACCAACGCTCACGAGCTGCGTAAAAAGCTGTTTGAAGAAAAACGCCGCCACATCAACACCACCTCCGATTCCGAAATCCTGCTCAATATCTTTGCCAGCGAGCTGGACAACTTCCGCCACTACCCGCTGGAAGCCGACAATATTTTTGCGGCGATTGCCGCCACCAACCGCCAGATTCGCGGCGCTTACGCCTGCGTGGCGATGATTATCGGTCACGGCATGGTGGCCTTCCGCGACCCGAACGGCATCCGTCCGCTGGTGCTGGGCAAGCGCGATATTGGCGATGGCCGTACCGAGTATATGGTCGCTTCGGAAAGCGTGGCGCTCGATACGCTGGGCTTTGAGTTCCTGCGCGACGTGGCGCCTGGCGAAGCGGTGTATATCACCGAAAAAGGCCAGCTGTTTACTCGCCAGTGCGCGGAAAACCCGGTCAGCAACCCGTGCCTGTTCGAGTACGTGTACTTTGCGCGTCCGGACTCCTTCATCGACAAAATTTCCGTTTACAGCGCCCGCGTCAATATGGGCACGAAGCTGGGCGAGAAAATTGCCCGCGAGTGGGAAGATCTGGATATCGATGTGGTCATTCCCATTCCGGAAACCTCCTGCGATATCGCACTGGAAATCGCCCGCATCCTCGACAAGCCGTACCGTCAGGGGTTTGTTAAAAACCGCTACGTAGGCCGAACCTTCATCATGCCGGGCCAGCAGCTGCGCCGGAAATCGGTGCGGCGTAAGCTTAACGCCAACCGCGCTGAGTTCCGCGATAAGAACGTGCTGTTGGTGGATGATTCCATCGTGCGCGGCACCACCTCTGAGCAAATTATTGAGATGGCGCGCGAAGCCGGGGCGAAGAAAGTCTACCTGGCTTCCGCTGCGCCGGAAATTCGTTTCCCGAACGTGTATGGCATCGATATGCCGACCGCCAATGAGCTGATTGCTCACGGGCGTGAAGTGGATGAGATTCGCCAGATCATCGGTGCGGATGGCCTGATTTTCCAGGATCTGGACGATCTGATTGACGCGGTGCGCGCTGAGAATCCGGATATCCAGCAGTTTGAATGTTCGGTCTTCAACGGTATCTACGTCACTAAAGATGTTGATCAGACCTATCTGGATTTCCTTGACTCTCTGCGCAACGACGACGCAAAAGCGGTTCAGCTGCAGAACGAAGTGGAAAACCTGGAGATGCACAACGAAGGGTAATGCCTTGATTCACTGGAAGCCCGCGGTCCGGAGACTGCGGGCTTTTTGTTTTTAGAGGTCAGGCCTCGTTGATCCAAATCCGCATTTCGCCTTCGCCACGATTGGCCCAGCTAAACCATGGAATAAAGATTAAGGTCTGTTTCTCTACCGCCGTCTGGCGATGGTCGAAGCTGTAGAGCGGTTTATCCTCCTGGGCGGTCAGTACCCGAAGCCCCTCCGCCTGCAGCACGATTTTTCCTTCTAGCACCCCGGTCCCTGGAATCTCGCGTATCTGACTCGCTTTGGGTAGCGACAGGTTGTGCAGTTCGGCGCCGTTATCAACCTCTTCCAGGCAGTAAACCAGCGGTCCGCGCTGAATGGCGACTTTACCGGCGTTATGGCGAACCAGCGGGTTGGCGTAGACCCGGCGGAGGGTCATCGGCAGGCGCAGCGTAATGATATCCCCCTGCTGCCATTGGCGCGTAATATGCATATAGCCTTTCAGTTGTTCGCCCTGCGCGGCTTCGCCGTTGATGAGCACCTGCGGCGCTTCACACCATTCCGGCAGGCGCAGCGCCAGCGTATGCTGAACGGCCTGCGGGTGGCTGAAAGTGATGTTGACCTCCTCATCCCATGGATAGTTACCGCTGATTTTTAGCGCCAGCGGCTGGTCATTAATGGTGAACTGCGCTTCGCTTCCGGCGTAGAAATTGATAAACAGCGCATCCCGGCGCGGCGTGAACAGGTAGTGCCCGATAGCCACCAACGTGCGGGCGATATTTGGCGGGCAGCAGGCGCAGCCAAACCAGCGCTGGCGAACCGGTTTGATATGGTCGTAAATATGGTTATGCGGAATGCTTTTCGGATAGGTTTCCAGCGGGTTAACATAAAAGAAGTGTTTACCGTCCAGCGCCATCCCGCCGAGTACCGTATTGTAAAAAGCGCGTTCCATCACGTCGGCATAGTGCGCATCGCCTTCCATTTCCAGCATCCGACGGGCGAACATCATCAGGCCAATTGAAGCGCAGCTTTCACCGTAGGCGGTATCGTTGGGCAGATCGTAGTCGCTGGTAAAAGCTTCGCCGATCCCCTGAGAGCCGATTCCTCCGGTGATATACATCCGACGCTGCACCATGTTGTTCCAGATCCGCAGGCAGGTCTGACGTTTCTCTTCGTCATTTGTCATACGGGCGATATGCGCCAGGCCGGTCATCAGATAGACCGAACGTACGGCGTGGCCGACCGCTTCGTTCTGTTCAGCGAGCGGTTTGTGCGCATGGGTGTAAGTTTTGTCTTTGATCATTCCTGGCCAGGCGTCGCCCCAACCGATCCAGTGCCGGGTACCGCCGCGTTTTTCGAACTCGATATCGTAATAGTAGGGCTGCTTCCCACGTTCTTCGACGAAGAAGCAGGCCAACGCCTGATAGCGAGGTTCCCGGGTGACTTCATACAGGCGCATCAGCGCCAGTTCGATTTCCGGATGTCCCGGATAGCCGCGAAGCTGTCCGGGGTTAGGCCCGAAGACGGTATCAATGTGGTCGGCAAAGCGGCAGGAGATTTCCAACAGACGACGTTTACCGGTGGCGCGATAAAAAGCGACAGCTGCTTCAAAAAGATGCCCGGCACAGTACAGTTCATGACACTCTGCCAGGTTAGTCCAGCGCTGACCCGGTTCTTTTACGGTATACCAGGTATTGAGATAGCCGTCTTCACACTGCGCTTGCGCCAGCAGTTCGATCACTTCATCAGCGGTTTGTTCGAGCGTCGCGTCAGGCTTTTGGCTTAACGACCAGGCGACCGCCTCAAGCCATTTGGTGACGTCGCTATCCTGAAAAACCATTCCGTAAAATTGGCCATCCTCTTGTCCCGCGGCAATGCGATAGTTGGCCAGCGCGTGGCTGGGCTCCGCATCGGGAATATTGTCGTTCAGCGCTTCCCACTGATAAGGAATGACGACATCACGAATCAAACGCTGATACTCTCCCAGGAAAGGATCGGTAACGGTAATTCGGTTCAGGTCGGCTTCAATTACATCGGACTGCATCATGTTTACCTCAGGAAATTTGGCTATGTCTTTGGTTAAGATCGGTGGAGATACGTTTCATCATTGGGCCGTCCAGCCGGCACTTCAGCAGACACAGGGCCAGCACCAGATGGAAAATTGCCGGTATTACGGTTTGCAGCAGGGTGATGCCCTGAATAGACGCGGCAGTTTGATTTTCCAGGCCTGGACGGTACGCGACCAGAATCAGCAACAGGCTGATAATGCCGCCGGATGAGGCCCAGGAGAGCTTGATAAAAAAGAGGTTAAAGGCGAAGTTCATACCGGAGGAACGCACGCCATTCTTCCATTCACCGTAATCATCGGCGAAGGCCATAATCGAGAAGTGCAGCGGCAGGGTGAAACCAAGCACAACGTTGTTGATCAGGATACAGACCAGCCATAGTGTCTGATGCTGCGGGCCGGTGGGCAGGAACCACATCGCCACGCCGAAAATAACCAGCACCAGGTTAGTGCGGAAGTACAGCGTAACCATGTCGACGCGGCGTGAAAGCGGGTTGACGATCACCGCGCCAATAATCGCAGCCACGGTGACGATGGCAAAAAACAGCGACATAAAGCTGGCGCTGCCCTGCAGCGCGTAGGAGATAAAGTACATGTAGCCGCCGCCGCGAATGCACAGAATATTCACCAGCAGGAAGGACATCACCAGCATCAGCAGTAATTGGTCGTTCTTACGCAGCCCTTGCAGATGCTGGCGCAGGGTGAATTTTCCGGCCAGCGACAGCGGAACCCGCTCTTTGACCCAGAAAAAGCAAAGTAAAAACATGATCATACCAACGGCGCACAGCACGGCCACGCCGTACTGGTAGCCTTTAGCCAGATTGCCCTGGCCAAAAAGCTCGACCATCCATGGCAGCCCGACGGAGACCAGGAAGCCGGCGATACCGCTTAAGACAAAGCGCCAGGACTGGCAGGACATTACCTGATCGTGACGGTTGGTCATGGCGTTTATCAGGGCGCAGTAGGGGACGTTATTGGCGGTATAGCCAATAGAGAGCAAAAAATAGGTCCCGAACGCCCAGGCAATTTTCATGTTTGGGCTCATGTCTGGCACGGTAAACGTCAGGATGCCGATAACCGCAAGCGGCACGGCAGTCCAGAGCTGCCACGGGCGAAAGCGGCCCCAGCGGCTGCGGGTTCTGTCAGCAATAACGCCCATAACCGGGTCTGATACCGCATCAAAAATTCTCAGGGTAAAGAACATTGCCCCGACGATGGCCGGGCTGAGGCCGAACACATCGGTGTAGAAAAAAAGCAGGAAGCCGCTGATTAAGTCAGAGATGCAGTGTCCACCGGCATCTCCCAGCCCATAGCCTATTTTTTCGCGGGTGGAGAGCGTTTCGCCCGCATCAACCATCTGCACATTCGTGTCCAGATTATCGACTGTAGCCATAACCAATCCTTATTTGCTAAGCAGAGTGTGAGGGTACACAGGTCATTACGATCTGTTTTTATATTTTTAGTAAACTTCATACGCTGCCGAGCATAGATCTAATCTTCTCTTTTCGTACATTTTTGACTTTTGTGCTTGTGATATTGATCTTGATTTTTACTATAAATTATTTTTAATGCCGATCTTGATCACATTTATCCGTGAAGGATGCCGGGATTTTTTGCGTTATTCGCTAAGCTGAGCATCATTTTTACGAGAAAAGGTCGAATTAAATGCATTTAGGAATGGATATCGGTGGGACCAAAGTTGAGACTGTCGTGCTGGATGACAAGGGAAAACTGGTCTGGCAGCAGCGCATTGCGACACCGAAAGCCAGTATTGAGCAGTTCTTACAGGGTATCATTGGAGAAGTCCATGCCGCGCAGGATTGGGCAGGCGAAAAGCTAAGCCTGGGATTCGGTTTGCCCGGCGCGATTGACACCGCTACTTGTTTAGTAAAAAATTCAAATATTCAGGTGGTCAATGGGCATCCGCTGCATGATATCCTTAGCGACTATTTTTCCCAGCCGGTGGCTGTCGCAAACGATGCTAACTGTTTCGCGCTGTCGGAAGCGATAGATGGCTGCGGCGCCGGTCATGAAGTGGTGTTTGGGGCGATACTTGGTACCGGATGCGGCGGCGGTGTGGTGGTGCATCAGCGTTTGCTGACCGGGCCGAATGCCTGCAGCGGTGAATGGGGGCATAATCCTTTGCCGCACTATTCCCCGGAACACGATGGGCCTTCGCACTTGTGCTATTGCGGTCAGCATAACTGCGTAGAATCGTTTATCTCTGGCAGCGGGCTGGCCCGACAGTTTCGCTTACATAATGAAGGACGCGGAACCGCTGAAGAACTGGTGTTGAAGATGCGTGAAGGACACCCTCAAGCGCTGGCGCTGTGGCGGCAATTCCGTAATCAGCTGGCGCGCGCCTTCGCAAACGTCGTGAATACGCTCGATCCGGATGTGATAGTTATAGGTGGGGGGCTGTCGGGCGTCGATGAGCTGTATAGCGATTTATCGGCTAAAATGGCAAAGTACATATTCGGTGGACGCTGCGTGACGCCGGTTCTGCCGGCAAAGCATGGCGACAGCAGCGGCGTACGCGGCGCAGCATGGGCTGGAGAGCAGGCGCTGCAGGGATAATCAGCGTAAACCCCGTAAAACAGGTGAAAACGAACGGAATGGTAAAAAAGACCAGAATTAAAGATATTGCGGCGGCCTGCGGCGTGTCGATTGCCGCAGTATCAAGAGCGCTAAAAGGGCAGCCGGGGCTTAGCGAGGAGACTCGTCAGCGGATCCTGTCGATAGCGGAAGCCGAAGGCTATGATTTTAGCCGCTTGCGCAACGGTCGCATCAAGCGGCTGCTGTTTTTAATGCACAGGGAACACAATATTGCCAGCGCTCTGCCGTTCTATTCGACCGTCATGCTTGGCGTTGCTGACGCTTGTAGAGAAAATGAAATTGCCATGAGCTTCCAGCCCATTGGTCCGGGAGATTCAGTTGGCGAGTTGATTAATCTCCATCAGCCTGACGCGCTGATCTGCGCGGGTTATCTTGAAGCAGAGATACTGGCGGAGTTGAAAAAAACGGCGCTCCCCGTTGCCCTGGTTGATTTGTGGGCGGCGGATTTTCCCTGTGCCAATCCTGACAACTATCACGGCGGATTTATCGCCACCCGGCACCTGCTTGAACAGGGAAGAAAGCGTATTGCCTTACTCGGCCATTCGCAGCACCATTACAGCATCCGTCAGCGTACTGAAGGCTATCTGCAGGCGCTGTTTGATGCCGGAATTTCTCTGGCCGAGGAGTATCGAGTCGAAGTCCCCCCGGTCAAGGAGATAGAAAAATCGCTGGTAGAAGGCATGGAGAAACTGCTGGCGCTACCGCAGCCGCCGGATGCTATCTTTGCTTATAACGATATGGCGGCGCTGGTGGCGATGAGAGTTTGCGCGCGGAAGGGCATCAAGGTGCCGGATGAGATTGCGATCGTCGGTTTCGATGATATTGAAGCTGCTGCATGGGCCTGGCCGCCGTTAACCACGGTGGCCATTGATAAGCGTGAGCTTGGCCGCGATGCGTTCCGTCTTTTACTCAGCGATGAGGGTGACAGAAACCTGTTGTTGCCGGTGCGGTTAGTGGTTCGTGAGAGTTCATTGCGGTTGCGTCCGCAGGCATAATCCGGCAAAGTCTGCGCCATCGTGTGAAAGGGGCAATCATCGTGAAGCGACTCATTATCGGTATCTCTGGCGCCAGCGGCGCAATTTACGGCGTACGCCTGCTCCAGGTTTTGCGCGAGGTGCCTGATGTCGAAACCCATCTTATTTTAAGCCAGGCCGCCCGTCAGACGCTGGCGCTGGAGACGGACTTCTCCCTGCGCGAGGTGCAGGCGTTGGCCGACGTAGTGCACGATGCCCGTGATATCGCCGCCAGTATCTCTTCCGGCTCTTTTAAAACCGCCGGGATGGTGATTTTGCCATGTTCAATGAAAACGCTTTCCGGCATTGTTCATAGCTATACCGATGGGCTGCTGACCAGAGCGGCGGACGTAGTGCTTAAAGAGCGTCGCCCGCTGGTGCTGTGCGTTCGGGAAACGCCGTTCCACCTCGGTCATCTGCGTCTGCTGGTCCAGGCGGCGGAAATGGGCGCAGTGATTATGCCGCCGGTTCCGGCGTTCTATCATCGTCCTGAAAGCCTTGACGATGTGATCAATCAAACGGTCAACCGCGTTATTGATCAGTTTGATATCTCTCTTCCTGCAGACCTCTTTACCCGCTGGCAGGGCGCGTAGGGCGCACTAACATAGTGCGCTTTCTTCACCTCTGCGCTCTTGCAGTGCAATTTTGTCGCCTCGATCAAATCCTCAACATTTAATTTGTTTTTTTGCGCTACGGCGCTGCGGTTTATCCATTATTGCTGGTATCTTCCCTTTCAAGACAAACTTGCAACCTTTATTTAACAAATTTAACGCCGTTTCCAGCACGCACTGAGAGAATGGCATAAAACGTGCAAGATTTGTCGGCAGCACCAATAACAAGACAACGCATGACATAACAACATCACGACACTTAAGGGTAACCTATGAAGAAGACGGTCCTGGCTTTCTCTTTAATGATGGGCATTTGCAGCGCTTCCAGCGCCTTCGCCGCGCTGCCACAGAGTATTCGCATTGGCACCGATGCCACCTACGCGCCTTTTTCTTCTAAGGATGCGAAAGGGGATTTCGTGGGTTTTGACATTGATTTGGGTAATGAGCTCTGTTCGCGCATCAAAGTAAAATGTACCTGGGTTGGCAGCGATTTCGACTCCCTGATCCCATCGCTGAAGGCGAAGAAAATCGACGCCATCATCTCTTCGTTATCGATCACCGAAAAACGCCAGCAGGAAATCGCGTTCTCTGACAAGCTCTATGCGGCGGACTCTCGCCTGATTGCCGCCAAAGGCTCACCGATTCAACCGACGCTGGAATCTCTGAAAGGCAAGCACGTCGGCGTTCTGCAGGGCTCCACCCAGGAGGCCTACGGCAATGAACGCTGGCGCAGCCACGGGGTCGACGTCGTGGCTTACCAGAATCAGGACTTAATCTACTCAGACCTCGCCGCGGGCCGCCTGGATGCCGCCTTGCAGGATGAGGTCGCCGCCAGCGAAGGCTTCCTCAAGCAACCAGCCGGTAAAGATTTTGCCTTTGCCGGACCTTCTGTTAAAGACAAAAAATTCTTCGGAGATGGCACCGGTATTGGCCTGCGTAAGGACGATAGCGAACTGAAGGCCGCTTTTGATAAAGCCCTGGCTGAGCTTCGCAAAGACGGCACCTACGACAAAATGGCGAAGAAATACTTCGACTTCAACGTTTACGGTGATTAAGTCGCCCGCTGGCCCGGATTCCGGGCCACGAGTATCTATTTCTGTCTGATATTGGTGAAACGGTGCTTTAAGCGGATCAATTTGGTGCAGGAAATTGCGCACTCTATGTTAAAAAGTGCATAGTTAAGCGTTTCCGATGCGAAAAAATTTGCTTTCCGGCGCAGAATGCTTTGCCTTACCGGGGCGAATAATGGCACGATAACTGCCGTAAGTACTTCTAATAAATCCATTAGAATGACAGTCTGTTGAGGATAGTTATGAAAAAACTGGCGTTGTCTCTCTCCTTAGCGCTGGCCCTTTCCAGCGTTTCCACCGTATTCGCAGCAATTCCGCAAAAAGTCCGCATTGGCACCGATCCTACTTATGCCCCGTTCGAATCAAAGAATGCACAGGGTGAATTGGTTGGTTTTGACATCGATCTGGCAAAAGAGCTGTGTAAGCGCATCAATACGCAATGTACCTTCATTGAGAACCCGCTGGACGCGCTGATCCCTTCTTTAAAAGCGAAGAAGATCGACGCCATTATGTCTTCGCTTTCGATCACCGAAAAACGCCAGCAGGAAATTGCCTTCACCGACAAACTTTACGCGGCTGATTCTCGCCTGGTCGTCAAAAAAGGCAGCGATATCACGCCAGATCTTGCGAAGCTGAAAGGTAAGCGCATTGGCGTTCTGCAGGGCACCACACAAGAAACCTATGGCAATGAACACTGGGCGCCGAAAGGTATTGAAATCGTTTCCTATCAGGGTCAGGACAATATCTATTCCGATTTGACCGCCGGACGTATTGACGCGGCGTTTCAGGATGAAGTTGCCGCCAGCGAAGGCTTCCTCAAACAGCCTATTGGCAAAGATTATCAGTTCGGCGGCCCGTCGATTAAAGACGAGAAGCTGTTTGGCGTCGGCACCGGAATGGGGCTGCGCAAAGAGGATAATGAGCTGCGTGAAGCATTAAATAAAGCCTTTGCCGAGATGCGCCAGGACGGCACCTACGACAAGCTGGCGAAGAAATATTTCGATTTTAACGTGTACGGCGACTAACCATCCCGCGTACCCCATCGCGCGTGACTTAGCGCGCGATGGTTGATGACAGACAGGGCAGACAGCATGCTGTACGGTTTTTCTCAGGTTATTTTTCAGGGCGCGCTGGTCACCCTTGAGCTGGCGTTAAGCTCGGTCGTTCTGGCAGTGCTTATCGGCCTGGCAGGCGCGGGGGCGAAACTTTCCAGCAATCGTCCGCTGGCGCTGATTTTTGAAGGCTATACCACCTTAATTCGCGGCGTACCCGATCTGGTGCTGATGCTGCTGATTTTCTACGGGTTGCAGATCGCGCTCAACGCGCTGACCGATGCGCTTGGCCTCGCGCAGTTTGATATCGACCCCATGGTCGCGGGGATTATCACTCTGGGCTTTATTTACGGCGCTTACTTCACCGAAACCTTTCGCGGCGCCTTCCTGGCGGTACCGAAGGGACATATTGAAGCGGCAACGGCCTTTGGCTTCAGCGGCGGGCAGACCTTTCGCCGCATTCTGTTTCCGGCAATGATGCGCTATGCGCTGCCCGGAATTGGCAATAACTGGCAGGTGATCCTCAAAGCGACTGCACTGGTCTCATTGCTGGGGCTGGAAGATGTGGTTAAGGCAACTCAGCTGGCGGGTAAAAGCACCTGGGAGCCTTTCTACTTCGCTATCGTCTGCGGCCTGATTTATCTGGTGTTTACCACGGTTTCCAATGGTGTGCTGCTGATGCTCGAACGCCGTTATTCTGTTGGCGTGAAGAGGGCTGACCTGTGATTGATATTATTCAGGAGTACTGGAAATCTCTGCTGTGGACCGACGGCTATCGCTTCACCGGCGTAGCGATTACGCTCTGGCTGCTGATCTCTTCAGTCGTGATGGGCGGCATACTCGCGGTTTTCCTTGCCATAGGCCGGGTATCGAGCAACAAATTTATCCAGTTCCCAATCTGGCTTTTCACCTATATCTTTCGCGGTACCCCGCTGTATGTGCAGCTGCTGGTGTTCTATTCCGGTATGTACACGCTGGAGATCGTCAAAGGTACAGAACTGCTGAACGCCTTCTTTCGTAGCGGTCTGAACTGTACGGTGCTGGCGTTGACGCTGAATACCTGCGCTTATACCACGGAGATTTTTGCCGGAGCGATTCGTTCAGTGCCGGCGGGAGAGATCGAAGCCGCCCGCGCGTACGGTTTTTCTGCGGTCAAAATGTATCGCTGCATTATTTTGCCTTCCGCGCTGCGTATTGCTCTGCCTGCCTACAGCAACGAAGTGATCCTGATGCTGCATTCCACCGCGCTGGCCTTTACCGCCACGGTGCCGGATCTGCTGAAAATTGCCCGTGATATCAACTCGGCAACCTACCAGCCGTTTACCGCTTTTGGCATTGCCGCAGTTCTGTATTTAATTATCTCCTATGTGCTGATTAGCTTATTCCGCAGGGCGGAAAAGCGCTGGCTGCAGCATATCAAACCTTCTTCGACGCATTGAGAACGCCATGTCCGACAATAAATTAAATGTAATCGATCTGCATAAACGTTACGGCGAACACGAGGTGCTGAAAGGCGTTTCGCTGCGGGCGAAAGCCGGGGACGTGATCAGTATTATTGGCTCATCCGGTTCCGGTAAAAGCACCTTTCTGCGCTGCATTAACTTTCTTGAAAAGCCCAGCGAAGGGACGATTGTGGTTAACGGGCAGAACATTGGTCTGGTTCGTGATAAAGACGGTCAGCTTAAAGTGTCGGATAAGAACCAACTGCGTCTGCTGCGGACTCGCCTGACGATGGTGTTCCAGCATTTCAATCTCTGGAGCCATATGACGGTGCTGGAAAACGTGATGGAAGCGCCGATTCAGGTTCTGGGCCTGAGCAAACAGGAAGCGCGCGAGCGGGCGGTGAAATATCTGGCGAAGGTGGGGATTGACGAACGCCAGCAGATTAAATATCCGGTGCATCTCTCCGGCGGCCAGCAGCAGCGCGTGTCCATCGCCCGCGCGCTGGCGATGGAACCCGATGTGCTGCTGTTTGATGAACCGACGTCGGCGCTTGATCCTGAACTGGTGGGCGAAGTGTTGCGCATTATGCAGCAGCTGGCGGAAGAGGGGAAAACCATGGTCGTGGTCACCCATGAGATGGGTTTTGCGCGCCACGTCTCCTCTCACGTAATCTTCCTGCATCAGGGCAAGATAGAAGAAGAGGGGCACCCTGACGAAGTCTTCGGTAATCCGAAAAGCCAGCGCCTGCAGCAGTTCCTGAAAGGCTCTTTAAAGTAATCCCTGTCCTGCTCCCGGCGGAATACTCTCCGTCGGGGCGGCTAACGCTCCAGCCGATATACCCAGTCGTCGTAATCAATTCCGTTCAGGCGATAGGCTTTTTCGAGCACCTGAATGCGGATAAAACCGTGTTTTTCCAGCAGACGAGAGGAACCAGCGTTACTGCCCAGCACCCAGGCATTGATGGCGTGAACGCCGAGCTGCTGAAAACCGTAGTCGCAAATCGCTTTTAGCGCTTCGCTGGCGTACCCTTTCCCCTGAGCTTCGGGCAGGAGTGCGTATCCGACATCCGCTTCGTGCGGGTTTTTACTGCTGATGCGCAGCCCGATATCGCCAATTGCCGCGCCGCTGGCATCACGTAAAACGAATACGCCAGGGTCTGCGCAGCGGGACTCAAACAGCGTCCGCAGCGCCGGCTCCTCAAGAAGCTCTCCCATATAGCGCATCACTTCGGTATCTCGCCGTAAGCGCAGAAAAAAAGGCCAGTCGGATGCGTTAAACCCAGAGAGACGCAGGCGCGGAGTGGTGAGTGTTATCATAAAGCAGTCCATACAAGTGGATTATTCCGCCACCTTAACACCATAAAGCCGCGGAATGTTTATACCTTTAAGCAACCGTCGGTGAAGCCTGGCGCTGACTTTCCAGCCCGCTAAGATAGTGCAACACGGTTTTGCTCTCCCGCGTAGCCCTCAGCTGCAGCGCCAGATTGAGATCGTCCAGCACCTCGGCGTGGGTGACCAGCGCTGAGTCTTCAGCAAGTCGTCCCTCCGTTACCAGCCAGCCAACGATGGTTTTCCAGCGCCATAGCGGCGAATTGCCTTTAACGCGCTGCACCGGTCCCGGAAACTGGCCCGAGCCTCGTGCGCCATCTTTCAATAAGGCGACGGCCTGTCGCGTCAGGCCGGTGAGTTCGGCAATATCGCTTAATCCTACCAGCGCGGAATCAACGGATTCGACTCGCGCATTCAGAGCCGGAGCGGATTCGATATCAGCAATGGCTGACAGAATAGCCTGCTCAAGAGAGTCTCTTTCGCGATCGAACTCCAGATAGACCGCCGTTCCGTAAAAACAGACCAGGGCGTCAGCGCAGCCTGCGGCATGCAGTGCATCTTCCAGACCCACGGTACGAGAAGTTACGCCGGAGAGGGTGAGCGTAAAATTATACAGCGCCATTGTTTAATCCTTCTTGTGGTTAATCTGACCCGAGGCAGGCGGCTGGCAGCGGTCGACCATTCTGATAATTTGCCTGGCGTGGTTAATGGGTACCGCAGGCGTTGACCAGATGCTCATCATATGTTCCCGGTGCCGGGCCGTCCCACACATCAACCTGCCAAAACAGTGAGCGCTTTTGCCGCCAGTGATAAAAATCCAGCCCCGTGCCAGCGCGTAGTCAATAGCTGCTCTGATATGTTTATCCGGATGTTCCTTCATCAATTCATCCTGGTAATATTGAATAAGTTGTTGACGAATGTCAACGGTGTGGTGGTGTTAAATTACACACAGGGGTTATGGCAGAGTGAAAGGCATATCACTGGAATAAGATTCACAGTTAAGGCGACAGAGGAATGGTGATTTTTGCGCGCTGCGAGGCGGGTTCAACAAATTAATTAATCAGGGAGAGCGATACTCTCCCTGAGAGACCTGGACTACCGCAGCACGTCGGCCAGCGCCTCTTCCAGATCGTACCAACGAAAGCCAAATCCGGCCGCTTCCAGGCGTTTAGGCAGCGCGCGCTGGCCGCCGAGTACCAGAACGGAAGATTCTCCCATCAGCAGACGAATAGCCGCCGCCGGGACGCGGAAAATCGCCGGACGGTTTAGCGCATGGCCCAGCGCATGAGCGAACTGCTCGTTACGAACCGGGTAAGGGGAAACCATATTAAACGGCCCGCGCAGGTCGTTATCAAGCAGCCACAGTATACCGTTGACCATATCGTCGATGTGGATCCAGGCCAGATACTGTCTGCCGCTGCCGATAGGGCCGCCGAGGCCAAGCTTAAAGGCGGGCGCCATTTTGGCCAGAATGCCGCCTCGCGGCGCCAGCACCACCCCGGTACGCAGCAGGCATACGCGGGTGCGATCGCTCTGCGCTTCGCAGGCAATCTGCTCCCAGCGGGCGCAAAGCTTGTGGGTAAACTCATTATGCGGCGGCTCTTCTTCGGTGACGACAACTTCGCCGAGATCGCCATAATAGCCGGCGGCTGAACCGCTAATCAGCACCGCGGGCGGCGCGTCGCTGGCGTTGATTAGGGTGACCAGCTTTTGGGTGATATCCCAACGGCTGTGGCAGAGGCGCTGCTTCTGCTCCGCCGTCCAGCGTTTATCGGCGATGGGTTCGCCTGCCAGATTGATGACGGCATCAAAACCGTTAAGATTCACCTGATGCTCAAAAGCGCGCCACAGAGTGACGCGAGAATCGAGGCGGTTTTTCGCCTTTTCAGGGCTGCGGGTTGAAACCGTTACGCGATGCCCCAGCTCCAGCAGCCGGGGTATCAGATGCCGGCCAATCAGGCCGGTACCGCCAGTAAGCAGAACGTTCATAGCGCCTCCCGAAGATGCATCTAGCGCCGCCAGCTCATCGTCATGGAGACGGAATCGGCGTAGCGCAGGGCATGCAGTTTGTCGATCTCTACTTCAGCATATGTGACCCAGTGATGTTCGCGTGCGATGTCGAGCACATCCTGAGTTAATTTTTCCAGTAGAGAAAAGCGGTTGTTTTCGATATGACTAATAATGCGCTTAGTAATGGTGCGGTAGTTCAGCGCATCGTTAATATCTTCGCTGTTGCGTGATTTCTCCGCCGGATAGTGGATAGCGACGTTGACCACCACATCCTGGCGGTTGGCGATCTCTTCCTCTTTAATTCCGATAAAAGTACGCAGGCGCAGGTTCTTAATTCGAATAATGGCGTCTGGTTGAGACATTGCAGGCTTCCTCCGGGTAGTAATTTCCGCCATCATACATCAAAGCTTCCCGGCCGAGCAGGGGGTTACCAGGCTTCTGTTTTCAGAAGCGCCTCAACGGTCGCCGGGCGATGACGAATGCGTTCAAACCAGTTGTGAACCGCCGGAAAACTGGCGAGGTCGATGCGCTGGCGCTGATGGGCATTCACCCACGGCCAGCAGGCGATATCGGCGATACTGTAGTGGTTGCCGCCCAGCCAGGGGCTCTCGCCAAGGCGCCGGTTGAGCACGCCGTACAGCCGCTGAGTTTCTACCTGATAGCGCTCGATGGCATAGGGTACCGCCTGCGGGGCGCAGTGGTTAAAGTGGTGGTTTTGCCCGAGCATCGGCCCTAAACCGCCGACCTGCCAGAATAACCACTGGAGCGTAGCGTGGCGCTCGCGGAGCTCACCGCTCAGTAACTTGCCGCTTTTTTCTGCAAGGTAGAGCAGGATTGCTCCGGACTCAAACAGGTTTAACGGGCCACCGCCGTCGGCGGGTTCATGGTCAACGATCGCCGGGATCTTGTTATTTGGCGAAATCGCAAGGTAGGAGGGTTGGAACTGCTCCCCTTTGCCGATATCCACCCGGATGAGACGATAGGCCAACTGAGCTTCTTCGAGGAAGAGCGTGATTTTGTGGCCATTGGGAGTGGGTGCGTAGTAAAGATCGATCATGAAAATCCCTCGCCGTTACGGGTCGCAAACTTTTCGAGTATAGGTGAACTGACGTTATCCGGCAGGCTAACCGAATCCGGGATGATTTTTTGCCAGGCAAGTTCACCGCAATTAAGTATGTAAGATCCTCAAGGCGACGGTCAGTGACATCTTCTGAAAGACAGGCTATGTTGGCTTATCGCCCCATTACATTAGCCATTGAGGATGCTATGAGCCAGTCCGCGATTACCCTGTGGTCCGACGCCGATTTTTTCTCGCCCTATGTGATGTCCGTGTACGTTGCCCTGCAGGAAAAGAGCCTGCCTTTTACTCTAAAAACCGTCGATCTCGACAGCGGCGAGCATCTGCAAAGCGGCTGGAAAGGCTACAGCGTGACGCGGCGCGTACCGCTGCTGGAGGTCGGTGAGTTCTTCCTGAGCGAATCCTCCGCGATTACCGAATATCTCGATGAACGCTTCGCGCCTCCGGAGTGGGAGAGGCTGTATCCGCATGACCTGCAAAAGCGCGCGCGGGCGCGTCAGGTGCAGGCCTGGCTGCGTAGCGATTTAATGCCGATTCGTGAAGAACGCTCGACGGCCGTGGTTTTTGCCGGAGAAAAGAAACCGCCGCTCAGCGAAGCCGGGAAAAAAAGCGCCGGCAAGCTGTTTGAAACGGCTGGCGTTCTGCTATCCCATGGCGGGCAGAATTTATTTGGCGAATGGTCTATAGCCGATACCGATCTTGCGCTGATGCTCAATCGTCTGGTTCTGAACGGCGATGAGGTTCCGACCGCGCTGGCTGATTATGCCACCTTCCAGTGGCAGCGAGCGTCAGTCCAGCGCTACGTCGCACTCTCAGCCAAACGAGCGGGCTGATAAGCGTCAGCGGTTCCGTTATCATAGCGGCATCGTAATGCGTGGAGATGAAATGTATGAAGCTGATGTTTGCCTCGGATATCCATGGCTCTCTGCCTGCAGCCGAACGCGTGCTTGAGCTGTTCGCGCGAAGCGGGGCGCAGTGGCTGGTTATTCTCGGTGATGTGCTGAATCACGGACCGCGTAACGCGCTTCCTGAAGGTTATGCCCCGGCCCAGGTCGCAGAGGCGTTAAACCGCGTAGCGGAGCGGGTGATTGCCGTTCGCGGCAACTGCGACAGCGAAGTCGATCAGATGCTGCTCCATTTCCCCATAACCGCCCCCTGGCAGCAGGTTTTGAGCGAGCGAACCCGCCTGTTTCTCACTCACGGACATCTGTACAGCCCCGATAATTTGCCTCCACTCGCCGCTGGCGATGTGCTGGCTTACGGCCATACTCATATTCCGGTAGCCGAGAAACGCGGCGAGATTTTTCTCTTCAATCCCGGCTCGGTCAGCATCCCTAAAGGGGGATTTACCGCCAGCTACGGTCTGCTGAACGAGGGGCGATTGCAGGTTTTAGCACTCGATGATCATCAGGTTATTGCAGAGGTCGCAATTTACCCGTAATTTACCCCTCAATCGTATAGACGCGCCGCGAGAGCGCTTTAAAAAGTAAGGTTTCCTGATGGCGGAACAGAATCATTTGGCAAGCACAGAATGGGTCGATATTGTTAATGAAAACAACGAGGTGATAGCACAATCCAGCCGCGAACAAATGCGCGCGGAGTGTCTGCGTCATCGCGCGACCTACATTGTTGTTCATGATGGGATGGGCAAAATCCTGGTGCAGCGTCGTACCGAAACGAAAGATTTCCAGCCGGGCATGCTGGACGCCACCGCCGGTGGCGTAGTGCAGGCTGATGAGCAAATGCTGGAGTCCGCGCGCCGCGAGGCGGAAGAAGAGCTCGGCATTGCCGGCGTGCCCTTCGCTGACCACGGGCAGTTCTACTACGAAGATAAGCACTGCCGCGTCTGGGGCGGTCTGTTTAGCTGCGTATCGCACGGACCGTTCGCGCTGCAAGAAGAAGAAGTGAGCGAAGTGTGCTGGCTGACGCCGGAAGAGATCACCGCCCGCTGCGATGAGTTCACTCCGGATTCATTAAAAGCGCTGGCGCTGTGGATGACCCGCAATGCCAACAATGAGCCAACAAAAGCCGAAAAACAGGAAGAGGCAGAATAGCCTTTAGCAGCTATCCCGCATGCATAAACTGGACGCGATGGGTTTCCTGTCGCTCCAGTTTCCCTCATTAAAACGCTCCAGAAGGGCTCGCCCGGCTTCTATACCAATCTTGTGGTGCGGCACAGCCATGGTCGTTAACGGCGGCTGGCACACCCGACTCACGTCACTGTCGCCAAAGCCGACGACGGCTAAATCATCAGGCACCTTGATGCGCCGACGCTGGCACTCATACAGCGCCCCGCATGCCAGCTCATCGGAAACGCAGACCAGCGCATCGAGTTCTGGCCATGCCAGCAAAAACTCCGGCAGCTGCGAAGCGCCGGTGGAAAAGTTGGCCGGTAGCGCAGCGTTAATCACCCGGTTAGGCGACATATGATGGCGCAGCATGGCCTTGTACCACCCCTGCAAATGCTGCTGAAAAATCCACTGTTCCTGATTGGCGCACAGCAGACCGATATTCTGATAGCCGCGGTGAATGAGCATCTCCGTCAGCTCGAACATCGCCGCTACGTTATCAATGCCGATATTCATGTCGATAGGATCGGCGCGCATCGCTCCCATTTCCACCACCGGAATCGAGGCGTTTTGCAGCCAGTGGCGTACGGTATCGCTATGTTCAACGCTAAGCAGAATGGCGGCGGCGATATTCGAAGCCAGCAGCGTTTCCAGCAACTTTTCTTCCTGCTCAAGACGGTGCTGCGATTCCGCGAGCATGATTTGATAACCCGCCGGCTGTAGTACCTGCTGAAGCCCGGCAAACATCGCTGAGCAGCCCGCCTCCGCCAGATTGGGGACCACCATCGCGATAGTTCTTGAAGAGGCTGATGCCAGGGCGCTGGCGGCGAGGTTAGGCATATACCCGAGTTCTTGCACCGCCGCTTCGATTTTTTCACGGAGTTTATCGGAAACTTGTTCCGGCGTGCGAAGCGCGCGGGATACGGTCATGGTTCCCACACCTGCCAGCTGAGCAACATCGGCGATCGTCACTTTACCGGTACTACGCCGTTTTCGGGTTAGAGACATACATATTCCTGCTAAACAGACGTTTTTTATTTTCATCCATTACTTCACGTGTCAGGGAGTATACGCCTTAACCGGGGCTTTTTGCTGCGTTTTCACAGGATGATTGTGAATTGATAGCGCTATCACAAATCTGAATGTTCCTTTTTGGTAGCGCTATCTTTGTGATCGTTCTCGCAGATAACTCTTCCCTGCTTGCATAAAGTTTGCCCATCTTTTGCTAAAAGACGGGGGATAAAATGCTCAACACATGGCTCTCTGATGCCACCATTGCGCTGCGGCAGAACGTAGACAGCTGGCCCCAGGCGCTGGATATCTGCGCCCGGCCGCTGCTCGAGGCCGGCGTTATCGAACCTGCTTACGTGAAGGCGATCGTGGAGCAGCATCGCAGGCTGGGGCCGTATTACGTGCTGGCACCGGGACTGGCGATGCCGCATGCGCGGCCAGAGGAGGGGGCAAAGGGCTTAGGACTATCGCTGTTGAAACTGGAACAGGGCGTATCGTTTGGCTCAGAGGAGTTCGACCCGGTTGATATTATCATTATGCTTGCGGCACCGGATAAACATAGCCATCTCGAAATGATCGCGGCTCTGGCGGAATTATTTTCCAGCGATGAAGATATGCATCAATTACATCAGGCAACCGGCCTTGAGGAGATTAAAAAAATCATCGCACGCTTCTGAGTTAATTTAAACATCCGACTTATCGGACATTACGCGCCTGCGTGATGCGGACCTACTCTACCCAAAAAAGGTGATAACAATGAAAATTATGGCAATTTGCGGTTCTGGCCTGGGCAGCAGTTTTATGGTTGAAATGAATATTAAAAAAGTGCTTAAAAAGCTCGAAATCGAGGCCGAGGTAGAGCACTCCGATCTGTCGTCGGCAACTCCTGGCGCGGCTGATCTGTTTGTGATGGCGAAAGATATTGCTGCCAGCGCCAGCGTACCGGAAAGCCAGCTGGTGGTGATTACTAACATCATCGATATTAATGAACTCGAAGCGCAGCTGCGCGCGTGGTTCGCCAGACAATAACTATTTATAGCGAGGTGGATATGTTTATCCTTGAAACGCTGAATTTTGTTGTTGATATTCTTAAAGTCCCTTCAGTACTGGTCGGTTTAATTGCGTTAATTGGTCTGGTGGCGCAAAAAAAATCTTTCTCCGACGTTGTGAAGGGAACAATTAAAACTATTCTGGGCTTTATCGTTCTCGGCGGTGGCGCGACGGTATTAGTCGGCTCGCTGAATCCACTGGGGGGGATGTTTGAACACGCATTTAATATTCAGGGAATTATCCCTAATAATGAGGCGATAGTTTCTATTGCGCTGGAAAAATATGGTGCTTCAACCGCGCTGATTATGGCGTTTGGGATGGTGGCAAATATTGTGGTCGCCCGGTTTACGCGCCTGAAGTACATTTTTCTCACCGGGCACCACACCTTCTATATGGCCTGCATGATTGGCGTGATTCTCACCGTGGCGGGTTTTGAGGGGGTCGGGCTGGTATTTACCGGTTCGCTGATCCTTGGCCTGGTCATGGCATTCTTCCCGGCGTTGGCCCAGCGCTATATGAAGCGTATTACCGGAACCGATGACATTGCTTTCGGCCACTTCGGCACTCTGGGCTACGTACTGTCGGGGTGGATCGGTAGCGTTTGCGGTAAAGGCTCGCGTTCAACAGAAGAGATGAACCTGCCGAAAAACCTGAGCTTCCTGCGCGACAGCTCCATCTCTATTTCGCTGACCATGATGATCATCTATCTGATTATGGCGGTGAGCGCAGGGCGTGAATACGTTGAAAGCACCTTCAGCGGCGGCCAGAACTACCTGGTCTACGCCATCATTATGGCGATCACCTTCGCTGCCGGGGTGTTCATCATCCTGCAAGGGGTACGCCTGATTCTGGCGGAAATCGTACCGGCTTTTACCGGGTTTTCGGAAAAGCTGGTGCCGAATGCCCGTCCGGCGCTGGACTGTCCGGTTGTTTATCCCTATGCGCCCAATGCGGTACTGATTGGCTTCCTGTTTAGCTTCCTCGGCGGGCTGGTCGGGCTGTTCCTCTGCGGGCAATTTAAGTGGGTGTTGATTCTGCCCGGCGTGGTGCCGCATTTCTTTACCGGCGCGACCGCTGGCGTGTTTGGCAACGCGACCGGCGGGCGGCGCGGGGCAATGATCGGCGCGTTTGCCAACGGTCTGCTGATCACCTTCCTGCCGGTGCTGCTCCTGCCTGTACTGGGGGCGATTGGTTTTGCCAATACCACTTTCTCGGATGCTGATTTCGGCGTCGTCGGCATCGTGCTGGGTAATCTGGCCCGCTATCTGTCGCCGTTTGCGATAACTGGCCTGGTTGTGGCGTTGTTCGTACTGCTGGTGGCGTACAACGTTTTTGCGAAAAAGAAATCTGTGGGCCGCGGCGCGCAGGAGAACAGCGGAGCGAAATCATGAATGTGCAAGAAGTGACTAAACTGGCGCGAGACATTCGCGTCGCAACCCTTAAATCGCTGACGGATCTCGGTTTCGGCCACTATGGCGGCAGTATGTCGGTCGTGGAAACGCTGGCGGTACTGTACGGCGCGGTGATGAAAATTGATCCCGCCGATCCGGACTGGCCCGAGCGCGACTACTTTGTGTTATCGAAGGGCCATGCCGGCCCGGCGCTGTACAGTACGCTGGCGATAAAGGGATATTTCCCGATGGAGGAACTAAGCACGCTGAACCAGAACGGTACGCGGCTGCCAAGCCATCCGGATCGGCTAAAAACGCGCGGCGTAGACGCCACAACGGGGTCGCTGGGGCAGGGGATTTCCATCGCTGGCGGGATGGCGCTGTCGCATAAGCTGGCGGGACGGACGAATCGTGTGTTCTGTATCGTTGGCGACGGGGAACTGAATGAAGGCCAGTGCTGGGAAGCATTCCAGTTTATCGCCCATCATCGCCTGAATAACCTGACCGTGTTTGTTGACTGGAACAAGCTACAGCTTGACGGCAGGCTGGATGAGATCATTCGCGCTTTTAATCTCGAAGATAAATTCCGCGCCTTTGGTTTTGATGTCGTGACCGTTAAAGGCGATGACGTTCCCGGACTGCTGGCTGCGGTACAGCCCGTTCCGCCCGGCGATGCGCGACCGCGGGTAGTCATTCTCGATAGCGTGAAAGGCCAGGGCGTGCCGTATCTCGAAAATCTCAGCAACAACCACCATTTGCGCCTGACGGGCGAAATGAAAGAGACGCTAAACGAGGCGATTCGCCAACTGGAGGCCAAACATGATTAAGCTTGCACCAGCAGGGCAAAAAGATGCCGTAGAGATGCGTAAGGTTTATGCCGGGTTCGTCGCAGAGCAGATTGCAGACAAGAGCTCAATTATCGCGCTGGAAGCGGATTTGATGAGTTCCATGGCGATGGACGGCGTCGCGCGGGAGCATCCGCAGCACGTCATCAACTGCGGCATCATGGAAGCCAACGTGATAGGCACTGCCGCCGGGCTATCGTTGACCGGACGCAAGCCGTTTGTGCACACCTTTACCGCTTTTGCCAGCCGCCGCTGTTTCGACCAGCTGTTTATGTCGCTCGATTATCAGCGGAATAACGTCAAAGTGATTGCTTCCGATGCGGGGGTGACCGCCTGCCATAACGGCGGAACCCATATGTCGTTTGAAGATATGGGGATTGTGCGCGGCCTGGCGCATTCGGTCGTGCTGGAAGTGACCGATGCGGTGATGTTCGATGAGATTCTGCGTCAGCTTATCGATCTCGACGGCTTCTACTGGGTTCGCACCATTCGCAAACAGGCGCCGAGCGTGTACGCGCCGGGTTCAACGTTCACCATTGGCAAAGGGAATGTGCTGCGCGAAGGTGAAGATATCACGCTGATTGCCAATGGGATTATGGTGGCGGAAGCGCTGGAGGCGGCGCGCCAGCTTGAGCAGGAAGGCGTTAGCGCGGCGGTGATTGATATGTTTACCCTGAAGCCCATTGACCGCATGCTGGTGAAAAATTACGCCGAAAAAACCGGGCGCATCGTGACCTGCGAAAACCACAGTATTCACAATGGACTGGGATCGGCGGTGGCGGAGGTGCTGGTGGAAACCTGTCCGGTACCGATGCGGCGCGTAGGAGTGAAAGAGCGCTACGGTCAGGTGGGAACGCAGGAGTTCTTGCAGAAGGAGTATGGCCTGACGGCGCATGATATTGTCTCAGCGGCGCGCGAGCTGCTGTAAATAAAAAAGGCGACCATCCGGTCGCCTTTTTTCATGCAGCGGGCAGATTATGCTTGCTGCTGGGACGACTGAATAGCGGTCAGGGCGATGGTATAGACGATATCGTCAACCAGCGCGCCGCGGGACAGGTCGTTCACCGGCTTACGCATGCCTTGCAGCATCGGCCCGATGGAGATCAGGTCGGCGGAACGCTGTACGGCTTTGTAAGTGGTGTTACCGGTGTTCAGATCCGGGAAGATGAACACGGTAGCGCGTCCGGCAACCGGGGAGTTCGGCGCTTTGGATTTCGCAACGTCAGCCATTACCGCAGCATCATACTGCAGCGGGCCGTCGATCATCAGGTCAGGACGTTTTTCCTGCGCCAGACGAGTTGCTTCGCGAACTTTCTCTACATCGCTGCCTGCGCCTGAAGTGCCGGTGGAGTAGGAGAGCATGGCCACGCGCGGCTCGATGCCAAAGGCAATTGCGGATTCAGCAGACTGAATGGCGATTTCGGCCAGCTGCTCAGCGGTCGGATCCGGGTTGATCGCGCAGTCGCCGTAAACGTAAACCTGTTCCGGCAGCAGCATGAAGAATACGGAGGAGACCAGAGAGCTACCAGGGGCCGTTTTGATCAGCTGCAGTGGCGGACGGATGGTGTTGGCGGTGGTGTGAACCGCGCCGGAGACCAGACCGTCAACTTCGTCTTGCTCCAGCATCAGGGTGCCAAGAACCACGTTGTCTTCCAGCTGCTCGCGAGCAACCGCTTCGGTCATACCCTTGCTCTTACGCAGCTCGACCAGGCGAGCTACGTAGCTTTCGCGAACCACTTCCGGATCGACGATTTCAATCCCGGCGCCCAGCTCTACGCCCTGAGACGCGGCAACGCGGGTGATTTCTTCGGGGTTGCCCAGCAGGACGCAGGTGGCGATACCGCGCTCGGCGCAGATAGCGGCGGCTTTAACGGTACGCGGTTCGTTACCTTCCGGCAGAACAACGCGCTTGCCTGCTTTACGCGCCAGCTCGGTGAGCTGATAGCGGAAGGCTGGCGGAGAGAGGCGACGGCTACGCTCGGAAGTCGCGGTGAGCGACTCGATCCAGTCAGCGTTAATGTAGTTAGCCACGTATTCCTGAACTTTCTCGATGCGCTCGTGATCGTCAACCGGAACTTCCAGGTTGAAGCTCTGCAGGCTCAGGGAGGTCTGCCAGGTATTGGTGTTGACCATAAATACCGGCAGGCCGGTCGCGAATGCGCGTTCGCACAGCTTGCTGATGCGCTCGTCCATTTCGTAGCCGCCGGTCAGCAGGATGGCACCGATTTCCACGCCGTTCATCGCGGCCAGGCAGGCGGCGACCAGAACGTCGGGACGGTCTGCGGAAGTGACCAGCAGCGATCCTGCGCGGAAGTGCTCCAGCATGTGTGGAATGCTGCGTGCGCAGAAGGTCACGGACTTCACGCGGCGGGTATTAATGTCGCCTTCGTTGATGATGGTGGCGTTCAGGTGACGCGCCATATCGATCGCGCGGGTGGCGATCAGATCGAAGCTCCACGGCACCGCGCCCAGAACCGGTAACGGGCTACCGTTCTGCAGCTGAGCCGGATCAATCTTCACGACTTTCGCTTTGGAAGAGTCGTCGAAGATTTCTGACAGGTCAGGGCGAGTACGGCCCTGTTCGTCAACTGGCGCATTCAGCTTGTTGACGATTACGCCGGTAATGCTGGTGTTTTTCGCGCCGCCGAAGCTGCTGCGAGTCAGCTCAACGCGTTCTTTCAGCTGTTCCGGAGTATCGGTACCCTGGGACATGACGAAGACGATTTCAGCGTTCAGCGTTTTGGCGATTTCGTAGTTCAGCGACTGGGCAAACTGATGTTTGCGGGTCGGGACCAGACCTTCAACCAGCACCACTTCAGCATCCTGAGCGTTGGCGTGGTAGTTGGCGATGATCTCTTCCATCAGCACGTCTTTCTGGTTGCTGGAGAGCAGCGACTCAACGTGGCTCATCTTCAACGGTTCTGCGGCCGGAAGGTCGGAGTTCGCGCGAATGATGGTCGTCGTCTGGTCTGGCGCATCGCCACCGGCGCGCGGTTGAGCGATTGGTTTAAAGACGCTCAGGCGCACGCCTTTACGTTCCATAGCACGGACAACACCGAGGCTGACGCTGGTCAGGCCTACGCTGGTTCCGGTAGGGATCAGCATAATTGTACGGGACACGATATATCCTCTTTCGTTACCGCCAGTATCGGGCGGGATACAAAACTGCACCACCAGCTTCCCGTCATACTTCAAGTTGCATGTGCGTTGGCTTTACTTGCTCACCCCAGTCACGTACTCCTCATACGCTCCTGGGGATTCGCTGCGTCGCCGCCTTCCTGCAACTCGAATTATTTAGGGTTATGGCTGGCGGTGTGGAATCAGGCGGTCAGACGGTTGGCGTCTTGCGCGATGACCAGCTCTTCGTTGGTCGGAATGACGATAGCCGGGCGAGTGCCTTCTTTGTTGATGAAGCCAGACTTGCCGAAACGGGCAGCCAGGTTGCGCTCGTGATCAACTTCAAAGCCCAGTACGCCCAGTTTGCCCAGAGACAGTTCGCGAACCATCGCCGCGTTCTCACCGATACCGCCGGTGAAAATAACCGCGTCCAGACGGCCATCCATCAGCGCGGTGTAGGAACCGATGTATTTTGCCAGGCGGTGGCAGTAAACGTCCATAGCGCGTTTAGCATCCGCTTTGTCCTGGTAGTTGTCTTCAACATAGCGGCAGTCGCTGGTCACTTCGGTCAGGCCGAGCAGACCGGACTCTTTGGTCAGCATTTTGTTGATGGCGTCTACGCTCATGCCCAGGGCATCGTGCAGATGGAAAATGATTGCCGGGTCGATATCGCCAGAACGCGTACCCATAACCAGGCCTTCCAGCGGAGTCAGACCCATAGAGGTGTCAACGCATTTACCGTTACGGATAGCGGAAACGGAACCACCGTTGCCCAGATGGCAGGTGATGATGTTCAGCTCTTCAACCGGTTTGTTCAGAACTTTCGCAGCTTCCTGAGTCACATAGAAGTGGCTGGTACCGTGCGCGCCGTAGCGACGTACGCCGTGTTCTTTGTACAGGCTGTACGGCAGGGCATAGAGGTAAGATTCTTCCGGCATGGTCTGGTGGAACGCGGTGTCGAACACGGCAACGTTCTTATCTTTCAGATGCGGGAAGGATTTCAGCGCTTCAGCGATACCGATCAGGTGCGCAGGGTTGTGCAGCGGAGCGAAAGATGCGGAATCTTTAATGCCCTGAATGACGGAGTCATCGATAACAACGGAGCTGGTGTATTTCTCACCGCCGTGAACGATACGATGGCCGATTGCGGTCAGCTGAGCAGACAGTTCTGGTTTTTGTGCCAGAATAGTGTTAACGATAAAGTTCAGCGCTTCACTGTGAGCAGCGCCAGCGCCTAGCTCGGCTTCTTGTTTGCTGCCATCCATTTTCCATTTGATACGGGCTTCTGGAAGATGGAAACATTCTGCTAAACCGGACAGGTATTCGTCACCGTTGACGGCATCAAGGATAGCGAATTTCAGAGAGGAGCTACCGCAGTTCAGAACCAGTACTAACTTACTCGACATGGAAGTACCTTTTATGATACGTGGCTAAAAAAACGTCAGTGTGTCACAAAGCGTAGCGCAGGATGACATCGACATTTATGATTAACATCATGCCTTGCACTGTTTTCGGCACGATGGGAGAAGTACATTTGATTTTATGTCATTTTGCATAATTTTCAGCCAGTGGCAGAATATGCGATAATTTGACTAACCTGGTAAAAGGGTCTAACCGCCCCTCAGGTGCGCACAGAATACCTGATTGAGGCCGCCATTGCCAAAATCTTTTGAACGTTGTCATACACAGTTGGTGTTTTGCACAAATTTTTTAAGTTTTATATGTAAAGTTGAGGTAAGCCATGTCTGGTCCAGAAAATCGCCCTGTAAGTTTTTTCGGCTTGTTTCGCCACGGGCAGCATTATGCAAAGACCTGGCCTCTGGATAAGCGCCTCGCCCCGGTGTTTATCGAAAACCGTATTATTCGCGCCACGCGCTATGCGATTCGTATCATGCCGCCCGTAGCGATTTTCACGCTGTGCTGGCAAATCGCCCTTGGCGGCCAGCTTGGCCCGGCCGTGGCTACCGCGCTGTTTGCGCTGAGCCTGCCGATGCAGGGATTATGGTGGTTGGGCAAGCGCTCGGTGACGCCGCTGCCGCCGTCGATTTTAAACTGGTTTTATGAAGTGCGCGGTAAATTGCAGGAGGCCGGACAAGCATTAACGCCGGTCGACGGTAAGCCTGATTATCAGGCTTTAGCTGACACGCTTAAGCGCGCCTTCAAACAACTGGATAAAACTTTCCTGGATGATTTGTAATTGCATCAGGAAAACGCATATAAAAGAAGGCGCATAATTCATGCGCCTTCTTTTTTCACGCCGTAAAAAGTGCAACAGGAGTCAAAAATGGAAATGACCAATGCGCAACGTCTGATTCTGTCGAATCAGTACAAGATGATGACGATGCTCGACCCGGACAACGCCGAACGCTATCGCCGTCTACAGACCATCATTGAGCGTGGATACGGGCTGCAGATGCGCGAGCTGGACCGCGAGTTTGGCCAGCTTACCGAGGAAACGTGTCGTACCATCATTGATATCATGGAGATGTATCATGCGCTGCATGTCTCCTGGACCAACCTGAAGGACGCCAGCGGAATCGACGAGCGTCGGGTCACATTCCTCGGTTTTGACGTTGCCACTGAAGCTCGCTATCTCGGCTACGTTCGCTTTATGGTCAACGTTGAGGGACGCTACAGCCACTTTGACGCCGGGACTCACGGCTTTAACTCCCAGACCCCGATGTGGGAAAAATACCAGCGTATGCTGAGCACCTGGCACGCCTGCCCGCGTCAGTATCATCTGAGCAGTAACGAAATTAATCAAATTATCAACGCCTGATGGAGGTTCCCGTGCAGTGTAAAGGTTTCCTGTTTGATCTTGACGGGACATTAGTCGATTCGTTGCCGGTGGTGGAGCGTTCGTGGTGTAAATGGGCGGATCGATTCAGTATCCCTCATGATGAAGTGCTGAACTTCATTCATGGCAAGCAGGCAATCACCTCGTTGCGTCACTTTCTCCCCGGCCGCAGCGAAGAAGAGATTCAGGCTGAATTCACCCTGCTGGAAACGGTAGAAGCGACGGATACCGATGGCGTTACGGCGCTGCCGGGTGCGGTTGCGTTGCTCAAAACCCTGGATGAAGCCGGGATCCCCTGGGCGATTGTGACGTCGGGTTCGATACCCGTGGCCCACGCTCGTCACCGTGCCGCAGGTCTGCCTGAAGCTGAGGTGTTCGTCACTGCCGAGCGCGTAAAGCACGGGAAACCCGCTCCGGATGCCTATCTGCTGGGGGCCGAACTGTTGGGCCTGGCCCCGGCGGATTGCGCCGTCGTGGAGGATGCCCCTGCCGGTCTGCTTTCCGGCCTGAATGCCGGCTGTCGGACCATCGCGGTCAACGTGCCCGCCGATGCACCGCGTCTTGATGAAGCGGATTTAGTATTAACGACGCTGGAAAGCCTGCAGGTTGAGCGTCTGCCTGACGGCAAGGTGAATGTTAGCCTTAAAAACTAATCTCATGATTTAGCCCCGCGTTGGCGGGGCTTTTTTATGCCAAACTTCCAACTCCATCTTCTGACAAGGATAAGTTGTGAACGGTGAATTGATTTGGGTGTTATCTGTTCTTGCCGTAGCCGTCGTGCTCTTTGCCACCGGAAAAGTGCGCATGGACGCTATCGCTTTGCTGGTGATTGTCGCGTTTGTCCTCAGCGACACCTTGACGCTCAGCGAGGCCTTCTCCGGTTTTAGCGATCCCAACGTTATCCTTATTGCCGCGCTTTTCATTATTGGCGATGGGCTGGTGCGTACCGGGGTTGCCACTAAAATGGGTTCCTGGCTGGTGAAGGTTGCCGGTAACAGCGAAACCAAAATGCTGGTTTTTTTGATGCTGACCGTTGCCGGACTGGGCGCTTTTATGAGCTCGACGGGCGTGGTGGCCATTTTTATTCCGGTGGTGCTCAGCGTATCAATGCGCATGAACACCTCGCCTTCGCGGTTAATGATGCCGCTCAGTTTTGCCGGGCTTATCAGCGGGATGATGACGCTTGTCGCCACGCCGCCCAACCTGGTCGTCAACAGCGAACTATTACGCGAAGGGCTGCAAGGATTCAGCTTTTTTAGCGTCACGCCGATAGGCCTGGTGGTGCTGGTTCTGGGCGTTTTCTATATGCTGGTGATGCGCTTTATGCTTAAGGGAGATGAAAGCGAACAGGTCAGAGATGGGCGTAAACGCAGCACCTTTCGCGATCTCATCAAAGATTATCATCTGACCGGCAGGGCGCGTCGCCTGGCTATTCGCCCCGGCTCGCCGATGATTGGCCAGCGCCTGGACGACCTGAAACTACGCGAGCGCTATGGGGCGAACGTCATCGGCGTTGAGCGCTGGCGGCGCTTTCGGCGGGTTATCGTGAACGTTAATGGGGTATCAGAATTCCGCGCCCGTGACGTTTTGCTGATCGATATGTCGGCTTCGGACGTTGATTTACGCCAGTTTTGCGGCGAGCAGATGCTTGAGCCGATGGTGCTGCGCGGTGAATATTTTTCCGATCAGGCGCTGGACGTAGGGATGGCGGAAGTCTCTCTGATCCCGGATTCAGAACTGATTGGCAAGTCGGTGCGCGAAATCGCTTTTCGTACCCGTTTTGATTTGAACATCGTGGGCCTGAAGCGCGATGGCAAAGCCATTGACGGCGCAGTCACCGATGAACCCCTGCAGCTTGGCGATATCATGCTGGTGGTTGGCAACTGGCGGCAGATAGCCCTGCTGGCCAAGCGGGGGCGGGACTTCGTGGTGCTGAATATGCCCATTGAGGTCAATGACGCCTCGCCGGCGCACAGCCAGGCGCCGCACGCCATTTTCTGTCTGGTGCTGATGGTGGCGCTGATGCTGACTGACGAAATACCTAACCCTATAGCGGCCATCATTGCCTGCCTGCTGATGGGTAAATTCCGCTGCATCAACGCGGAAAGCGCCTATAAAGCCATCCACTGGCCGAGCATTATTTTGATCGTCGGAATGATGCCTTTTGCCCTGGCGCTGCAGAAAACCGGCGGGGTGGATCTGGTTGTGAAAGGCCTGATGGACGTGGCGGGGAGTAAAGGGCCCTATCTGATGCTGGGCTGCCTGTTCGTGATGTGCGCGGCTATCGGCCTGTTTATTTCCAATACCGCTACCGCGGTGCTGATGGCGCCGATTGCGCTGGCTGCGGCGAAGTCGATGGGCGTATCGCCATATCCCTTTGCGATGGTCGTGGCTATGGCGGCTTCTGCGGCGTTTATGACGCCGGTATCATCACCGGTGAACACGCTGGTGCTGGGGCCGGGTAAGTACTCATTTAGCGATTTTGTCAAAATTGGCGTACCGTTTACCATCATGGTGATGGTGGTGTGCGTACTGCTAATCCCGGTACTGTTCCCGTTTTGATAGCGCTGTAAAAATTCCCGGTCAGGCGCGCGCCGGCCGGGAAGTGATTTATAAAGGTGAATCCTGGCTAATTTCATCAAGGGAAAGATGGAAGCTCGGTACAAATACCCGCATAAAGTAGTCCATCTCTGGACTGCGGCGCGATTCCAGCGTTTTCTCCAGGCGGCCCTTGGCCAGCAGAAATTCATTGTTACCCGCCGATAGCTCTTCCAGACACTTCAGGTAGGCGCAAAGCGCATCGGCCTGTTTGACAATGGATTTTTCCTCTTCGCTATAGTGATGTTCGTCAATGAGTGGCGCAAAAATGTCGCGCAGCTCGTCAGGAACCATATCGACCAGCTTCTGCTGGGCGATTTTCTCGATGGCTTTGTACTCTTGCGCAATTTGCGAATTGAAATACTTCACCGGCGTCGGCAGATCGCCGGTCAGCACTTCTGAAGCATCATGATACATCGCCAGCAGCGCGATTCGCTCAGCGTTAACCTGGCCGCCAAATTTGCGATTTTTAATCGCCGCCAGCGCATGGGCAACCATGGCGACCTGTAAGCTGTGTTCGGAGACGTTTTCTGTGCGGACATTGCGCATCAGCGGCCAGCGGTTGATCAGTTTCAGGCGGGAGAGGTGGGCAAAGAAATGACTCTGACTCATAGGAACCCTTAATCAGTTACGACGTCGGGTGCCATTGTGCGCAGGGATCGCCGCCGGATGCAAATACCGGCGGCTGGACAGGCTAAATCAGAGCTGATGGTAGCCGGAAAGGAAGCGTCCGAAGCGGGTAATCGCCATTTCAAGATCGTCTTCGCGCGGGAGGGTCACAATACGTACGTGATCCGGCCACGGCCAGTTAAAGGCGGTTCCCTGAACCAGCAGGACTTTCTCCTGCAGCAGAAAATCGAGCACCATTTTTTGATCATCGTGAATATTAAAGCGTTTAGCGTCGATTTTCGGGAACATATACAGCGCGCCTTTCGGCTTAGTGCACGAGACGCCGGGGATTTCGTTAATCAGCTCCCAGGCGCGATTACGCTGTTCATATAAACGGCCGCCGGGAACGATAAACTCGCTGATGCTCTGATAACCGCCGAGGGCCGTTTGAATTGCATGCTGGGCCGGAACGTTGGCGCACAGGCGCATGGAAGCCAGCATCTCCAGGCCTTCGATGTAGCCTTTAGCGTGTTTCTTCGGGCCGTTAAGCACCATCCAGCCCTGGCGGAAGCCGGCGACGCGGTAGGTTTTTGACAGACCATTAAAGGTTACGGTGAGCAGATCCGGGGCCAGCGGGGCTATAGAATGGTGCTGCGCATCATCGTAGAGGATCTTATCGTAGATCTCGTCGGCGAAAATAATCAGGTTATTCTGCCGGGCGATCTCAACGATCTCCATCAGCAGCTCTTTTGAGTATACCGCCCCGGTTGGGTTATTCGGGTTGATAATCACAATGCCGCGGGTGCGCGGGGTGATTTTGGCGCGAATATCGTCGAGATCCGGGAACCAGTCGGACGATTCATCGCAAAGATAATGCACCGCTTTACCGCTGGAAAGCGCGACTGCGGCGGTCCAGAGCGGATAATCCGGCGCCGGAACCAGCATTTCATCACCGCTGTTCAGCAGGGCCTGCATGGCCTGGACGATAAGCTCGGAAACGCCGTTACCGATATAGATGTCTTCGACCGTCACATCGCGCATACCGCGGGCCTGATAGTGCTGCATGATGGCCTTACGCGCGGAATAAAGACCTTTTGAATCGCTATAGCCCTGGGAGGTGGGGAGATTGCGGATGACGTCAACGAGGATTTCGTCAGGTGCGTCAAAGCCGAACGGCGCTGGGTTGCCGATGTTCAGCTTCAGGACTTTATTGCCTTCTTCTTCAAGGCGTTTCGCCTCTTTCAGAACCGGGCCGCGGATGTCGTAACAGACGTTATCTAACTTGCTGGATTTTTCGATGGGGGACATGAACCTTGACCTTTTAGCTGTTATCGCCACTCCCTGCCGTGGAAGTCAGCACGGAACAATGTACTCCGCATCCCCGCTGTTTTGAAGGGTTAACAGGAGAAGATTTTGCTATTCATGTTTTTTTGGTTTAATCAATTTCCCTGGCGTCAGGCGATTTTGTTTATACATTATGCCTTCTCTGGTTTTATAATTGGTCTTATATTGTGTGATGTCGTGTTTTTGCGAACGTTTATATGGTTTTTTCTGCCTGGAGGATGAGCGGATTATTTTTTGCGCAATAAAGCGTCTCTTAAATGAGAACGTTTATTTCACAATACACAGCAGGTTGTAACAACTTGACGCGCTATTTTTAATGAAAGTATTTAATCGATAAATGAGTTTTATTTTACATAAGGAATATTCTTAGATTTGTTAATTTAATTAAGGTTCTGAAAAGCGTTTAAAATTAGCTGAGTTAATACTGATTAACTCTTATAAATATTGTGGTTTTCGGTTAGAATATCGCCGTTAATACGGACGTAGAGCTATACCCGGTAGCTAGTCTTTTTATTAATACATTGTTATTGCAGGTTTTTGTTATCTTCCTGAGGGCTATGGCAAGTTTGTCGCCCGTGAGGATGCCGAAGATGGCCATCGCTGGCTGTTTTTTTGCGTCACATCACAAAAAGCCAGCGCGTCGTAATTAAAAGCGCTTAGGCCTACGAACAAAATATTACTCAGAAATTCCGCACATTTGCTGCGGATGAGTGCTTTCTAATGCAATAACGTTCGTCCAGTTGTTCATTCGCCTCTCTCCTGGCGGATAACGCGAAGCTGAAGGATTAGCCGGAAGCCTGGAGCACAGCATCAACAAGGCAGGTAAGCATTAGCCGCCTGAAAGTGAAGCAAATATGATAAATGAAAATCGTTCGATACTAAATTTAGACCTCGACCTCTTGAGAACCTTTGTTGCCGTCGCCGATCTCAGTACATTTGCCGCTGCCGCCGTTGCGGTGTGCCGGACTCAGTCAGCGGTAAGCCAGCAGATGCAGCGGCTGGAGCAGTTGGTCGGCAAAGAACTTTTTGCTCGCCACGGGCGCAATAAACTCCTGACAGAACAGGGTATTCAGCTGTTAGGCTATGCGCGGAAGATTCTGCGTTTTAACGATGAAGCCTGTATGTCGCTCATGTTCGGCAGCCTCCAGGGGACGCTGACAGTGGGTGCTTCTGATGAGACAGCGGATACCATTTTACCGTTCTTATTAAATCGGATCGGCAGTTTTTATCCCAAGCTGACCCTTGAAATTAAAGTCCTCAATCATCCCGATATAGTAGATATGCTGAACAATGGGGCGATCGATCTCGCGCTAACGACCCGACCAACGAAGGGTTCGGAAATGCTGACGCTGCGCACTTCGCCAACCCTGTGGTACTGCGCGGCGGATTACGTTCTCCCGCAGGGCGAGTCGGTCCCGCTTGTATTGCTGGATGCCGCAGATCCGTTTCGCGAAGATATCACTACGGTACTCGATGTTGCCCGGGTTCCCTGGCATCTGTCCCATACGGCGTCATCAATGGCTGGGGTCAAAGCGGCGGTGAAAGCCGGACTTGGCGTAACCGCGCAGCCGGTAGAGATGATGAGCCCGGAGTTTCGCGTGCCGGGCAGAAGCGACGGGTTACCGGTGCTGCCGGATACCCACTACATGTTGAACTGTAACCCTCAGAAGGCAAGCGAGCTCACTCAGGCGATTTTCCAGTCATTGAGCACGGAGTACCAGCCATGGTCTAGCCAGCGCATTTATACCCCTGAAGGGGGAGATAATTCCCTTGTTTCCTGAAGGGAAAAAGCTAACAAACATCACAAAAACTGGTAACAAAATGTAAGTGCAAAAACGAACCACAGACCTGCAAAATCGCCACTGTGGTTCGTTTTTTTCAAATTTTATTGATGAATTAAATGTTTTGTTGGTTTCTTTTCATCTAAATCAGTGGCTTAGTTCTGCTCTTCCTCTCATTTCTCCACTTTTCTCTGCACTTTCAATACTTCCTGCTAATGTTAAAAAACCATCTGGTTTGTTGCTGTTTTCTTGGTTGAATTAACAAAAGCGTGTCGCAGATCAAGAAAATACCCCTCCTTAGGGGGAGGAATCGTGTCTGAATCCTGTCAAAATAGACGGGTAATTTTGATTTACGGCGGAAACGGACACGATTCAACAACACTAAAGCCGAACAGTATGCAAGGTTATTCCGCATGAAAGGGCATTTAATGTTAATGAAAAAAATCCAATGTAAATTAATGTTGTGAAAACTTTTGTTAAAGTTGACAAAAGGTTAATGAAAGGAGTAAAAAGCCACCGCAACTGGCCTTCCACATCACCCAGGGACGCTTTTTTGCACGGCATTTTTTTTATTCCTCCCCGTGAAACGCTGTGGCGTTCATCTGCCAGTAAGAGCAGAGGGTTTTAGCGCTACACTTTTTTGGTTAAGCAATGCGTATGTCAACATCCACTGAAGTCATCGCTCATCATTGGGCATTCGCTATATTTCTCATCATCGCTATCGGCCTGTGCTGCCTGATGCTTGTCGGCGGCTGGTATCTTGGCGGACGCGCGCGCGCGCGTAGCAAGAACACGCCGTTTGAATCCGGGATCGACTCCGTCGGTTCGGCTCGCTTACGTCTTTCTGCGAAGTTTTATCTGGTAGCCATGTTCTTCGTGATTTTCGACGTGGAAGCCCTGTATCTCTACGCATGGTCGGCCTCTATCCGTGAAAGCGGCTGGGTCGGCTTTGTGGAAGCCGCAATTTTCATTTTAGTGCTACTGGCTGGTCTGGTTTACCTCGTTCGTATCGGCGCACTGGACTGGACGCCTGCGCGCTCCCGTCGCACGCTGGTTAACCCGGAAACAGACAGTCCCACTAACCGTCATACGCAGTAAAAGCGAGGCAATAAGATGGATTATACGCTCACCCGCATCGATCCTAACGGTGAGAACGACCGTTACCCCCTGCAAAAACAGGAGATCGTAACCGACCCCCTGGAGCAAGAAGTCAATAAAAGCGTGTATATGGGGAAACTCGAACACGCCTTGCATGACATGGTGAACTGGGGCCGTAAGAACTCAATCTGGCCTTATAACTTCGGCCTTTCTTGCTGCTACGTGGAAATGGTGACGTCATTCACCGCGGTGCATGACGTTGCGCGCTTTGGTGCAGAAGTATTACGTGCCTCCCCGCGTCAGGCTGACCTGATGGTGGTTGCGGGGACCTGCTTCACCAAAATGGCGCCGGTCATTCAGCGTCTTTATGACCAGATGCTGGAGCCGAAGTGGGTTATCTCGATGGGCGCATGCGCCAACTCCGGCGGAATGTACGATATTTACTCCGTCGTCCAGGGCGTGGATAAGTTTATTCCGGTCGATGTTTACATCCCGGGCTGTCCACCGCGTCCGGAAGCTTACATGCAGGCGCTGATGCTGCTGCAGGAATCCATTGGTAAAGAACGCCGTCCGCTCTCGTGGGTGGTAGGCGATCAGGGCGTGTACCGCGCCAATATGCAGTCGGAACGCGAGCGTAAACGCGGCGAGCGTATTGCAGTGACCAATCTGCGGACTCCGGACGAGATTTAACTTGCGCCTGCGGGCGGGATAAAAACTTCGCAAATCAATCTACTACAGCGCGAAGCCTCGCCAGCAGTCACCACGGACCTTTTGCAATGGTGAACAATATGACCGATTTAACCGCGCATGACGCCGCACCAGCCTGGCAAACCCGCGATCACCTTGATGACCCGGTGATCGGCGAACTGCGCAACCGTTTTGGGCCGGATGCCTTTACCGTTCAGCCTACCCGCACCGGCGTTCCGGTGGTTTGGGTTAAGCGCGAACAGCTGCTTGAGGTGGGTGATTTCCTGAAGAAATTGCCGAAGCCTTACGTGATGCTGTTCGATCTGCACGGCATGGACGAACGTCTGCGCACGCACCGCGACGGTTTACCCGCCGCGGATTTTTCCGTTTTCTATCACCTGATTTCAATAGACCGCAACCGCGACATCATGCTCAAGGTTGCCTTGTCTGAAAACGATCTGCATCTGCCGACCTTCACCAAACTGTTCCCTAACGCTAACTGGTATGAGCGTGAAACCTGGGAGATGTTTGGCGTGACCTTCGACGGCCACCCGAACCTCAGGCGCATCATGATGCCGCCGACATGGGAAGGCCATCCGCTGCGTAAAGACTATCCGGCGCGCGCCACCGAATTTGACCCGTTTGAGCTGACCAAAGCCAAACAGGATCTGGAAATGGAAGCGCTGACCTTCAAACCGGAAGAGTGGGGCATGAAGCGCGGGACCGAAAACGAGGACTTCATGTTCCTTAACCTCGGCCCGAACCACCCTTCAGCGCACGGTGCGTTCCGTATTATTCTGCAGCTCGATGGCGAAGAGATTATCGACTGCGTGCCCGATATCGGTTACCACCACCGCGGCGCGGAGAAGATGGGCGAACGCCAGTCCTGGCATAGCTACATTCCTTATACCGACCGTATTGAATATCTTGGCGGCTGCGTTAACGAAATGCCGTACGTACTGGCGGTAGAGAAACTGGCGGGTATTACCGTGCCGGACCGCGTCAACGTGATCCGCGTGATGCTCTCCGAGCTGTTCCGCATCAACAGCCATCTGCTGTACATCTCCACCTTTATCCAGGACGTCGGGGCGATGACGCCGGTATTCTTTGCCTTTACCGACCGCCAGAAGATCTACGATCTGGTGGAGGCGATTACTGGTTTCCGTATGCACCCGGCCTGGTTCCGCATCGGCGGCGTCGCGCACGACCTGCCTCGCGGCTGGGATCGCCTGCTGCGCGAATTCCTCGAGTGGATGCCGAAGCGTCTGGATTCCTATGAGAAAGCCGCGCTACGCAACACTATCCTGATCGGTCGTTCGAAAGGGGTTGCCGCCTATAATGCGAAAGAAGCGCTGGAGTGGGGCACCACCGGCGCGGGCCTGCGCGCCACCGGCATCGGCTTCGACGTACGTAAATGGCGTCCCTATTCTGGCTATGAAAACTTCGACTTTGAGATCCCGACCGGCGGTGGCGTCTCCGACTGCTACACCCGCGTGATGCTGAAAGTGGAAGAGCTGCGCCAGAGCCTGCGCATTCTTCAGCAGTGCCTCGATAACATGCCGGAAGGCCCGTTCAAGGCGGATCACCCGCTCACGACGCCGCCGCCGAAAGAGCGCACGCTGCAGCATATCGAAACCCTGATTACGCACTTCCTGCAGGTTTCCTGGGGCCCGGTGATGCCGGCGCAGGAATCCTTCCAGATGATTGAAGCGACGAAGGGGATTAACAGTTACTACCTGACCAGCGACGGCAGCACCATGAGCTACCGTACCCGCGTGCGTACGCCGAGCTTCGCGCACCTGCAGCAGATCCCGGCCGCCATTCGCGGCAGTCTGGTCTCTGACCTGATTGTCTATCTGGGTAGTATCGATTTTGTTATGTCAGACGTGGACCGCTAATTATGCACGAGAATCAACAACCACAAACCGAGGCTTTTGAGCTGAGTGCGGCAGAGCGTGAGGCGATTGAGCACGAGAAGCACCACTACGAAGACCCGCGTGCGGCGTCCATTGAAGCGCTGAAGATCGTTCAGAAGCAGCGCGGCTGGGTGCCGGACGGCGCAATCTACGCTATCGCCGATGTGCTGGGGATCCCGGCCAGCGACGTAGAAGGTGTGGCGACGTTCTATAGCCAGATTTTCCGCCAGCCGGTAGGGCGTCACGTGATTCGCTACTGCGATAGCGTGGTGTGCCATATTACCGGGTTCCAGGGCATTCAGTCGGCGATCGAGAAGAAGCTGGATATCAAACCGGGTCAAACGACCTTTGATGGCCGCTTCACTCTGCTGCCGACCTGCTGTCTGGGCAACTGCGACAAGGGGCCGACGATGATGATTGATGAGGACACTCACAGTTATCTGACGCCGGAAGCGATTCCTGACCTCCTGGAGCGGTATAAATGAAAACCATTATTCGTACTGCCGAAACCCATCCGCTGACCTGGCGGCTGCGCGACGACAAGCAGCCGGTCTGGCTGGATGAATACCAGAGCAAAAATGGCTACGCCGGGGCGCGTAAAGCCCTCTCCGGGATGGCGCCGGATGAAATCGTCACGGCGGTAAAAGACGCTGGCCTGAAAGGGCGCGGCGGCGCGGGCTTTTCCACCGGTTTGAAGTGGAGCCTGATGCCGAAAGACGAATCCATGAACATCCGTTATCTGCTGTGTAACGCCGATGAAATGGAGCCGGGTACCTATAAAGACCGCCTGCTGATGGAGCAGCTGCCGCACCTGCTGGTGGAGGGTATGCTGATCTCCGCTTTTGCGCTGAAAGCTTACCGCGGCTACATCTTCCTGCGCGGAGAATATGTTGAAGCGGCTCAGCATCTGCGCCGGGCGATTGCCGAAGCGACCGAAGCGGGCCTGCTCGGCAAAAACATACTCGGCACCGGTTTTGACTTCGAGCTGTTCGTCCATACCGGGGCAGGGCGCTATATTTGCGGCGAAGAAACCGCGTTGATTAACTCTCTCGAAGGCCGCCGCGCGAACCCGCGCTCGAAGCCGCCGTTCCCGGCCAGCTCCGGCGTATGGGGCAAACCGACCTGCGTTAACAACGTTGAAACCCTGTGCAACGTGCCGGCGATTCTGGCTAACGGCGTTGAGTGGTATCAGAACATTTCCACCAGTAAAGATGCCGGCACCAAGCTGATGGGCTTCTCCGGGCGAGTGAAAAATCCGGGCGTCTGGGAGTTGCCGTTCGGCACCACCGCGCGCGAGATCCTCGAAGATTACGCCGGCGGCATGCGCGATGGCCTGAAGTTCAAGGCCTGGCAGCCGGGCGGCGCGGGTACCGACTTCCTGACTGAAGCGCATCTTGACCTGCCGATGGAGTTCGAAAGCATCGGTAAAGCGGGAAGCCGCCTGGGGACGTCGCTGGCGATGGCCGTTGACCACGAGATCAACATGGTATCGCTGGTGCGCAACCTCGAAGAGTTTTTCGCCCGCGAGTCCTGCGGCTGGTGCACGCCTTGCCGCGACGGTCTGCCGTGGAGCGTGAAAATTCTGCGCGCTCTCGAGCGCGGCGAAGGGCAGCCGGGGGATATCGAGACGCTTGAGCAACTGTGTCGATTCCTCGGACCGGGTAAAACCTTCTGCGCGCACGCGCCGGGTGCGGTTGAGCCGCTACAGAGCGCGATTAAATATTTCCGCGAAGAATTCGAAGCTGGCATTAAACAGCAGTTCAGCAATACCCATGCAATCAACGGGATTCAGCCGAACCTGCTTAAGACGCGCTGGTAATGTATCCACAAGATCATTCAGGTTGCATCAAGGCGGCAACTGAGTGAACCCCCAGGACTTACTACAGTAAGTGACCGGGGTGAACGAAGGCAGCCAACGCAGAGGCCGCCTGAATGAAGAAGTGGAAAAGATTTTTTTACTTTGGAAGCACGCTAATGGCTACGATTCATGTAGACGGCAAAGAGTACGAGGTCAACGGAGCGGACAACCTGTTAGAAGCTTGTCTCTCTCTGGGTCTTGATATTCCTTACTTTTGCTGGCATCCGGCGCTGGGAAGCGTTGGTGCTTGCCGCCAGTGTGCGGTGAAGCAATATCAGAACGCGGAAGACACGCGTGGCCGCCTGGTGATGTCCTGTATGACTCCGGCATCCGACGGCACTTTTATTTCTATCGACGACGCAGAAGCGAAGCAGTTTCGCGAAAGCGTAGTTGAGTGGCTGATGACCAACCACCCGCACGACTGTCCGGTGTGCGAAGAGGGCGGCAACTGTCACTTACAGGATATGACCGTGATGACCGGTCATAGCTTCCGTCGCTACCGCTTTACCAAGCGTACCCACCGTAACCAGGATCTGGGGCCGTTCATCTCCCACGAAATGAACCGCTGCATCGCCTGCTACCGCTGCGTTCGCTACTATAAAGACTATGCCGACGGTACCGACCTGGGCGTCTATGGCGCTCACGATAACGTCTACTTCGGTCGCCCGGAAGACGGCGTGCTGGAGAGCGAATTCTCCGGCAACCTGGTTGAAGTCTGTCCGACCGGCGTCTTTACCGATAAAACACACTCCGAGCGCTATAACCGTAAATGGGATATGCAGTTTGCACCAAGCATCTGCCAACAGTGTTCCATCGGCTGTAACATCAGCCCCGGCGAGCGCTACGGCGAACTGCGTCGTATCGAAAACCGCTATAACGGTACCGTTAACCGTTACTTCCTCTGCGACCGCGGACGTTTTGGCTACGGCTATGTGAATCTGAAAGATCGCCCGCGTCAGCCGGTTCAGCGTCGCGGCGACGATCTGATTACCCTTAACGCCGAGCAGGCGATGCAGGGGGCGGCAGATATTCTGCGCCAGTCGAAGAAAGTGATTGGTATCGGCTCCCCGCGCGCCAGCATTGAAAGCAACTTTGCGCTGCGCGAGCTGGTCGGCGCCGACAACTTCTATACCGGCATCGCGAAGGGCGAACAGGAACGCCTGCAGATGATGCTGAAAGTGCTGCGCGAAGGCGGTATTCATACCCCGGCGCTGCGCGAGATCGAATCTTACGATGCGGTGCTGATCCTCGGTGAAGATATTACCCAGACCGGCGCGCGTATCGCGCTGGCGGTGCGTCAGGCGGTGAAAGGCAAAGCGCGCGAAATGGCGGCGGCGCAGAAGGTCGCCGACTGGCAGATCGCCGCGATCCTTAACATCGGCCAGCGTGCAAAGCATCCGCTGTTCGTGACCAACATCGACGACACCCGTCTTGATGACATTGCGGCATGGACCTATCGCGCGCCGGTGGAAGATCAGGCGCGTCTTGGCTTCGCCATTGCCCACGCGCTGGACGATAGCGCGCCGGCGGTCGAAGGCCTGAGCAGCGAGCTGAAAGGCAAAATCGAGGTGATCGTTCAGGCGTTAGCCGGAGCGAAAAAACCGCTGATTGTTTCCGGAACTAACGCCGGCAGCATCGAGGTGATTCAGGCTGCAGCGAACGTGGCGAAAGCCCTGAAAGGCCGCGGCGCCGATGTTGGCGTGACCATGGTCGCCCGGGCAGTGAATAGCGTTGGTCTCGGGATGATCGGCGGCGGCTCGCTTGAAGAGGCGCTGAGTGAACTGGAAACCGGCGCAGCTGATGCGGTTATCGTGCTGGAAAACGATCTGCACCGCCACGCTTCAGCCGCCCGCGTAGATGCGGCGCTGGCGAAAGCGCCGCTGGTGCTGGTGGTTGACCATCAGCGTACGGCGATTATGGAAAAAGCGCATCTGGTGCTCTCCGCGGCAAGCTTTGCGGAAAGCGATGGCACCGTGGTCAACAACGAAGGTCGCGCCCAGCGCTTCTTCCAGGTTTACGACCCGGCCTATTACGATGCGAAAACCGTGATGCTGGAAAGCTGGCGCTGGCTGCACTCGTTGCACAGCACAGTGAACAATCGTCAGGTTGACTGGACGCAGCTGGACCACGTGATTGACGCCGCCATTGCCGCCCTGCCGCAGCTGGCCGGGATCAAAGACGCCGCGCCGGATGCGACCTTCCGCATTCGCGGTCAGAAGCTGGCTCGTGAACCGCACCGCTACAGCGGACGTACGGCGATGCGCGCCAACATCAGCGTGCATGAACCGCGTCAGCCGCAGGATAAAGACACCATGTTCGCCTTCTCTATGGAAGGGAACAACCAGCCGTCCGCGCCGCGTTCGCAAATTCCGTTTGCCTGGGCTCCGGGCTGGAACTCCCCTCAGGCGTGGAACAAGTTCCAGGATGAAGTGGGCGGTAAACTGCGACACGGCGATCCGGGCGTGCGTCTGATTGAAGCCTCCGCCAGCGGCCTTGAGTACTTTACCGCGGTACCGGCAAGCTTCCAGGCTGAAGAAGGGAAATGGCGTATCGCGCCTTACTACCATCTGTTCGGCAGCGACGAGCTGTCGCAGCGTGCTCCGGTATTCCAGAGCCGCATGCCGCAGCCGTACGTTAAGCTCAACCCGGCAGATGCCGCGAAGCTTGGCGTGAACGAAGGGGCGATGGTTTCCTTCAGCGTTGATGGCCAGGCGCTTAGCCTGCCGCTGGTAATCTCGGCGGGGCTGACGGCAGGGCAGGTTGGCTTACCGATGGGCTTGCCAGGGATTGCGCCGGTGCTGACCGGAGCGCGTATTGATACTCTGCAGGAGGCGAAAGCATGAGTTGGTTAACTCCCGATCTCATCGACATTCTGTTAGGCATCCTTAAGGCGGTAGTGATTCTACTGGTGGTGGTCACCTGCGGCGCGTTTATGAGCTTTGGCGAACGTCGTCTGCTGGGCCTGTTCCAGAACCGTTACGGACCTAACCGCGTGGGCTGGGGCGGTTCGCTGCAGCTTGTCGCCGACATGATCAAAATGTTCTTTAAAGAGGACTGGGTTCCGCGCTTCTCGGATCGCGTGATCTTTACTCTGGCGCCGGTGATCGCCTTTACTTCGCTGCTGCTGGCCTTCGCCATTGTGCCGGTCAGCCCGACGTGGGTGGTGGCCGATCTGAACATCGGTATCCTGTTCTTCCTGATGATGGCGGGCCTGGCGGTCTATGCGGTGCTGTTCGCCGGCTGGTCGAGCAACAACAAATACTCGCTGCTTGGCGCGATGCGTGCTTCTGCCCAGACCCTGAGCTACGAAGTGTTCCTCGGCCTTTCCCTGATGGGCGTAGTGGCGCAGGCCGGTTCATTCAACATGACCGATATCGTCAATAACCAGGCGCATCTGTGGAACGTCATCCCGCAGTTCTTTGGTTTCGTGACCTTTGCGATTGCGGGCGTAGCGGTATGTCACCGTCACCCGTTTGACCAACCGGAAGCGGAACAGGAGCTGGCTGACGGTTATCACATCGAATACTCCGGCATGAAGTTCGGTCTGTTCTTCGTCGGTGAATATATCGGGATTGTTACCGTATCGGCGCTGATCGTGACGCTGTTCTTCGGCGGCTGGAATGGCCCATGGTTACCTCCTTTCATCTGGTTCGCGCTGAAAACCGCGTTCTTTATGATGATGTTCATTTTGATCCGCGCATCATTACCGCGTCCGCGCTATGACCAGGTAATGTCCTTTGGCTGGAAGGTATGCCTGCCGTTAACGCTGATCAACTTGTTGGTAACGGCGGCTGTCATTCTCTGGCAGGCGCAATAAGGGGTGAATTGACCATGACCTTAAAAGAATTATTGGTAGGGTTTGGCACCCAGGTCCGCAGTATCTGCATGATCGGGATGCACGCCTTTGCCAAACGTGAAACTCGGATGTACCCGGAAGAGCCGGTATATCTGCCGCCGCGCTACCGTGGCCGCATCGTGCTGACGCGCGATCCGGACGGCGAGGAGCGCTGCGTTGCCTGTAACCTGTGTGCGGTAGCTTGTCCGGTAGGCTGTATCTCTCTGCAAAAAGCCGAAACTAAAGACGGCCGCTGGTATCCGGAGTTTTTCCGCATCAACTTCTCACGCTGCATTTTCTGCGGTCTGTGCGAAGAAGCATGCCCGACGACGGCGATTCAGTTGACCCCGGACTTTGAGCTGGGCGAATACAAACGTCAGGATCTGGTGTACGAAAAAGAGGATCTGCTGATTTCCGGTCCGGGTAAATACCCGGAATATAACTTCTACCGGATGGCGGGTATGGCAATCGACGGCAAAGATAAGGGCGAAGCAGAGAACGAAGCTAAGCCTATCGACGTCAAGAGCCTGTTACCGTAAGGAGAGGGCAATGGAATTCGCTTTTTATATCTGTGGCCTGATAGCCATCCTCGCTACCCTGCGGGTGATCACCCACACCAATCCGGTGCATGCGCTGCTGTACCTGATCATTTCGCTGTTGGCGATTGCCGGGGTGTTCTTCTCGCTAGGGGCTTACTTTGCCGGTGCGCTGGAAATTATCGTCTACGCCGGGGCCATTATGGTGCTGTTCGTGTTCGTGGTGATGATGCTCAATCTGGGCGGCAGCGAAATTGAGCAGGAGCGCCAGTGGCTGAAACCCGGGATCTGGATTGGCCCCGCCATCCTCTCTGCGGTACTGCTGGTGGTTATCGTTTACGCCATCCTCGGTATTAACGATCAGGGAATTGACGGTGCGGCGATTAACGCCAAAGAGGTCGGTATTGCGCTGTTTGGTCCGTACGTTCTGGCGGTGGAGCTGGCCTCCATGCTGCTGCTCGCGGGCCTGGTTGTTGCCTTCCATATCGGCCGCGAAGAGCGCGCCGGGGAAGTGCTGAGCAACCGCCCGAACGACAGCGATAAAAGAAAAACGGAGGAACACGCATGATCCCCTTAACACATGGACTGATCCTCGCCTCTGTCCTGTTTGTCCTCGGCCTGACGGGGCTGGTTATCCGCCGCAATCTGCTGTTTATGCTGATTAGCCTGGAGATCATGATCAATGCCGCGGCGCTGGCTTTCGTGGTTGCAGGAAGCTACTGGGGCCAGACCGATGGCCAGATAATGTATATCCTCGCCATCACCCTCGCCGCCGCGGAAGCGAGTATCGGCCTGGCGCTGCTGCTGCAGCTCCATCGTCGTCGCCAGAACCTGAACATCGATTCAGTAAGTGAGTTGCGCGGATGAACATGCTTACCCTAACCATTCTTTTGCCATTGATTGGCTTTGTTTTGCTGGCCTTCTCTCGCGGACGCTGGTCGGAGAATTTATCCGCCACCGTGGGGGTGGGTTCGGTCGGTCTGGCGGCGCTGGCGACGGCGTTTGTCGGCGTCGACTTCTTTGCCAACGGCAAACAGGCGGTCAGCGTTCCGCTGTGGACCTGGATGTCGGTGGGCGACTTCAATGTTGGCTTCAACCTGGTGCTGGACGGTCTCTCTCTGACCATGCTGTCCGTGGTCACCGGCGTCGGTTTCCTGATCCACATGTTCGCCTCCTGGTATATGCGCGGTGAAGAGGGCTACTCCCGCTTCTTCGCTTATACCAACCTGTTTATCGCCAGCATGGTGGTTCTGGTGCTCGCTGATAACCTGCTGCTGATGTACCTCGGCTGGGAAGGCGTGGGCCTCTGCTCCTATCTGCTGATCGGTTTCTACTACACCGATCCGAAGAACGGCGCGGCGGCAATGAAAGCGTTCGTAGTGACCCGCGTCGGCGACGTGTTCCTGGCGTTCGCGCTGTTCATTCTCTACAACGAACTGGGCACCCTGAACTTCCGCGAAATGGTTGAGCTGGCGCCTGCGCACTTTGCCGCCGGTAATAACATGCTGATGTGGGCAACCCTGATGCTGCTGGGCGGCGCGGTGGGTAAATCTGCGCAGCTGCCGTTGCAGACCTGGCTTGCGGACGCGATGGCTGGTCCAACGCCGGTCTCCGCGCTGATCCACGCCGCCACCATGGTGACCGCCGGCGTCTACCTGATTGCGCGCACGCATGGCCTGTTCCTGATGACCCCGGAAATTCTGCATCTCGTCGGGATCGTCGGAGCGGTAACGCTGGTGCTGGCAGGCTTCGCCGCGCTGGTGCAGACCGATATCAAACGCGTACTCGCATATTCCACCATGAGCCAGATTGGCTACATGTTCCTCGCGCTCGGCGTGCAGGCGTGGGATGCGGCGATTTTCCACCTGATGACCCATGCGTTCTTCAAAGCGCTGCTGTTCCTGTCGTCCGGCTCGGTGATCCTCGCCTGCCACCACGAACAGAATATCTTCAAGATGGGCGGCCTGCGTAAGTCTATTCCGCTGGTGTACGTCTGCTTCCTGGTGGGGGGCGCGGCGCTGTCCGCACTGCCGCTGGTGACGGCAGGCTTCTTCAGTAAGGATGAGATCCTGGCGGGCGCGATGGCGAACGGTCATCTGAATCTGATGGTGGCCGGTCTGGTCGGGGCATTTATGACCTCCCTGTACACCTTCCGTATGATTTTCATCGTGTTCCACGGCAAAGAACAAATTCATGCTCACGCAGGGAAGGGGATTACCCATCATCTGCCGCTGATTGTGTTGCTGGTGCTCTCAACCTTCGTTGGCGCGCTGATTGTGCCGCCGCTGGATGGCGTACTGCCGCAGACCACCGAGCTTGAGCATGGACGCGTCATGACCCTGGAGATTGCCTCCGGAGTGATTGCCATCGCCGGTATTCTGATTGCCGCCTGGCTGTGGCTGGGTAAACGCACGTTGGTCACATCGATTGCCAACAGCGCGCCGGGTCGTCTGCTCGGGACCTGGTGGTACAACGCCTGGGGCTTTGACTGGCTGTACGACAAAGTGTTCGTCAAGCCGTTCCTCGGCGTGGCGTGGCTGCTGAAGAGCGATCCGCTGAATGCGCTGATGAACATTCCGGCGATCCTTTCCCGCTTCGCAGGTAAAGGCCTGGTGGTAAGCGAGAACGGCTATCTGCGCTGGTATGTGGCTTCAATGGGCATTGGCGCTGTCGTGGTGCTGGCGTTACTGATGGTATTGCGCTGAGTTTGAGGATTGTGGGCGTTGTCGGTTAACCCGACTTACAAGCAGTAGGCCCGGCAAGCATAGCGCTGCCGGGCAATAACACCCGCAATCCGAAGTGAATTTTCTGTGAGAATTCGTTGAAAATCGGTCCTGAACGGGACTTTAACAAGGAATAAAGATCGCCATGTTATTACCCTGGCTAATATTAATTCCCTTCATCGGCGGCTTCCTGTGCTGGCAGACTGAACGCTTTGGCGTAAAGGTGCCGCGCTGGATCGCGCTGATCACTATGGGATTGACGTTTATGCTTGGCCTGCAGTTGTGGATGCAGGGCGGCTATTCTCTCACGCAATCTACCGGTATTCCGCAGTGGCAGTCGGAATTCGTGATGCCGTGGATCCCACGCTTCGGGATTAGCATTCATCTGGCTATCGACGGTCTGTCGCTGCTGATGGTGGTGCTGACCGGGCTGCTCGGCGTGCTGGCGGTGCTCTGTTCGTGGCGCGAAATCGAGAAATATCAGGGGTTTTTCCATCTTAACCTGATGTGGATCCTCGGCGGCGTGATCGGCGTATTCCTGGCTATCGACCTGTTCCTGTTCTTCTTCTTCTGGGAAATGATGCTGGTGCCGATGTACTTCCTGATCGCGCTGTGGGGCCATAAGGCTTCCGACGGTAAAACGCGTATCACGGCGGCAACCAAGTTCTTCATTTATACCCAGGCGAGCGGTCTGGTGATGCTGATATCCATCCTGGCGCTGGCGTTTGTGCACTTCAACGCTACCGGCGTATGGACCTTCAACTATGAAGAGCTGCTGAAGACGCCGATGTCGCACGGCGTGGAATACCTGCTGATGCTGGGCTTCTTTATCGCTTTCGCGGTAAAAATGCCGGTGGTTCCGCTGCACGGCTGGCTGCCGGATGCGCACTCTCAGGCGCCGACCGCGGGTTCCGTTGACCTCGCGGGGATCCTGTTGAAAACCGCGGCCTACGGCCTGCTGCGCTTTGCGCTGCCGCTGTTCCCGAACGCTTCCGCCGAATTTGCGCCGATCGCGATGTGGCTTGGCGTCATCGGTATTTTCTACGGCGCGTGGATGGCCTTCAGCCAGTACGATATTAAGCGTCTGATCGCTTACACCTCCGTCTCCCATATGGGCTTCGTGCTGATTGCTATCTACACCGGCAGCCAGCTGGCTTACCAGGGGGCGGTGATTCAGATGATCGCTCATGGTCTGTCAGCAGCCGGTCTGTTTATCCTTTGCGGTCAGCTTTACGAGCGTCTGCATACGCGCGATATGCGCCAGATGGGCGGTCTGTGGAGCAAAATTAAGTGGCTGCCGGCGCTGTCGATGTTCTTTGCGGTGGCGACCCTCGGGATGCCGGGCACCGGTAACTTCGTCGGCGAATTTATGATTCTGTTCGGTAGCTATAAGACCGTGCCGGTGATTACCGTTATTTCTACCTTTGGTCTGGTGTTCGCTTCCGTATACTCGCTGTCGATGCTGCATCGCGCGTACTTCGGTAAAGCAAAAAGCGAAATCGCCGCCAAAGCGCTGCCGGGAATGTCCCTGCGTGAACTGTCGATCATCCTGCTGCTGGTTGTTCTGCTGGTGCTGCTGGGCTTCTTCCCGCAGCCGATTCTGGACACCTCGCACTCTGCGATGAGCAACATTCAGCAGTGGTTTGTTAATTCTGTTTCTACTACAAGGCCGTAATTCGCCATGACAATAACTCCACAACAACTGATCGCACTGCTACCGTTGCTGATCGTCGGCTTGACGGTGGTGGTTGTGATGCTCTCCATTGCGTGGCGACGCAATCATTTCCTTAATGCCACGCTGTCGGTTCTCGGCCTTAACGCCGCGCTGATCTCACTCTGGTTCGTAGGCCAGAACGGGGCGATGGACGTCACGCCGCTGATCCGCGTTGACGGCTACGCCATGCTCTATACCGGCCTGGTGCTGCTGGCCAGCCTGGCAACCTGCACCTTTGCCTACCCGTGGCTTGAGGGTTACAAGGACAATAAAGAAGAGTTCTATCTGCTGGTGCTGATTGCCGCGCTGGGCGGCATTCTGCTGGCGGGCGCGAACCATCTTGCGGCGCTGTTCCTCGGCATTGAACTGATTTCGCTGCCGCTGTTTGGCCTGGTCGGCTACGCTTTCCGCCAGAAACGTTCGCTGGAGGCCAGTATCAAATATACGATCCTGTCCGCCGTTGCCTCTTCGTTCCTGCTGTTCGGTATGGCGCTGGTGTATGCAAATTCCGGTAACCTCTCCTTCCTGGCGCTCGGTAAGAGCCTGACGGATGGCATGCTGCATGAGCCGCTGCTGCTGGCCGGTCTCGGCCTGATGATTGTCGGTCTTGGTTTTAAGCTGTCGCTGGTGCCGTTCCATCTGTGGACGCCGGACGTCTACCAGGGCGCGCCTGCCCCAGTATCGACCTTTCTGGCCACCGCCAGCAAGATTGCTATCTTCGGTGTGGTCATGCGTCTGTTCCTTTACATGCCGGTGGGTGACAGCGAGGCAGTGCGGGTGGTACTGGGTCTGATCGCCTTTGCATCGATTATCTTTGGTAACCTGATGGCCCTGAGCCAGACCAACATCAAACGTCTGCTCGGCTACTCTTCCATTTCCCATCTTGGCTATCTGCTGGTGGCGCTGATTGCCCTGCAGAGCGGTGAGATGTCGATGGAAGCGGTGGGCGTCTATCTGGCCGGATATCTGTTCAGCAGCCTCGGCGCTTTCGGCGTGGTGAGCCTGATGTCCAGCCCGTATCGCGGACCGGATGCGGATTCGCTCTACTCCTATCGCGGCCTGTTCTGGCACCGACCTATTCTGTCGGCGGTGATGACGGTGATGATGCTGTCTCTTGCCGGTATCCCGATGACGCTGGGCTTTATCGGTAAGTTCTACGTGCTGGCGGTGGGTGTGCATGCGCACCTGTGGTGGCTGGTCGGGGCGGTGGTCGTGGGTTCGGCGATTGGCCTCTACTACTATCTGCGCGTGGCGGTGAGCCTCTACCTCAGCGCGCCGGAGAAACTGAATCGCGATGCGCCGTCTAACTGGCAGTACAGCGCCGGCGGCATCGTCGTGCTGATCTCCGCGCTGCTGGTGCTGGTGCTCGGCGTGTGGCCGCAACCGCTCATCAACATCGTACAGCTGGCGACGCCGCTGATGTAATGCTGCACGCAGATTGGGAACGAACAAGGACCGCTTCGGCGGTCCTTTTTTTATCTCTACCAGCAAGCGATGGGAATTTTCTTTAATATTGCCTATTTTTCGTATTATTCATGCTTTTTATCATATTAATCTCACTTTACGTTTCCACTCATCCTCTTATTTTCCGTACTATTATTGATACGCACACTGTTGTGTTCTGTAGATGGAGAAAGTGAATGAAAACAAGGCGTAAGCATTTGACTGTCGGTGAAGTTCAGCGTTTGGTTGATGCAGCCAGGCGGGGGGCTAACCCGGAACGCGATGTCTGTTTATTGTGGATGTGTTTTAATCATGGATGCAGGGTGAGTGAAATTCGTCACTGGAAGCTCTCGGATATCGATATTCAAAGCGGGGTTATTTATATTCGACGGTTAAAAAATGGCTTTTCAACGACCCATCCCATATATAAACAAGAGGTGAAAGTTCTTAATGAATGGCTGCGCGTGCGTAAGGATTATCCCGGTAATCATTCCGGCTGGCTCTTTTTATCGCGCAATGGTCAACCTTTATCCCGGCAGCGAATATATCAGATGATGAAGAACCTGAGTCTTGTCGCCCAGCTGGAGATCAGCGCTCATCCCCATATGCTGCGCCACGCCTGCGGTTTTGCGCTGGCTAACAACGGTGTCGATACGCGATTAATCCAGGATTTTCTCGGGCACAGGAATATTCAGCATACGGTCATTTATACAGCAAGTAATGATGCAAGATTTAGAGAGGTTTGGTAAATGAAATAGTCATTTTGTATCAAACTGTCTCCTATGCTATCCACAGGTGGTAACAATGTCAATTTATGATTAACAATATTTTTTGTTATGTTTTTCATATGCTTAAATTATATATTGGTGTCATTTATTCTTGGGGTTATTTAAATTAGTTTAATGCATGAGTTGTCTCTCCTTTCGACCCTTAGTGTTTTATCGTGTTTATTAAGGTTTCACCTGGCAAATATAAAATCAAATATGCCTTCCCTGGCAATTTATATTTCAATTAATTGAAGTGGTCAAATTGATACAAAATGACCACTTCAAAATATTATATCCATTCATGGGTCAATGTTTTGAAGCGTTATTAATATCAAGCGTAAATAAAAGGATGCGCTCAGTATTGCGCTTTTAAATTAATGCATTGACTGCATTGAAAAGGATAAATCATGAAAAAAACATTACTTGCTGCTGTAGTTGCCGGTTGCGCGGCGTTCTCTGGTGCTGCGCTGGCGGATGACGGTCAGGTGAAGTTTCTCGGCGAAATCATCGATGCTGGCTGTGACGTGGTTAACGACATGACCAACCCGCTGGAAGTTCATATGGGGCAGATTGCCAAGACCGCGTTTAGCGGTACCGGTTCTACTGCGGCTGAACAGGATTTCTCGATCAAACTGGAAAACTGCCCGACGACCGTCGCCAAAGCATCGGTACTGTTCTCCGGCCCTAACGTCAACGGTGATAATGAAAAACTGGAGCTGACCGGCGCCGGTACCGATCCTGACGTTGCCGAAGGCGTGGCCCTGCAGCTGGTTGATGGCAGCAACAACAATACCCTGCCGCTGTTCACCCGTTCCACCAGCCTGAATATTCCGGCTACCGGCAAAATCGATCTGCCGTTCCGCGTTCGTTATATCCAGACTGATACCACAGTGGTTGCCGGTAAGGCAGACGGTAGCGCGAACTTCACTATCAGCTACAACTGATTCTCCGTTTGTATGACAGTGTTAGCGAGCCCTGCGTGGCTCGCTTTTCCAGGGAGCTGGAGATGAAACGATACCTGAAAGTGCTAATGGCTGGATGGCTGTTAGTGGGCGCTGCGGCACATGCGGGCGTCGTCACCGGGGGCACTCGCCTGATATATCCCGGGGGCAAAAAAGAATCCTCTCTGAGCGTTACCAATACCGATGCTACGCCTTATCTCATTCAAAGCTGGGTAGAAGCTGCGCAGGGGGCCGCCCCTTTTCTGTTGACTCCGCCTTTATTTCGCCTGGATGGCGAGCAGCAAACCCGTCTGCGGGTGATTTATAGCGGCGGCCTGCCGGAAAACAAAGAGAGCATGTTCTGGATGAACATCAAAGCGATTCCTTCTTCGCAAGCGAAAGCCGGGGCCAACACCCTGCAGATCGCGATCAAAACGCGCATCAAACTCATCTATCGACCTAAATCCGTCGTGGGTTCGCCGGAGATGGTAACGGAACAGCTTCGCTGGGCGCGTAGCGGTAACACGCTCCAGGTAACCAATCCGACCGCGTTCTATATGAATTTCGCCGAGGTCAAAATAGGCGGGGCCGAAGTCAAGGACGCCAACTGGGTGGGGCCAGGGGAAACGGCGCGCTTTGAACTACCGCGCGGCAGCGCCGGCGCTTTGCAGTGGAAGCTGATTAACGATTACGGCGGAATCGGCGCGCAGCACCGCGCTAATTTGTAGAGGCTGTCTGGCCAGGGAGTTCCAGAGAAAATGAAAAATAATCATAAAAAATGGCGGCTTAACCGGATAGCCGGAGCTCTGGCCGTTGCGCTGTTACCGCTGTGTGACGAGGTCCTGGCGCGGGATGTTTTCAACCCGGCCCTGTTGGAAATGGATGGACCTCAGACGGGCATCAGGGATTTATCAGCCTATGAGCAGGTCGGAGGCCAGCAGCCGGGCAGCTATCGGGTGGATATTTACCTTAATAACGTTTTTATGGATACCCGCGATGTGACTTTTCAGCAGGGGGAAGGCGCCGGGAAAACGGAACTGCAGCCGTGCCTGAAGGTTGAAGAGCTTGCGGAATGGGGCGTGCGCGTCTCCCGGTTTCCAGACCTGGGGCGTAAGTCAGCAAACTGTGCGGATATGAGCGTCATACCGCAGGCGAAAGCCGAGTTTCGTTTCAGCCAACAGCGGCTGTTATTAAGCTTCCCTCAGGCGGCAGTGTCCAGCGCAGCCCGGGGCTGGGTCGATCCTAAACAGTGGGATGACGGGGTGACGGCGCTGCTGCTGAATTACGCTTTTAGCGGAGCCAACAACTGGTCGCGCAAGAACGACACGCCGGATAGCGATAATCAATACGTTAACCTCCGTCCCGGTATTAACATCGGACCGTGGCGTTTGCGTAACTACACGACTTGGACCCGCAGCAGCGGCGGCGGCGAGTCGAGTAACAGCTGGGATACGGTTTACACCTATGCGCAGCGCAATATTAATGCTCTGCAAGGGGTGATGACGCTGGGCGACAGTAGCACCGACGCCGACGTTTTTGAAGGCATTCCCTTTCGCGGAGCGATGCTGGCTTCCGATGACGATATGCTGCCGGAAAGCCTGCGCGGCTATGCGCCGGTTGTGCGCGGGATCGCGCGGACTAACGCCCAGGTCATTATTCGCCAGAACGGCTATGAGATTTATCAGACCTATGTCTCCCCCGGGGCATTTGAAATCACCGATATGTATCCGACCGGGGGTTCTGGCGATCTGTCGGTGACTATCAAAGAGGCCGATGGCAGCGAGCAGAACCTGATCGTGCCCTATGCTTCACTCCCCGTTCTGCAGCGTGAAGGGCGTCTGAAATATAGCGTAACTACTGGGGTGTATCGCGCCTACGACAACAGTATTGACGAGACGCCTCTCTCTCAGGCAACGGCCATCTACGGTCTGCCATGGGGATGGACGTTGTACGGCGGCGGTCAGTTTAGTAGCAAATATCAGTCGCTGGCGTTGGGTATGGGCAAAAACCTCGGCGAACTGGGAGCCGTGTCGACCGACGTTACCCAGGCCTGGTCGAATCGCCAGGATAAAGATAAAGAGAGCGGTCAGTCGGTTCGTCTTCGTTACAGCAAAGATCTTCCGGGATTAGGGACCAACGTCAGCCTGGCAGGATATCGCTATGCCACCAGCGGTTACTGGGATATGCAGGAGGTGCTGGATACCTATCGCGATGACGCCTATACGCCTTCAGTGGAACGGCGGCGCAACCGGGGAGAGGTGACGATCAGCCAGAGTCTTGGCGATGAGATGGGGTCGCTATCGCTAAGCTATATTCGCGAGGACTACTGGAACACCGGTCGTACCATGGAGTCCGTGGGCGTCGGTTACAACAATAGCTGGCGCGGCATCAGCTATAGCATGAACTATAGCTACAATCGCAATACCACCGATCAGAACACCGGTAAACGTAATGATGAAGACCATCTGTTCGCCTTAAGCATCAGCATACCGCTGGGCGACTGGCTACCTAATCCGGTCTATGCCAACTACTCCCTTAACAGCAGCAAAAATGGCTCCACGACCAACAACCTGGGCCTCTCCGGTACCTTGCTGGAGCGTAACAACCTGAGCTGGAGCGTACAGGAAGGTTACACCAGCCAGGGAAGAGGGGAGAGCGGTAGCGTTAACGCCGACTGGCGTGCGACCTACGCGGAACTGACCGGCGGCTACAGTCATGATAAATATAGCCACCGCCTTAACTACGCCCTGCGCGGCGGAGTTCTGGCGCATGAGAATGGGCTGACGCTCGGGCAGCCATTTGGTGAAACCCTCGCTTTAGTTAAAGCACCAGGCGCCGCTGGCGTTGGCATCAACAACCAGACCGGCGTCAGAACCGACTGGCGGGGCTATGCCCTGGTGCCTTACACCTCGCCGTATCGTAAAAACACCTTAACGCTTGATACCAGCACGATGCCGGATGATGTCGACCTTGAGCTAACGACGCAAACGGTGGTGCCAACCCGCGGGGCGGTAGTGCGCGCTAATTACGCTACCAGCGTCGGTAGCCGGGTGCTGATGACGGTGCGTCAGGATAACGGGCGGCCGGTGCCTTTTGGCGCCATGGTCAGCATTCCTGGAGCCGCGTCATCTGAGCAAGCTTTTATCGTTGGCGATAGCGGCCAGGTCTATCTGACCGGGCTGGAATCTAGCGGCGTACTTAACGTGAAGTGGGGGGCCAGCGCGCAAGATCGCTGCCGGGTCCAGTATGCGCTGCCGTCAGGGAAAAGCCTCACCGGCATTATCGTAGCCCAGGGGCTATGCCGTTAATCGAAAGGATGCAGAGACAATGAAACGATTTTCATGGGGATTACTGACCGGTCTGGCGGCGCTGGCGATATCGCCGCAGATTATGGCGGAAACGGGCTGGTGTCAGAATACGGGTAATGGCGGAGCTCCTTTCCAGGACAGCTTTTCATTTATTGAAACTTTTACTAACCCTTCGCAAAACCAGGCCGGAATGGCGTTCCCTCGTCTGTACCATTGGACTACCGGGGGAACCTATCAAGCGAAATGTGATTGCGGTAGCGATGTTACTGGTACTACGTATTTTCGAGCCACTGTTCCGGGATTAGTCGCGACGCAAACCCGAAGCGGCTTGAATTATTATCAGCTGAATAAATATCTGGAAATCGCCAGCGAGCTATTTATTGCCGGCGGGGTGAATCAGTATTTACCGACGCCCATTCAGGATAAAAGCAATCTAAATAATCAGGGTTATGCCTGTAACCCGGGCGGTACGCTGTTTAATACCGGTTCAGTGGGATATATCTCGCTCTACTTTACCCGGCCGTTCGTCGGTCAGGTGACGATCCCGCCAACGGTGATCCTGAACGTTTACGGGTCGCGGAAAACGGGGAGCTATAGCAGTATTCCTCTCACGCAGATCTCAATGAGCGGCTCGGTAACAGTACCGCAGTCCTGCGAGATTAATACCGGTCAGCCGATTAATATCGACTTCGGCGATATTGCCGCGAATAACTTTAAAACTTCAGGTCAGATGCCGACGGGCTTTACGCCGCATGTTGTCAATATGACGGTAGCCTGTACTAATATTTCCTCAGGGGTAAAAATTGCGCTTTCCTTCCAGGGAACGGCGGATACGAATGACAGTACCGCGCTGGCGACCACAAATAGTGATATTGCGGTTCGTATAGAAAATATTACTGGTGTCAAAATCCCCGTTATATCCGGAATGCTGCCGGTCAATCTGAATTACGCGACCCAGAAAGGGGACACGACCATGAAAATCTATCCGATTAATACCACCGGGAATGTACCCGATGGCGGCGGATTTACGGCGACGGCAACCATTCAAGCAGAAATCGAATAGCAGGAGTGAATAATGAAAAAGGCGCTATGGCTGGCATTGCTGCTGCCTGTTTTTTCATCCTGGGGCGGCATCCCTCTGAACGTGAAGGGTAATATATATTATCTCCCCTGCGACGTCAGCACCGATACGAAGTATCAGGAGGTGAATTTCGGCACGCTGCTGAATATCGATTTTCAAACTGCCGGCACCGCTTCTGAGTGGAAAACCTTTAGCCTGAACGTTGAAAATTGCCCGGCGGGTACGACGAAAGCGACGGTGAAATTTGATGGCGTGACCGACGGCGATGATGCCACGCATTTCGCCAATATGGCCGCCAGCGATGCGGCGCAAAATATCGCGCTGCAGATAACCAATACCGATCATTCCACAACCTATAAAAACCAGGATCGGATGACTATTGCTATTAACGGTAGCACCGGCAAAGGCGAATTCCCGCTGGCCGCGCGCTTATATTCAACGCAGGGCGGAGCAAAAGTGGGAAAATTCGAGTCGGTGGTGCAGCTGACTTTTACCTATCAGTAATTGTATGTATTAAATGGATGAAAAGGAATGTCATATGCAGGATGAGACGGAATATCTGAGCGTTAAAGACGTTGAGCGCCTGGTGCTTGCCGCACATTATTGTGCGCACCCCGAGAGAAATAGCTGCATGATCCAAATGTGCTTTTTGCACGGTTGTCGGATTAATGAAATTACCGCATTAACTTTGCGGGATGTCGACCTGCCGGGAAAACGAATTTATATTCGCCGGGCGCGTCACGGTATCTCGGGGTATCATCCATTACAACCCAAAGAGATTATCTCATTACAGCGCTGGCTGTTGGCCAGAGAGTGTTATCCAGCCCATAATGATTTACTCTTTATCTCTTCGCGGGGAAATCAGATGACTCGCCAGCGTTTTTATCAAATCATTCGTGAATGCTGTGAGCTGGCGAAACTGAAGCAAAATATTCACCCGCGGATGCTGCGCCATGCTTGCGGATATGAATTGGGTAAAAAAGGCATAGATGATGACTCTATCCAGGATTATCTTGGCTATCGCAATTTAAAATCTATTCTGCGTTATAACGGTTATGTTGAAGAGTAATTTTTGGCGTAATCGCGGGTAACGTTCATCTCCCGCGTTACGCCTGTTTTTTTATTCGATGTTATAAACCAGAAAATCTTCCGCCAGCACGGTAGGGGGAAAGACCTCCCGACACTCAGCCAACAGCCGATGACAGCCTTCGGCATCATAGCGCGAGCTAAAATGAGTGGCGATAAGCGTCCCGACGCCTGCTTCCCTCGCTAACGCCGCCGTTTGCTGGCTGGATGAATGCCCGCGACCGTTGGCTTTTTCCGCCATCGCCTGTTCGAGCGTAACCTCATGAACCATAACGTCCACGCCACGCGCCAGCTCCAGCGCCTCCGGGCAGGGGGCGGTATCGCCGAAAATCGCCAGCTTCTTACCGGGCGTTACCGGCCCAAGGTAGCGGCTGCCGTCAATCAACCGACCATCTTCCAGTTCAACCGTCAGCCCCAGTTTTAAGCGGTGGAACAACGGACCGGGAGGCACCCCCTCGGCGATAAGCTGTGCGGCATCAAGGGTACCCGGCTTATCATGCTGTTCGATCCGATAGCCGTAGCACTCAACCGGATGGTTTAACGGCCAGGCGGTGACCCGGAAACCGGCTTCATCAAATACCAGACCCGGTTCGACTTCGACGATTGCCAGTGGATAATCGGTCCAGGAACCGCTAAGACGCAGGGCGGTTTCCACAAACTCCTTAAGCCCCTTTGGCCCGTATAGCGTTAACGGCAGAGAATTACCCTGCATTGAGCGGCTGCACAGCAGGCCGGGAAGACCGAACAGATGATCGCCATGTAAATGGGTAATAAAGATCTTATTCAGCTTGCCGGGATGATAAGGGGTGTGGAGAAACTGATGCTGCGTTCCCTCCCCGCAGTCGAACAGCCACATCTCCGCCATAGTTGGCTGTTGCAAATTCAGCACCATCGACGTCATATTACGCGTACGGGTTGGCACGCCAGCGGATGTCCCCAAAAAGAGTAATTCCATCGTCCAGTGTCCTCAGGGCGTGGGTCAAAAAACAAAGTATACCAACTAAGGAACCGCAGATGATGACATGGCAGGATCTTCACCACGCTGAACTGACCGTCCCCCAGCTCTATGCTGTGCTGAAATTACGCTGTGCGGTGTTCGTTGTCGAACAAACCTGCGCCTATCAGGATATCGACGGCGACGATCTGGTAGGTGAGAACCGCCATCTTCTCGGCTGGCGCGGCGATGAACTGGTGGCCTATGCGCGCATTCTCAAGAGCGATGATGAATATGAGCCGGTCGTGATTGGCCGGGTGATCGTCAGCCCGGCGGTGCGCGGCGAAAAGCTGGGCTATCAGCTGATGGAGCAGGCGCTGGCCAGCTGCCGTCAACACTGGCCGCAAAAGGCCATCTATCTTGGCGCCCAGGCGCATCTGCAAAAATTCTACGCCAGCTTCGGCTTTGTGCCGGTGACCGATGTCTACGACGAGGACGGCATCGACCATATTGGCATGGCATACGAAATCGCCACCCACTAGCCGCCGGGCTGATTAAAAGCCGCTCCCTCATCGTGGGTACTGCTATTCCGCAGCAGTACCCCGTATAATGTGGGGTTTTTACTCCGTGGAGGTTTGCGTGCTGTCTGTGTCCACCGCGCTGGAAAGCCTGTACCGCTGCCTGGATGAAGCGTTTCCGCCATCGCCCGGCTGGCGCATCTTCGATATCCCCTTCGCGCTGAATGACGCTTTTGATCCGCTTCTGTGGTGTACCCATCAGCAGCAGTGGCCGCAGTTCTACTGGCAGCAGCGCAGCGGCGATGAAGAGCTGGCCGCTCTGGGGGCGGTAAAAATCTTTTCCTCTCTGCCCCAGGCGCACGCTTTTCTTCAGCAACAAGCGCGTGACGATCTGCGGATTTGCGGCCTTAATGCGTTTGATCCGCAGCGCGGCATGCTGCTATTGCCGAGGCTGGAGTGGCGTCGGCTTGGCGGTCACGCCACGCTACGCCTGACGCTGTATAGCGATACCTCACTCCGTGACGATGCCTGCGCGGCGCGCGAGTTTCTCCGCTCGCTGACGACCCGGCAAGCGCAGCCCGGCACGCTTCCTTCTCTGCTCAGTGAGCAGCATTTCCCGGCTTATTCGCAGTGGCGAGATCTGGTTGCACAGGCGACACAGGCGATAGCGGCAGGGGAGATGGATAAAGTCGTGCTGGCGCGCGCCACCGATTTGCAGTTTGCCGCCCCGCTGAACGCCGGGGCGATAATGGCCGCCAGCCGCCGCAGCAATCTGCACTGTTTTCATTATCTGATGGCCTTTAATCCGCAAGAAGCCTTCTTCGGCTCAACGCCGGAACGGCTATGGCGACGGCGCGGCGCGCTGATGCGTACCGAGGCGCTGGCGGGAACAGCGGCCAGCCATGAGGACGATCGCCAGGCGCAGCGCCTGGGCGACTGGCTGATGGGCGATGACAAGAACCAGCGGGAAAATATGCTGGTGGTTGAGGATATCTGTCAGCGTATGCAGGCGGAGACGCGCGCGCTGGAGGTGCTGCCGCCGCAGATCGTCCGTTTGCGTAAAGTGCAGCATCTGCGGCGCTGTATATGGGCCGAGCTGGACGTCCCCGATGATGCCCGCTGTCTGCGCCAGCTCCAGCCCACGGCGGCGGTCGCCGGGCTGCCGCGTCAGGTGGCGCTGGATTTTATCACCCGGAACGAGCTTTTTACCCGCGACTGGTATGCGGGCTCCGCCGGTTATCTGTCGCTGGCGCAAAGCGAATTTTGCGTTTCGCTACGCTCGGCGAAGGTACGGCAGCATACGCTCAGGCTCTACGCCGGAGCGGGCATCGTCAGCGGCTCTGACCCGGAGCAAGAGTGGCAGGAAATTGAAAATAAAGCTGCAGGATTGCGTTCGTTACTGCTCACAGAAGCAGAGATAAAACGATGCATATCAAAACGGCAATAACGGGCTTTATCTATACTTAGCGTCAATATTTGATATCGGACAAATTCATGTCAGTAAGCGCATTTAACCGACGCTGGGCGGCGGTGATCCTCGAAGCTTTAACGCGCCACGGCGTGCAGCATATCTGCATTGCGCCCGGATCGCGCTCGACCCCTTTGACCCTGGCTGCGGCGGAAAACCGCGCGTTTATTTACCATACCCACTTTGATGAACGCGGCCTTGGCCATCTGGCGTTAGGGCTGGCAAAAGCCAGCGGCCAGCCGGTGGCGGTGATTGTCACTTCCGGCACCGCCACGGCCAACCTCTATCCTGCGCTGATAGAAGCGGGTCTGACCGGCGAAAAACTCATTTTACTGACCGCCGACCGGCCGCCGGAGCTCATCGACTGCGGTGCGAACCAGGCCATTCGTCAACCGGGCATGTTTGCTTCGCATCCGTCGCAGACCCTGGCCCTGCCGCGCCCATCGCAGGATATCTCCGCCCGCTGGCTGGTCTCGACCCTCGACCAGGCGCTCGGCGCGCTGCACTGCGGCGGCATTCATATCAACTGTCCTTTTGCCGAACCGCTGTACGGCGATATGGACGACACCGGGGTCGCGTGGCAGCAGCAGCTCGGCGACTGGTGGCAGAGCGACAAGCCCTGGCTGAGTCACAATCTGCATCTGGAAAGCGAAAAGCAGCGCGACTGGTTTTTCTGGCGGCAAAAACGCGGCGTCGTGGTTGCCGGACGAATGAGCGCGGAAGAGGGCCTGAAGGTTGCCGAATGGGCGAAAACGCTCGGCTGGCCGCTAATTGGCGATGTCCTTTCGCAAACCGGGCAGCCGCTCCCCTGCGCCGATCTGTGGCTCGGTAACGGTCAAGCGGTTAGCGAACTGGCGCAGGCGCAAATTATCGTTCAGCTGGGCAGCAGCCTGACCAGCAAACGCGTTTTGCAGTGGCAGGCCACCTGCGAACCTGAAGAGTACTGGCTGATCGACAACCTGCCGGGTCGTCTGGATCCCGCCCAACATCGTGGTCGCCGACTGGTGTGCGCCATCGACCGCTGGCTTGAACAGCATCCGGCGGAAAAGCGGCAGCCGTGGGCTACCGTCATTCCTGCGCTTTCACGCCAGGCATGGCAGGCGGCTGTCGCCAGCAGCGAGGATTTCGGCGAGGCCCAGCTGGCGCAGCGAATCCGTCGCTACCTGCCGGATCAGGGCCAGCTGTTTGTCGGCAACAGTCTGGTGGTGCGCTTAATTGACGCCCTGTCGCAGCTTCCCGCAGGCTACCCGGTCTACAGCAATCGCGGGGCCAGCGGAATAGATGGTCTGCTGGCGACGACGGCCGGCGTGCAGCGTGCCAGCGCGCGTCCGACCCTGGCCATCGTCGGCGATCTCTCGGCGCTTTACGACCTCAATTCGCTGGCGCTGCTGCGTCAGGCCTCCGCGCCGCTGGTGCTGATTGTCGTCAACAATAACGGCGGGCAGATTTTCTCCCTGCTGCCAACGCCGCAGGAGCAGCGCAGCCAGTTCTATCTGATGCCGCAGAATATCCATTTTGCGCACGCGGCGGCGATGTTCGATCTGACTTATCATTGCCCCGCGGACTGGAGTGAGCTGGAGCGCGCGCTGGACGTTGCCTGGCGAGCGCCCGGCGCAACGCTGATCGAGCTGGTGGTTAATGAAACCGACGGTACGCAAACCCTCCAGCAGCTGCTTGCGCAGGTGAGTCAGCTATGATTCTGCACGCGCATGCGGAACGCGGGCTGCCGGGCTATCCCTGGCTGGTCTTCTTGCATGGTTTTGCCGGCGATAGCCTCGAATGGCGGGCGGTGGGGCAGGCGTTCGGTGCGTATCCGCGTCTCTATATTGACCTGCCGGGCCACGGCGGCTCGGCGGATAGGGCAGTTAACCGTTTTACGGATGTCAGCGAGCTGATTAAGAATACGCTAATTAGTTACAACATGCATAAGTACTGGCTGGTGGGGTACTCCCTCGGCGGAAGGGTGGCGATGTATTATGCCAGCCAGCCGCATGAGGGGCTCTGCGGGCTGGTCGTCGAGGGAGGGCATCCGGGTCTGGCGGACGATAATCAGCGTGCGCAGCGCCGGCGCAGCGATGCCGCCTGGGCTGAACGCTTTCGCCGAGAGCCGCTTACGCAGGTCTTTGCCGACTGGTATCAGCAGCCGGTCTTCGCCTCCCTGGACGCAGCGCAGCGTGCGGCGCTGGTTGCGCTACGCAGCTGCAACAACGGCAGGGCGTTAGCCGCGATGCTGCAGGCCTGCTCACTGGCTGAACAGCCCGATCTGCGCGAGGCATTACGGGCGCGCGATTTCCCATTCCATTACCTTTGCGGCGAACGCGACGGCAAGTTTCGCGCCATCGCCGATGAGCTATCCGCCATCACGCACGTGATTAATCATGCCGGACACAACGCGCATCGGGAAAACCCCGATGCAGTCGTGGCTTGTCTGGCGCAGTTTTTAGCGAGTTAACCGAAGGACAAGGACACTTTATGATCTCTCTTGATGAAGCAATGCTTTACGCTCCGATTGAATGGCAGGACTGCTCCGAAGGCTACAGCGATATTCGCTACCACAAATCGGCGGACGGGATTGCCAAAATAACCATCAACCGCCCGCAGGTACGTAACGCGTTTCGTCCGCTGACCGTCAAAGAGATGATTCAGGCGCTCTCGGATGCCCGCTATGACGACAATATCGGCGTGATCGTCCTGACCGGTGAAGGCGATAAAGCTTTTTGCGCCGGCGGCGATCAGAAAGTCCGCGGCGACTACGGCGGCTATCAGGATGACTCCGGCGTTCATCATCTCAACGTACTCGATTTTCAGCGCCAGATCCGCACCTGTCCGAAACCGGTAGTGGCGATGGTGGCGGGGTACTCCATCGGCGGCGGCCACGTTCTGCATATGATGTGCGATCTGACCATCGCCGCGGAAAACGCAATCTTCGGTCAGACCGGCCCGAAAGTTGGTTCTTTTGACGGCGGCTGGGGCGCCTCCTATATGGCGCGCATTGTCGGGCAGAAAAAAGCCCGTGAGATCTGGTTCCTGTGCCGCCAGTACGACGCGCAGCAGGCGCTGGATATGGGGCTGGTCAATACCGTCGTGCCGCTGGCTGATCTGGAAAAAGAGACCGTGCGCTGGTGCCGTGAAATGCTGCAGAACAGTCCGATGGCGCTGCGCTGCCTGAAGGCCGCGCTGAACGCCGACTGCGATGGTCAGGCGGGACTGCAGGAGCTGGCGGGCAATGCCACCATGCTGTTTTACATGACCGAAGAGGGTCAGGAGGGACGCAACGCTTTCAATCAGAAGCGCCAGCCGGACTTCAGCAAATTTAAACGGAATCCGTAATGCGGCAGGCGCAGGTCTACCGCTGGCAGCTACCGATGGACGCGGGAGTGGTGCTGCGTGAACGGCGGTTAAAAACCCGCGATGGCTTGCTTCTGCAGCTGCGCGATGGCGAGCGCGAAGGCTGGGGGGAGATTTCTCCCCTGCCTGGATTCAGTCTGGAAACGCTGGATGAGGCGCAGGCAGCGCTGCTGGCATGGGCGAACGCCTGGCGCGAAGGCCAGGATGGCGCGTTGCCGACGCCGCCTTCAGCCGCCTTCGGGATAAGCTGCGCACTGGCGGAGCTGGGCGGTGAGCTGCCGCTGGCGGCGGATTATCGCGCCGCGCCGCTCTGTTCCGGCGATCCGGACGAACTGTTCGCCAGGCTTTCGCAGATGCCCGGCGAGAAGGTCGCCAAGGTCAAGGTCGGCCTGTATGAGGCGGTGCGCGATGGCATGGTGGTCAATCTGCTGCTGGAAGCGATTCCCGATCTGACGCTGCGTCTCGACGCTAACCGCGCCTGGACGCCGCTGAAGGCGCAGCAGTTCGCTAAATACGTGAGCCCGCACTATCGCACCCGTATCGCCTTTCTCGAAGAACCCTGCAAAAACCGCGATGATTCGCGCGCGTTTGCCCAACAAACGGGCATCGCTATCGCCTGGGATGAGAGCCTGCGCGAAGCGGACTTTACGTTTGCTGCCGAGCCGGGTCTGCGCGCGGTGGTGATTAAACCGACGTTGACCGGCAGTCTGCAAAAGGTCCAGCAGCAGGTCGCGCAGGCTCATGCGCTGGGGCTGACGGCGGTTATCAGTTCAGCCATTGAGTCCAGCCTTGGCCTGACGCAGCTGGCGCGAATTGCCGCCTGGCTGACGCCGAATACCATTCCCGGTCTGGATACCCTGAGCCTCATGCGCGGCCAGCTGGTTCGCTGCTGGCCGGAAAGCGAGCTGCCGTGTCTGACCGTCGATGAACTGGAGCCGCTGCTGTGACCTTTAGCGACTGGCCCTGGCGCCATTGGCGCCAGCAGCGAGGGGAGGCGCATGCGCTGCGCCTGAACGAGCGGCGGCTAAGCTGGCGGGAACTGTGCGCGCAAATCGATGTGCTGGCGGCAGGACTGCACGCCCAGGGCGTTCGCGATGGTGATGGCGTACTGCTGCGGGCTGACAACCAGCCCGATGTTTTGCTGGCATGGCTGGCGCTCCTGCAGTGCGGTGCGCGCGTGTTGCCGCTGAATCCGCAGCTGCCCGGGCCACTGCTGGCTGAACTGCTGCCGACCCTGGACCTGCGCCACGCGCTGGTGCTGAACGGCGGCGATCTTCCGGTAACGCTTAATCCACTGACTCTGTACCCCGTCAATGGCGAGCGCGCGGCTGACTGGCGAGAAGATCGTATGGCTTCCATGACGCTGACCTCGGGGTCGACGGGGCTACCGAAAGCGGCGGTACACGCTTTTCGCGCCCATATTGCCAGCGCTGAAGGGGTACTGGCGTTGATACCCTTTGCGCCGCAGGACGACTGGCTGCTGTCGCTGCCGCTGTTTCACGTCTCCGGCCAGGGGATTCTCTGGCGCTGGCTGGTTGCCGGCGCAGGCCTGACGGTGCGCGACAAACAGCCGCTGGCGCTGGCGCTACGCGGCTGTACTCACGCCTCCCTGGTGCCAACCCAGCTCTGGCGGCTGCTGAGCGGCGATGACGAGGTGTCGTTAAAAGCAGTTTTGCTCGGCGGCGCGGCCATCCCGGTGGCGCTAACCGAACAGGCGCGCAGGCGCGGTATCCGCTGCTGGTGTGGCTACGGACTGACCGAGTTTGCCTCCACGGTATGCGCCAAGGAAGCGGATGGCCTGGCGGATGTCGGGCTGCCGCTGCCGGGGCGCGAATTGCGCATCGTGGATGGCGAAGTGTGGCTTCGATCGGACAGCATGGCCGCAGGCTACTGGCGAGGCGGCCAAACGATACCGCTCACCAACGCCGATGGCTGGTTTGCCACCCGCGATCGGGGCCGGCTTGACAACGGCAGGCTGACCATCCTTGGAAGAATGGATAATCTTTTTTTTAGCGGCGGAGAAGGCATTCAGCCGGAGGAAGTCGAGCGGGTTATCGGCGCACACCCGTTGATTGAGCAAGTTTTTATCGTGCCGCAGGATGATGCGGAGTTTGGCCAGCGGCCGGTGGCGGTAGTAGAGTGTCGCGATCATGGCGATCCATCCGTGCTGGCTGACTGGTGCGCCGATAAGCTGGCGCGCTTTCAGCAGCCTGTGCGCTGGTTACGGCTGCCTGAATCGCTGAAAACCGGCGGAATTAAAATTTCCCGCCGGGCGTTACGTGACTGGGTCAACCAGCAGCAGAGCTCCGCCTCAGATGCGCTGGACGTGCAGTAGCTGCTTCGTATGCCAGCGGCCCAGCGCAAAAACGGTGGTCAGCGCGCCGAGCAGGGCGCAGAACATATCGGACTGAGTATCCCAGGGATCGCCCTGGGTGCCGAGAAAATCATCCGCCCCCTGTCCCAGCGCCAGCGCCGCCCACCATTCGATCAGCTCGTAGACGGCGCTAATCGCCAGCGCAATGCAGCAGACCACGAAAGCGAGCATTTTACGCCCGTGAACGTAGCCGCCGCGCAGCAGAATCTCCCGCACCGCCAGGGCCGGCACCAGCCCCTGGAAAAAGTGCCCCAGCTTGTCGTAGGGATTACGACTCAAACCCAGCCACGCCTGGACATCAAAGCCGATGGGCACTTTCGCGTAGGTGTACATACCGCCGACCATCAAAATGATGGCATGGAAGAAAATCAGCACATAAAGCAGCGTCGTCAGCGGATAGCGAGAGCGCGTGGCCAGCAAAAGCGGAACGATGATAATCACCGGCGTCACTTCCATCAGCCAGGTAAGTTTTTCCCCTGCGCTGATACCGGTATAAATAAGAATCAGGGCCAGCGCCAGCGCTGCGAATGTTAACCCCGAGCGGGATGCTGCGACGGTCATAACGGATCACCAGAAAGTTAAAACCATAACTATCAGGCAGGTGCGGTGAAAATTCAACGTATACCGAGACTGGCGGCGCTGAGCGACCGCCAGTTTCGTTGCGCATCAGGAAGAGGGCAGGTCGCCCTGCGTGTTAGGCTGGCGCTTGCGCCAGTAACGCAGCAGCGGAGGGACAACAAGCACCGCGATGGCTAACACCAGGAGCGTTTTAGTTACGCCGCTTTGCCACAAAATTCCCACGTTGCCGTTACTGATGGACAGCGCGCGTCGCAGGTTTTGCTCCAGCATCTCGCCCAGCACAAACCCTAAGATCAACGGCGACATCGGGAAGTGCATCTTACGCATAATGTAGCCCAGCACGCCCAGCCCAACCATCAACAGCAGGTCGAAGGTAGTGCTGTGTACCGCGTAGACGCCGACTGCGGACACAGCGGCGATGGCCGGGGCCAGAAACCACAGCGGGATCGTCAGCATGCGGGTGAACAGACCGATCAGCGGAATGTTCATAATCAGCAGCATCACGTTGGCGATCAGCAGCGCGGCAATTAATCCCCAGACGATATCCGGCTGCTCGGTAAACATCGCCGGACCCGGAGTGATATTGTAGAGGGTCAGGGCGCCCATCATCACCGCGGTAGTTCCGGAGCCGGGGACACCGAGGGTAAGCATCGGAATGAACGATCCGCAGGCGGAGGCGTTATTTGCCGCCTCCGGCGCCGCCACGCCGCGAATATCGCCCTTACCGAAGGTATCGCTGTTACCGCTGAGCTTTTTCTCGGTCATATAGGTGATGGCGCTGGCAATGGTCGCCCCCGCGCCCGGCAGAATACCGACAAAAAAGCCCACCACCGATGAACGCAGCGTCGCGCCCACGCACTGGCCCGCCTCTTTGGCGTTAAACAGCATGCGCCCGGTTTTCCGTACCAGCCTCTGTCCGCTGCTGGTGCTCTCCAGCATCAGCAAAATCTCCGAAACCGAAAAGAGCCCAATCACCACCACGATAAACTGCACGCCGTCGGAAAGATGAACGCTATCGAAAGTGAAACGGTACACCCCGGTATTGGCATCAACGCCCACCGTCGCCAGCCCCAACCCGATTAACGCGGCGAGAAACGATTTCAGCGGATTTTGCGCCATCATGCTGCCGAGGCAGGCGATGGCAAAAATCATCAGGGCGAAATATTCCGCCGGACCGAACGCCAGCGACCACTGCGCCAGCACCGGCGCGAACAGGATGATCCCGCCGATAGCGATCGTTGAACCCACAAAGGAGCTCACGGCAGAGATCGACAGCGCCACGCCGCCGCGTCCCTGCTGCGCCATCGGGTAACCGTCGATGGCGGTCATAATGGCGGCGGCATCGCCGGGCACGTTGAGCAGGATCGACGAAATACGCCCGCCGTATTCACATCCAATATAGACCGTAGCCAGCAGAATTAACGCCGATTCTGCGGGCAGGTGCAGGGCAAAGGCCAGCGGCAACAGGATCGCCACGCCGTTAATCGGGCCGAGACCCGGCAGGAGTCCGACGATGGTGCCGACGAAGCAGCCGATCAGCGCGATCGTCAGGTTGCCCGGCGTCATGGCGACGGCGAAGCCCTGCGACAGATAAATCCAGATATCCATAACCTTCTCCGTTAACTCAACCAGCCGCCGAGCGGCAGGGTGACATCAAGCAGGGCGTCAAAGACGTACCACAGCGCGATGCCCATCGCGACGCCAGCTACCCCAGAAGCGGGCAGGGTGGCGCCAAACAGCAGGCCAAAAACAGCGGTCAGCAGCGCGGTGGCCAGAGGAAACCCCAGCCATTCAAAACCCCACGCATAAACCGCCAACGCCACGACCATCGTCAACAGCCGTTGTAAAACCAGACGCCCGGGCCAGGAGATTGCGTCGGGCCGCCGCAGTAGCAGCAAAACGGAGCACAGCAGCATCAGGCCGATAATGCCGACCGGAAAGGGGCGTGGGCCGACGGGTTCATAGGCGTATTCGCTGTGGATTTGCCAGGCGATAAACATCCCCCCTACGCAGAGCAGCAGCCATATTCCGGCAAAAATACGATCGCTCATCGCAGCCTCCGTGGGTTATTTGGCCAGGCCAAAAGATTTCGCCTGCAGGCGATACTCTTCCACCTGCTCTTTGACGTAGGCGTCCAGCTCTTTCCCGTTCAAATTGAATTCAAACAGGCCGCGCAGCTCGCGCTGTTTTTTAAACGCGTCGGTCTGCTGCAGTCGAGTAAACTCCGCCACCCACCACTGATAATCGGCATCGCTGACTTTCGGGCCGACGAAGAAACCGCGAATAATCGGCCACACCAGGTCATAGCCCTGCTCTTTGGCGGTAGGGACATCGGCGAGCGCGCCGGGCAGCCTTTCGTTAGCGAAGACCGCCAGCACGCGGATTTTATTGCCCTGGAGATAAGGCACCATTTCGCTGAGATCGCCGGATACTGCCTGCACGTGATTACCCAGCAGCGCGGTGACCGGTTCGCCGCCGCCCTCAAACGCTACGTAGCGCATTTTGTGCGGATCGACGTTTGCTTTCTGCGCCAGCAGCGCCGCTTTCATCCAGTCCTGGCTGCCGATTGAGGCGCCGGCGCCGATGACGATACTGGCGGGATTTTTTTCCATTGCCGCCATAAACGACGGCAGATCTTTCCACGGCGAGTCGGCGCGGACGGCAATCATGCCGTAATCGGTGCCGACGCTGGCCAGCCAGCGGACATCATCCACGCCGTAGCGGCCAAACTTGCCCTGCGCCAGGTTGAGCAGCGAGCCGCCGGAGAAGGCGACAACGGTGCCGGGTTCTCCGGGGCGCTGGGCGACGATAGCGTTATAGGCCACTGCGCCTACGCCGCCGGGCATATAGGTGACGCGCATCGGTTTTTGGATGGCGCCGGTTTCCATCAGGCTCACCTGAATCAGCTTACAGGTGAGATCGAAGCCGCCGCCGGGCTTGGCGGGCGCGATACATTCGGTACGGGAAGGCGCTTCGGCGGCCCAGGCAGAGGCGGTAAAAAGGCATAACGCGATAGCGCTAAGAGGGCGAAGGAACGGGATATTCATAGGCTTCCTCAGTCAGATACAGGGGACGTTTTTTTGATTATGTGAACCGGCTTGTGGCTATTCGGTTGCGTGATTGTTAAAACAATTACCTTTCATTTCCCTTTCAATGCGGCAGCAACTTTACAGGATGTGATATGCGTCTCTTACTGGCAGAAGATAACCGTGAGCTGGCTCACTGGCTGGAGAAAGCGCTGGTACAGGGCGGGTTTGCCGTGGACTGCGTATTTGATGGCCGGGCGGCCGATCATCTGTTGCAAAGCGAAAAATACGCGCTGGCGGTACTGGATATCGGCATGCCGGGCTTCGATGGCCTGGAAGTCGTGCAGCGTCTGCGAAAGCGCGGACAAACCCTTCCCGTTTTACTGCTGACCGCACGCAGCGCGGTGGCGGATCGGGTAAAAGGGCTCAACGTCGGCGCCGATGACTATTTACCAAAACCGTTTGAACTTGAAGAGCTCGACGCCAGGCTGCGCGCACTGCTACGGCGTAGCGAAGGCCAGGTGCATGAGACTCAGCAGATCGGCTCTCTGGAATATCGCGATGAAGGCTATTTTTTACTGCGCGGACAGACGCTATCGTTGACCCCGCGCGAGCAGGCGCTGCTGACGGTGCTGATGTTTCGCCGCACGCGTCCGGTGTCGCGCCAGCAGCTGTTTGAACAGGTCTTCAGCCTTAACGATGACGTCAGCCCGGAAAGCATCGAGCTATATATCCATCGTCTGCGGAAGAAACTTCAGGAGAGCAACGTGCGAATTGTGACCCTGCGTGGCCTGGGTTACGTGCTGGAGCTCGCCGATGAGGTGGGGTAAGCCGCAGTCGTTATTCGCTCAGCTGCTGCTGTTTCTTGGCCTGCCGCTGGTGTTACTGTGGGGGCTGTCGGCATTCAATAGCTACGTCAGCGCTCTGCAGGCGGCGACCCAGGCTTACGATCGTACGCTGCTCTCCTCCGCCCGCACGGTGGCGGAACGCCTGGTGGTACGCGGCGGCAGACTGGAGGTGAATGTCCCCTGGGTGGTGCTCGATAGCTTCGAGCTGAATATGAACGATCGCCTGTACTATAAGGTACTCGATCCCGGTAAACGGGTGATTTCCGGTTTTGATGATCTGCCATCGATGCCGCCCTCAACCTCTCGTACCGAGCTCTATCCGGCACTGGCGTGGTTTTATCATACCGAGTATCGCGGTCAGGCCATCCGCGTGGCGCGGCTGCTGCAGCCGGTTAACGAAGGCGGCGTTGTGGGAATGGCGGAAATCTATATCGCCGAAACGCTGCAGTCGCGGCGCTGGCTGGCGGGACAGCTGCTGTTTTCATCGTGGATCTCGCAGGGGCTATTGGTGCTGTTGACGCTGGTGCTCACCGGCTGGCTGCTGCGTCGGGTGCTGCGGCCGATGCGTCGGCTTTCGGCGCTCATGGTGCGGCGCGAACCCGGCCTGTTGACGCCGCTGCCGGAACTGCTGCCGTGGTCGGAAACCCGTTTATTGATTGTTGCTTTTAACCGCTATATCGACCGGCTGCGGGCGATGATCTCCCGGCAGGAGCGGTTTAGCGCCGATGCTTCTCACCAGTTAAAAACGCCGCTGGCGGTGCTGAAAACCCAGGCTTCGGTGGCGCTGGCGAGCGGCGATCCCCGGCTGTGGCGAGAGAGTCTGGAGGCGATGAGCGGCACGCTGGACAGTACGATTCTGCTTACCGAACGCCTGCTACAGCTGGCTACCATCAAACGTAAAGAGCAGGGAGAACACGCGTTTCCGCCGGTGGATCTGTATGAGATCGTCCACAACAGCTGCTTTTCCCGTCTTCAGCAGGCGCGGAGCAAAGCTATCGATCTCGGCTATGAGGGGGAACCCTCAACGGTGACTATCGCCGGCGATGGCGTGCTGTTGAGCGAGCTGTGCGCAAATCTGTTGGATAACGCGATCCGCTATACGCCGCAGGGCGGTATCGTCACGGTCAGCCTGCATCGTGAAGGGGAGGCGGTGCTGCTGGATGTTGAAGACAGCGGGCCGGGAATCGATGATGCGCAGATCCAGCAGGCGCTCATGCCGTTCCACCGTCTGGAAAACGTTGGTGATAATCCCGGCGCCGGGCTCGGACTGGCGCTGGTCAGCGATATTGCACGCCTGCATCGCAGCCATCCGCAGCTGCTGCGTAGCGAAACGCTGGGCGGGCTGAAGGTCAGGCTGCGCTTTTTGACTGTGGGTTCAGAGTAGGCCTTTCAGGGTGAGCGTCTTCCGGGTCGCCTCGTTCAAATCATAGTGGGGAAGATCTTCCGCTTTTACCCAGGCGTAGTCCTGAAACTCCTCGTTGATGGTTACTTCGCGATTGGCGCTGACGCAGTCGAAGATAAGATAAATCATATATATTTCTTCCTGACGGCCATCGGCGTAGGTTTTAACCCGTACGTCATCGCTAAAGGTCCACGGTGTGATGTGGGTTAGCTGCAGTTTTTCGCCCAGCTCTTCGCGAATTTCCCGCCGCAGCGCCGCTTCGATGCGTTCGCCAGGCTCGACGCCGCCGCCGGAGAGCGCCCACTGCCCGGGAAATACCCCGCGATCGTCGGCCATTTTGCACAACAGATAGTGACCCTCATGTTGAATGAGCGGGCAGACAATAGTCCTTTGACGCATAACTTCTCCTTAATGATGGCAGGGATATATCACGGGATGGTCCAGTTTGCGAGCTGCCTCGGCAAACCGCAAGCGAAAATACGCGTTGAGCGCGAGCGGTGGTAGGGTGAGCGCAGGTTAATGGGTTGGGGCCATCATTAGCTGCCGCTGGTTATTCCTCTGCTGTTTTATCACGGCAGAATCAGTCCCTACCCGCACTCAACGCGCTGGCTGGACGGTTTTTCTCTACCAGAGGTGGCCGAGCGGCTCTATAGCCAGAACTTTCCACTAATAGACGTGACTAAGCTTCAGCACTAACCCCTAAAACGTTTTCGTCAAACGGCAGCCGCACTTGGGCTGCCGTTTGTGTTTACAGGGTTTTCTGTAAGACTTTCAGCGCCGCGGCCACGCCCGCGCCGTAGTCGGGATGGACTTGACTAAACAGGCCAATTTGTCGCTGCTGGATAAATTCAGGGATATCCCGCATATCGCTGGCGATTCGATGGAACATACGCTGATGCTCGTCTTCGCTTAATAGCCCGAACAGCGCGCGCGGTTGGCTAAAATAGTCGTTATCTTCCCGATGATTCCAGTGAGCCGCCGCGCCTTCAAGATTTAAAGGCGGTTCGCTAAAGTCCGGCTGCTCCTGATAGAGGCCGAAGCTGTTTGGCTCATAGGTGACGCCGTTGCCGCTATTGCCGTCGACGCGCATCGCGCCATCGCGATGGTAGTTATGGAACGGGCAGCGCGGCGCATTGACCGGAATCTGATGATGGTTAACGCCCAGGCGGTAGCGCTGGGTGTCGCCGTAGGAGAATAAACGACCCTGCAGCATGCGATCCGGAGAGAAGCTGACGCCAGGCACCACGTTAGCCGGATTCATCGCAACCTGCTCAACCTCGGCGAAATAGTTGTCCGGGTTGCGGTTGAGCTCAAGTACCCCCACTTCTATCAGCGGATAATCACTATGCGGCCATACTTTGGTCAGATCGAAAGGATGGTAAGGGACCCGGCTGGCTTCTGCTTCCGGCATGATCTGCACGTAAAAGGTCCAGCGCGGAAAATCGCCTCTTTCAATCGACTCATAGAGATCGCGCTGCGAACTCTCGCGGTCCTCGGCCACCAGACGTTTTGCTTCATCATCCATCAGGTTGGCGATCCCCTGCTGGGATTTAAAGTGGAATTTCACCCAAAAACGTTGATTGTCGGCATTTATAAAGCTGAACGCGTGGCTGCCGAAGCCGTGCATATGGCGATAAGAGCGCGGGATGCCGCGGTCGCTGAAGTCGATAGTCAACTGATGCAGCGTTTCGGGCAGCAGGGAGAAAAAATCCCACTTCCAGGTAGGGTTGCGCAGGTTGGTGCGCGGATCGCGCTTCACTACGTGGTTCAGGTCCGGGAATTTCAGCGGGTCGCGAAGATAAAAAACAGGGGTATTATTGCCTACCAGATCCCAGTTGCCCTCTTCGGTATAAAACTTGATAGCGAAGCCGCGGATGTCGCGCTCGGCGTCTGCGGCGCCGCGTTCTCCGGCAACGGTGGAAAAGCGCAGGAACAGATCGGTGGTTTTACCGACCTCGGCGAACATTTTTGCGCGCGTGTAGCGGCTGATATCGTGAGTGACCGTTAATTTACCGTAAGCGCCGGAGCCTTTTGCGTGCATTCGGCGTTCCGGGATAACCTCCCGGTCGAAGTGGGCCAGTTTTTCCAGAAACCAGACATCCTGCAGCAGCATCGGGCCGCGAGGACCTGCGGTGATGACATTGTTATTATCGACAACCGGCGCGCCGGAGCCGGTGGTTAATCCTTTTTTGCTCATCTTTATCTCCTGACAAAGTTTTATGTAACTTATTCATTTCCCGCAAGGGCAGAATAAGCTGAGCGCTATTTGTAGAATAAATATCCAACACGGACAATCTGGCTCTGGCTATCGATTTGATACCCGCGTCCGTTGGCCTGGCTCCGGTAGCAACTGGTTACAATCACAATGGTAAAGCTCGTCTTAGCGCATTGATTCCTTAACGTTCGGCAGTACAATTTCGCGGTTTTTTGGGACTTTTTAATTCTTGTTTGTTGGATAGAGTAAAAATGAAAAAAAGTATATTTGCGGCCCTCGCTGGCATGATGTTCGTCTCAACGGCGGCGCATGCGATCAGTTTCAGCGGACAGGCCGGCGAGCACTACACGAACCTTGGCGTCGGATTTGGCACGGAATCTACCGGCCTGGCGGTAACCGGCAACTGGCTGCATAACGATGACGACGGCGATGCGGCAGGCCTGGGACTGGGGCTGAACATCCCTTTAGGTCCATTCCTTGCCACCGTTGGCGGTAAAGGGGTTTATACCAATCCGAATAACGGCGATGAGGGCTACGCAGCGGCGGTTGGCGGCGGCCTGCAGTGGAAGATCGGCGACAGCTTCCGCCTGTTCGGCGAATATTATTATTCTCCTGATTCGCTCTCCAGCGGTATCGACAGTTATCAGGAAGCTAATGCCGGCGCGCGCTTTACCATTATGCGTCCTCTGAGCATTGAAGCCGGTTATCGCTACCTTAACCTGGCGGGTAAAGACGGCAACCGCGATAACGCGGTCGCGGACGGCCCGTACGTCGGCGTTAACGCCAGCTTCTAACCCCTTCGGCGCGGTATTCCGCCGCGCCTGATTTTCAGGCTTTTTCGCCAGCCGCTTTGCGATATAGTATTTCTACTTATCAGGCTGGAGTTGACAATGTTAAACGTGGAAATGCTGTCCACCGGCGATGAAGTGTTGCATGGGCAAATCATCGATACCAATGCCGCGTGGCTGGCGGATTTCTTTTTTAATCAAGGATTACCTTTAAAGCGTCGCCATACCGTGGGTGACGATCTTGACTCCCTGGTGGCGATTTTACGTGAGCGCAGCGAGCATGCCGACGTGCTGATCGTCAACGGCGGTCTGGGCCCGACCAGCGATGATCTAAGTGCGCTTGCCGCAGCGACCGCCAAAGGTGAAGGGCTGATTCTGCATGAAGCGTGGCTGGAAACCATGACCCGCTTCTTTGCCGAGCGCGGAAGGCCTATGGCCGCCAGCAACCGTAAACAGGCGGAAATTCCGCAAAGCGCCGAGATGATCAACAATCCGGTCGGAACCGCCTGCGGTTTTGCCGTGCAGCTAAACCGCTGCCTGATGTTTTTCACTCCCGGCGTGCCGTCTGAATTTAAGATAATGGTCGAGCAGGAAATCTTACCGCGCCTGCGCGAACGTTTTCCGCTGCCCGCCGCGCCGCTGTGTCTGCGTCTGACCACCTTCGGTCGTTCCGAAAGCGAGCTGGCGCAGAGCCTCGAGCATTTACAACTGCCGCCGGGCGTGGTGATGGGCTATCGCTCCTCAATGCCGATTATCGAACTGAAGCTGACCGGGCCTGCCGAACAGCGCGAGGCGATGCTGGCGCTGTGGCCGGAAGTGCAAAAAGTGGCCGGAGAGAGCATCGTTTTCGAAGGCACCGAAGGCCTGCCGGCGCAGATCGCCCGTCGTCTGCAGGAGCGCCAGCTAAGCCTGACGCTAAGCGAGCAGTTCACCGGCGGTCTGCTGGCGCTACAGCTTTCACGGGTCAATGCCCCGCTGTTGGCCAGCGAAGTCATTCCGGCGCAGGAGGAGACCCTGGCGCAGTCTGCGCGCTGGGCGGCGGAACGGCGCGAAAAACACTTTGCCGGTCTGGCGCTGGCGGTGAGTGGTCAGGAGAGCGATCACCTGAACTTTGCGCTTTCCACGCCGGACGGCACCCACGCGCTGCGGGTGAAGTTCGCGACCAACCGCCACAGCGTGCAGGTGCGTCAGGAGGTCTGCGCGATGATGGCTCTCAACATGCTGCGCCGCTGGCTGAATGGCCAGCCCGTGGCCGGTGAACACGGCTGGATTAACGTCGTTGACTATCTCGCCGTTTAGATAAAACACCGCGTCGGGAGCCCTACCCGACGCGCAATCAGTCCAACCTGCTGTACTTGCTTTTAAAAATTCTGTGCACTATCTCGCATTTCTGTCCCCTTGAACGTCCACCCTGCTGGAATAGCGTCGTCATTTGAAGTCGCTCACAATTTATAGACCCGACAACCGCAACACTGATTCCAGTATTCAGGATTGGAGTCCAGTATGTTGGAATCAAGCAAAGTCCCGGCGCTAACCCGCGCCATCGATATTCTCAATTTGATCGCCCGCATTGGTCCGTGCAGCGCGGCGACCATTATTGACGAACTGGGTATTCCGAAAAGCACCGCTTACCTGCTGCTGGGAGAACTGAGAAAACAGCGCTTCCTCAGCATGGATAATCAGGACAACTACTGTCTGTGGACCAAACTGGTTGAGCTGGCCGGTCACGCGCTGAGCAAAATGGATCTGCGCGAACTGGCGCGTCCGCGCCTGACGCAGCTAATGGATCAGTGCGGACTGCTCTGCCATCTGGGCATTATCGATGGCGGTAACGCCTACTACATTCTGAAGATTGAATCCCCGGCCACCATCAGCGTGCGTTCCCACGAAGGTAAAAGCCTGTCGCTGTACCGCTCCGGTATCGGTAAATGCCTGCTTGCCTGGCAGCCCGAGCGGGTTCAGGAGTCAATTATCAGCGAGCTGCAGTGGGAGAGGGCAACGCCAACCACCATCACCAGCGCCCAGCTGCTTCGCGATGAACTGGGGCGTATTCGCGCCCGCGGCTGGAGCTTCGATAACGGCGAAGATTATCCCGACGTTCGCTGCGTGGCGGCGCCGGTTTTTAATGCCAATAACGAGCTGACCGCCGCCATCTCCGTGGTGGGTACTCGTCTGCAAATCAATGAAGACAATCGCGATTATCTCGCTGGCAGGGCGATTGCCTGCGCCAAAGACATTTCTCGTCTGCTGGGGTGGAAAAGCCCCTTCGAACAACAAGCCTCATAATAAGGAGAAGATCATGACCCTACCGAAAATTAAACACGTCCGCGCCTGGTTTATCGGCGGCGCTACCGCAGAGAAAGGCGCTGGCGGCGGCGACTATCATGACCAGGGCGCAAACCACTGGATTGACGATCATATCGCCACGCCGATGAGCAAATATAAACAGTATGAACAGTCCCGCCAGTCGTTTGGCATCAACGTTCTCGGCACGCTGATTGTTGAAGTCGAAGCCGAAAACGGCCAGACCGGCTTTGCGGTATCAACCGCCGGCGAGATGGGCTGTTTTATTGTGGAAAAGCACCTGAACCGCTTTATCGAAGGGAAGTGCGTCAGCGATATCAAACTGATCCATGACCAGATGCTCAACGCCACCATGTACTACTCCGGCTCCGGCGGCCTGGTGATGAATACCATCTCCTGTATCGACCTGGCGCTGTGGGATCTGTTCGGCAAAGTGGTGGGATTACCGGTATACAAACTGTTGGGCGGCGCGGTACGCGATGAAATTCAGTTCTACGCTACCGGGGCCCGTCCGGACCTGGCGAAAGAGATGGGCTTTATTGGCGGCAAGATGCCGACCCACTGGGGCCCGCACGATGGCGATGCGGGGATCCGCAAAGATGCCGCCATGGTGGCCGATATGCGCGAAAAATGCGGCCCGGACTTCTGGCTAATGCTGGACTGCTGGATGAGCCAGGACGTTAACTACGCCACTAAACTGGCCCACGCCTGCGCGCCCTATAACCTTAAGTGGATCGAAGAGTGCCTGCCGCCGCAGCAGTATGAAGGCTATCGCGAGCTGAAACGCAATGCCCCGGCCGGAATGATGGTCACCAGCGGCGAGCACCACGGCACGCTGCAATCCTTCCGCACGCTGTCGGAAACCGGCATCGATATTATGCAGCCTGACGTAGGCTGGTGCGGCGGTCTGACCACGCTGGTGGAGATTGCGGCGATCGCCAAATCGCGCGGCCAGCTGGTGGTGCCGCACGGCTCGTCGGTCTATTCGCATCATGCGGTCATTACCTTTACCAACACGCCGTTCAGCGAATTCCTGATGACCAGCCCGGACTGCTCAACGATGCGTCCGCAGTTTGACCCGATTCTGGTTGATGAGCCGGTACCGGTGAACGGGCGCATTCATAAAACCGTTCTGGATAAACCGGGTTTCGGCGTCGAGCTGAACCGCGACTGCAACCTGAAACGTCCTTATAGCCACTGATCCCGTCGTGCCGCACAGCGCTGATGTGCGGCCTATTGTTGAGGATATTACGATGAGCAACACCTTGCTTGAGAGCGTGGTGAAGAAAAACCGCGCCCGTTTGATCCCCTTTATGCTGGCGCTGTACGTGCTGGCGTTTCTTGACCGTTCGAATATCGGCTTTGCGAAAGAGACCTATCAACTGGATACCGGCCTCAGCAATGAAGCTTACGCGCTGGGGGCGGGGATTTTCTTTGTGGTGTACGCCTTTCTTGGGGTACCGGCCAACCTGCTGATGCGCAAATTCGGCGCGAGAAAATGGATTGGCTGCACCACCTTGCTGTGGGGCATTCTTTCAGCGGCGATGGCGTGGGCGGATACGGAAGCGAAATTTCTGCTGGTACGCACCCTGCTTGGCGCCGCCGAAGCAGGTTTCTTTCCGGGCATGATCTACCTGACCTCACAGTGGTTTCCGCAGCAGAACCGCGCCAGCATTATGGGGTTATTTTATATGGGTGCGCCGTTGGCGCTGACCCTCGGGTCGCCGCTCTCCGGCGCGCTGCTGGAAATGCACGGTTTTATGGGGCATCCCGGTTGGTTCTGGATGTTTATTATTGAAGGCTTACTGGCGGTCGGCGCGGGTTTCTTCACTTTCTTCTGGCTTGACGACACGCCGCAAAACGCCCGCTTCCTGACCGCTGCCGAAAAGCAGGCGCTCATCAGCGAGCTGGCCAGCGAAGAGCAGAAAAAGATTACTTCGCGTTTGTCCGATGCGCTGCGCAACGGCCGCGTCTGGCAGCTGGCGATTATCTATCTCACCATTCAGGTGGCGGTTTACGGCCTGATCTTCTTCCTGCCGACCCAGGTTGCGGCGCTGCTCGGCACTAAAGTGGGGTTTGTAGCATCGGTGGTGACCGCGATCCCGTGGGTGGCAGCGCTGTTCGGTACCTGGCTGATTCCTCGCTACTCCGACCGCACCGGCGAGCGGCGTAATATTGCGGCATTGACCCTGCTGGCGGCGGCAATTGGCATTGCGGTCTCCGGGCTGGTGTCGCCGGTACTGGCCATCATCGCGCTGTGCGTTGCCGCCGTCGGCGTCATTGCCGTACAGCCGGTCTTCTGGACTATGCCGACGCAGCTGTTATCCGGCACGGCGCTGGCCGCAGGCATTGGTTTCGTCAACCTGTTTGGCGCGATCGGCGGATTTTTAGCGCCGATTATACGCGTCCAGGCTGAAACGATGTTCGGCAATAATTCTGCCGGATTATTGACCCTCGCCTGCGTGGCGGTTATCGGGGTTGTTATTATCTTTTCACTGCGCGTGAGCCGCACGGTACCGCAGGCCGGCAGCGTACAGCATTAATTTAAGGGAGAACTATGAACGCAATTTTATCGAACCCATTTAAAGCGGGGTTATTGCAAGGGGAAGCACAAATTGGCCTGTGGCTGAGCTCGACCTCCTCTTATATGGCTGAGATTGCCGCCACCTCGGGTTACGACTGGCTGCTGATTGACGGTGAACATGCGCCGAATACTATTCAGGATCTTTATCATCAGCTACAGGCCATTGCGCCCTACGCCAGCCAGCCGGTGATTCGTCCGGTAGAGGGCAATCGTAGCCTGATTAAACAGGTGCTGGATATTGGCGCCAGAACGCTGCTGATCCCCATGGTCGATACCGCAGAACAGGCGCGGGACATTGTCTCGGCGACGCGCTATCCGCCGCTGGGGACCCGCGGCGTCGGCGCCGGGGTAGCTCGCGCCGCGCGCTGGGGAAGGGTAGAGAACTATATGGCGCAGGCCAACGATGAGCTGTGCCTGCTGATTCAGGTTGAGAGCAAAACCGCCCTCGATAATCTGGATGCGATCCTTGAAGTCGAGGGGATTGACGGCGTCTTTATCGGCCCGGCGGACCTGTCGGCCTCGCTGGGCTACCCGGATAACGCCGGTCATCCTGAAGTGCAGCGGGTTATTGAACAGAGCATCCGCCGCATTCGCGCGGCGGGAAAGGCGGCCGGATTCCTGGCCGTCGATCCGGAGATGGCGCACAAAGCGCTGGCGTGGGGGGCGAATTTCGTTGCCGTTGGCGTCGATACCAACCTCTATACCAGCGCGCTGGATAAACGACTGGCGATGTTCAGGCCGGTAGCCGAACAGGCGGAGGGCAAGGGGAGCTACTAGCCCCCCGGTGTTGGCGCTGGCGTCAGGCCAGCGCCTGCGCCAGCAGAGTGATGGGATGCTCGCAGCGTTTACTGGTGGACATCTCTATCTGCCATTTACAGGTTTCACAGTCGGTCACTACCAGGTCCGCGCCGCTCTCCTCAATTTGTCGGAACAGCGGCGCGCCAATCGCCTGCGATGAGTCGTAATTCTCCGACTTGAAGCCGAAGGTGCCGGCAATACCGCAGCATTGCGAGTCGAGCACCTCCAGCTGCAAGCCGGGGATCAGCCGCAATAGCTCAAGGGTATACAGCGACCAGCCCATCTTCTCCATATGGCAGGGCGTGTGATAGATCACCTTCAGCGGTAGCGATTTCAGCGCCAGCTTCCGTCCGGCGTCCAGCTGACGCCAGATCCAGCGGGTCGCCAGTTCAACCCGGTCGCGCACATCGTGATTATCGATATCAAGGACGTGCGGATATTCATCGCGCAGCGTAAAAGTGCAGGTCGAGGACGTCGCCACCACTGGCAGGTTATTTTCCCGCATCGCGGTAACGTTGCTCTGTGCCTGTTTACGCGCCTTCGCAAAAAAACCGTTGGCAATGAGCGGCACGCCGCAGCATTTTTCTTTATGCAATAGCTGCACGCCGATGCCCATGGCGTTGAGCACCCGGATAAGATCTTTACCCAACTGCGGATTGTTGTAGTTCACATAGCAGCCGTGAAAGAAGGCCACCTGCTCGGCGTACTGCGCCTGTTGGCCAGCCAGCTGTCGATACGCGCGGCGAAAGGTGCCGAAGCCATATTTGGGCAGCGAGCGGCGGTGATCGATTTTGAGCGCGGCATCCAGTACCCGACGTACCGGCATCAGCCCGGTGGCGGCGTTTACCAGCGGAGCAAACGGCGTGGAGAGGGTGCCCATCAGATCGGTGTGGCTGAGGATGGTATCGCGCAGCGTGGGCTTTTGCCGGCCGTATTCCATGCGCGCCCGCTGGATAATATCGCCGATTTTGACGTCTGAAGGGCAGGCGACTTCACAGCGTTTACAGTTAATGCAGTATTTTAACGCCTCGTCGTAGAGCGCGCCGTCTTTCAGGCGCAGGCGCTCGCCGTCCGGCCCGGCCTGTTTTGGCCCCGGGTAGCGCGGATTAACCCGGCTGACCGGGCAGGCGGTGGTGCAAACGGTGCATTTAATACAGTGTTCAAAGCGCGTGTCGTTCATGACTCACCTCCGGCAAGCTCGCCAATTAGCCCTGCGGCGTGAAGCGCGGTCACTGCGCACACGCCGCCGCCGCATCCCAGCGCGATGGCATCAAAACCGCCGAGGATCGAACCGACGGCGAACAGATTCTCCAGCGTCCGCCCCTGACGCTGGGGACGCAGAGCCTCATCGGTTTTCAGGCCGAAACGCTGCCAGGGCTGCGAGGCAAAAAAATCCTGCTGATACCAGCTTTCGCGCGGCAGCGTCTGCTGCAGATCCAGACCGAGGATCGGCTCGCGCACGCCGCTACGTTCGGCGACCAGCCCGTTGCTGAAAAAGCTGCCGCTGGCCAGCACAGCGAAGCGCGGGCGCAGCGGAATATCGCCGTGATTGCGCGTCCAGATCGCGTTAACCCTACCGTCCTGGTGGCTGATATCAATGACTTCATCCCCGGTCAGCCAGGTCCCGCCGCTGCGGATAAATTGCCGCTGCAGCTGGGCGTGCAGGCGCATCCCCGGCACCGATGGCGGCAGGGTAGGCAGCAGGCGCAGCGGGCAGGGCAGACGCTGCCGCAGCCACTGGTACAAGCGATCGTCGGCGAGGCCGAAGCAGGCGGGCATAATCAGTAAATTATGCTGCTGCGCCAGCGGGCGCAGCGCCGCCAGCAGGGCAGGCCAGTGCGCTTCATCGTCCAGCCGGCGGGCGATATTGGCGGCGCGAAATTCGGATGGGCTATCGCGCAGAACATCAAGAAGGGGTAATTCTATCTCGTGTGCTACGGCGGTCACGCCGTGCTGGTGCAGAGAGGCCGCGGCAAGATGCGGCTGGAAGTCGCCGAACCCGCTGATGCCAACGACGCAGACGCCGCTGACGGGCAGCGGCGCGGTGGCGATTTCCTGCGGAGAAAGCCAGGCCGCGCGTAAGATTCCCAGCGGCGTCAAGCGCAGATGCGGCTGGCTGGCATCGCCCTGCATGGCAATCCCGCAGTCGGAAAACAGCGCCTGAGCCTGGCGGGCGTAATTCATCACCCTTTCTGCGCCGAGCCTGGCATAAGGGTGTTCGGGAAGCTGGCGGGCCAACTGGCCGATACCGTAAGCAACATCGGTGACGGTTTCGCCATTCGGCAGCGTCGAGAGCAAATCCAGCGAGGCGGAAGAGAAGTGCAGGGCGCTTTGGCCCCGGCTGATAATCACGCTGCGCAGGCCGCGCTGGTTGAGCGCCAGCCCGCAGAGCAGCCCGGCAAGGCCGCCGCCAATAATCGCGCAATCAAACTTCATCCTGGTGCTCCTTTTCTAATCCGCACAGACCGAGATAAACCCAGCGGGTAAACTCGCTTTCGCGCAGCGCATCCCCCCAGGCCACCGGCTGAACGCCTTTCCAGCGTTCGTTCAAAAATTGGGACAGCTGGGTGAGGGACCGCGCGGAGGTGGTGACGTTAAAACGCGCGAGCAGCCCGGCGGCGCGGCAGGCGCACAGTTCGCCCTGACAGGTTCCCATGCCGACGCGGGTACGGCGGCGCAGGTCAAGCAGGTTTTTCACCGCCAGGTTTTCAACCGCGTACTCTACTTCTCCGGCAGTGACCGCCTCGCATTCGCAGACCAGGCTACGCCGCTGGCGGCTATCGCCAAGCCATGCCGGGGTGCGATCGCCGTGGCGGTAGATGGCCGACCCGCGCAGCGGCGCAGGTAACGAGATGATTTTACTTAGCGTGGCTTCCGCCGGTTCCTGCGAACCGGGTAGCGGCGTATCGGCGGTCGTGCAGGGGGCGGTATTTCCGAGCTTGCGGCATAGCGCATCCGTGGCCCACTCCGCCATCAGACGATAGGTCATCAGCTTACCGCCGGTGATGGTGATGAAGCCTTCCATACCGTCGCGGCGGGCGTGGTCGAGCAGCACGATACCGCGGCTGACGCTACGGCCACTGGGATCGTCATCGCTGGCGACCAGCGGGCGTATACCGGAATAGGCGCGAAGGACCCGCGTCCGCCCCATGATCGGCGCCAGCTTTTCCCCCTCCCGCAGCAGCGTTTCGACTTCCTCGGTGGTTACACGGTTGTCGTCAATTTCGTCATAGGGAATATGCATCGAGGTGGTGCCAATCAGCGAAATAGTATCGCCGGGCACCAGGATATCGGCGTCAGCCGGTTTGCGGCAGCGGTTGATAACCTGACGGTTAATGCGGTGGTCGAGGATCAGCAAAGATCCTTTTGCCGGAAACATCGCGATGCGCAGGTCGGCGTACTCTGCGATGCGCTGCCCCCAAATCCCGGCGGCGTTGACCACCACCTGAGCGCGCAGCGTGCGCGATTCTCGGCGCTGATGATTGTAGATCGCGACGCCATGGACGCGATCGCCCTGCCGCAGCAGACCGGTGACTTCGCAGCCGGTGAGGATCGTCGCGCCATGTTCGCGGGCATCGAGCATATTCGCCGCGGTGAGGCGGAAAGGATCGACGGTGCCGTCGGGAACCTGTACCGCGCCGAGCAGCGCCGGGTTAACCGCGGGCTCAATACGCAGCGCTTCGGCGGGCGTTAGCGGCTGGGCTTCGATGCCTGCCTGCTGACAGGCGCTGATAAAGGTGTACTGGTACGCCGGGTCATCTTCCGGCAAGGTAATAAACAGACCGCTGGTGGGCTCTATGCAGTGGCGGGCGATACGGCGCAATATACGGTTTTCGCTAATGCACTCGCGCGCTGATTCGCTATCGGTGACCGCATAGCGCGCGCCGCTATGCAGCAGACCGTGGTTGCGGCCAGTCGCGCCGGTGGCGATATCGTAGCGCTCCACCAGCGCTGCCTTTAGCCCGCGCAGCGCGCAGTCGCGCGCGATCCCGGCGCCGGTGGCGCCGCCGCCAATAATAATGACGTCATATTCACGACTATCGGCCATCTCCCCGTCCTCTGTTTTCGTTTTACATCATTTAGCCATATCGACAGCATTTAATGTTTGATTTCGAGCATATTTGCGCGCAATTCGAGCGTTTGTTGTGACTTTGTGCGCATATTAGAAAATGCTGTCATATTTCTGTAACAAAGTGTGCGACATTTCACAGTATTAGATTTACGCTTTGCCTACTATCGCGACCAAATCAGAAGTTGGTGAATAAATTACGTTTTTTTGCGTCGACGTCAGAAGAACAGCAATGGCCACGGAGGCTGATATGTTAAGTATATTTAAACCCGCAGCGCATAAAGCGCGATTGCCAACCGCGGAAATCGATCCTTTATATCGTCGATTACGCTGGCAGATCTTTATCGGTATTTTCTTCGGATATGCTGCTTACTATTTGGTTCGTAAGAACTTTGCTTTAGCAATGCCCTACCTTATCGAGCAGGGGTTCTCCCGTGGCGACCTCGGTTTTGCCCTTTCCGGTATCTCCATCGCCTACGGATTTTCGAAATTCATCATGGGGTCGGTTTCCGACCGCTCGAATCCGCGCATTTTTTTACCGGCAGGCTTGATTCTTGCCGCGCTGGTGATGCTGGTGATGGGCTTCGTCCCTTGGGCGACCTCCAGCATTATGGTGATGTTCGTTCTGCTGTTCCTGTGCGGCTGGTTCCAGGGGATGGGCTGGCCGCCGTGCGGACGTACGATGGTGCATTGGTGGTCGCAGAAAGAGCGAGGCGGTATCGTGTCGGTATGGAACTGCGCGCATAACGTCGGCGGCGGGATCCCGCCGCTGCTGTTCCTGCTGGGAATGGCGTGGTTTAACGACTGGCATGCGGCGCTGTATATGCCGGCTTTCGGCGCGATCCTGCTGGCGATTTTCGCCTTCGCGATGATGCGCGATACTCCGCAGTCCTGCGGTTTGCCGCCGATCGAAGAGTATAAAAACGATTATCCTGATGACTACAGCGAGAAGCATGAAGAGGAGCTGACCGCAAAGCAGATCTTTATGCAGTATATCCTGCCGAACAAGCTGTTGTGGTACATCGCCGTTGCAAACGTGTTTGTTTACCTGCTGCGCTACGGCATTCTTGACTGGTCGCCAACGTACCTGAAAGAGGTTAAGCACTTCGCGCTGGATAAATCCTCCTGGGCCTACTTCCTTTATGAATATGCGGGGATTCCGGGCACTCTACTGTGCGGCTGGATGTCGGATAAAGTGTTTAAAGGCAACCGCGGCGCGACCGGCGTCTTCTTTATGACCCTGGTCACCATCGCCACCGTTGTCTACTGGCTGAACCCGCCGGGTAACCCGGGCGTGGATATGGCCTGTATGATTATTATCGGCTTCCTGATTTATGGCCCGGTGATGCTGATTGGCCTGCATGCGCTGGAGCTGGCGCCGAAAAAAGCCGCCGGCACCGCTGCGGGCTTCACCGGCCTGTTCGGTTATCTCGGCGGTTCCGTGGCCGCGAGCGCCATCGTTGGCTATACCGTCGATTTCTTCGGCTGGGACGGCGGCTTTATGGTGATGATCGGCGGCAGCGTGCTGGCGGTTGTGCTGCTGATTATCGTGATGCTGGGTGAACGACGCCACCATCAACAGATGAAACAAGGTTAAGGTGCGGCGATGAAAAGTCAATTAACCACCCTGATGAGCGGAGTGCTGCTGGCCGCCACGGCGCTCTCCTTCAGCGCCGTGGCGGGAGAGAAAATCGTTATCGCCCACCGCGGCGCCAGCGGCTATCTGCCGGAACATACCCTGCCGGCGAAAGCGATGGCCTACGCGCAGGGGGCGGATTACCTTGAGCAAGACCTGGTGATGACCAAAGATGACCGGCTGGTGGTCCTGCATGACCACTATCTGGATCGGGTGACCGACGTGGCCCAGCGTTTCCCGCAGCGGGCGCGTAAAGATGGCCGCTTCTACGCTATCGACTTTACCCTCGCTGAGATAAAGTCGCTGAAGTTTACCGAAGGGTTTGAACCGAAAGATGGCAAGAACGTGCAAACTTATCCGGGTCGCTTCCCGATGGGGAAATCTGATTTCCGCATTCATACCTTCGAAGAGGAGATTGAGTTTGTCCAGGGGTTAAACCATTCGACCGGCAAAAACATTGGCATCTACCCGGAAATCAAAGCGCCGTGGTTCCACCATCAGGAAGGCAAGGATATTGCCGCCAGCACGCTGAAAGTGCTGAAGGAATATGGTTACACCGGCAAGCAGGATAAGGTGTATCTGCAGTGCTTTGACGCCAACGAGCTCAAGCGTATTAAGCATGAGCTGGAGCCGAAAATGGGGATGGATCTCAATCTGGTGCAGCTTATCGCCTATACCGACTGGAATGAGACCCAGCAGCGGCAGGCTGACGGCAAGTGGGTGAACTACAGCTATGACTGGATGTTCAAACCAGGGGCAATGGCGCAGATCGCCCAGTACGCTGACGGTATTGGTCCGGACTACCATATGCTGGTGGCGGAAGGCTCGAAACCGGGAGACGTGAAGCTGACGGCAATGGTGAAAGAGGCGCACGCCAGCGGCATGCAGGTACATCCATACACGGTTCGCGCGGATCAATTGCCTGACTACGCCATCGACGTCAATCAGCTCTATAACGTGCTGTACCATCAGGCGGATGTCGACGGCTTGTTCACCGATTTTCCGGATAAAGCCGTGCAGTTTCTGCACGCTAAGTAGTAAAAAGCCGGGTTTACCCGGCCTGTGAACGGCAGTTTTGTCGGGCGCATAAGCGTTATGCCGCCCGACAAAACTTACATCTCAATTTCGATATCGCCTTTTGCCCGGCAGCAGCAGGGCAAAATCTCTCCCGGCTGGACAAACGCCAGCGGCTCGGTGAGCCAGTCAACCTGACCGGAAACCAGCCGCAGACGACACGATCCGCAGTATCCTTCGCGGCACTGATACTCCACGTCGATATTGTGCGATTCCAGGGCCGCCAGCAGGGAGGGATGTTCATCCTGACACTCAAGGCGAGTGTCAGAAATCTTCAAGAAAATGCGTTTCATCAGAGCTGGAAGTTGCTCAGATCGTCAGCGTCGACTTCGGAATCGATCTGCCCGACCAGATAAGAGCTGACTTCCACTTCCTGCGGCGCGACCTGCACGTTATCGGACACCAGCCAGGTGTTGATCCACGGGATCGGGTTGGAGCGGGTCTGGAACGGTAGATCGAGACCTACCGCCTGCATGCGGATGTTAGTAATGTACTCAACGTACTGGCAAAGAATATCTTTGTTCAGGCCGATCATCGAACCGTCGCGGAACAGATAATCCGCCCACTCTTTCTCCTGCTGTGCCGCCAGCACGAACAGGTCGTAGCACTCCTGCTTGCACTCTTCGGCGATTTCCGCCATTTCCGGATCGTCAACGCCGGAGCGCAGCAGATTCAGCATGTGCTGAGTGCCGGTCAGGTGCAGCGCTTCGTCACGGGCGATCAGACGGATAATCTTGGCGTTACCTTCCATCAGCTTGCGCTCGGCAAAGGCGAAAGAGCAGGCGAAGCTGACGTAAAAACGGATGGCTTCCAGCGCGTTCACGCTCATCAGACACAGGTACAGTTTCTTCTTCAGCTCGCGCAGGTTCACGGTAATGCTTTTACCGTTCACGCTGTGGGTGCCTTCGCCCAGCAGATGCCAGTAGCTGGTCAGCTCAATCAATTCATCGTAATAGCTGGAAATGCCTTCCGCGCGTTTTTGGATCTGCTCGTTGGTGACGATATCGTCAAATACCATCGCCGGATCGTTAACGATATTGCGGATGATATGGGTGTAGGAGCGCGAGTGGATGGTCTCCGAGAACGCCCAGGTTTCAACCCAGGTTTCCAGCTCAGGAATGGAAATCAGCGGCAGCAGGGCAACGTTCGGGCTGCGTCCCTGGATCGAGTCCAGCAGCGTCTGATATTTCAGGTTGCTGATAAAAATGTGTTTTTCGTGTTCCGGCAGCGCCTGGTAGTCGATACGGTCGCGGGAAACGTCAACCTCTTCCGGACGCCAGAAGAAGGAGAGCTGTTTTTCAATCAGCTTTTCGAAGATGTCATATTTTTGCTGATCGTAGCGGGCGACGTTCACCGGCTGACCAAAAAACATCGGCTCAAGCAGCTGATCGTTTTTAGTCTGAGAAAAAGTGGTATATGCCATTGAAGTGAGTCCTGTTGAGATTGTATCGCCCGGCGGCAGTGAGTTTGCCGGGCCTACAAAACCTTAGGCCGGGCCAGCATCGCGCCGCCCGGCAAAAAACTTAGATCTTACATGCGCCGCTTTCGCAGCCGTCGTCCTGAATAGACGGCGCCAGGTCATCCTGGGCATCTTCCGCGCCATCGCGAGTGTTGTGATAGTACAGCGTTTTGACGCCGAACTTATAGGCATTGAGCAAGTCTTTCAGCAACTGCTGCATCGGCACTTTGCCTGACGGGAAGCGCGTCGGGTCGTAGTTGGTATTGGCGGAAATCGACTGGTCGATAAACTTCTGCATAATACCGACCAGCTGTAAATAACCGTCGTTGTTCGGCATTTCCCACAGCAGCTCGTAGCCGTTCTGCAGTTTTTCGTAATCCGGCACCACCTGGCGCAGAATACCGTCTTTTGACGCTTTGATGCTGACGTGACCGCGCGGCGGTTCAATGCCGTTGGTGGCGTTGGAGATCTGCGAAGAGGTCTCGGACGGCATCAGCGCGGAGAGCGTGGAGTTACGCAGGCCGTGCGTTTTGATCGACTCGCGAAGCCGCTCCCAATCGTAGTGCAGAGATTCGCTGACGATAGCATCCAGGTCTTTCTTGTAGGTATCGATCGGCAGAATGCCTTTTGCATAGGTGGTTTCGTTAAACCACGGGCACGCGCCTTGTTCGATCGCCAGCTCGTTAGAAGCTTTCAGCAGATAGTACTGAATCGCTTCGAACGTTTTATGCGTCAGGTTGTTAGCGCTGCCGTCGGAGTAGCGTTTACCGTGCTTCGCCAGATAGTAGGCAAAGTTAATCACGCCAATACCCAGCGTACGACGGCCCATCGCGCCGCGTTTGGCCGCCGGGATCGGGTAGTCCTGGTAATCCAGCAGGGCATCCAGCGCGCGAACGGCCAGCACCGCCAGCTCTTCCAGCTCATCCAGGCTATCGATAACCCCGAGGTTGAAAGCGGACAGGGTGCACAGCGCAATTTCACCGTTCTCGTCGTTTACATCTTCCAGCGGCTTGGTCGGCAGGGCGATTTCCAGGCACAGGTTGGACTGGCGCACCGGCGCGACAACCGGGTCAAACGGGCTGTGGGTGTTGCAGTGGTCCACGTTCTGGATGTAGATACGACCGGTGGAGGCACGCTCCTGCATCATCAGCGAGAACAGCTCTACGGCTTTAATGCGCTGCTTGCGGATGCTGTCGTCCTGCTCGTATTGGGTATACAGGCGCTCGAACTCGTCCTGGTCGGCGAAGAACGCATCGTACAGGCCCGGAACGTCGGATGGGCTGAACAGGGTGATGTCTCCGCCTTTCAGCAGGCGAGTGTACATCAGCTTGTTGATCTGTACGCCGTAGTCCATATGACGAACGCGGTTGGCGTCGGTACCGCGGTTGTTTTTCAGCACCAGCAGGCTTTCGACTTCCAGATGCCACATCGGGTAGAAGAGGGTGGCGGCACCACCGCGGACGCCGCCCTGCGAGCAGGATTTCACTGCGGTCTGGAAGTGCTTATAGAACGGAATACAGCCGGTGTGGAAAGCTTCACCGCCGCGAATCGGGCTACCCAGCGCGCGGATGCGGCCGGCATTGATGCCGATACCGGCGCGCTGAGAAACGTATTTAACAATCGCGCTGGAGGTCGCGTTAATAGAATCCAGGCTATCACCGCACTCGATCAGCACGCAGGAGCTGAACTGACGGGTCGGGGTACGCACGCCGGACATAATCGGCGTCGGCAGCGAGATTTTAAACGTCGACACCGCGTCATAGAAACGCTTGATATAGTCCAGACGCGTCTCGCGCGGATAGTTGGAGAACAGGCAGGCGGCCACCAGAATGTACAGGAACTGGGCGCTTTCGTAGATCTCACCGGTGACGCGGTTCTGTACCAGATATTTGCCTTCGAGCTGCTTAACCGCAGCGTAGGAGAAGGTCATATCGCGATCGTGCTCGATAAACGAATCCATCTGCTTGAACTCTTCTTCCGTGTAGTCTTCCAGCAGATGAGTATCGTATTTGCCGTTTTTCACCATTTTCGACACGTGGTCGAACAACGCTGGCGGCTCAAACTGGCCGTAGGCTTTTTTGCGCAGGTGGAAAATCGCCAGACGAGCGGCGAGATACTGGTAGTCCGGCGCGTCGCGGGAGATCAGATCCGCAGCGGCTTTGATAATGGTTTCGTGAATATCGGCGGTTTTAATGCCGTCATAGAACTGAATGTGGGAACGCAGTTCTACCTGGGAGATGGATACGTTATTCAGCCCTTCTGCCGCCCAATCCAGCACGCGGTGGATTTTGTCGAGATTGATGCGCTCGGTGCTACCGTCACGCTTTGTCACCAGCAGACTCTGATTCATGTGGTTTATACCTGTCCGTGAAAGAAAATATCCCCCACTTATCCACAGATCGCCGTTGTGACTAACTCTGTGGATAAATACTATATGTAGGGGGTGGTCGATAAAAGAAACGCTATATGGTGAGTATTCTAGTAAGGATTCTTTTGAGTACAAGAGTTGATTTTGACGTTAAATTGAGGTTGCGGAAGGGTGATAATCGCGAAATCCACGCCCCATAAGGCCTGGAGAAGATGTCAATAAATCTGAAAAAAAAATGAAAATTTGATCGAGTGCTGATTTCTTCATCGGAAGAAATAATCACGCGGCTTGATGCCGCGCAATCATCATAGGAAATACTGCTGACGTTATGCTTTTTTCGCCGTTGTATGCAACATATAGTTAACATCCACCCCCGGCGCCAGCTTGAAGGTATTGGTTAGCGGATTGTAATGAAGACCGGTAATGTGCTGCTCTTTCAGAATTGTCTCATCTACCCAGCCGAGCAGCTCCGCTGGTTTAATGAATTTCTTCACATCGTGGGTTCCCTTCGGCACCATCTTCATGACGTACTCGGCGCCGACAACCGCCATCAGCCAGGCTTTACCGTTACGGTTAATGGTAGAGAAGAATACCTGGCCGCCAGGCTTGACCAGCCGCGCGCAGGCGTGAACGACCGACTGCGGGTCCGGCACGTGCTCCAGCATCTCCATGCAGGTGACGACGTCGTACTCCCCGGCGTGCTTCGCCGCGTGTTCTTCCACGGTTTCCTGGACATAGTCGACCTGAATACCGCTCTCCAGGGCATGCAGTTTCGCGACCTGAAGCGGTTCAAACCCCATATCCAGACCGGTGACCGTAGCGCCTTCCCGGGCCATGCTTTCTGCCAGGATGCCGCCGCCGCAGCCGACATCCAGCACTTTCTTACCAAACAGGCCGCCTGAGCGCTCCGCAATATAGCCAAGACGCAAAGGATTAATGCGATGTAACGGTTTGAATTCGCCCTCTAAATCCCACCAGCGCGATGCGACGGCTTCAAATTTAGCGATTTCATTATGATCAACATTGTGGGCCACCGACGGTTTTTCGGCATTCATGGGCGCTATTACTCCTGTTCAGTTCAGACCGGCAAGTATATCAGGCCTCCGCGATGAATAAACCGTCTATCCCTGTCCCTGTCACAGCGCGAAAATCATTGGGTATAGGTTTACCCGTATCACCGCGGCTGTGTTATAATTTGCGACCTTTGAATCCGGGATACAGTAGAGGGATAGCGGTTAGATGAGCGACCTTGCGAGAGAAATTACACCGGTCAACATTGAGGAAGAGCTGAAGAGCTCCTATCTGGATTATGCGATGTCGGTCATTGTTGGCCGTGCGCTGCCGGATGTCCGAGATGGCCTGAAGCCGGTACACCGTCGCGTACTATACGCCATGAACGTATTGGGCAATGACTGGAACAAAGCCTATAAAAAATCTGCCCGTGTCGTGGGTGACGTCATCGGTAAATACCACCCTCATGGTGATACTGCCGTATACGACACCATTGTACGTATGGCGCAGCCATTCTCCCTGCGTTACATGCTGGTAGATGGCCAGGGTAACTTTGGTTCGGTCGACGGCGACTCCGCCGCAGCGATGCGTTATACGGAAATCCGTATGTCGAAGATCGCCCATGAACTGATGGCCGACCTCGAAAAAGAGACGGTGGATTTCGTCGATAACTATGACGGCACGGAGAAAATCCCTGACGTTATGCCGACCAAAATCCCGAACCTGCTAGTCAACGGTTCGTCCGGTATCGCGGTAGGTATGGCGACCAATATTCCGCCGCACAACCTGACCGAAGTGATCAACGGCTGTCTGGCCTACGTTGAAAACGAAGACATCAGCATTGAAGGGCTGATGGAACATATTCCCGGCCCGGACTTCCCGACCGCTGCGATCATCAACGGTCGCCGCGGCATTGAAGAGGCCTATCGTACGGGTCGCGGAAAAGTGTACATTCGCGCCCGCGCGGAAGTGGAAGCTGACGCGAAGACCGGCCGCGAAACCATCATCGTGCATGAAATTCCGTATCAGGTGAACAAAGCGCGCCTGATTGAGAAAATCGCCGAGCTGGTCAAAGACAAACGCGTTGAAGGCATCAGCGCGCTGCGCGACGAGTCTGATAAAGATGGCATGCGCATCGTGATTGAAGTGAAGCGCGATGCGGTGGGTGAGGTGGTGCTTAACAACCTCTATTCGCAGACTCAGCTCCAGGTCTCCTTCGGTATCAACATGGTTGCCCTGCACCATGGTCAGCCGAAGATCATGAACCTGAAAGAAATTATTGCCGCGTTCGTGCGCCACCGCCGCGAAGTGGTGACCCGTCGTACTATTTTTGAACTGCGTAAAGCCCGCGATCGCGCGCATATCCTCGAAGCGCTGGCGATTGCCCTGGCCAACATCGATCCGATTATCGAACTGATTCGCCGCGCGCCGACTCCGGCGGAAGCGAAAGCAGCATTAATCGCGCGTTCATGGGATCTGGGCAACGTTTCCGCTATGCTGGAACGCGCAGGCGATGACGCCGCTCGTCCGGAATGGCTGGAGCCTGAGTTCGGCGTACGCGACGGTCAGTACTACCTGACCGAACAGCAGGCGCAGGCGATTCTGGATCTGCGTTTGCAGAAACTGACCGGTCTTGAGCATGAAAAACTGCTCGATGAATACAAAGAGCTGCTGGAACAGATTGCGGAACTGCTGCACATTCTGGGCAGCGCCGATCGCCTGATGGAAGTTATCCGTGAAGAGCTGGAGCTGGTCCGTGAACAGTTCGGCGACGCGCGTCGTACCGAGATCACCGCTAACAGCGCGGATATCAACATCGAAGACCTGATCAACCAGGAAGATGTTGTCGTGACCCTTTCGCATCAGGGCTACGTGAAGTACCAGCCGTTAACCGATTACGAAGCACAGCGTCGTGGCGGTAAAGGTAAATCTGCGGCGCGTATAAAAGAAGAAGACTTTATCGACCGCCTGCTGGTGGCCAACACCCACGACACGATCCTCTGCTTCTCCAGCCGCGGGCGTCTGTACTGGATGAAGGTTTATCAGCTGCCGGAAGCCAGCCGCGGCGCGCGCGGGCGTCCGATCGTCAACCTGCTGCCGCTTGAAGCCAACGAACGTATCACCGCGATTCTGCCGGTACGTGAGTACGAAGAGGGCGTGAACGTCTTTATGGCTACCGCCAGCGGTACCGTGAAGAAAACGGCGCTGACCGAATTCAGCCGTCCGCGTTCTGCCGGTATTATCGCGGTTAACCTCAACGAAGGCGACGAGCTGATTGGCGTCGATCTGACCTCCGGTCAGGACGAAGTTATGCTGTTCTCCGCCGCCGGTAAAGTGGTGCGCTTTAAAGAGGACGCCGTCCGCGCAATGGGCCGTACCGCTACCGGCGTACGCGGCATCAAGCTGGCCGGCGAAGATAAAGTGGTTTCGTTGATCATTCCGCGCGGTGAAGGGGCCATCCTGACCGTTACGCAGAATGGCTACGGTAAACGTACCGCGGCTGATGAGTATCCAACCAAGTCGCGTGCGACCCAGGGCGTAATCTCAATCAAAGTGACCGAACGCAACGGTTCCGTGGTGGGCGCGGTGCAGGTTGATGACTGCGACCAGATTATGATGATCACCGATGCGGGCACGCTGGTACGAACCCGCGTTTCCGAGGTGAGCATTGTCGGCCGTAACACTCAGGGCGTGATCCTGATTCGTACCGCGGAAGATGAAAACGTGGTCGGTCTGCAGCGCGTTGCTGAGCCGGTTGATGACGAAGAGCTGGATGCCATCGACGGCAGCGCGGCGGAAGGCGATGAAGATATCGCGCCGGAAGCAGATACTGACGATGACATCGCCGAAGATGAAGAGTAATTCTCTGCGGTAATTGTTCTGAAAGGGTCGGGCTCATCCCCGGCCCTTTTTGTTTTCCCGTTGCGGGACCGTAGTTTTATCGTTACCTTAACGCCATTCTGTTGAGCCCCTGACGGCCGAGCATCGCCACATTGAAATATCTAGCTTCTTTCCATAACACGTTAAAAGTTTCACGCTATCTGTTCAGAGCGCTGGCGGTACTGCTGTGGGTGCTGGTCGCTTTTGTTTCGGTGTTTTACATCGTCAACGCTTTGCACGATCGGGAATCGGAAATTCGCCAGGAATTTAACCTCAATGCCGATCAGGCGCAGCGCTATATACAGCGTACGGCCGACGTGATTAAGGAGCTGAAATATGTTGCCGGTAATCGGCCGATAGATGGCGGCGAAGGCGGCGATACGCCGGCCCAGCGCGGCAATATTTCAATTCCTGATTTTGAACCGCTCTATCCGGATTCCGACTGTGCGCTGATGAGTTCCACCTGGCGTAATTCGCTGCAGTCATTGGCGTGGTTTATGCGCTACTGGCGCGACAATTTCTCCACGGCCTACGACCTCAATCGTATTTTTTTGATTGGTAGCGACAATCTGTGCATGGCCAACTTCGGCCTGCGTGACATCCCGCTGGAGCGGGACCAGGCGCTTAAAGTACTGCATCAGCGCATTGAGCAGTATCGCGACGCGCCGCAAAACGAGCGCGGCAATAATCTGTTCTGGATAAGCCAGGGCGTGCGCCCGGGCGTTGGCTATTTCTATGCGCTCACGCCCATCTATGTGGCGAATCGTCTGCAGGCGATGCTTGGCGTAGAGCAAACCATCCGTATGGAAAGTTTCTTTACCCCAGGCAGTTTGCCGATGAACGTGACGATCCTTGACGATAATGGACAGTCGCTGATTTCACTTGCCGGGTCGAATAGCAATATCAAACCGGACGCGAAGTGGATGCAGGAACGTCTGTGGTTTGGCTATACCGCGGGTTTTCGCGAGCTGGCGATGAAAAAAAGCCTGCCGCCGTCATCCTTAAGTATTGTCTATTCGGTGCCGGTAGATCAGGTGCTGGAACGCATTCGGATGCTGATACTGAACGCGGTGGTACTCAATCTGCTCACCGGCGCGCTCCTTTTCGCCCTCGCCCGAATGTATGAACGACGGATTTTTATTCCGGCCGAAAATGATGCCCAGCGCCTGGAAGAGCATGAGCAGTTCAACCGCAAAATCGTTGCCTCCGCGCCGGTGGGGATCTGTATTTTACGTACCCTCGACGGCACCAATATCCTGAGTAACGAGCTGGCGCATAACTATCTCAACATGTTAACTCATGAGGACCGGCAGCGGCTGACGCAAATTATCTGCGGCCAGCAGGTAAACTTTGTCGATGTGCTGACCAGCAATAATACCAACCTGCAAATCAGCTTTGTCCATTCGCGCTATCGCAACGAGAACGTGGCGATCTGCGTACTGGTGGACGTATCGGCGCGCGTCAAAATGGAAGAGTCCCTGCAGGAGATGGCCCAGGCCGCCGAGCAGGCCAGCCAGTCGAAATCGATGTTCCTCGCCACCGTCAGCCACGAACTGCGTACGCCGCTGTACGGGATTATCGGCAACCTCGATCTCTTGCAGACCAAGGAGCTACCGAAGGGCGTCGATCGTCTGGTGACAGCGATGAACAACTCTTCCAGCCTGCTGCTGAAAATCATTAGCGATATTCTCGATTTCTCTAAAATTGAGTCCGAGCAGCTTAAAATTGAGCCGCGGGAGTTTTCGCCGCGTGAGGTAATGAACCATATCTCCGCCAACTATCTGCCGCTGGTGGTGCGTAAACATCTCGGGCTGTACTGCTTTATTGAGCCAGACGTTCCGCAACTGATGTCCGGCGATCCGATGCGCCTGCAGCAGGTTATTTCAAACCTGTTGAGTAATGCGATTAAGTTTACCGATACCGGCTGTATTGTCCTGCACGTAGAGCGGGCGGATGATTATCTGCGCATCAGCGTACGCGACACCGGCGAAGGGATCCCGGCGAAAGAGGTGCTACGCCTGTTCGATCCGTTCTTCCAGGTCGGTACCGGCGTGCAGCGCAACTTCCAGGGAACCGGGCTCGGCCTGGCGATTTGTGAAAAGCTTATCAGCATGATGGATGGCGATATCGCCGTCGAAACCGAACCGGGTATGGGCAGTCGATTCACTATTCGTATCCCGCTTTATGGCGTGCAAAATACGCCGCCGCTGAATATTGATGGCCTGGCTGAAAAATGCTGCTGGCTGGCGATTGATAACAGCTCGCTGGCGGTGTTCGTCGAGCAGTTGCTGACCTTCCACGGCGTTCCTGTCCGTCGTTTTGACGGGCAAACGCCGGGAGCGGAAGATATTCTGTTAACCGATAGCGAGACGCATGAATCCTGGGCTGGCTGCGCGATGGTGATCTTCTCTCGTCGGCATATCGGTATTCCGCAAGAGCGGGTACCCGGCGAGTGGCTGCATAGCGTCGCCACGCCGCACGAGCTACTGCCGCTGCTGGGACGCATCTTCCATATTGCCGTAGCCAGTGCGGATAACGGCCCTGCGCTAGCTGCCGCGGATGCGCAAAACGCCAGCAATGATGACATGATGATTCTGGTGGTTGACGATCATCCGATCAACCGTCGCCTGCTGGCCGATCAGCTTGGATCGCTGGGCTATCAATGCGTGACGGCAAATGATGGGGTCGATGCGCTGAATGTCCTGAGCAAACAGCATATTGATATCGTGCTCAGCGATGTCAACATGCCGAACATGGACGGCTATCGTCTGACTCAGCGTATTCGCCAGCTGGGGCTCACGCTGCCGGTGATTGGCGTCACTGCCAACGCGCTGGCGGAAGAGAAGCAGCGCTGCCTGGAATCCGGTATGGACAGCTGTCTTTCTAAGCCGGTCACGCTGGATATCATTAAGCAGACGTTAACGCTCTATGCTGCGCGGGTACGTAAGGGAAGGGAGTAGAGAAGATTCCCGGATAACGCCGCGCTATCCGGGAAGAAAAGAGTTTAGTCTTTGTCGGTGGAGCTCAGGGAAACGGAAGAAAGGTAGTTCAGCAGGGCGATGTCGTTTTCCACGCCGAGCTTCATCATCGCCGATTTTTTCTGGCTACTGATGGTTTTGATGCTGCGGTTGAGCTTTTTGGCTATCTCGGTGACCAGGAAGCCTTCGGCGAACAGGCGCAGCACTTCACTCTCTTTCGGCGACAAACGTTTGTCGCCGTAACCGCCAGCGCTGATTTTTTCCAGCAGGCGCGAAACGCTCTCGGGAGTGAATTTTTTGCCTTTTTGCAGCGCTGCCAGCGCTTTAGGCAGGTCGGTTGGCGCCCCCTGTTTCAGGACAATCCCTTCTATGTCCAGATCCAGAACCGCGCTAAGGATCGCCGGGTTGTTATTCATCGTCAGTACAATGATTGACAGGTCCGGGAAATGACGCTTGATGTATTTGATAAGCGTAATGCCATCGCCGTATTTATCACCGGGCATGGATAAATCGGTAATCAGGACATGTGCGTCCAGTTTTGGCAGATTGTTGATTAATGCGGTGGAGTCTTCAAACTCGCCGACAACGTTCACCCACTCAATTTGTTCAAGTGACTTACGAATACCGAACAGTACGATCGGATGGTCATCGGCAATAATTACGTTCATATTGTTCATGTATTAGGCTACCTTGCTACAGCAAGCTCTTGACGTAGTCGTCAATGTCGCTGATATATTTTTCTATGCCTTGCGCATCTTTTTCTCGGATCAGATGCTCAAGCGTTTCACATAACTGCTTGCCGGGTACCAGATTTAGCATAGCAAACGCCCCTTTGAGGCGGTGAGCGGTCTGCGCCAGCGCGGCGAAATCGCCCGTTGCCCGTTCATTATACAGCCTCTTAACATCATCTGGTACCGTGTCAGCAAACAGCGTGTAATAGCCGCTGGCATGCAGTTCGGCGTTACTTTCGCTACCGGCAGAGGAAGGCTGCTCCTCTTCCTCTGCAAGCTGCTGCTCAATCAATTGCAGGATAGCTTCCTGCAGCGCAGCGCTGATATTAAAGTTTACGCGGAGCTGACCAGGACCAATCTTATGAACCCGGGCTTCATCATCGCTTAAAAGCAAGCCCGAAGCAGTAAGATTAGACGGATTATCCGTTAAAAAGAGATCATATTGTTGACTTGTGATTCTGTCATCCGGCGTGATGCAGGTGGCCCCCCAGCTCTCCAGCTGGCGAGTCACAATACGGCGGACTTCATTGGCGGTCACATCAAGCAATATCACCACGTCATCCAGCAGATGTTCCCCTGACTCACTCTCCTCTGCGCTGGCGGCCATTTTTAAATGCAGGGAGTAGCGGGTACCCAGCGACTCGCGTGCTTTGATATTGAGCTGCCCGCCGAGCTTGCGCGTCAGGCGATCGCAGAGCCAGAAGGTGAGGGCGTTGGCCTTGCCGTAGAGGTCTGCCTGCGTATCGTTGAGGAACGGGAAGTGCATATTGTCAATTTCGTTTGCGGAAACGCCGTTGCCGGTATCGAGAATACGGAAGGTCAGACGATCGTCCGCTGATTCATCTTTACTCACTTCCAGAGTAATTTTGCCAATAGGCGTGGTGGTAACCGAATACTGGATAAGCAGTAAAAGCGTACGGCGCAGGGCGTCGCGATCGCCGTAGCGTTGCTCATTGGCCGGCAAGGCGTTGTTAATCAGCAGCTGTAGACCCTTACGTTTGATGATAGGTAGCACTTCAGGCACCACTTCATCTATCAGTTCCTGAATCGAGAATAGACCCTGAGCGCTCTTCCAGCTATCGCTCTCCAGCAGGTTTGCCAGCTCGATTTCATCTACCAACTGCACCAGTTCGTCCGCATGCTGGGCCAGCCTGCGGCTTTCTGCCATGCCGAGCGCCGCGGCTTCTTCCGCCAGCGTCTGCGCCGGCTGCCTGAGCGCCGCTCCGATATGCTGCATAAACGCCGTGCGGCCCTGCTGATTTTTCTCATACAGACGCTGGGCCTGCTTAAGTTTCTTATTCACCATCACCTCACGGTCCTGATCGCGAATAATAAAAATTTGCGTTCGTGGCGAAACCTGACTGCGGAACTGACGGATTTCATACAGTTCATTGTTCACCGTCGCCTGGATCACGCCCTGATGCTGATCGGCCATATTAATGATGTTTTGCAGGTTCAGATGCGGCAGCAGATGATCGGCGATCGGATTGCTGATCACCGTACGGTTAGCCTCCAGATCGTGCACCAGCAGCCCGAGCGGCAGCAGGGAAACGATCTCTTCGTGAATGGCGCGCTGAGCGCGTAGTTCACTATTGGCTGCCGAGGAGATAGCCGTTCCCGCGACGCTTTTACGTCCGCTGTAGTGGCGGAAGGTGGTAAATCCGAACAGCGCCAGCGCCAGCAGACCAATATTCAGCAGCAGCGGCAGTAAAATATTTTGCAGCGATTCCAGAATCAGCTCGCTAAAGGGCACCATCCAGACCAGGCGCATACCGGTGGTATTAATGGTCGTGATAATTTCAATCTGCGGGCCGTTAAAGTTAATGCTGACGATGTCGGCAGCTTCTTTATCCGGATTGCTGGTTCCGTTCTGCGAGGGATCGGGCTCCAGACGGAAACTCTCCAGAGACATACTCGGCGGAATGAGATCGTTAATGGGCAGATCGAAGGCCACTACCGTCGCCAGATGACCGGGCTGGTTAAAGGTGGTGCGTAAGGTGAAGTAGTAGCCGTTTTGCCAGGCGAGGTGGCGCAGCGACGAAAACGTCTCGCGTTCATCAAGGGTATTGGCCTGCAGCAGCATCTCAGCCCGGCGTGATTCAACGACGCTGCTGATCGTCGATTCTTTGAAGCTGGAAGAGAGATCTTTTAACGGCAGCGTTGAAACCAGTATCAGGCTGTTATCCAGGCCGTTGAGATAATACATTGACCAGGGAATCGTCTCGGCGCCCCACAGGATATCGAGATAGTTGGAGATTTTTTGCGTCATTTCCAGCGTTGAGCCGTCATGAGAGCCAAAAATCAGCGCTTCGGTTTTGCGCCGGGGTTTCTCCAGATAGTAAACATCCTGCTTTAAACGCGTTTCCTGCAACCCGGTCTCGGAGGCTGAGCTGGCAGAGGTTGCGGCGATGTTGTCATAGATTTGCCAGGTGGCGTAGCGCCAGGTATCGATGCGTTTATGCAAGTCGTAGCTGACATCGACAACCTGGTAGCTTTTATCTTTTAGCCAGGCGTTAACGGCGCTTTGGATCATGACCCCCATCGTCGCCAGCAGGACGATGACCATGAGAATAAAGAAGCGGGTAATGTTGCCGGGTATCAGGGAAAATTTTTTCGGGGTCATCGTGTGAGAGTACGACTCATCAGTGTGTGTAAACGGACTGTTGCACCAAGTTAACCGGGAGCAGCGCAGATGCTACGAACAGTATAAAGGTTAACGTCCAAAATCCATACATCTGAATACCCTACAATGACTTTTTTGCCTTGAGATTTATCTTAAACCAGTAATGCGAGCAAAGATGTACACCGCAGTTGTTTTTGTACAATTATTGACGGATTACCTTAGGGAAATAGCACTAAATAACAAGAAATTATATAAATAGCGTTGAGCTTAGACGTAAGTTGTTTGATTAATAACCGTTATTTTTTTCACGAGTAGCATGGAATAATTAAAGATGTGTAAAGAAGGGTAAAAAAAACCGGATGCGAGGCATCCGGTTGAAATAGGGGTAAACAGACATTCAGAACTGAATGACGGTAATAAATAAAGTTAATGATGATAGCGGGATTAATTTTAGTCGCAGACGAGAATTTTGTTTTACCATTCAGTGCTATAGAGATGTAACCATGTAACTCATTGACAGGGATTGAAAATTTTTATTTTTTGATTATTAGTGCTTATTTAGTTGCGCATTTGTGGCAGAAAAAAAGTTCCCTTGGATTTACAAATTGAAACATCTTGTGGGTATTTTGAAACATCTTAGAAGTTTTAGTATCATATTCTTGTTGGATTATTCTGCATTTTGCAGCACAATGAAATAGCCGACTGATTAGAAGGGTAATCAGTAAGCAGTGGCAATAATAAAAGGCATATAACAAACAGAGGGTTAATAACATGAAAGTTAAAGTACTGTCCCTCCTGGTACCGGCTCTGCTGGTAGCAGGCGCAGCGAATGCGGCTGAAGTCTATAACAAAGATGGCAACAAATTAGACCTGTACGGTAAAATCGACGGTCTGCACTATTTCTCTGACGACAAATCTTCCGATGGCGACCAGACCTACATGCGTCTGGGCATCAAAGGCGAAACTCAGATCAACGACCAGCTGACCGGTTACGGCCAGTGGGAATACAACGTTCAGGCGAACAACGTAGAAGGTTCTGACAAGCAGTCCTGGACTCGTCTGGCATTTGCGGGTCTGAAATTCGGCGACGCGGGTTCTTTCGACTACGGTCGTAATTACGGCGTAGTATACGACGTGACTTCCTGGACCGACGTTCTGCCGGAATTCGGCGGCGACACCTACGGTTCTGATAACTTCCTGCAGTCTCGCGCTAACGGCGTGGCGACCTACCGTAACTCCGACTTCTTCGGTCTGGTTGACGGTCTGAACTTTGCTCTGCAGTATCAGGGTAAAAACGGCAGCGTAAGCGGTGAAGGTTCCACCAACAATGGTCGTGACTGGAATAAACAGAACGGCGACGGCTACGGCACCTCTCTGACCTATGATATCTACGACGGTATCAGCGCTGGTTTTGCGTACTCTCACTCTAAACGTACTTCTGAGCAGAACAGCATCAACACCAGATATACCGACTCTGACGGCTTCTCTCGCCGCATTCTGGGTGAAGGCGACAACGCTGAAACCTACACCGGCGGTCTGAAATATGACGCCAACAATATCTACCTGGCGACTCAGTACTCCCAGACCTATAACGCAACTCGTACTGGTAACATCGGTTTTGCTAATAAAGCGCAGAACTTTGAAGTGGTTGCCCAGTACCAGTTCGACTTCGGTCTGCGTCCGTCCGTGGCTTACCTGCAGTCAAAAGGTAAAGACCTGGGCCGTTATGGTGACCAGGATATCCTGAAATATGTTGATGTAGGCGCAACCTACTACTTCAACAAAAATATGTCTACCTACGTTGATTACAAAATCAACCTGCTGGACGACAACAAATTCACCAAAGATGCCGGTATCTCTACCGACGACATCGTTGCTCTGGGCCTGGTTTACCAGTTCTAAGCACGCTGAAGTTTGAAAAAAGGCGCCGATGGCGCCTTTTTTTATGCCCGGTTTAACCTTGCTGGTGTACTCTTTGGGCCTTAGCAAGAGGAAGCCAATTTTATGGACATGACATTTTTCCGCGCCGCCCTGTTCGGGGCCCTGGTATTACTTTCAGGTTGTGATTCAGCCACTTCTCCCCAGACGCCAAAATCCGCCGCTACCGTACTGGACGGTAAAACCATGGGCACATTCTGGCGGGTCAGCGTCATAGACCTTGATCAGGCGAAGGCCGAGGCGCTGCGTCAGAAAGTTCAGGCTCAGCTGGATGCTGACGATCTTCTGCTTTCCACCTGGAAGAACGATTCAGCGTTGATGCGCTTTAACCATTCGCCGGAGACATCGCCCTGGCCGGTCAGCGAGGCGATGGCGGATATCGTGACGATGTCCCTGCGAATTGGCGCTAAAACTCACGGCGCTATGGATATTACCGTCGGGCCGCTGGTCAATTTATGGGGCTTTGGCCCGGACAAACAGCCGGTAAAAACGCCGGATCCGCAGCAGATTGCCGATGCCAAAGCGCGTAGCGGCTTACAGCATCTGACGGTGATCAACCGGGCCGACGGGCAGTATCTGCAAAAAGACATTGCGGATCTGTTCGTCGATCTCTCCACCGTCGGTGAAGGCTACGCTGCCGATCATCTGGCGCGCCTGATGGAACAGGAGGGGATCTCGCGCTACCTGGTCTCGGTGGGCGGGGCGCTGGTGAGCCGGGGCATGAATGCCGAAGGTCAACCGTGGCGGGTAGCGATCCAGAAACCGACCGATCGCGAAAATGCGGTACAGGCGATCGTCGATATTAACGGCCACGGTATCAGTACCTCGGGCAGCTATCGCAACTACTATGAGCTGGACGGCAAGCGCATCTCGCACGTCATCGATCCGCAAACCGGGCGACCAATCGATCACAAGCTGGTTTCGGTGACCGTTATCGCTCCGACGGCCCTGGAAGCCGATGGCTGGGATACCGGGCTGATGGTGTTGGGGCCGGAAAAAGCGCAGGAGGTGGTGCGTGAACAGGGGCTGGCGGTCTATATGATTGTCAAAGAGGGGGAGGGGTTTAAAACCTGGATGTCTCCGCAGTTCCGCGCTTTCCTGGTTGGCGAGAAAAATTAAACCGCAAGATTTCGGGTTTTTGCTAACGGACTTCGGCCCAGACTGAAGTTACACTTACAGCAGGAGTCCGTGATGAAACCGATAATGTTTGATAACGATGAGCGCCGCTGGCAGGCAGTATGCGAACGCGATACCGGCGCCGATGGTCAGTTCGTTTTTGCCGTGCTGACTACCGGCGTTTGCTGCCGTCCGTCCTGCCGCTCTCGTCGCGCGCTGCGGGAAAATGTTCGCTTCTATCCTGATGTCGATACCGCGCAGGCGGCAGGCTTTCGCCCGTGCAAACGCTGCCAGCCGGAAAACAGCGATCCGCAGCAGCAGAAGGTAGAGAAAGTCGCTGCCGCCTGCCGTCTGCTGGAGCAGGAGACGCCGATCACGCTGGAAGCACTGGCACGCCAGCTTGCGGTTAGCCCCTTTCATTTTCACCGCCTCTTTAAATCCGTGACCGGTATGACCCCCAAAGCCTGGCAACAGGCCTGGCGCGCTCGCCGTTTACGCGAAGCGTTAGGGCAGGGGGCGAAAATTACCGACGCGGCGCTATCCGCCGGTTTCCCGGATAATAGCAGCTACTATCAGCAGGCTGACGCCGCGCTGGGGATGACCGGCCGTCAGTTTCGCCGCGGCGGTGAGAATATGGACATTACCTGGGTATGCGGCGACGGGCCGCTGGGGCGCTGCCTGGTGGCTGAGAGCGAACGGGGAATCTGTGCCGTGCTACCGGGAGATAACGACAGCTCGCTGTATGATCAATTAGCCAGCCTGTTCCCCAATGCGCGACTGCATCCAGGCGATGAAGTCTTTCGCCTGCGGGTTGCGCAGGTCTTTTCTCATCTTAACGATCATCGCCAGCCGTTTTCTTTGCCGCTGGATCTGCGCGGCACGGCTTTCCAGCTTCAGGTCTGGCAGGCGCTGCGCCAGATCCCGGCGGGGGAGACCCGCAGCTATCGCCAGGTGGCGCAAAGTATGGGGCGTCCCCGCGCGGTGAGGGCGGTGGCCAGCGCCTGTGCCGCCAATAAGCTGGCGCTGGTTATCCCGTGTCATCGTGTGGTTCGCGAGGGTGGGGCGCTATCCGGCTATCGTTGGGGAACGGCGCGTAAGGCGCTGCTGCTGGCGCGAGAAGCGCAATACGAGGAGACATAATGCTCGATCTTTTTGCCGATACGCCGCCCTGGCAGGAGCAACTGGCTCCGGGGGCGATAATTTTGCGCCGCTACGCCCGTGAACGCGCGCCAGCGCTTTTGCAGGCAATCACCGATATTGCCCATCGTTCGCCTTTTCGTCAGATGGTTACCCCCGGCGGCTATACGATGTCGGTGGCGATGACTAACTGTGGCGAGCTGGGCTGGACCACGAACGCGCGCGGCTATCTCTATGCCAGCGACGATCCGCTGACGGAAAAGCGCTGGCCGCAGATGCCGCCGCTTTTCCGCGAGCTGGCCTCAGAGGCGGCGGCGGCGGGCGGCTATGCGCACTTTACCCCGGATGCGTGTCTTATTAATCGCTATCAGCCCGGCACAAAGCTGTCGCTGCATCAGGATAAAGACGAGCGCGACCTGCGGGCGCCGATCGTCTCCGTCTCGCTGGGGTTGCCGGCGATATTCCAGTTTGGCGGCCTGCGGCGTAGCGATCCGCTACAGCGGGTGCTGCTGGAGCACGGCGATGTGGTGGTCTGGGGCGGCGAATCACGGCTGTTTTACCACGGCATTCAGCCGCTAAAAGAGGGTGTTCATCCGGATACCGGCTCCTGTCGCTACAATCTCACTTTCCGCCTGGCAGGGAATAAAGAATAAAAATAAGAATTATTCTTGCTGTCATCGTCGAGCAGTTTAAACTGCTGGCTGTTTTTGCTTGCCCGGATTACGCGTTATGGAACTTCTTCTGCTTGTCTGGCGTCAGTACCGCTGGCCGTTTATCTCCGTCATTGCCCTGAGCCTGCTGAGCGCGGCGCTGGGTATTGGGCTTATCGCCTTTATTAACCTGCGCCTGATAACTATCGTCGATACCTCCCTGACGGTACTGCCGGAATTTCTGGGACTATTATTGCTGCTGATGGCGGTCACCCTTGGCTCGCAACTGGCGCTTACTACGCTCGGCCACCATTTTGTTTATCGCCTGCGCGGGGAATTTATTAAGCGCATTCTGGATACGCAAATTGAGAAGATCGAGAAAATCGGCAGCGCGTCGCTGCTGGCCGGGTTAACCAGCGACATCCGCAACATTACCATTGCTTTCGTGCGTCTGCCGGAGCTGGTACAGGGGATTATTCTGACCTTTGGTTCCGCCGCTTATCTGGCCTGGCTGTCAGGAAAAATGATGCTGGTTACCGCGCTGTGGCTGGCGTTAACCATCTGGGGCGGATTTGTGCTGGTGTCGCGGGTCTACAAGCACATGGCCTCGCTGCGCGAAACCGAAGATAAGCTGTATCACGATTATCAAACGGTTCTCGAAGGACGCAAAGAGCTCACCCTTAATCGCGAGCGCGCTGAATATGTATTTAATCAGCTCTATCTCCCGGACGCGCGCGAATACCGCCACCATATTGTCCGCGCCGATACCTTCCATCTGAGCGCGGTCAACTGGTCGAATATTATGATGCTGGGCGCGATTGGCCTGGTCTTCTGGATGGCTAACAGCCTGGGCTGGGCCGATACGGCGGTGGCGGCCACCTATTCGTTGACGCTGCTCTTCCTGCGCACGCCGCTGCTCTCTGCGGTTGGCGCGCTGCCGACTCTGCTCAGCGCTCAGGTGGCATTCAATAAGCTGAATAAGTTTTCGCTCGCGCCCTACCGCGCTGAATTCCCGCAGGCGCAGGTGTACCCCCACTGGCAGACGCTCGAGCTGCGCGATATTACCTTCCATTATCCCGACAACAGCTTTGCGGTCGGGCCGATTAATCTGACTCTCAGGCGCGGCGAGCTGGTATTCCTGATTGGCGGCAACGGGAGCGGAAAATCGACGCTGGCCATGCTGCTGACCGGTTTGTATCAGCCGGTTTCTGGGCAGATCCTGGTTGACGGGCAGCCGATGGCGGCGGATAAGCCGGAAGATTACCGCAAGCTTTTCTCGGCGGTCTTTACCGACGTCTGGCTGTTCGACAGGCTGCTGGGACCGGAAGGGAAGGCGGCCGATCCGGCACTGGTGGAGAAGTGGCTGGGCTATCTGCAAATGAATCATAAGCTACGGCTGGACGATGGCAAAATTCTCGACCTGAAGCTGTCAAAAGGGCAGAAAAAGCGCGTGGCGCTGCTGCTGGCGTTAGCAGAAGACAGAGATATCATCATGCTGGATGAATGGGCGGCAGATCAGGACCCCCATTTCCGCCGCGAATTCTATCAGGTGCTGCTGCCGCTGATGAAGGAGATGGGCAAAACCCTCTTTGCCATCAGCCATGACGATCACTACTTTCAGCACGCCGACAGGCTGCTGGAAATGCGCGGCGGCCAGCTCTCAGAGCTGACCGGAAATGAGCGCGAACTGGCGACCCGCGATGCGGTTGCCCGTACCGCCTGATCGGTTTACGCCGTCCCGGAGGCGTCAGTCGACCTCCGGGGTATCTGCAGGCTGCTGTTTTTTCCGTCGACCGAATTCATAGCGGTTATTATTTCCGCCTCCTCGCGCTATGCTTAAGGCTTCCGGCCTGCTGGTCTGACAGATATTTTTACAAGGATTGCCTGACCGATGTCCGTTTTGCACAAAAAAAGCGCCAGATTGCGCGATGAAGAGCGCGCCCGCCTCATTTGGCTCCTGAGCACCGATAAAGCCGTCACATCTTCACTGCTGGGTAAATTAACCCTCGCTGAACGCTACGATGACAGTACCCTGGCCGACGATCTGGCGGAAGTGGAAATGCTGGTTTCACACCTGCCGCCGCCGGATCTTGCCGATGCGCTCGAAGCGCTGCCCTATGATGCGCGCAACGCGCTCTGGCGGCTGGTCGCCGATGACAAGCGCGGCAAAGTGCTGCTGGAGGCGTCGGAAAGCGTCTGGGGCGACCTCATCGAAGAGATGAGCGATCACGATCTGCTGTTCGCGCTGCAAAATCTCGATATCGATGAACAGGTTTACCTGCTACAGCACTTGCCCCGCGATCTGACCGGACGTTTACTGGCCACCCTGCCTGCGGATAAGCGCGCGCGTATTCGCCAGATGATGCGCTACGCCGACAATACCGTCGGCGCGATCATGGAGTTTGAGGTCATTACCGTTCGTCCGGAAGCGACTCTCGCAGCGGTGCAGCGCTATCTGCGGCGACTGGGTAAAATGCCGGAGAATACCGATAAACTGTTTGTGACCACCCGCAATAAGCTGCTGCTCGGCGAACTCGAGCTGCAAACCATTCTGCTTAACGATGCGCAGAAGCGGGTAGGGGAAGTGATGGAAGGCGATCCGGTGACCTTCCAGCCGCACGAAGACGCGGAGAAAGTGGCGCGTACCTTTGAACGTGATGACTTACTTAGCGCCGCGGTGATTGATGCCGACGGCAAGCTGATGGGACGTTTAACCATTGATGAGATCGTTGACGTGGTCTATGAGGAGACGGATAACGATTTACGCCGCATGGGCGGCCTGAGCAACGATGACGACGTGTTTGCGCCGGTGAGCAAAGCGGTGAAGACCCGCTGGGCCTGGCTGGCGGTGAATCTTTGCACCGCGTTTATCGCTTCCCGCGTGATCGATGGCTTCGAACATACTATTTCCCAACTGGTGGCGCTGGCGTCGCTAATGCCGATTGTCGCCGGGATTGGCGGCAACACGGGCAACCAGACGATCACCATGATCGTGCGGGCAATGGCGTTACAGCATATTCAGCCGGGAAGTTTTACCTTCCTGATCTTGCGCGAGATGGGCGTTGCGCTGATCAATGGGATCGTCTGGGGCGGGATCATGGGGGCTATCACCTGGTGGCTATACGACGATCCGCAACTGGGCGGCGTGATGACGTTGGCGATGATGCTCAATCTACTGATGGCGGCAATGATGGGCGTCATTATCCCAATGGTGATGGTCAAGCTGGGACGCGACCCGGCGGTCGGCTCCAGCGTAATGATTACCGCGATTACCGACACCGGCGGATTCTTTATTTTTCTTGGGCTGGCGACGCTTTTTCTGATGTAGCCTGCGCTTGAGTCCGCAGACGGCGGGGGATTAGTGCCATTGAGATCAGCCCTGCCAGAACGCCGATTGCCAGATTGCTGGTGCCGACGGTTGCGCCGACGGTCACCAGCATCACCAGCGTTTCCGGCCACGGATTGCGCGCCAGCTCAGTTGGACGAATACTGTGCCAGCTAAAGGTCTTCACCGCGACAATCACCATCACCCCGGCGAGCACGGCCATCGGGATTTTTGCCATCACTTCGCTTAAGGCAGTCACCAGCAGGAGCAGCACCAGGCCTGCGGCAACGGTCGACACGCGGCTGCGCGCTTTACCCATTTCAACATTAACGATGGTCTGGCCGATCATCGCGCACCCGGCGATACCGCCATAGAAACCGGCGAGAATGTTGGCGATGCCCAGACCCGCGCTCTCGCGCGCTTTGCTGGAAGGCGTTTGGGTTAAATCATCCACCAGCTTTGCCGTCAGAAGCGACTCCATCAGGCCGACAAAAGCGATACTCAGCGCGCAGGGCCAGATGATGTGCAGCGTGGTTAAATTCAGAGGAACTATCAGGCTGGTTAACCCCGGTAGTCCGCTGCTCATTGAGCCTTCATCGCCGACGGTCGGCAGCAGCTGGCCGCTGAAAACGGTAAACAGCGTCAGCAGTACGATAGCGATGAGTGGAGAAGGGATTGCCTTTATATAGCGCGGCGCCCACAGCACAATCAGCAGCGTTAACACGAACAGGCCGATAATCAGCGGCTGCTTGCTCCAGAAATGCGGTACCTGGGCAAAAAAGATGAGAATACCCAGCGCGTTAACAAAACCGGTCATCACCGGCTGCGGAATAAAGCGCATCAGGCGCGCCATGCCGCAAATGCCAAACAAAATTTGAATAACGCCGGCCATTATGACCGCCGGGAGAATGTAGCCGACGCCATATTGATGCACCATCGGACCAATCACCAGCGCTACCGATCCGGCGGCGGCGGTGACCATCGCCGGTCTGCCGCCGAGAACCGACATCGCCAGGCACAGCACTACGGAGGCAATCAGGCTGACTTTCGGATCAACGCCAGCGATAACCGAGAAGGAGATGACCTCGGGGATTAGCGCCAGTGCGGTGAGTACGCCCGCCAGCGTTTCACGCGTCAGCAGCGCGGGCGAGCGCAGGATCTGGCCTAATGCGCCAGCGTTGCTGGAGGTAGCGGAATCAGAAACAGGGGGCATAAAAAAATTTCGCAGAATTTAAAAAATTTGGGCCATGATCGGTCGCTGGTTACGTGCGGTCGGTCACAAAACCGAGGATAATAGCGCGGAAGCGCCTCTGATACCAGTACAAAATGTGATTTATGATACACATTTATTAAACATTTTTATAACAGATCTCAAAACTCAACTTAAAATTTAAACAATATTTAAATTTTTTTTCTTCAGTGTTACCTTTGAAGCCGAGAATCGTTTCACCTGCGCTAAATAAAAAAGCGAGTAAAGTAAGGCTCAAATCCGATGAAGAAAAAGATGGCCGTACCCAGCTCACAGGCGGTTGGTTCCAATAACACTCGGACCAACACCCGCCATGAGCAAGAGACGGATGTATTGTTGATTGGCGGCGGCATCATGAGCGCCACGTTGGGAACCTGGCTGCAGGAACTGGAGCCGGATTGGTCTATTACCATGGTCGAGCAGATGTCCAGCGTGGCGGAAGAGAGCTCGAACGGATGGAACAACGCGGGTACCGGCCACGCGGCGTTGATGGAGCTGAACTATACGCCGCAAACCGCTAACGGTATCAACATCGATAAAGCGGTCGACATCAACGAATCCTTCCAGATTTCTCGTCAGTTCTGGGCCCATCAGGTGACCCGGGGCATTCTGAAAAAGCCTAAATCCTTTATTAACAGCGTGCCGCACATGAGCTTCGTATGGGGCGAAGACAATGTTAACTTCCTGCGCGCCCGATATGCGGCTTTACAACAAAGCGAGCTGTTCCGCGGTATCCGCTACTCTGAAGATCATCAACAAATAAAAGAGTGGGCTCCGCTGGTGATGGAAGGACGCGATCCGCAGCAGAAGGTGGCCGCGACCCGCTCGGAGGTGGGTACCGACGTGAATTACGGCGAAATCACCCGTCAGTTGATCGCCGGGCTGCAAACCCATGATAATTTCTCTCTCCAGCTGGGGACCGTGGTGCGCCGTTTTAAGCGCAACGCCGACAAAAGCTGGACCGTTACGCTGGCGGATGCGAACAACCGTCACCAGAAACGGGTTATCAAGGCTAAATTTATCTTTATCGGGGCCGGCGGCGCCGCGCTAACCCTGCTGCAGGAAACCGGTATTCCGCAGGCTAAAGAGTACGCGGGCTTCCCGGTCGGCGGACAGTTCCTGGTGTGTGAGAACCCGGAAGTGGTTAATCACCATCTGGCCAAAGTCTACGGTCAGGCCGAGGTTGGCGCGCCGCCGATGTCGGTTCCGCACATCGACACCCGTATTATCGACGGCAAGCGCGTGGTGCTGTTTGGGCCGTTCGCAACCTTCTCGACCCGCTTCCTGAAAAACGGTTCGCTTTGGGATCTGCTGGCCTCGACCAACACCTCGAATATCATGCCGATGCTCAACGTGGGGCTGGATAACTTCGATCTGGTGAAGTATTTGATTAGCCAGGTGCTGCAAAAGGACAAAGATCGTCACGCGGCGCTGTGTGAATACTATCCGGAAGCGCGCAAAGAAGACTGGCGCTTATGGCAGGCCGGCCAGCGCGTGCAGATTATCAAGCGCGATGAGAAGAAGGGCGGCGTTCTGCGCCTCGGTACCGAGGTCGTCAGCGATGACGAAGGCACCGTAGCCGCGCTGCTGGGCGCCTCGCCGGGAGCGTCCACTGCGGCGCCGATTATGCTGCAGCTCATGGAAAAAGTGTTCAAAGAGAAGGTCAACTCAGCGGAGTGGCAGGCGAAACTGAAAGCGATTATACCAAGCTACGGTACGCGTCTGGACGGCAACGCTGCGGAAATTGAAAAGGCGCTGGCGTGGACCAGCGAAGTGCTGGAACTGCACTACGAGCCGGTTACGGTGGCTGATGAGGTACCGCAGGCGGAGCTGAAGCCGCTGCCGGAAGGTAAACCGGTCGCTGATATTGCGCTCTAACTTTTTCTCCGGCGGCTCAGGCCGCCGGATTCACTCGTACAGGGATTAACGCACAACGGCCGTGCCGATGGTTTCGTCCGCTCTCCAGATACGATATTTCACATCGATGTTGGCCGGGGTATAAACCACGATTGGCAGCTTACTGTTGTAACGCAGCATTCCCGCATCGCCCAGACCTGCCATCACAAACTGCTTCTCTTTTTTATCATCCGGACAGGACATCATGGTCGAGACGGGGGAAGTCACTTTATCAAATACGTAGTAGTCGTAGCCCCAGCCTTCAAGGGTTTTGCTTTCCAGCTGACCGCCAAGACGATGACGATTGCAGTCGACTTCCAGCGTTTGGCCAATCATCAGCTCCACTTTTAGCGTTGACTCATCCGGCTGCTGCGGCAACTGAATCACCTGACGCTTCATCCCTTGCTCCGCTTTAGGGTAGGGAGCGATTTTTTCCAGCGGCTGTTCAGTTGCAACGGCGCTGGCGGAAACGCAGGCAAGAGCCAGCATGGAAGCGGCGAACGTAGTGATTTTTTTCACGTGGGTAATCCTTTGTTATCAATCCTCAACGGCATAAGAGTAGCATTTATCCGCTGAATGATAAGTGCAATTTACCAAAATTTTCACAAATAGCAGTTATAAATTCTGTTTATGAGAGGGAGCGTAGTCGTTAACTACTTCCCATAAGCTTAACGTCTCGGTTTAAGACGGGCGCTGAGAACGGGGTTTCATCGCAGTCGAGCAGGGGGTGCCCCCCTGCGTTTTGCTGTCCCGCGCTGTTTTTACTCATTTACCGCTCAGATAAAACGCCGATCGCCACCTGCCGGGATGGCAACATTTTACCTGTAAAGCGCTGCAATACAGCGCTGCTACTCTTCGTGATTTTTACCTTCTTCGAGGAAATCTTCATCAAGCTCATCAATGTTTCCAGCGTGATCGCGTCCGGAGAGAAGGTTCCAGCAGGCGATAAACAGCGCGGCGATCAGCGGGCCGATAACAAAACCATTGATGCCGTAAATTTCCATTCCGCCGATCGTGGTGATCAGGATCAGGTAGTCCGGCATTTTGGTATCTTTACCAACCAGTAAAGGTCGCAGAATGTTATCCACCAGACCTACGATGATCACAAAGAAACCGACGATAAACGCGCCCTGCCAGAGCTGGCCGGTCGCGAAGAGATAGATTGCCGCTGGAACCCAGATAATCGCCGAGCCCACCGCCGGGATTAGCGACAGAAACGCCATCAGGGCGCCCCACAGGATGCTGCCATCAATCCCCACGATCCAGAACGCCAGTCCCCCAAGCGCGCCCTGCGCAAGCGCCACCGCGACGGTGCCTTTTACCGTCGCCCGGGAGACGGCGGCAAATTTAGCAAAAAGATGCTGCTTCACGTGATTCGATAGCGGCAGGGATTCAAGGATCAGTCTGACCAGATACGGGCCATCTTTGAGCAGGAAAAACAGCAGATAAAGCATGATGCCGAAGCTGACGGTAAAGCCGAAGGTCCCTTTCCCAATCAAGAATGCGCTACCGGCCAGGTACTGGCCTCCTTTCAGCGCTACGTCTGAAAGCTGGCGCTGAATCTGTTCCGCGCTATCGAGATTATGCTCAGAAAGGAAGCTCCTGGCCCATTCCGGCAGATGAGCAAACAGGCTGGCTACCACGGTCGGGAACTGGGTGTCATTATGCTGCAGTTTGGTGTAAACCACGTTGAGCTCGAAGGCCAGCGACGAAAGAATGATCGCCAGCGGGGTAAAGACAATCAGGCAGATAATGACGATGGTCAGCAGCGCCGCCAGGCCGTTGCGCTCGCCGAGCCGATCGCGCAGTTTGTTTTTCACCGGGTGGAAGATCACCGCCAGAATGGCCGCCCATAAAATGGCTGAATAATAGGGGGAGAGAACGTCGAAAAAAGCCAGGGTGACGATCAGCACGATCAGGATGAAAAATCCTTTCGTAAGTCCATTAACTCTCATGTAAATCCTTCAGAAAAATGACGTGTACAGTCAAATAATAGAAGTTTCTCGGCAATTTACAATCATAGCTGCTGCGGCGATGTGTAGAAGAGCTGTATTGATGGGAGATATCATTTCTGCTCATACTTTAAACACACCGGCAGAATGGATTCGCGCTATTTTTGTTCTCGCTTTCTCTGTCCGGCTCGCCAGGACGAGTAATCAGCCGCTGAGACTGCCAGGTATTATTTGGCTCTTTTATATTAAATTCTCTTTCCATTATTATCACGATATTAATACCCACTATTATTATTCCCTTACAGCGGGTATGCATGAAAATATTTAAACTTCTATTGATTGTGCAGAGTGTTTTCAGTTCCAGGAATAATTGTTATCCCTGGAGTGCATTGATTTATATCAATTAAATGGTTTTATTTATATATGAATGCAAAGTTTATTCATACGTCTGCTATGAATTTAGTCATTACGCAGAATGAATTATTAGTAATTTTTTACTGAGAGTTGAATTTCTTAATTGAAACCCTGGTTAAAAGCGGGAGGCTTACTGGTTGACCTGTTACAATACTTTGTTCTACTATGGTTTTATTCAGGCTATTCATTATTTTTCTCTAAGGTCCCTCAGAAGAGATTGCTATGGCCGCTACGACTCAGAATAAAAGCCGGGTTAACGTATTAATTTACCCTTAAGACTGTATATCGGTGGCGTACAGAGGAGTGTCGATCTACGACTAAAACTTCTAACCACCAGCGATTGTCAGTCGTAATACAGCAGCCGTTTATTCTCTGAAGGAGAAAAAATCATTATCAATAAAAATTATTTCAATGTCGGGCTATTTTAATTTGTCCCGGACATAATCTTCAGCGTGCAAAATATGCTGGCAGGGACGGTTCGGAATAAAAGTTGATGCTGAATGTTGCCTGTATTAAAGACTTTAATCAGGAAATAGCTGGTCGAAGAGATCGTAACATCGCGCCATGCTGGCGACGCCGCTCTAATTGCTGGCTTCTTAATAACGCTACTTTTCAGGAAATAACCTGGAAATATTTTAAAAGCCCCTGGGTGGTCAGAAGCGTTAGCTGATGAAATGCGCGAACCTGGCAAAAACACACAATCAGCCTGTCAGGCCTGATGCGCTTTGGTAAGTAAGCAGCGACGGGCGGTAGCGTGCCCGCAAACGATAAAGAGAGATTCCTGTGAAAACCCCGTCGTGCCGCAACGCCAACTTAATCCTGTCTGTACCCGTGCTGCAGAAGGAGTGCGCCAGACCCGGGCATGCGGGCAAATCCTGCCCGGGCACTGTCAGCCGGCGCAGACGGGCCCGGTTCCGGCCTGCAATAAAGAGGAGCGGCCTGCGATGACGTTTGAGAAAGAGGTGAGCGAATGAGTGATATCCCGGCACAGCAGTTCAGCCACAACCATCCTCTGTTAACGGTGCGCGGCTGCCGCGCCCTCCTGGACGTGCTGGCCTTTGAAGGCGATGAGGCCCTGAGCGAACCGTTCAGCTACCAGATTGAATTCACCAGCGCCGACAAAACCCTCACGCCGCAGCAGATGCTGATGCAGGATG